>Ga0302325_10024725_pt1 | contig 12490 bp, 12 predicted proteins | sample Palsa_T0_2_FD_201948 | JGI IMG/M metagenome (GOLD analysis project Ga0302325, IMG submission 201948) | Peat permafrost microbial communities from Stordalen Mire near Abisko, Sweden - Palsa_T0_2 | ecosystem: Environmental > Terrestrial > Soil > Palsa > Peat permafrost | place: Sweden: Abisko...
GACGAGCTTTGCCGGAATGATCGTGGTGCTTGCCACGATGCGCCTCAATGAGGAAAGGGCCGAACGTGAAAAAGGAATTACTTAGGGCAGCGGTCGCGCTCACTTGGCTGGCTGCAGGCACGCCAGTCGGCGCTGCGCAGGTGACCGTTTCCGATGCCTGGTTCCGTGCATTGCCTGCGAGTCTTCCTGCCGGAGGCTACTTCACGCTCCATAACAATGGTACGGCGGTGCAACTGACGGCCGCCCAGTCGCCGGCTTGCGGCACGCTCATGCTGCACAGAAGCACCCGGACGGGTGGAATGGATTCGATGATGATGGTTGGCAGCGTAATTGTTCCAGCCGGCGGAACGATTGCCTTCTCGCCGGGCGGCTACCATCTGATGTGCACAAGTCCGAAATCCGCGATGACGCCCGGCGGACAGGTGCCTGTCACATTCAGATTCAGCGATGGGACGACAACGACTGCGAGGTTTGACGTCAGAAATGCGAGCGGAAGGTAAACCGCCTTGACAAAGAGTAGCCTTAATATCCGATCGCCTGGCCGTCTTTCCGCATTTCCGATGCGCCCCAATACACGCGATTTTTCGCGTCCCACATGATTGCCTGATAACCGCCGAAATTGCCCGCGCCGGGCATGATCGTGTAACCGCGTCGCGTCAGTTCGGCCTTAACGTCGGGCGAAAAGCCCGACTCCATCTCGACAGTTCCGATGCCGGCGGATGCTTCGCCCGTCGGCTCGGCAGTGCCGTAATGGTGCCAGCGCGCCGCGTCATCGGCTTCCTGCACATTCATGCCGAAATCGATGATGTCGGCGAGCACTTGCACATGGCCTTGGGGCTGCATGTCTCCACCCATCAGTCCGAAGGCGAGGAACGGATTGCCGTCCTTCATCACAAATCCCGGAATGATGGTGTGGAACGGCCGTTTTCCCGGCGCGTATACATTTGCTGCTTTCGGATCGAGCGAATAAAGCTCTCCACGGTCCTGAAACATAAAGCCAAGACGGTCGGCAACCAATCCCGATCCCATGCCGCGATAGTTCGACTGGATCAGCGACACCATCATGCCGTCCTTGTCGGCGGTGGTGAGATAGATCGTGTCGCCATCTTTCAGACGCGGCTCGCCAGGTCCGATGTTCGGGTTGGCATGCGCGAGATTGATCAGCTTGCGGCGTTCGTCCGCATAACCATCTGACAGAAGGCCCTCTATAGGGACTTTTGCGAACTTCGGATCGGCATACCACTTCGCGAGATCCTCGTAGGCGAGCCGTTTCGCCTCCAGCATCGCGGTAAGCGTGTCGGCCGAGCCGACGCCCATCTTCTTCAGATCGTATCCCTTGAGTATCTGCAACATCTGCAGCACGGCAGCGCCCTGGCCGTTTGGCGGCAATTCGTAGACGTCATAGCCACGATAGTTGACCGAGAGCGGCGTGACCCACTCGCCGTGATGCGAGGCGAAATCCTCGTATCGAAGATCGCCTCCGATGCGTTTGAAATAGGCGTCGATCGTGTGCGCTATTTCACCTTTGTAGAAAACATCGCGGCCACCAGTCGCGAGCAGCGAAAGCGTGTGCGCAAGATCAGTATTTCGGAAGATTTCGCCCTCGGCTGGTGCGCGGCCATCGGTGAGGTACGTCGCGCGTGCATTGTCGAGCTCCTCGATCAGGGCCTTGTTCCTCTCGAAGCCTGCCATATTGGCCTTCCAGTAGAGCGCGACGAGTTGCGTCACCGGAAATCCGTTGGTGGCGTAGCCGATGGCGGGGGCGAGATCTTCGGCCATCGACAACCTGCCGAACTTTTGGTGCAGCGCGAACCATGCGTCCACCGCGCCTGGCACGGTGATTGGCAACGAGCCCATCGGCGGAATGTGCACCTGATCGGGCTTTCCCGCCTTCTTCCATGCCGCCGAGACCTCCTCGCGCATCTTGGCGAGATCGCGACCCATGGCGGCGCCTCCAGAGCCGTTGTAGCCATAGAGTTTCTTGGTCTTCGGGTCCCAGACGATCGCGAAAAGATCGCCGCCGATGCCGTTCAGCACCGGCTGCATGAGTCCAATGGCCGCGTTGGCGGCGATCGCAGCGTCGATTGCGCTGCCGCCTTTTTTGAGAATGTCGATCGCGATCTGCGACGCGAGCGGCTGTTCGGTGCACGCCATTCCGTGTTGCGCCAGTACCGGCGAGCGCGTCGCCCATTGCGCGCCCGAATAGCGGTCGCCGCGGCTGATTTGCCCGAACGCTGTGATCGATGTGACGCCAGCCACCATAATGATCGCCGCTCCCAAAAGTCCTTGCCGGATTCTCATCACTGCTCCGCGAAATTGATGTGAGTTGAGAATAGCGCACTCTTCTCGAAATAGCGCCGATGGTAGCGCCAGCCAACCAAAAAATGAGTGCCGGCTTGACCGAAGTCTCGATCGGATACTGGGAGCGGCCGGTTCGGTCTGTCCAATCCTGCTTGTAGGCGGCATTGTGAATGTCGCCATCCGCCTAGCCGACCACTACGTCCCTTACGCAAGGGGCTTGATGGACAAACGACTCGACGCCCCAAAAAACATCCCCTCCGAGTGCGCCGTCTCCATGGGCTTGTCTCCGTCCCCAGGTGACAAATTATATTAAGCCCATCGGCCGACATCACCGAACTTTGCAGTTTGACCTTGTCCGAGCCACCCCCTAATCGTCTGGTCTATGCCCATCCTGCGGTTTCGCCGGTTTTTCGACCCGCCTCTTGCAGCAGCGGCGGCGCAAATCTCCGCCCTGCGGATGGGCGCTAAGTCGCTGATGACCGTCAGCTTCGCATGCGCGATAGCGGCATTTGGGTGCATCGCGGCCCACAGGCCAATTGCCGGTTTGGGCTTCATTATTCTCAACCGGCTGTTGGCAGGCATTGCGAAACCTCTGGCACGAGTGAGGAATGAAAGTTTTGTCGCCGCCTATCTGGGACTGCTGTTCGAATTTCTCTTTCGTGCGAGTCTGGCGTTCGCCTTCGCGCTTGCAGATCCAACGCGCGCCCTGGCCGCGGCATTTCTCATGCTGAGTTTTACCGGCAGCGGGACGGCAACTCTTGCCTTCCGAACGATTGCGAACGAACTCCGCCGTCCGACAAACGGCGATGGCACCAATGGGTTTCATGAAGACGGGGCGTGGGGAGAAAGTGCCGCGGCGTTCACCGCGTTGGCCATCGCTTGCATCGTTCCGACATGGTTTAGCGTCATCGCATACGCTCTCGGCGTGCTGGGATTCGTAGCGATGGGAATTCGCGTAGCCACCGCAGTCGAGAAGTTGAAATGAAAGTCGTCATCGTCGGCGCTGGCGTAGCGGGTCTTGCGATCGGCTGGCGACTTCTTCAGGCGGGCGCAGAGGTCATCGTGTTGGAGCGCGCCCAGCCGGGGCACGGCGCCACCTGGGCGGCCGCGGGCATGATTTCGGTCGTTGGCGAAAGCGAGAACACGAATCCGTCCGAGGTGGCCCTGGCGAGATATTCCGCAGCGTTATGGCCGAACTTTGCCCGCGAAATCGAGGAAGGTTCAAAGCGTCGAGTTTCCTATCGCAAGGACGGCAAGCTTGTGATTGCAGCATCGGCGGAAGCTTACGAGCGTTTGGCGGCTCGCCTTGCAGACGATTCGGACATGTCGATCCTTTCGACTGCGCAGGCATGTGCGCTTGAGCCGTTGTTGAGCCCGACAATCGCTGGAGCGTTGTGGGATCCGAGCGAAGCCCAGGTCGACAATCGGGCCCTGGGCGCCGCGCTCGCGCAAGTGTTCGTTCGCGCGGGAGGAAAGTTGCTTTCGAACGAGACCGTCGTGCAGATGGAAACTGACGGAACTCGCATTCGCGGGGCGCGCACGCCGTTTGGGCTCCATGAAGGCGACGCCTACGTGCTGGCCGCGGGAGCATGGACATCGCGCATCGAGGGCCTTCCGCCGGGAGCGCTTCCCCCGGTAATTCCCATAAAGGGCGAAATGGTTGCGCTGACCGGCGGGATTCCACCGACGCGCATCGTGTGGGGCGATGATGTGTATCTTGTTTCCAGAGCCGACCGGCTGTTGATTGGTGCCACTGCGTCGGAAGACGGTTTTGATACGCGGCCGACCGATGCCGCCGCTACCGGACTGTTTTCGCGTGCTGCCACGCTGATGCCGACGCTCGCGAACTGGCGTATTGCGGAGCATTGGGCAGGCTTGCGTCCGGGCTCACCCGACGGACTGCCGATGCTGGGCCATTCTGTTCTTGAGGGTCTTTTTGTCGCGAGCGGTCAATTCCGAAACGGGATACTTTTTGCGCCGGCAGTCGCCGAAGCAGTCGCCGCGCTTGTTCTGGCAAAGTGCCCGGCGATGGACATGGTAGCGTTCGATCCTCGCCGTTTTTCCGGCGCCGCGCTTGCGAGGGCGAATTCGCCCGGGTAACGATGACACCAAGCGATCCCAGTGCATATAAGCTTTGGCGGCGCGAATCGCTTTAGATTTCGTGGCAATCGGCAATCTGAGACGCAGTCCGACTTCGCATCGGCGGACCGCAACGGCTTTCATGCTGGCGTACTTCATTCTTGCAGCGGGATTTGGGCTGCTTGCCCTTGGCGGCGAGGCCGCTCTGCGCGGGGCCATCGGGCTTTCAACTATTGCCCGGCTCCCTTCCCTGTTCATCGGGCTGTTCGTCGTATCGCTGGGAGTGGTATTGCCTCAGCTTTCGGTCGCTCTGCGGGCGGTGGAGCTCGGTGTTCCCGATCTGGCGTTCGCGAGCATCGTCGGCGAGAACATATTCACCATATTGCTGGTGCTCGGTCTTGCCGCCTCGGTCGGGTCGATACCGGCGCCGCCAAAAATCGTGTTTCGCGACGGGGGCACCATGCTCGTCGCGAGTCTTGCCCTGGCAACCATTGCTTCGACCGGAAGCCTGACACGATGGACAGGAATCGTCCTCTTGTGGACCTTTCTCGCCTATCTGGCACTATCGTTTGCTACCGATTGGCGCCGGCCCGTGTTGCGGTCTCTTGCCGAAGGTCGTGCACTCGCGCATGGGCGCCCCCCACGGGTCGAACTCTGCCTGATTCTGCTGGTGTTGGGCGCCGGGTGCCTGTTTCTGGGCGGCCAGTTCACGGTGGACGGCGCGGTGGCTTTCGCCCGCATGGAACATGTATCGGAAGTTGCCGTAGCTCTTACTCTGGTCGCGGCAGGGACATTGCTTCCGGTATTGTTCGTGGCCGTTTCCGCCTCCACTCGTGGCATGGCAAATGTTGTCGCTGGTGAACTCGTTGGTGCGAGTGTCTTGAACATTTTGTTTGTTCTTGGTCTTACCGCAGTCGTGCGCCCGCTGACTATACCCCGCGAAACGGCGCAAGCGGACGTGTACGTGGCAGTAGCAAGCGCAGGGGTCGTCGTCGCAATGATGTTGCCAGGCTGGAGGATCACGCGCTTGCAAGGCGCGTTTCTCATTGCGTGTTACATCGGCTATCTTGGCTTTCTCGCATGGCGGCAAGGCCTCTCGCCGCTATAGTGGCTTGAATCGCCGGTGACCGTTTCGCCTGGAGTTGACGCGCAAGCCGTTGAAGGGTTTCTGTGGTGTGGCGCGTGTGCCGCGAAACAATTCGGGTACGCCAGAGTTAAACACGCGAGCCAAGTTTGCTTTTCGATCCGGTGAAATGACACGAGTTCAATCTGCAGGAATTTTGGCAATCGGCGTCTGCGTGCGCACGCGGTTTTGGCTCGTGGCGCTCGTCTTGCTTGTTTTTCTTGTCCCTGGCTCTCTCTCAATTGCGGACGAACATTCCGACCGGCAATTTCAGGAATGTTCCGACTGTCCGGTCATGGTCGGAATTCCTGCGGGCGCATTCGCGATGGGAAGCCCGGCCAGCGAGCAGGGACGCTTCGAAAACGAAGGCCCGCAGCACTACGTGAAATTGCGGGCATTCGCGCTCGGCAAATTCGACGTGACCAGCGAGCAGTTTCAGAATTTTCTCACTGCGACCGGATATCAACCGGCGGCTTGCAATCCGAGGCTCAACTTACGGTGGTCGTCTCCGGGCAAGGGCATTGCATATCCGCCCTTCGACGCGGAACCGAGGCACTGGCCTGCGGCTTGCCTCGATTGGAAAGACGCCGAAGCCTACATCGCCTGGTTGAACACCCGGGCTCGCGCCCAGCGTCCCGAGCTTGCCGGCCGCATCGGACCGTACCGTCTCCCAAGCGAAGCCGAATGGGAATTTGCGGCGCGGGCCGGCACGACCACCGCGAGATGGTGGGGCGAGGCCATTGGAACCGGAAATGCCAACTGCAACGGTTGCGGCAGCAAATCCGACAACCAAGTATTGGCCGAGGTTGGAAGTTTCGGCCCGAACACATTCGGGCTTTTCGACATGCTTGGCAATGTGTGGCAATGGACGGGCGATTGCTGGCACGACAGTTATGTCGGCGCGCCTCGCGATGGCAGTGCCTGGACCGCGAAGAGTGATTGTCGAAGGCATGTGTTGCGTGGCGGTTCGTGGGACAATGTTCCGCTGTTCGTTCGATCGGCGGCGCGAAGCGGCGGCGCAGCGGATGGCGGCGAATTCGACTATTCTACACTGGCGGGATTTCGTGTTGCGCGCGATCTTCCCTAAGTCGCAATCACCGCAACGTATCTTTCGGGTTTAGCTGCAATGTGATGTCCGTGGGCATTTCGAGTTTGCCTGCAGGCAATGTGATCGGCGAGGACAACAGGACTGCGTTGCGGGCGCTGAGCGCGACGTCGCGGTAAGTGGCATCGGTGGTGAAGCGGGCTTTGTCCGCGATTTCGGCTTTCGTGATGGTGCCGTTCCGTTTCAGTTCGATATGGATAAGCACCACATAGTTGCGCCCGCCAAGCCGGCTGAAGTTGAGGCTCCATCTGCGTTCGACCTGATTTCGGACAAAATCCTTCACGCTATACGTAGCCTGCGTGCCCGGCGCCGCGTCGGTACTCGTCGAGTCGACATCGGATGCGCCTGTGTTGTCGAGAACGGGGAGGCTTGTTTCCGGCTCTCGCAGCCTCGCCAGCGCCCGGAGCTGCATTTCCATCCCATCGGGCGGCACAGGCTTTCGCTCATGAGAAATGGCGCCCGGAATGTTGCGCCGAACAGTTTTTTCTACGGGAGATTTCTGTTGTGGGAGGGCTGTCCTGCGCTCTTGGGAGGGAGATGAAGTCGTATCGCCAAGCCGGATGATGTTGATTGGCACCAGCCGGACGAGGTCCCTCTGTGTTTGCGTGCTGGTTCTCATCACGACAACAAAAAGCACGACAAACAGTAGATGCAGCGCAAGCGATCCCAGCCAGCCGGGAACCCCTGCGCGCACGGACGATTTCTCGTAGCGACGCGATGGAGACGGCTGTTCAAACAGGCTTTCCAGGATCGAGGACATGCCTTCGGATTCGTATCGAGAAAACGTACAATGACAGCACCGATGGGAGGATACCTTAGGGTAATGTACAACGTCCATTGGGCGTCCACGCTGCGCGTGCCAACCCTTCAATGCGGCGATCGGCTGGCGGCGCGTCGAAGATGACCGCAGTGATGACCGCTCAGTCCGGTGGTTGCCAAATGCCCCATGGGAACTTTCGGACGCCGGAGAGTGTGGTGCGCATGATGTGGCGGGTGATCGGCATGCGGCCCAGCGGCCCGAACGCAAGATCGCGCAATGCCGGAAGTAGGCGACTATCGGACTGAAACAGCGGCGTAAGCGCTCGCGAACCCATCTGGTAGAAGCGAACATGCGGGCGTCGCAATGCATCGTAGCGAACCAGCGACTCAGTGACATTGCGGCCGTTCCCCAGCGCGTAGGCCAATGTCGCCGCGTCGATCAATGCAAGATTGGCACCCTGGCCGAGTTGCGGACTTGTCGCATGTGCCGCATCGCCCATCGCGACGACGCGCCCCTTGTGAAATTGCCTCATACGAACGTCGCTGTATGTTGCCAATGACAACGAGTCAAAACTGTCGATCTCTTTCAATATCGCAGCGGTCTCCGGCCATGCACGAAGCACGCGCGATTTGAGTTCGCCGATGCCTTTCGTGCGTTGCGTTTCGAATTCCTCGCGCTTGAGACTCCAGAAAAAGGCAACATGATTCCCCTCAAAGGCCGAAATCGGCGCACGCCCTATTGGAAGAACTCCAATCATCAGTGCTGCACGATCATAAACCTGCCGCAAAGTTTGTTGGAATGCGCCTGTGCGATCCGGACAAATCGTCCACAAGGCGCACCAATCATATGGCGTGCTTTGCGTTCGAAGGCCCATGGCGGCGCAAACGGAATGATGTGCGCCCGCGCAATCAAGCACGAGATCGAACGGCCCCTCCAACCGCCCGTCCGCGCAGACAAGCCTCGGTTCGGCGAAATTCTCGATGCGGGAGACTTCGAACCCCAGGTTCAGCTGTGCGCCGGCGTCACGCATGGCGTCATAGAGGATTGCAAACAGTGCACCACGGTGGATGCCGAGCCCAAACGTTCCCGCAGCGACGTCATCGTACCGCAAATCCATTACGGTTCTGCCGCGAACAGTGCGGCCATACAATCGCTCCACCGGCGCGCCCCAGGCTAAAGCCTCGTCCAGAAGTGAGAGACGCTGGAGAGCGACAAGTCCGGACGGTTGCAACAATAATCCTGCGCCGACTGGCCTTGGCTCGTCGAAACGCTCGAAGATCGTCACATCATGCCGGTCACGGGCGAGCGCGATGGCCGACGCCATTCCGGAAACACCGCAGCCAATGATTCCAATTCGCAATGCGTGCGTCCCCTTGCGAGGAGTTCGTACCGATGTTCAAGCCGAGCTTGCGCACGTGCTCGCGCAAAGGCAAAACCTCGGGTCGATGGAATTTGCCCTTCATTCCCGGCTTGCGGCCGACACGACATACGTAACCGACTGGCCACTGTCGCGGGTATTGCTGATGCAGGACGCCCGCTTTCCCTGGCTCGTACTGGTGCCGCGGCGCGTCGGAGCCAGCGAGTTGCATGACTTGCCGTCGCTGGATTGCAGGCGGCTGATCCAGGAAATTGCGCAAGCGAGCTTGGTGCTCAAGGATCTCACGGGTGCGGCCAAAATCAATGTTGGCGCACTGGGCAATCTGGTCCCGCAACTTCATATCCATGTTGTCGCACGTTGTCTGGGCGATGCGGCGTGGCCGGGCCCCGTGTGGGGCCATGGTGTGCCGGTTGCCTACAGTCCCACGGCCCTAAGCGAACTTCTGGCCCGGCTCTCCGAACAGTTGGCACGACCATTGCCTTAAGAGGGGATGCACCGGACGAGAAGCGCCCGAATATGCTGACAGAAGCAGCAAACACCACACGCAATGACGTTCTCGCGGCCCTGCACCAGGCCAGCGCGGCGACTGGATCGGACTTCCAGTTCCTTCTCGGCACGGCGATGCGAGAGAGCGGCCTGAAACCGCAAGCAAAATCAAGCACTTCGAGCGCGTCCGGGCTCTTTCAATTCGTTGATCAGACGTGGCTGGGATTGGTCAAACAGCATGGTGCGCAATACGGACTTGGCTCTTATGCCGGAGCCATCTCGCAGGACGCCGACGGCCATTACAGTGTGGACAACCAATCCGACCGCCAGGCAATTCTTGCCCTGCGAAACAATCCCCAGGTCGCTTCCCTCATGGAGGGTGAGTTCGCCAATGAGGCCCGTACTTCGTTGCAGAGTGCGCTCGGACGCAATGTCTGTAATGGTGAACTCTATGCCGCGCATTTTCTGGGACCGGAATCAGCCTGCCGCCTGATTCGTCTCACGCAGTCGCAGCCCGAGAGCAGTGCCCCGGCAGCATTCCCGCAGGCCGCAGGTGCGAACAAATCGGTATTCTACCACGCCGATGGCGCGCCCAAATCCGTCCGCGAGGTCTACGACTGGGCGCTGAAACAAACGAACGGCGCGGAGCCGTCCGAAGGCTACGGCGATGCAAGCCGCATGGCGGCGAAGTCGAGTTTCCGGTTCGCACCCACTTCGGGAACGGGCAATTCCTGGATCGCTTCCGAGTTGTTTGCGGCAACCGATCCTGACGGTTCGATGAGTTCGCTTTCGCAGGCACCTTTCCTTTCGCCGGACGTCATCGACATGCTGGGTACGCTCTCGATCCCGGGCGGAACCAACCAAAACCACGCTCATGGCGGCGCCTAGCCGGTCGATTGCGCAACAGGATCACGCTCCGCTATCCATCCCCACATGCATGGAACACAACCACCGGCCGGAACGCGAAGCGCGATTCACTCGGCTCTGATGGTTGTCTGGACGGTGATCCTCGCCGCCGGCATTCTTCAGACGGCCAACGGGCTTCAGACGGACTTGCTCGGTGTGCGCGCGGGCCTTGCCGCGTTTCCACCCTGGACCATCGGCGTGATGATGTCGGGATACTATGTCGGCTTCTCCCTGGGGTCGATTCTAAGCCCTGCTATCGTCCGTTTTCTTGGGCACGCGCGCGCCATGGCGGTGGGTGTCACGATCGCGGCTGTGGTCGTTGCCCTGCACGGTATCTTCGTGTCGCCTGTAGCCTGGACGATTTTCCGTGCGCTTTGCGGTTTCGCGCTGTCCGTCAGCTATGTCGCCTGCGAGAGTTTCATCAATGACCGTGTCGATAGCGGCGCGCGCGGGCGCGTGTTCAGCATCTACATGGTCATGCAGATGGCGGGAATGACGCTGGCGCAAGGGCTGTTCCTCGCGGCATCGCCCGCAACGCTGACGCCATTTGTTCTTTGCTCAGCACTCTTTCTGATTTCCGCGCTGCCGCTGTCATTTCTCGTTCGGGACCCGCACGCCCATGCGCCGCCTCTGCCATTCGGAATCGTCCGTCTGTTCCGGCTTTCGCCGCTGGGTGCGATCGCCACGCTGCTGGCCGGCGTGTCATGGAGCGTTCTTTTCACGTTCGGTCCGGTCTATGCGCAGCGCAATGGTTTCGACCAGCGGGCAATCAGCTTCTTCATGAGCTCTGCGATGATTTCTGGAGCGCTGCTGCAATTTCCACTCGGTTGGCTGTCCGATGTGGTCGGCCGCAGAAGAGCCATTGCGCTCTTGTGCGCCGCGGCTGTTGCTGCGGCGCTGTTTGGCGTCTGGGCGAACGCCCAACAAGCCTGGATTGACGATGTTGCTGCTGCGCTTATTGGCGGACTGATCTTTCCGCTCTATGCGCTTTCGGCCGCGCACACGAATGACTTCGTGTCGCCGGTCAATCGGGTCGGTGCGAGCGCGGGACTAATTCTCCTATTCGGTCTGGGTTCTGTCGCAGGGCCGCTCGCAGCCGGCATCGCGCTGACGATCGGCGGATCCGTTGGTTTTTTTGTCGTGCTTTCGGTCACGATGTTCGCGGGTTTGGCAACGGCGATTGCAACCCGCTAGAGTTTCCGTGAAAGCGAGGATTCATGTCGGAAAGCCAGCCCAAGCCGGTCGCAGCCGCCGTTCCTGCTGCCACCGTTCTGATCGTGCGCGACGGCGAACTTGGCCTCGAAGTTTTCATGGTGAAACGGCACCATCAAATCGATTTCGTTGCCGGGGCGCTGGTATTCCCCGGGGGCAAGACATCCAAGGGCGATCTCGACGCGGGACTTGACGAATACGCCGATGGGATTTCGGCCCGGAGCCCGGAAATGCGCGCTCTCGCCGCGACGGCAATCCGGGAAGCGTTTGAGGAGTCGGGAATCCTGCTCGCCCGCGATACGGCAACCGGGAAAATAATCGACGCTGTTCGGCTCGAAACCCTTCAACCGCATCGCCATTCGCTTGAAAAAGGCGAAAGGACGCTTCTGGAAATGCTTCGCGCAGAAAATCTCCGGCTCGCCTGCGACGAACTGGTTCCGTTCGCGCACTGGGTAACGCCCAAGATGATGCCGAAGCGCTTCGACACGCATTTCTTCCTGGCGCGTGCGCCCGTCGGTCATGCCGGCCGCCATGACGGACGCGAGTCCGTCGATTCCATCTGGATACGGCCGCAGGAGGCCATCGAGGATCGGAAGAAGTGGAATGTGATTTTCCCTACCAAGCTCAATCTGATGAAGCTGGCCCGCAGCAAAACAGTCGATGAGGCGATGTCGGCCGCGCGGGCCGCGCCGCCGGTGACAGTCGAGCCCTGGGTGGAAGAAGGTCCCGACGGCAATATCCTGCGTATTCGCGATGATGCAGGCTATGAACAGACCAGTGCCGCGATGCGCGATGGCCTGTGACACTCCTGCTCCCGTGCTGCGTCAATCGATGAATTGCTCGGCCAATATGCGTTCGTGAAGGCTGCGGCCTTCGTCGAACAGCATGGTCATTGAGATCGAGCGATCTTCGGCGATATCCACCGACCTCACGTCGCGAATTTCGAGGTCGTCGGCCACCGCGCTGACGGGGCGTTTGTCCGCCTCGAGAATCTCGAACCGGGTCCGAGCCCGATGGGACAGAAGGGCGCCGTGCCATCGTCGCGGGCGATACGCGCTGATCGGGGTGAGCGCCAGCAGATCGGCGTCGATCGGCAGTATGGGGCCATGTGCCGAGAGATTGTACGCGGTGCTGCCGGTG
>Ga0302325_10024726_pt1 | contig 12490 bp, 9 predicted proteins | sample Palsa_T0_2_FD_201948 | JGI IMG/M metagenome (GOLD analysis project Ga0302325, IMG submission 201948) | Peat permafrost microbial communities from Stordalen Mire near Abisko, Sweden - Palsa_T0_2 | ecosystem: Environmental > Terrestrial > Soil > Palsa > Peat permafrost | place: Sweden: Abisko...
CCAAGAGAAGGCGAGGCTCGTTGAAGATGCGCTCGAGGCGCAGACTCAGCCCCACGAGCAGAAAGACGACGGCGTTTGCAAGAAACGCGGCCGTGTCCCAAAAGTGCTCGATGGAACGGATCTCGTTCTTGTCGAGTGCGAGTCGCGGCAACGCGACGCCGGCTGCGGCGCTCGCGAAGATACCCGATGCACCGGCGACGGTTGCGATCGCATACGCGCCATAAGCTACGGCCAGTGTGACGACGATACCGACGGACGGTTCGCGGATGCGGCGCAAGATCGGCGTACCGAGGAGTGCCGCGGCGATCCCGATGCCGATGCCGGCGACGGTCGCGTAGCCGGCGTTCCAGATCAGCGCCACGGTGTTCGCGCCGCCGCTCGCGAGCAACAGCGCCGACCCCACCAACACGGCGGCAACCCCGTCGTTCGCAATCGACTCGCCCTCGACGATCGCGAGCAGATCGGGCGGGACGTTCAACTTCCTGAACAGCGCGAGAACCGCGACCGGATCGGTCGCCGACAGGATCGCGCCGAGCGCGAAAGCCCCGGCCAGCGTCATTCCGCCGGCCAGCGCGCCCGCGCCGCCGATCGCGGTAGCGGTGACGAGCACGCCCGGCACCGCAAGCACTGCGATGGCGACGGCCGCGCGGCGCAAAGCGCCCGCGTCGAGGTCCCACGCACCTTCGAAGATCAGTGCCGGTAAGAAGAGCGCGAGCGTCGCCGGCGTCAGGGTGATCTGAAGGTCGCCCGGCAACATGCCGCCGGCTGCGATTCCGACGAGCACGATCGCGACCGGTGCCGGGATTCCCGCGTGTACCGCTACTTGCGCGAAAAGGAAAGCAACGGCGAGCAACGCGACCACCACACCGATCGCCGGAAGCAACGACACGCCTAATCGCTTCCGCGAAGAGGACCAGCGGGCCCCCGGACTAACCAAACGCCACGCATGAGTGCCGATCTCGAAGAACGCGCGAAACGCAACGTCGGCCGCTGGGCCGTCGATACGTACGTGCGCCGCGATACCTGTATCGGACTGGGTTCCGGATCGACCGCCCTGTATGCGATCCAGCGCGCAGGCGAGTTGGCCCGCGAGGGCTGGAACTTGCGAGCCGTCGCGACGTCGGCCGAGACCGGCCGCCTGTGCCGCGAGTACGGCATCGCGCTTCGCGATCTTACCGACGAGCCGATCGACGTGGCCATCGATGGGGCCGACGAAGTCGCGGCCGATTGGTCCCTCACCAAAGGTGGCGGCGGCGCCCTGTTTCGCGAGAAAGCGGTCGCGATCGCAGCGCATACGTTCGTCGTCATCGTCACCGAACGGAAGTGCGTCGCGAAGCTCGGAGCGTTTCCGCTACCGATCGAGGTCGTCCCGTTCTCGCGCAAGTTCGTCACCGGTCGCATCGAAGCGCTCGGCGCTCAGGTTACCCTGCGAGAGCGCGACGGAGCCCCGTTCGCAACTGACAACGGCAACGTCATCCTCGATTGCAAATTTCGGACGATTGCGGCTCCGGCCCAACTCGAAGCGGCGCTGCGCAACGTTCACGGCGTGGTTGCGACGGGGTTGTTCGTAGGTCTAACGTCACGAGTTATGGTTGGATACGACGACGGTACTATCGTAGAACCCGCGCGCGCAACGTAAAGCGTCCCGCGCATTTTCGCAAGTGCGCAAAGGACCAATCTATGTTTTGCCGCACGCGACAGGTCCGGCGTTTTCGCCCGCTAAGTGCGGACAAGGCCTAGTCACCGCTCTAGATGCGTTGGCTTCTATCCTTGTTCGAAAGGTAGTGACCCTCATGAATCTTGCCTGTCTCACGAAGCGAATCGCGCTCGCGACCCTCATCGCGGCGCCGTTCTCGCTGCCCGCATCCGCCGGCGTTAGCCTGAGCGCGTCTAGCGCTCGCCTGACGCTCGCGCCGCGATTCATCTCGATCCCAGCTGCGAAATCCACGATCGATTTCGGCGTGCACCTCCCGTTGCGCAACGTGAAGCAGCTCGAGCAGATGGTCAACGTCCAGAGCGATCCCGACTCGCCGATGTACCGTCACTGGTTAAAGCCCGCACAATTCCGTGCGGCTTTCGGTCCGACGCCGGCGCAATACGCGAACGCCCTCTCCATCCTTCGTCAGCAAGGTTTCACCGTCACCAAAGTCGAGACGCAGCTGATTCACGTGCGCGGCACGGTCGACAGCGTCCAGCGCGCGTTCAACGTGCACCTCGGAAACATTCGCACGAAAGACGGCCGTCTCGTGCTCGCATCGCGCGAGCAGCTCTCGGTGCCCGCTCGTCTTGCATCGACCGGCGCAACCGTCGTCGACCTCGGCTACCGGATCCTGCCGCAGCCACAATCCAACTTCTTCCCGCAAAACCGGTACGGGCCGTATGGCGGATACTGGTTCGACGACCTGAAGCAAGCCTACGATTATCCGGCGTACGGCTCACTCAACGGCGCCGGCATGACCATCGCAACGGTCGGTTACTCCGACTTCAGCGACACCGATGCGAGCAAGTACTTCGAACACGAACGCTTGGGCAGTGCATCGACCGATCTCGGCCCAGCGCCCGTGCCTCAGCACGTCGTCTTCGGGGACTCGCTCGCGTTCAATCCAAACTCCGGAACGAGCGACGAAGCCGATCTCGACGTGCAACAGTCCAACGGGAGCGCTCCGGGCGCGACCGTCGTCGGTTTTGCGGCGCCGGCGACGGATGCCGAAGGCTTCCTCTATGCGTACTCGTACATCGTCGATAACAACGACGCCGACATCGTCTCCACGTCGTACGGCGAATGCGAGCTGTTCTACACGCCCGCATATAACGGCGGTCAGAGCTTCGAGGACATTCTGCAGTCGTATCACCAGATGTTCTTGCAGGGAAATTCGCAAGGTATTACATTCGTTTTCTCCTCGGGCGACGACGCCGGCCAACCCTGTCCGCAGCTTGGGTACTTAGCGAATGCGGGAGCCGGAGCGTCCTACAAGGACACGACCGGGACGTCGATTTGGTCGGACGACCCCAACACCACGAGCGTCGGCGGCACCAACCTCACGACGGTCGCGAACCCGAACCCGACCGCGTCTCCGCTGAAGGTGACGTCGTCGGCGTACCGCTATGAAGACGCGGCCGCCGACACCATCACGGATCCGATCGATCCGTTCGGTACGGGTAACCTGATCACCAACGCCAAGTGGGGTTCGGGCGGCGGGCAAAGCACGATCTTCGAGGCCGGGTCGTATCAGGCAAGCGCCAATACCGGTTCCAAGATGCGCATGGACCCCGACGTCTCGATGCACATGGGCGGCTGCCCGCTCTACATCAATCCGATCACGGGTCAGCCCGCTGCCGAACACTGTTACGCCAACGATAGCTACGACCTCGCCGTCATCGGCGGCAACTATTACGGATTGATCGGCACGAGCGCGTCGGCGCCCGAATTTGCCGGCGTCATCGCGCTCGCGGGGCAAGAAGAGGGCGGCGTTCGTTTCGGTAACGCGAACGTGCTTCTCTACAAGATCGCTTCGAAAGAATCGACCAACAACGCGTTCCATCAAGGCATCGCCTCATGGAACGGCGTCGTCACCGTACCATCCGGACAAAAGGGCTGGAACCCAGTCATTGGTCTCGGAACGCCCGACGTTCGGAACCTGCTCGGAATCCCGACGGCACCCGGCGCGGGCAATCCCCAAACCTCGACGAATCCCTAGCGGGCGTCTTACGAGGCCTGTTGCGGTGGGAGGAAATAACTCGCACCGCAGCAGTGCCTCGCGCCCCGTCTAGGAGTCGCTCATGCGCATTGTTCCAACCCATGCTCGCGGCGCAGCGGCTGTGCTCGGCGCGCTCGCACTAGGGATGCTCCTGGCCGGTTGCAGCGGCGGATCGGGTAGCGTTCCGCGCGCCGCATCGGGGGCCGGACAGACGCCGGGTGGCTCGACCGCGCCGCTTGGACCGGAGACCTTCGCTTCGTTTGCCGTGTCGAGCGCCGATCAGGCCGCCGCGCAAAACGCGACGGGGCTGGCCCGTCACGCGTTTCCGATCGCACCAAAAGTGGTGGCACTCGCGTCGTCATTCGACTCACGATCTGCGACCGCACGTCCCGAAGATGTCACATATCCCGAAGACCTGGCCTACGGCGGAGGCTCGCTCGTTACGAACGCCGTCACCCACAACGTCTACTTGAGCGTCGGAACGGCCAACTCGTCGCCTGCCATTTGGGGCGATCCGCACAAATTTCTTTCGGATCTGTTCGCGAGCACGTATCTGGGCGTCGTGAACCAATACGTCGGCGCCGGGATCTATGCCGTGGGAGAGAGCGCGCTGGTCACGAGCACCAACTTCTCCTACGGCCCGCTCTACGACAACGACTTGCTTGCGATTCTTCACAGCGTCGCATCGCAGATGAATCCGCCCGGCGACAACGGCTACAACGTCATCTACAACCTGTTTCTCCCGCCGGGCGTCGACACGTGTTATTCGTACACGGCGGAGTGCTACTCGCCCGACCACCTCTCGACGTTCGCGTTCTGCGCGTACCATTCGAGCGTGACCTTTGGCGACATCGGTCACGTGTTGTACACGATCCAGCCGTATCAGCCGGCCACCGTCGTCGAAGGCGGCAACACCTACGAGTCGTGCTCGATCCTCTCGCCGCAAACCGACCCGAACTTCTTGGAAGACGCAACCGACAGTAGCCTCGAACACGAAACGTTCGAGACGATCAGCGATCCCGATCCGCCCTCGGGCTGGACCGTTCCGTACAGCAACGGCGGCGTCGCCGGCGGCAACGAGATGGCCGACCTGTGCGACTACTCATCGCTCGAATCGGTACTGCTCAACGGAACGCTCTATAAAATCCAACCGATGTATTCGAACAAAGCGCACGCCTGCGTCAACTCGTATCCCTAATCCCTAAGGTGACGCCGGTGGACCTAGTGCGTGTGCGTGAAGTTGCCTAAGCGAACGCCGTGGGCCTCGATGCGCGCGAGCGCGGCGCGCATGCCGAGGGGTGGTGCGAACGGCCTTCCGACGGCCGCGAAATAGCGCTCCGGGTCGATGTTGAGGGTACGCGTCTGCACCATCGCGACGGGTACGCTCCCCAGAAACGCGTCGGCGGCTGCGACTTCGGCAACGTCGTCGGTGACGCCGGGATGGGTCAGGAGGTTGAGCGAGACGCGCAAGCCCCGTACGCTCGCGACGCGAACGCTCTCGAAGACGTCGTCGAGGCCGTAGCCGAGCGGCCGGTAATACGCAGCGTATGTCTCGGCACGAAACGAGTTCAGGCTAATCCGAACCGCATCGAGACCGGCATCGATCAGGAGCGCGAGCGACTTCGGCAAGCTGCCGTTCGTATTGACGTTGATGGTGCCGGCAGAGCTTGCGGCGCGAATGCGCTCGATCGCGCGGGCGATCGTCGTTGCGCGCAGCAGCGGTTCGCCTTCGCAACCTTGCCCGAACGAGACGATCCCTTCGGGGACGCATTCGAGATGCGTAAGCGCGATGCGCGCGAGCTCGTCCACGGTGGCTTCTTCCGTCACGCGGACTTGGGGCGAGGGAATGCCGGCGTCGGGTTCTTGTTCCGAAATGCAGCCGATGCAGCGTGCGTTGCACTTGGGCGAAACCGGGAGCGCCGCCTCGCCCCGTTCGAGGAAGACGTTTTGCGCGGTGAAACAACCGTATTCGAGCGAGCAGCGCGCGACCTGCGCGAGCACGCCGTTGCCCGGATCTCGCTCGCGCCTCGTTGCAACCAGCGCTTCAAGCTCGCCCTTCGCGAACGCGCGCGGCGCCCAATCCTCGCTCGCATCGGTTGCCATCGCGGCCACGTGGAGCTCGTCGTCGACGACGCACGCATACGTGTAACCGAAGAGCGGCAAGGTCGGTGCGCCCGGCCGCGTCTGATATGCGGGCAGCAAGAGGCGGGTGTAACCGGCGGGCAGCAGGACGCCGAGGGCCGTCCTGCGTGTCGCGGCGTTGAACCCGCGCAGGAGCGGGGCACGGCCCGGCAGCATCGCCGGCACCGACCCGCGCGGCGCTGCGATCAGTTCGCCGGCACGCGGTTCGCGCAAATCGCCACCGTCCGCGAGCGGATGTTCCGTTTCATCGAAGTAGACGCGTCCCCGCGCGTCGGCATACGCGAGCCCGGGCGCCACTAAACCTCGATCGTGCGCTCGAACATCGTCTCCGCGGGACCCGTCAGGCGCGCGTTCGCGCCGGGCGCCCAATCGACGCGTAGCTCGCCGCCCGGAACGATCACGGTGACCGGCGAGATCGCGCCGTGAACCCGGATGGCGGCCGCCGCAGAGGCGACGGCACCGGTGCCGCATGCCTGTGTCGTGCCCGCGCCGCGCTCGTAGTGGCGCACGCGCAACGTCGAAGTGTCTACGACAACGGCGACGTGCACGTTCGTACCGTTCGGAAAACGCTCGAGCCAATTCATCGTGATACCGAGTGTCTTGATGTCGACCTCCTCGACGTTCTCGACGAAGATGACCGCGTGCGGATTGCCGACCGACACATCGTAGAACGTCCAGGACGTTCCCATCAGGGTTGCCGTCTCGGGTTGCGCGTCGTGGGGAAAGGTTACCGGCCCGACATCGATGCAGGCCGAAAACGGCTCGCGACCGACCACGTTGACGCCGATCGGCCCCGCGAGCGTCGCGATGCCGAACGAGTCGCCCGCACCGCGATCGACGAGGTACCGGGCCACACAGCGGATGCCGTTACCGCACATTTCCGCGCGGCTGCCGTCGGCGTTGTAGATCTGCATCTCGGCCGCGAATCCCGGCGCGTCGCGCAGCACGAGCAATCCGTCGGCGCCGCCGAACTCGCCCTCTGCCCGGCACACGCGCTCCGCGAGCGCGGCATACGCTTCGAGCTGCGGCGGGCGCTCGTCGATGACGACGAAAGCATTCTGCGCGCCGTGCATCTTGACGGTGCGGATCGCGAGGTTCGTCGTCATGCGTCGGGCAACGCGAGCGGCGTCTGCGGCGTAATCGTCGAGACCGCGTGCTTGTAGACCAGATGCAAGCGATGCTCGTACTCGAGGACGAGCGTAAACGCGTCGTAGCCGCGCACGTTGCCGTGGAGCTGGACGCCGTTCATCAGGAAAACCGTGACCGCAACGTTCTGCCGCCGCACTTCGGCGAGATAGGTGTCTTGCAGTTGTGCGCGGTTCCCGGCGTGCGGGACGCCGGTATTCGTTGCCATAGAACCCGTCTTAGGCGCGCTAAACGGGCATCCTCTGATTTTACGTCCAGCCAAGCCCGGAGCGAACGGCCTCCGCCACGTCGGCGGGCGCGACGGCCTGCGTCCCGGGCTCGGTGCGAAACCACGTGCGCTGGCGTAGCGCGTAGCGCCGCGTCGCGCGGGCGAGCGTCGCACGCAGCTCCGTGAGCGTCGAGCGGCCGGCGAGATAGGCGAGCGCCTGCGGATAACCGACCGCGTCGGCGGCGACCGCATCCGGCCCGATCCGTTCGGCTTCGGCCAAGAGCCCGGCGTCGAGCATCGCATCGACGCGGCCGGCAATCCTTTCGTCGATCACGGTCTGGGGCACGTCGAGGACGATCTTGACCACGCGATAGCCCTGGTTACGCAGCGTCGGCCGCTCGACCGGCGCGTTCTGCGGCGTTCCGGCCAATGCAATCTCGAGGGCACGCGTAACGCGATAGCGGTCGCCGACCGCCAGTTCCGAGGCTCTCGCAGGGTCGCGCGCCGCAAGCCACGCGTGCATCACCTCGGGCGGGTGCAAACGTGCTTCACGCGCCAGCCTCGCACGTACCTCGGCATTGTATGCGGGTGACAAAACGACGTCGCCCGCGAGGGCGCGCAAATAAAAGCCGGTTCCACCGGCGACGATCGCTCGTTTGCCGCGTCCCCGAATCGCCCGAATTGCGGCGAGCGCGTCGTCGGAAAATCGTGCGGCGCTGTAGCGCTCGTGCGGATCGAGCATCGCAACGAGATGATGCGGCACCCGCGCCAGTTGCTCGGGCGCCGGCGCGGCAGTTCCGATCGGCATTCCGCGATAAATTTGGCGCGAGTCGGCGCCGACGATTTCGGCGCCGAATTGCTCGGCGAGATCGATAGCGAGCGCGGTCTTGCCCGAACATGTCGCGCCTGCTACGATCAGCACCGCGTCGTCACTCACCCGGGTTGCCGGATAGAAGACGACGTGGCGCGGGTACGTTCGAGCTGATGGAAAACGCTGCAAAGACGACTCAATGTTGCATCGCCGGAGGCGGGCCGGCCGGCGTGATGCTCGGGTTCTTGCTCGCTCGCGCCGGCATCGACGTGATCGTGCTGGAAAAGCACGCCGATTTCTTTCGCGACTTTCGCGGCGACACGATTCATCCGTCGACGCTCGAGGTGGTCCACGAACTCGGACTGCTCGACGAGTTCTTGAAGGTCCCGCATAACGAAGCGAGACACCTCGAAGGGCAAATCGGCAACGAAACCGTCCATCTCGCCGATTTCAAGCTCGTCCCGACGCACTGTAAGTTCATCGCCCTTATGCCGCAGTGGGACTTCCTGAACTTCATGAGCGAGCACGCTAAGCGCTATCCTTCGTACCACCTCGAAGTCAACGCCGAGGTGCAGGACGTGATCGTTGAAAACGGACGCGTCACCGGAGTCAAGGTGGCGACACCTGGCGGCACGCGCGAAATCCGCGCCGACCTCGTCGTTGGTGCCGATGGCCGCTCGTCGACGGTACGCGAGAAGGCCGGACTCGAGGTAGTCGACATGGGCGCCCCGATCGACGTGCTCTGGTTGCGCCTCTCGCGGCGTCCGAGCGACCCCGATATGACGTTCGGCCGCATCGACACGGGCAAGATCCTCGTGATGCTCAACCGCGGCGACTACTGGCAATGTGCCTTCGTCATCAACAAAGACGGGTTCGCCGAGAAGCAAACGCGTGGCCTCGACGCCTTCCGCGCCGAGCTTGCGGGGCTCGCGCCCTACCTCGCCGATCGCACGGGCGAACTGAAGACGTGGGACGACGTCAAGCTGCTGACGGTGAAAGTCGATCGGCTCAAGACCTGGTACCGCCCCGGACTTCTGTGCATCGGGGACGCCGCGCACGCGATGTCTCCGGTCGGCGGCGTGGGCGTCAACATCGCAATCCAAGACGCGGTTGCCGCGGCGAACATCCTCACGTTGCAGTTCTGGAACGGCCCGTTTCCCGACGCGCCGCTGGCAGCCGTGCAACGCCGCCGCGAGTGGCCGATGAAGGTGACGCAAGGGATCCAAATCTTCGCCCAAAAGCGCATTCTGGCGCGCGTTCTCGGAAGCGACGAACCGATGCGCCCGCCCTTGATCGCGCGGCTGTTTGAGATTTTTCCGCCGCTCCGCGCGATCCCAGCCTATATGGTCGGCGTGGGTTTCCGTCCCGAGCACGTTCACACGCCGGAACGAATCGCTACGGCCCCTCGATGACGCGCACGAAGTGGTCGGGATGGATGTCGGTGGCGAAGGCTTCCTTCACCGCCGCGGCGTCGATCGCAACGAACGCGCGCGCATCGATTTGTGCCTGGTCGAGCGGATAACCACTCGTCGCATCTTCGAGCAGCGAGCCGCCGATCGAACTCAACGACGCCGAGTCGATGACGGTCCGGCGGACGAGCGATGCCTTGACCAGCGACAATTCGAAATCCGGCACGGCTTGGGTTTGCAGCTTCCCGATCTCGTTCTCGATCGCCGCTGAAATCTGAGACGCATTCTGCGGTAAGCACGCGAAGTTCACCGAGAACTCCGCGCGCGAACGCTCCGCCGTGAACTCCGACCCGATGCTGTACACGAGGCCCGCGTTCTGGCGCAGGTCGCGAAAGAGCCGGCTCTGCTCGGGCCCGCCCGTTCCGCCGCCGAGAATCGCGTTGCCGACTTCGAGCGGATAGTATTCGGGCGACGAGCGGGTGATCGGCACGATCTGCTCGAGCGTGACGAAGTCCTGACCCGCACCCGGCAAGGTCAAGGTTACCTCGCCCGATTCGTTGAGCGGAACGCTCGGAAGATCGAGTGACGGCGCCTCGCCTTCTAGGTGCCAGTTCCCAAACGCGTGCTCGACCGCGATGCGGGCCGCTTGCGGCGTCACATTGCCCACGATGACGATCGTCGTGAGGTCCGGGCGGAACGTCTTCGCGTAATATGCCTCGACGTCGTCGAGCGACAATGCTTGCATGCCCGCGAGCGTAGGCTCGCGCAGCTCGGGATCTCCCGCAGGCAACAACTTATGGGCCGCCCGATCCAGCGCTTGCGTATGCGAACCGTTGAGATCGGTCGCGAGCTCCCCGACCGCTCGGCGCTGCGCGCTTTCAAACGTCGTCGCATCGAAGCGAGGCTCGAGCTCGTTCTGTGCGAGCAAGCTGACGGCGCGGCCGAAGCTCGCCGTCGAGGTCTGCAAACCGAACTCCGATCCGGCAGCAAGCTCCGCATCAGCATCGTCTTCTTCTCGCTGCATCGTAACGCGGTCTGCACTCTTCGTTCCGTACGCAAACATCGCCCCGAGGACCCGAGCGACGCCTTCTTTGCCGGCCGGCTCCTGAATTTGCGGGTTGCTGCGCACGCTTCCGTACAAGAAGACCGAGTCCGAGATCGACTCCGGTTGCACGATCAGCGTGATGCCGTTGTCGAGCTTCGTGCGCGTCGGCGTGAGCGTCGTGGCCGGCACGGCTACGTGCTCCACGAGATCGTTGCCCCAATCCGGAAGCTGGGTTACCGAAGGCTCGGCTTCGAGCTGCTTTTCAGGACCTTGCTGAGCCGGCGCGGGCGGCGCTTCTTGCGATGCGTTTGCCGACGGCGTCAGCGCGCCGACGAAGGTGCCCGGCCCCTCGAGATACTTGCGCGCCGTGCGGTCGACTTGTTCGATCGTCACCGCCGCGATGAGCTGCTGCTCGCGCACGATCGAGGGCTCTCCGTCGTCTGCGATCGTCGTCGCCCAATCCGACGCAAGCGATTCGATCGTGTTGCGGCTAAGCTCTTGATCCGCGATCAAGCGGCGTTTGGTCGTCTCGAAAAGCTCGCGCGGCACACCTTGACGCGCGTACGCCGAGATGATGTGCTCCAAGCGCTGCGCCATCGCGGCCGCGTCGCCCTGGGGTCCGAGCGCCGCGGTCGCGAATGCGAGCTGCGCCTCGGGCACGTACGGCTCCGAGTTAAATTCGGCATCGAGCGCGTCGCCTTCATCGACGAGCGCGCGCATCGGGCCGCGCTGCGAATCCAGGATCGCTTGCAAGACGTAGGACGGCAAGAAATCGGGACTGTCGACACCGGGCAGCCGGTACGCGACCGCTGCGAGCGGGTAGACGAGCGTGCTCGGCTTGCGAAAGAGCGTGTGGCCGAGCGCGCGAAGGTGCGCGGGCACGTGGCCCGGCACCGCACGGCCCGGAATCGCTTCGAAGTAACTGCGAATCGTCGCGAGCGTGGCGGCGGGGTCGACGTTACCCGCGACCACGAGGACCGCGTTGTTCGGAGCGTACCAGCGCTGGTAGAATTTCTTGAGTTCGGAGCCGGTCAAGCGGTCGAATGCAGCGCGCGTTCCGACGCCTTCATGCTGGTATGGCGTGCCCGCAAACGCTGCGGCGCGCGCGGCCGAGAAGAAATCGGCGCCCGGCGCCGTCTCGTCGTTGAGGACTTCCTGTTCGATCGCACCGCGCTCGTTCTGCCACTGCTCTTGCGCATCGTTGATGTCGCGCATCCGATCCGACTCGATACGGAAGACCGCATCGAGATCGGCGGACGGAACGGTGAACTGAAACTGAGTCAGCGTATCGCTCGTCGACGCGTTGAAATCGCCGCCGAGAGCCGTCGCGATCGTGCCGAGCGCGCTCGTCGACAGGTTTGGGGTCCCGCGGAACATCATGTGCTCCTGCGCATGTGCCATGCCCGGGAAATCCGGCGGATCGTCGCGCGAACCGACCAGGTAGGCCATGTCTGTGGCCACGACCGGCGCCAGGGCATTAGGGACGATAACGACCCGCAGGCCGTTGTGCAGGGTAGCCTTCAACACGTCGGACTCGGGCGGTACGGCGCTCGAAGCGCGGCCGGTCAGCACCATCGCGGTGAGCAGCACGAGCCCGGGCACACGGGTAAACCAAACAGTCATTCAGCCTCGCTTAAACATTCGAGCGACGTCATCCGGCTCGATGCGGACCATCGTCGGCCTGCCGTGGGGACAATGCATGGGATTTTCGCAGCGAACCAAGCGCTCGATCAGGGCGTGCATCTCAGCGGGTTCCAGCGTCTCGCCCGCGCGGACGACCGAATGACAGGCGAGCGACGCCCAGACCCGCTCGCGCGGACCGAGGCCTGGGATGTCGTCGCCGAGAGCGTCGAGATACGCTCGCACGTCGAACGCGCGCGCACCGTAGCCGGCAGGCGTGGCGACGATCCGGTAGGCGCGCTCGCCGAAGGGCTCGGCTTCGAGCCCCCCGGCCGCCAGGCTCTCGCGCGACGGCTCGAAGCGCGTCGCCTCGGCCGCGTCGAGTTCGATCGTATAGGGAATCAGGAGCGG
>Ga0302325_10024728_pt1 | contig 12489 bp, 9 predicted proteins | sample Palsa_T0_2_FD_201948 | JGI IMG/M metagenome (GOLD analysis project Ga0302325, IMG submission 201948) | Peat permafrost microbial communities from Stordalen Mire near Abisko, Sweden - Palsa_T0_2 | ecosystem: Environmental > Terrestrial > Soil > Palsa > Peat permafrost | place: Sweden: Abisko...
GAATCCGGTCCTCGCCCATGCAGACACCCACGCCGATCACGCGAGAGAACAGCGGTGCGGAGGCGATCACGCCATCGAGAATTCCGGGCAAGCCGACGCACTCGTAGATCACGGGACGCTTGGGTTTGATGCCGAGCGTGTCGATCGTGCGCCAAACGTGCTGCCAGGCGATCGGCAGCCGCCGCAGCTTCTCCATCGTGGAGATCGCCAGCTCAACCGCCGCCGGCAGTGTGTTGATGTGGCCGCGATCGCCGGCCTCGTAAGGGGACTGCTGCGCGGGGTCGACGACTATGTGAGCGCCGCAGCGTGCGGCGAGCTCCCGCCGCGCAGCGGAGAAGTCACTGGCCACGATCGTGCGCACTCCGCGAGCCTTGAGCAGGCAGATGACGGCCAGGCCAATCGGGCCGCAGCCGATCACGATCGCCACGTCGCGCTTGCCGATCTCGCTGCGCCGCACCGCGTGCCAGCCGATCGCCATCGGCTCGGTGAGCGCGCTCAGGTCGGGGGGCAGTCCATTCGGGACCGGCAGCATCATCGACTCCTCGACGACAACCTGCTCGGCGTAGGCGCCGGGCGCCTCGCGCGAGAGGCCGATCGCGTGCGGCTTGCCCGCGCGCCTGACCAATGGCAACGCCACGACGTGCGACCCGCTCGCCGCGCGCTTTCTGCAACCCGGGCCGTACTCGGCGACCTCGCCACAGAACTCATGGCCGAAGACGACGCGCTGGTCGGAGCGCATGAAGTCGTCGTAGCCGATCTCGCTCAACACGTCGGCCAGTTCATCGCAGTGGTGGCGAGCATGGAGGTCCGATCCGCAGATCCCGCAGCGCAGCACCTGCAGCACGACCTGGCCGGCGCCCGGCCGAATCTCGGGCACGTCGGCCACCTCGAGCTGTGCCTCACGGCAGAGGACGGCCTTCATATCGAGGCTGTCTCTCGGAGGCGACTCGTGTGGCTCAGCTGAGTGGGTGTGCTCTCGTGCATGAGGTGCTGACAGCACTGTAACTTACGCAGGCGTAAGTTACAAGCATCATGGTTCCCTTTGATCGGACAGTCGCGGAGGTCGAGGGGGCGGAGCGCAGCGATCAGGCCAGATCAGCCCTGTCAGCTCCCACCTACACAGGCGCTCTCCTGTGTCGAGTCGGGCGCGAGACAAGTCGGGCGCGGGTGGCTCGGGCGCGTGTTGGCACGCACGGTAAAGACGTAGAGACGCCCCACCCAGCCGGGCTTGATCACGCGCACCATGATCACGGTGCCTGGCTGGAGGTGCCGCCCCTTGAACAAGCGCCCCAGCAACGCTTCCGAGCCGGTCGCGTTCCCATGCGGACCGCAGCGATGGGCGCGGCAATTGCTGCTATGCGCAACCGGCGTGACATCGGCGACCTTGAACGGGCATCTCGCCCCGCGACAGAGCACTTCGACGTGTGCCCCCGCCGTTACCGCGTGCAGACTGAGCGATTCGACAACGGTGAACGAGCGTCCCCAGCCGAAGGACCATTCGACTTCCGATTCCACCGTTGAGCCGATGACCGGCGAGGGGAGCGAGACAGCGGTCGCACTGCCGCCACCGTTCTCGGCCGTCACCACGACGCGCAGCCGGTATCCGAAATCTCCCCCCGTCAACGGGAACGTCGCCCCCGTGGCTCCGCTGATGTTCTGACAGCTCGTCACGGCCGGGTCGCAGATCTGCCATTGGAAGGTGTATGAGTTCGGCGGGTTCTGCCAGCCTCCCAGGCTTGCCGTGAGCAGGTAGCCGACAGCCGCGGTGCCTGCGACGGATGGGGCTTGGCTGTTGACGGGCCCGGGCGGTGGCGCGAGATGCTTGGGTTCGGTCGGCGGCGGTTCGGTCGGCGGCGGTTCAGTCGGGTTGGGTTTAACCGGTATGGGGCAGTGCGGGAGACTTAGCGGGACCTCGCTACCCGTATAGGAGACTGGTACGCCTCCCGGCTCGCTGAGAGTCCCCACCCCCACGAACACTCTGCCGTTAACAGGCTCGACGCCGAGCTGTTCGACCTGTTCAAGACACGGCGAGAAGCTCTGAATCCCTTCGCCGCTTTTCGCAACTTCAACATACTTGGTGCCGCGGCAATTTTCCTTTTTGCAGCCAGGAATGTCCGAGACGTCAACCTGAGAGATGGGCGAGATTCCCACCTTGTAGCCCCACGCTTGGGCATCAACGGCTTTCCCACCTAGGGATTTTGCTTCCCACTGCACGGTATCGTCCGTAGTCCACAGACGGGACGGTGCAGGCTCTCCTTCAGCTCCTTCGTACACGACAGGAACTTGGATCTCCTTGGAGTATGCGGGTGGGTTTGTGTTTTGGCTGAGCAGCGCTCCCACCCCGATCCACACGTGTCCTTCGACAGGCGTAATAAAGGGAATGTTCTGGGAGTACACCGTGAACACCTGCCGTTCGCCAGGCGAGGCCGACACTTCGAAATATTCTGGTAGTTCCTTGCGTGTGGGACATTCGGATTCGTCGGGCAGAGGGCAGGGCGCTTCTCCGTAGACGGCGATCTTGTAGCCCCAGGGAGTGAATGGGAGCGAAGTGGGAGATATCCATTCGGTCAGGCTGCCAGATAGTTCTAGTACGGGAGCAACGTTGACGGCCTGCGCTCCCGCCACTCCCACCAGCGGCACGCTTAGAACAACCAGAGCGACGCATCGGGTGACACGCCTCAAAGCTCGCCGCCCGAGCGTGCCGCGCGGAGACTTCGTGTCCGCCCGTCTGTCTTGCATCCCGATTCCCCTAGGTGCGGCGTTGTCGAGCATCTGCCCCTCGAGGCGTCGGGCCCCTTTACCCGGCTGCCAAGGGTCTGCGAGTCTACTGATCGCTCGCCAAAGCGTCAATGTGAGGACCAGTGCCCTGGCGCGGCAATTGTGACGTGACATCCATCGTCCCCCTTATCCGTCGTTCTTGGTTCTGCCGTGGGCGGCACTGACTAGCGAGCCCTGTACGTAAAGACCGCCTTCTCGTCTGCTGGTGAACCAGGGCCGCCGTGATCCGCATGGTGGCACGGCTGCGGGAGAGCTAAATGCACCCTTGGGTGGAGGTTGCGACACCTTCGCGCCGTCGGCGCCCGTGTCGTGCGCGCTGTATGTTTTGGCCATGAATGCCGACCCGCGTTCCGAACTGACCGCAGGGGCCAATCGAAAGAGACCGAACGTTGGCATCAGCGTGGCCGTGGCGGCGGCACTTGCCGGCCTTGCGGTCGGCGCGGGGATCGGGTCGATCACCCGACACAGTGGTCACACCGCCCGCCTCGCACTAGCTCCCGCTCAAGTTGCGGAAATGCCGTCAGGGGGGAACCTGCCGGCCCTGCGGGCCACCCTGCCTCTTCCCACGTTGCGGCGTAGCGTCAGCCCATCACCTACGCGAAGGGTCGCCACAAAGGCGACCGTGGTGCCGATCTCGCAGAACGCCGTCTCTGGGTCGCCGTCGAACACCGCGTCGGCGCCGGCCGTGAGCTCGCCGAGCCCCGCACCGACACCCCCGCGATCCACCTCGACCGCCCCGTCGAGCTCAGGTGGGGGTCTAACGCGAGCGAGTGGCGGCGGAGAATGATGTTCTCGCTGGGACAATGACTGCCTCCCGCGTCCGCGGCGCGATGTAACCGGCACTCGCTGAGACGAACCACAACGATCAGCTGCGGCATGCGTCCGTCGTTGCGGGCTCCCGAGTCGTGGCCGAGTGTCCCCGGTAACCTGCTCGGCGTCGAGATGCACAGGCGCAGCGGAAAGCGATATCGGTCGCGATGAACGCTGACTTCGAATCAGCCGGACCCGGCACGGGGTCGATAGGGCGATACGAGATCATCACCGAGATAGGGCGCGGTGGCATGGCCGTCGTGCACCTGGCTCGTCAGCGTGATCTCGATCGTCTGGTAGCGCTCAAGGCGCTGCATCACATGCACTTGGGCACTTCTGAGCTCGCCGAGCGCTTCCTGCGAGAGTCGCGCCTCGCCGGGTCTCTGAACCATCCGAACATTGTCACCGTGCACGAGTATTTCGAGGAGGCCGGAACTCCTTACATTGCGATGGAGTATGTCCCGCAGGGTTCGCTCAGGCCCCGAGTCGGGGAATTCTCGATCGCACAGCTCGTCGGCGTTCTTGAGGGAATCCTCGCCGGCCTATCAGCCGTCGAGCCCTCAGGCATCGTGCATCGCGATCTCAAGCCGGAGAACGTCATGGTCACCGCCGACGGCAGGGTGAAGATCGCCGATTTTGGCATCGCGAAGGCGACCGAGACCGCAAACTACCCACGCATAACAACAACCAGAACGGGCACGACCATGGGAACCCCGGCCTACATGGCGCCCGAGCAGGTCCTGGGGGAAGTCGTAGGACCTTGGACCGATCTCTACTCGGTGGGAATCATGACCTACGAGCAGCTTGTCGGCCACGTCCCCTTCGACAACACCCACGTGCCGATGGCGATCATGTTCCGCCACCTCAGCGAGCCCATCCCCGCGGTGGTCGAGAGCAGGCCGACCATTGACCCGTCCCTGTCGGAGTGGGTCGCCCGGCTGCTCGTGAAGGAGCCCGACAAGCGTACGCAGAGCGCGATGCGCGCGTGGGAGGAGCTCGAGGAAATCGTGATTGGACTGCTCGGACCGCGATGGAGGCGCGAGGCGCGGATACCCAGTCGGGATGCATCGGCGCGGGTCGGCGCCCCGCTCGCCCCGCAGTTCATCGAGACCGCGATCGCTTCGACGGGAGCCGGCGCCGAGCTCCACGCCCAATCCGTCGAGACAGCGATCCCTTCACCGAGCTCTGTGGGCTCCGCCCAGAGCAAACGGAGCCGGACCGTGACCACGCCCGGCGCGGACGGGGGATCTGGCACGCCGGAAATAGCCCTGAACGGGACACGGTGGCTCGGGGCCGTGCTCGTCATAGCTGCGGTCGCGGTGGTGGCCGGCTATTTGATCTCCCCTGCGGGGGGAACCGCGCCAAAGGCCGAGCCACTTACCAACCACGCATCGAGCAGAGCTCTCGCCGTCTCGTATCCGGCCAACTGGCGCCGAGCCCGCACCATCCCCCAGACGCCGGGCTTGCAGCTCGCCGAACCACTTGGACTGACCTCCTCACACCCTGGTGGTGCGCTGGTCGTCGGTGAGTCGCAGACTGCCGGTCCCAGTCTGCTCCCGACGGGCTTTCTGTCGACGTTGCCGAAGCTCACCGAGCCCGAAGCGGTGCGGCTCGGCGGCCTGACGTTCCGCCGATACCGCGACCTCGAACCGGCGAAGGACACCAGCACCACGGAGGTGGCCTATGCCCTCCCGACGACCGCCGGCATCGTCTTGGCCCTGTGTACGGTTCCACGGGACTCCCCAACGACAGTGAACGTGGACTGCGAGCGGATTCTCCGATCGCTCGAACTCACTCTGGCCAAGGCCCTCCCTCTGGGCCCAATCCCCACCTATGCGTCGGCACTGCGCGGCGCCATGACGCAGCTCAACAGCGAACGCGTGGCCGGTGGGCTGCAACTCTCGCGTGCCGGAACGGCGGCCTCACAGGCCACCGCGGCCGAACGCCTTGCTCGCGCGTACAACCAGGCGCTCATAGCCCTCCGTCGTGCGGTCCCCGGGCCGGCTGAACGCGTCGCGAGCGCCGCGCTGCTTGCCACGCTCGCCCACACCGCCAATGCCTATACCGCGTTGGCGAGTGGTGCCCGCGGGGAAAACGCCCTTCTCTTCGATCAGGGCCGAAACAGCGTGGCGGCAGCGACAACCGCGCTCTCCACAGCACTGACACAGTTCTCCGAACTCGGCTATCGGATCGCCGGCTAGCACGAGGCCGGCCCACCGATCGCAGATCCCTCAGCTGAGATCGCGCTGCGAGACGATGCCAAACCGTAGGACACACTCGGCAAGCCTCGATCGTTTCTCATTCTGCGGGAGCTCGCCGAGCTCGAACTTCGCGAACAAAATGCGCAGGTGCGTCTTGACCGTGTCGACGCTGAGGAAGACCTCGGATGCGATCTGCTGGTTGGTCGCCGGGGATGCGAAGCCCGCACCGTCGCGAAACGGGCGACAGAGCGCGATCAGCACACGCCGCTGGGTGTCCGTCAACTCCATGAGCGCCGGCGTGTGCATCGCTGAAATCGTCTCGTGGACGGTATCCGCGCCGGGCGAGCGGTAGGCAAGGACGGTACGCCCGACGCGGATGCGGTCTCCGTCCCTGAGACGCTGGCGCCCGCTGATTCGGTCGGCGTTCAGGTACGTGCCGTTCCTCGAGAGCCCGTCGTCAACGATCGCAAGCTCTCCACCTATCACCTGGAGCTCGGCGTGAACGCCTGACACTTCACCGTCCCATGGGATCGACAGATCCATCTCGGTCCGTCGCCCCACACTGCTGGTGCCATCTCCCTCGGGGACGACAAACAGACGGAGCGCACCCAGATGGTCGCGAAACGCGAAGAATGGCTGTCCGGCTCGCTCGGCCTCCAACAACATCTTGAGCTCCGCAGCCGAGGCCGAGTGCGGCGCAAGCGGATCGCCGTCGTCATGGGGTTGAATGGACATGATGCGTCTGCGTGCAGGACCGCCGCCAGTAGTCTGCCAACTCCTCGCCTGAAGGGCCAGACGCAAATCCTCTCGACCCAGCACGGGGCACGTAGGACATCTGTCGATTCTGGCCCCGCTGAGCCGAGCATTCGATCATGGTGATCGACGTGCTTGCAAGGCCCCATCAGCACGTTGCCCGCTCACGCGTAAAGACCCCGCCGGCTCGATGACGAAAGCCATAGCCACGAACAAGAAGCGAACCGGCGAGGAGAGCCATTCGCACGCCGGTCGCAAAGAGCGACACAAGCGGGTCAAGAAGGAGAGGCAGCACGACAAGCACGGCGAGCACAGCAAGCGTGAGACCCGCCGGCGCAAGCACCGCAAGCCGGTCCACCACCCCGCGGTCACCCACCCGCGGGGCAGTGCGGTTGTCCCGCTGCCGGTAGCGCCGCCCTCCCCGCCCGCTCCCTCGCCCGCGCCGGTCCCCGCGCTCGGCTCACCGCCGCTCACGCTCGATCAGGCCAACCGCCTGCTCTGGCGCGCCGGCTTCGGGCCGACTCCCGGACAGGCCGAGGCGATCGCGGGCCAGCCCCTTCAGGAGGTCGTCTTCAGCCTGACCCGCCCGTCGGGGTCGGCGATCCTCACCGGGCCCGAACCGGTCGATGAAGAAGGCCACCCGCTCGATCCGGCCAACGCCTGGGGCGAGGATCACTGCTGGTGGCTCGATCGCATGATCCGCTCAGATCAGCAGCTCGTCGAGCGAATGACGTTCATCTTCCACGACTGGTTCGCCAACTCCAACGAGGAGGTCAACAGCCAGCAGCTGATGCTCGATCAGAACAACCTGTTCCGGGCGATGGCGTTCGGCAGCTTCCATGACCTGTTTCTGGCTGTCACCACCAACCCCGCGATGCTCCTGTTCCTCAACGGCACGTCGAACAACCGCTGGGACCCGAACGAGAACTACGCGCGCGAGATGATGGAGCTGTTCTCGCTGGGCGCCGACCGTGGCGCCTACACCGAGGATGACGTGCGCGAAATGGCCCGCACCCTGACCGGCTGGCGCAACGACTGGTCGGAAGAGCTCGGCAACCACAACTTCCGCTTCGACCCCGAATACCACGACCCGGGGCTGAAGACGGTGTTCGGGCAGACCGGCAACTGGAACTACGAAGACGCGGTACGGCTGTGCGTCAGCCATCCGCTGCATCCCTCGTTCTTCGTCACCAAGCTGTGGGGCTATTTCATCCCCAGCCAGCCCTCCGAAGCCACGCTCGCCTCGCTGCAGGCCCTGTACACGAGCTCCGGGTACAGCATCCGAGCGGTCGTCGAGGCGATCCTCCAGCACCCCGACTTCTACGAAGGCGCCGAGCTGGTCACGCCTCCGGTCGTCTACAACGCCGGTCTGCTGCGCTCAATCTCCCGGCCGATCGACACGACCTCGTGGGCATGGCTTTCGGCGAATGCCGGCCAGCAGCTGTTCTACCCGCCAAACGTCTCCGGCTGGGATTTCAGCCGCTGGCTTGACACCTCAACCGCCAAGGCGCGCTGGGAAATGGCGAGCTCCGTCACGTCGAAGACCTACCCCAACCCGTGGCCGGCGGAAGGACAACCGGTGTACAGCGCGACCGAGGACCCGGCCACGGCGCTCTCAAGCGCGCTCGCCTACTGGGCCAACCCGCTGCTCTCGGCCGAATCCGAGCAGTGCATCGCCGCGTTCGCGCAGTCCTGCCTGAAGGAACCGCTCGCGGATTGGGAGCAGAGCCCCTACCGCGCGATGCGCCAGAACGCGCTGCGCATGCTGATCGCGACCGCCCCGGACATGCAGGTGAGCTGACGTGGGGTTGGCGAGCACACCCAAGGACGGGGACACACCCGAGGACGAGGAGAGCTGACCATGGCCAGGAGCTGCTCATGCAACGACTTCACCCGCTCGCAGCTGCTGCGCCGCGGCGTCGCGGTCGCCGGGAAGGGACTTCCGAGAATCGAGCCGGGGATGCCGCCGCCGGCCGGCACCGGGCTCGACAGGCGCACCTTCCTGCTGCTCTCCGCCGGCGCGGCGCTGTCGGTGTATGGCGCCTCGATGCTCAGCCCGCGCCAGTTCGAAGAGGGTATCGCGCAGGCTTCGGCGGCCGCGGGCCCGAATCAGCCGGTGCTCGTCTCGATCTTCATGGAAGGCGGCTGGGACGCGCTGTCGGTGCTCGCGCCCGTCAAGGAAGACAGATACAAAGAACTTCGCCCGGTGCTCGGTCTCACCGAAGGGTCCGGCAGGGTATTCACCGAGGACGAAACCCTGATGTGGCATCCGTCCGCCACCGGCCTGGCCGAACTCCACGAGCAGGGCAAGGTGACCGTCTTCCCGGCGATCGGCTACGAGCCGCAGGACGAGAGCCATTTCACCAGCCGCCACTACTGGGAGGTCGGCCAGCTGGACACCAACGCTCGCTCCGGTTGGATGGGGCGCTATCTCGACATCGCCGGGGAACCCGACAACCCGCTGCAGGGTCTCTCGCTCGACTACTCGCTCGCGCCCGCTCTCGCCACGGAGACGATGCCGGTGGCAGCGGTCTCCTCGCCGGCCGACTACACGATGTGGGCCAATGGCCTGGGCGAACCGATCAGCGGGCCGGCGCTTGAGACCTTCGGCGCGCTGGGCGCGCTCTCGGCGCCGTCGCCCGCGTATGCGCAGGCACGAAACGCGTCTTATGACACCGGCCTCGTGCTGGACGAGATGGCCGCCTTCGTCAAGGCCGAGGAAGAATCGGGCGACCACTCATCGGTCACCTATCCCACGGGCGAATTCGCTGAACGGCTCGCCGCGCTGGCGGCGATGCTCCACACCGGCATGCCGATCAAATGCGTCTCGATGAACGCGGTCGGCTCCTACGACACGCACTCGGGCGAGGTCGGCACCCTCAGCACCAATCTCGAGCAGACGGTCACCGCGCTGGTGGCCTTTCAGCAGGACCTCGAAGCGCGCAAACTCGATCAGCGGGTATTGATCCAGCTGTGGTCGGAGTTCGGGCGTCGACCCAGGGAAAACGGTTCGGGCACCGATCACGGCGCGGGCGGCGTCTCGTTTCTGATCGGCACGCGGGCGGCTGGGAAAATGGTGGGAGAGTTCCCGGGCCTCACCACGCTCGACGAAAACGAAAATACCCTCAGGACCTCGGATTTCCGAGCGATGTACTGCTCGCTGCTGGAGCAGTGGTTCCAGACGGAAGCGGGATTGGTCATCCCGGAAGCGGCGTCGTTCGAACGTCCCGTCCTGGTCAGCTGAGGTGCTCCAGGCCGCCAGATCGGGGCTCATCCTCGGCGCCGTCTGCATGACGTGCGGTGTGTTCGCCGCAGTTGCGATCGCCACCCGCGAGCCGACCTCGCGCCGGCACCCATCGCTCGCGGCGCGGAGCTGTCACCTCACGAGGGATCGCCACTGCCCGCAAACCAGTGCCCGCGGGCGATCGCACCGCAGGCAAAAGCGGCGCGCGAGCACGAGGCGGTCGAAGCCATGGAGGTTCTCCCGCGCCGGCTCGATCGGACCGTGGGCAACGGTTCCCTCCTCCGTCGCCCCTCCGGTCATGCCGTCCCCAGGCCCGGTGGGCACCGCGCCGCCGGCCGAATCGCCGAGCGCTCCGCTCGAATCCCCGCCGCTGGAATCTCCGACGGCCGAACCCCCGTCCACTCCGGAAGGTCCAGCGCATGTGGAGGTGACGGCCGAAGACACCGAAGCGTTCCGCTTCGTGCTCTCGCGCTCCAGCGTTCCCGCCGGCACGGTGATCCTCGAATTCGTCAACCACGGCCAGGACCAACACAACCTGCACGCGATCGAACCAAGCGAAGGCTCAGAACCGGGCTTCATTCCAAACACCGCGCCGAACGCCCACACGAGCCTGACGCTCGACCTGCGCCCGGGCAGCTACACCCTGTTCTGCTCGCTCCCCGGCCACGAGATGAAAGGCATGAAATCCACGCTCGTCGTGGAATGACCGGAGCGGACGGCGCGCGCGATCGTTCGCTCGCTGTTCGGTGATCGAGGAGTAGATCGACGACAGAGAGCCCCCGCGCTGGCGAGGGCTCTCTCTGTGTCCCCGAGGGGGGATGTCTCTACGCACCTACTGCAGTGCGCTCACTGGGATCAGTTTGACGATCGGCAGCGTTGGTTTTTTTCCTTTCACGACCTGCTCCACCTTGTGCCATTCTCCGTCGGAGCCGCAGTAGTAGTTGTCGTAGTGGGCGCCTGAGATCACGCTGATGCGGTCGCCGACGTTGTAGGTGCCGCCTTCGTAGGAGCACGTCACCGGCGCACCCGAACCTTCGATGGGGTCGGCCTGTGAGACGGCCGGAGCGACGGTCGCGGTTGCGAAGCTGCCTGCTGCGATGAGCGTGGCGAGGATTGTGCGGGTCTTGACGTTGAACATTTCGTTTGCCTCCTGATGGATGGGATTTGCTTGTGAACCCATCCTCACCGGCCTTCGAGCAACCGGAAAGGCACCCTAGGGGTGGAGTTGCCTTACCTCGCGACTGGCCCTTGCGCAATAGCCCAGAATCGGTCGCCAGCACCCACGGCCCCGGCTGCCGCACTCTCGGACCGACCGACTCTCAGGCGAGATCGCGCTGTGAGATCACGCCCCACTGAAGGGCGCACTCTGCGAGGCTGGCCCGCTTCTGGTTCTGGGGCAGCTCGCCCAACTCGAACTTTGCGAAAAGGGTACGCAGATGCATCTTCACCGCGTCAACGCTGAGGAAGACCTCGGCGGCGATCTGCTGGTTTGTCGCCGGAGACGCGAAACTGCCGCCGTCCCGATACGGACGACAGAGCGCGATCAGAATCTGACGCTGGGTGTCGGTGAGCTGCTTCCGTGTGGGCTGCGCGCCGGGGAGCACGGTCTCCTGCGCATGCGCCGAGCTCGCGGCATTGAAGGCAAGGACCGTCCGCCCGATGCGGATCCGGTCCCCATCCTTCAGACGCTGACGACCATTGAGACGCTGGCCGTTGAGGAAGGTCCCGTTCGTAGACAGCCCGTCGTCAACAATCATCCATTCTCCGCCCACGCCTTGGAGTTCCGCGTGCAGACCGGACACCTCGCTGTCCCACGGGATCGATAGATCCATCTCGGCACGACGGCCCAGAGAGCGGGTGTCATCGGCATCGCCCGTGACGAACAAGCCAAGAGCCCCATCCTGATCGCGGAAGGCGAGGAACGGCTTCCCGGCCCGTTCCGCTTCCAACAGCTGCTCGAGCTCGCTCGCGGACAGCGAGTGCGGGGCAAGTGGATCGAAGACCATGTCACCTTGAATTGGCATCAGATGTATGAGACGGCCGGTTCTGACGGCGGCTGCAGAATTGTCGTCGCCGTGGAGGATGACACCTCAGCTTTCTCCCGGCCACCCTGATCGGATTGCGCCCGCGGGCGGGCCCGCCCATGTCCACGCTCGACGCCCCCGCTCGCGACCAGCCTCGACACACGCAACCGTGACAAGCTGATGATGTCCCGATGTCCAGCTCATCCCCAGATCGCGGCGGCTCCCCCAGGGCAGGGTGGACGGCTGGATCGCGTGAGCGGGTACGGTCCGGCGCTGCGGTGACCCGCCGGGCAGCCGTCGGGCTCGTTCTCGGTCTTGCTCTCCTCATCGTTGGGCCGCCAGATACGGGCGCCGACCTAGCCCGCCCGGCATCCTCGGCGGCTCCATACGTGGCCGTCAGGGGCAACCAGCTCGTGAACGAAAGCGGCGACACGGTGCGCCTGCTGGGCGTGAACCGCTCGGGTGCCGAGTACACCTGCCTCGGAGGTAGAGGTGTATTCGATGGCCCGGCCAGCAGCGCCTCCGTGCAGGCGATGGTCGCGTGGCGGATCGACGCCGTGCGGGTCCCTCTCAACGAGGATTGCTGGCTCGGCATCAACGGAATCAGGCCGGCGGTCGGTGGCACTGCCTACCAGCATGCGATCGAGAGCTACGTACGAACGCTCGAGTCTCACGGAAT
>Ga0302325_10024729_pt1 | contig 12489 bp, 15 predicted proteins | sample Palsa_T0_2_FD_201948 | JGI IMG/M metagenome (GOLD analysis project Ga0302325, IMG submission 201948) | Peat permafrost microbial communities from Stordalen Mire near Abisko, Sweden - Palsa_T0_2 | ecosystem: Environmental > Terrestrial > Soil > Palsa > Peat permafrost | place: Sweden: Abisko...
TGAATAGTAAGCATTTGACGTACCAATTGGGCTTCCCTGCCGCTCTTGATTCTCTTGCCCAGCCATAGCGAGGAAAGGCTAAAAGATAAGCCGAGCTTTGAGCAAGCACGAGGACCGAGTAGGTCGACTTAGTGCGAAGGATTGAGTGATGGCAGACGGTGGAAGTATATTTTCTGATGTGTTGTTGTGCGGTGGTGGGGCAAGATGGGGGGAAGCGATAAAAGAAACGCCAGTGGTGATAGAGGAAGATTGACAACTGAGGTGCACAGCAACACGTAGCCGATGGATGAGTGCGCCACGCACGACTCGCGATCCAGGAGATTGCAGCTCTGGAACTCAGCGATGTTGGAAGACAAAGCTTACCGTTGATGGGCAAAAGCTATAGTCTCTTAGGTAGGTTCTCTAATGACGGCGACTCGGAGAGACCAGGTTATTGGCAATCGCGCCTTCTATTATCAGCCAATGACAGGACGACTACGCTGATGCTGATTAAGTCACCCCCCTATTTCCCACGCTCGTTCCAGAGCATTGATTGGGCCTAAAGATTCTTTGCAGAGAATTTCATGTGCAAGTGCAAGGGCAGGCTCCGTCCGTTTGGAATGTTCCAACGGCGGGATGACAGAAGTTCAGACGGGCCGGAGACTCTTCACCGCCGACTTTTTTTATGACCCCTGTTGAACGTCAATAGTCATGGTTAAAGTTTTGTGATGGGACCAACATTTTCAAGAGTGCGGATACGAGGAGCTGACGAGCATGTTGGGAGCTATTCTGAATCTATTTGATTCATGCACACACACCTCCAGAGTAAGGAAGGTTCAACAATTGCCCGAGGACCGGCCAGATATCGGTATGCAGATCTGCCTGGTTGGAGTTGAACGGTACCTTTTTGGATGCCTAGATTCAAGTAGTTGCCGGCATCAAAGAGAGGCTTCGCAGGTCTGCCGAGGCTGCAGAAGAAAGAGTTCCGGTCACCGGCCGTGGTCCTGGATGGTCTGGATTCGAATTGTTGATCGCCACGTGGTTTTGAGCGTCAAGAGCTGTATGGGCTGAGAATGTACAGTAACATATTGTCTCTACGTCCCGATAATGTACATTGCCTCGAACCTGGTATCCTGATCTTTTGATACATGACCCCCTCCAAACGCCATCGCAATGATGTAAAGCAATATCTTCCGTGAATCGAACCATCTCCTTGCTGAATCTAGACGATGCCAGCTCTGGCACAGCCTGGTCCTGAGGAGCAGGATGCGTCCTTCCTTCATCTCGCATCGAACTTCTTGCCAGAAATTTGGGCCTCGAACCAAACAGTCTCTTTCCACACTCAAATACCTCAATTAGCATTTCTCCCAGGCCAAATCATCCATCCACTGTTGGCATCCAAAGTCATCCTTAAGGTTGAACGGCAACTCCCACAGTCTTCGCCTGCGCAATCACACTCTTGCAAATACCCTCCAGACTTAATCCACTCAGCCGTAGCTCGCTCTGCTTAATCTTTGCAATTTCATATACGTGCTTCAGACTGATGGTCCCCACTATTTCATTCCCACTCGCGCCCTTCAGCCTCCCCTTCTTCTCCTCTACTCCTGCGGCGTTCAGCAGCAGCCAGCTCGTTGTGGGCGTCCGGATCTCGAAGTGAAAGGAACGGTCGGGTCGGACGGTCACTCGGGCTGGGACAGGAATTCCGGGCATCATATGTGCTGTACGGGCGTTGAATTCCTAATGAGATTGGGAGTCTTAGTTCTGAGGTTTAATTGAGGTTGGAAGAGTGCTGTGAAGCTCAGTTGCTGGAGGAGGAGATGGAATTGACCGGATGTACCTTGCAGAAATCCATCGATTTGACACCTTTACTGCCCAGCGCAGGACCGACTGGCGGACTGGGACTGGCTTGGCCAGCCCCAACAATCAGCTTCACAATCTGATCTGTTGCCGCGCGTGCTTTCGACATGGTGATGTGGTCGTTGTGGGTGAGAGCTTGACCAGACGAGGTTTCGATATTTGGCAAATAAAGTTACCTGTACGAGGTCCGTGCAAGAGGTGCCCTGGGTTTGCGTCACGTGCCAAAAATTATCCTCCATCAAACATGAAAGACATGAGCATAGGTTTCGTAAGTCTATTTTTGGGTTTACTATCGTATTCATTACTTAGAAGGTGGTTTTAGGCCTCAATATTCCAATAATATTGGCTAAACAGAACGTATCGTATACCACCTGTTGACCATGTTTTCAACCTGGAGCTCTCTAACCCTACAACCCGGTTTAGCCTTTCAATTATGGTTGTGAGAGAGGCCTTAACAAATCTTAGAAAGGGATTTTTTCCAGATGACCTTCTAGATGACCTTTTATATGACCTCGGAAAGTCACAGCTGTGAATAATTCTCTGCTTGTACTTTGTACAGAAGCGCGGAAATGCAGTAGATCTGTGAAAAGAGTCTTGGATATTAGCACGGGATACCTTAAGAACTATGTTAGATCCATATTTTGTACTGAAAGCTTCAATAACAATTTTCAATTATAAACACAGTTAGCTATCTCCAGATGGAATCATGCAACTTTTGGGGGATCTTCGCAGTTTGTATGCGTTTGGGAGTTTGCCCCTATCTGCCCTCCCCTGAAAGACTCGACGCAGTTTCAGTCGATTTAATCATACCTTGGAAACATAACTGAAACGCAATTTTCAATTTGAGGTTGATGATGCTTTCTTATAAAGAGAATCATGAAGCCGGGGTATCCGAGGTGCACGGTTGAGGTGATATGAATCCTAACAGTGGATAACTTGTTTTGCTTGGACAACGAAACTGTTCCCTTGAGTAGAAGTATGAAGTTCATCACAGTAATTGACTCGTGGTGTCGGGTTGAATATGATAAAATTTGCTAGGAATCCCCCTTCGATTGGTGCTGACGTCGAAAGCGCCAACGAGGCGAGGCGGTGGAGCGAGGAGGGGCGATTAGATATTTTGGACATTTTAACCACCTGTAAACAAATCCTCACAACCGCAACCCAAAGATACCTATCAACGAATTTTTTTCACGATGATGAACTGGGCGAAACAGCAGTATGCCTCCTGTCTCTAAATCAAATTTGAGATTGTCTGACCAAAGTGTTCGAGCGATAAAGGCTGGCCAATGTGGCCGGCACTCAGGAGCCAATCTACGGTCCATCAGCGATCCGTTCTGTAGCAAAACAAGCCGAGACTACCCCCTATAGCATCCTCAAAAGAGAGGATTTGAAATGGGCCACTCCGGACTCGACGAACGTTGAAACAGCAAGCTTCTACTTTAACGGTGACGACGGACACATCGGATTTGCACAAGTGATCTACAGCAATGTTGCGTATGGTCTCCCAGACTCTCCTTGCACAAGTATTTGCTGACAGTCTGCAAAAGTGGCATCAAGACGACCGTCCAATTCAATACAAAGATATTCTACCCCAAAAACGAAAACAAACCCCCCCTCTTCTTCTCCGACCAAGTCCGAGACGTTGACTTCAGCGAAGACAAATGTAACTTTTACGCAGAGAACTGTGCTGTCGAGTTATCTGAAGATGGCAAGACATACACGATTAAGTCGATGGTCAACGAGGGCTCTATTGTAAACATCAAGATTACACAAGTCGCACCGGGTTTCCAGGTTGGTACAGATGGGACGACATTCTTCGGGCCAGATCCTCAAGCACCTTGGGGCTCGATGAGACACGCCTTCTGGCCAAGGAATAAATGCGAGGGTTCAATTGTGACCAAGGACGGGCCTGTGAACTTTAACGGCAATGGACTGTTTGTCTATGCCCTTCAAGGAATGAAACCACATCACGCTGCTGCGAAATGGAAGTTTGCCGACTTCCAAGGCCCAAAATATTCTGCTGTAATGATGGAATTTACAACTCCACCATCTTATGGTTCCACGGTGGTTACTGTTGGCGGGCTTGTCAAGGACGGGGAAATCATCACGGCAGGAAGTTCGTGCACCGCTTCCCACCAAAAAGTCAAGGAGGACCCGGAGAATGAGTGGCCAGAACCAGAAGAAGTGTCTTTCGAGTGGAAAGGGAAGGATAAGAATGGCAAAGATGTCGAGGCACTTCTTGCTGGATCTCTCAACGACAAGATTGACAGAATTGATGTCATGTTCCACGTGCCAGGCTTCGTCAAGAAAATTGTAGCTGGAGCTGCTGGAACGAAGCCATATATCTACCAGGTATGTACACCGTATTTCAATCAAAGATGTCAGTCTAACATAGGCTTTAGTACTCCCCATCCGATCCTCCTATGCCCTTGAAGATTAAGGTTGGGGACGAGGAAGTTACTGAGCAAGGTGTTCTGTTCTCCGAGGCAACTTTCATCTGTCCATGATCTCCACGGCATTAATATCGCATTGTTGGTTATTAGGTTTCAGTTAATGGTTATCACTTTCACGGCGTTCTGAGTAGAAGAGGCAAACACATTCGTTGGGTACCTGTAATGCATTAATAATGCAAAGCTAGCTCTGGTAGCATAATAGAGTCTCAATAAGAGGCTTGAATCAAATAAATGACCTCGAATAATTTGATCCTCGTGCCTCTTTAAAATTCACTACCCTCAATTTTGAGACGAAATCCCTCCATATTCAACTGTTCCTGCTGTTTTTCAACTCTTTTTTCTAAATTTCCTACCTAGGTAGGCTTATAATTACCCCTTAACACGCCACTAGCGCAAGGCTGGAACACGGCGCGTCGCTCCTTAACAACCTCGAGACCAAGACGACCTTATCAATCAATCAAAAGGAACCCTTCTCGTAGGAAGAGCCTTCATCGGTACGCAATCTTCCTTAAATTGTCTATCAAATCTAGCAATTCGAAGGTGATAGCCATGGCGCCTCTCTTGTCACCTACAAGCCGGCTCAGCTCAAGACCAGATGCTGCAGGACGTCGTACCGTCGCAGGAAAAGGTGTCCTTTCCAGAGGGATTGGAATCAAAGGAGCGAAGAGAATGCGGTAGGTAGAACTCTGCGCCGTTCGTGCCACTCTTGTCCTCTATTCCATAGACTAATTCGACTGTCACAAAAGGAAATTGGTCCGCGACACAATACAAGGAATTAGTAAGTTGATATCTGATCACTCATCCGGAAAGCAATTTGTGCTAAATTCATTTTGCTGCAGCCAAGGGTGATATCCGGTATGTATAACATGTCTTGGGTCCCAACTCGTCGAATGCAATCCCCATTGCTACGCCGCACCCTACAACTCCTCGACTCTGTTGATAACATGAATTAGACGTTTGGCACGAAGAGGTGGAGTGAAGCGGATCGCTGGGACAATATACGAAGAGACCAGATTTGCAATGAAGGCTCAACTCCAGAAGGTCGATTCTGTCTCGCCCCTCCATTTTTATTATTTTCTCTAACGGAAGTAGATCTTGAAAGATGTATGTACCATAACCGAACATTCGAATAGAAAGACAGTGACGGTTACCGACGTGAGTTCATTTGTTGCTGCTTCATTACAAAGGACTAATCATTTCAAGGTGATATTCGCACTCAGACGTCAAGGCAGACCTATCTATGGTTTTGACGATAAGGGAGGAAGCTCGAAGACTGCGTTGAACTAGTCGAACGGCATCAGAAACGCTTTTCCTTGGTCATGACATACTCTCCGTCTCTCTCTTTTCGTCTCCAGAAAATGATACAGGCACTTGACGACGTGAACGGCATAACCTCACACTCTACGATTTGGACGACATTTCTCGACTTTTGATCGCATGCTTTACAAGGAGTTCATGATATGTTTTGGGCAACACAAGCGTTTGACTATCGCAAAGGCGTTACGGCTGGATATTGCTCATACATTTTATGGATATTGTTGGTGTTTCTCTGACTGAGCATTTGGCACGAGCTGGGAAGGATTTCATGATATGGCTTGATAATACCCAGTGTTGAGACAATGTGTCTGAAAATTTGATATCTTCTCGCATGCTTCAGAATACAAAAAGGTTCTAGTTCCATTCTCAAGTCTGAACAATTTTAGGAGCAGCTGAATGCGTATTGTCGCAACCACTTCACTCGACGGCTTCACATTCACAGCACACCCCGCTGAAAAGGTCTCCTCTCCTCCCCATCATACATCACAACATTAGATCTCCTCACATTCCCCCCCCTTTTCGCACCAAACTCCGCTTCCCTACCACTCACCATCCTCGTCAACCCCGAACTCCTCTTACTCCCCCTCTTCATCATCCTGACTTCCTCCTCCTCCGCCTCCCTCCGTCTCTGCGCCAACAGTAACTCCCTAACCTTCTCATTACTCGCCCCTCCATTCCAGACCTGCTCACTGAAGATCCCGGCTTTCTTACCACCCGGGTAGCGTCCTTTCTTTACTTTGCGCTTGCGGTAGAAGTAGGTGTAGATTATGTAGAAGCCGTGAATATGGCCTGGGATTACCCCAGCAATGAAGAGGATGGCGTTGATTATACAGTCCATTCCTGGCCCTGCGACGATCATTCTGAGCACGGAGGAAGTCATTAAATGCCAGTCACCGATGATTTAAGGGAATTGTAGACATCTACTCTTCGGTACTTACACTGCTACGGGAGGACCTGGGTTGCTTAATTAATTGGGACGAAAAGAACTTGAGGGTTAGAGAAGACATACAGAAGATGTTAACGAGAGTGATCAACAATTTTTCTCGGATCATTTTGATAGTGAGGTGGAGTGCAATTTGGCACTTAGTTCTTTCACACAAATAATGATTGAAATCAGAGATAAGTCACTTCCGCGAAGACCTGAAGATCTATCAGAGAGGAAAATACTTAACAGATACTTTCCGCGAATGCTCGGCTACATTCATAACGGAAATCCAACTTATCTTATCAGCGCCCTACTTATCAGATTTCAGGGTCCAGCAAGAACTGGTGATCGGTCTTCATGATGACGCTCCTGATGCATGTGGGATGAAAGCAGGAATCTTGTTACAGGGGTCAAGCCAGGGGTCTTGACTGGAGGAAAACCATTTGTGGCTTGTGGAGGCTGAAACTTGTGGCTGTAGCGGATTTTCGAGCTCTTCGTGAGACATGAGGCTCTGGAGTCTGGATAGAAGACTGACTCGTATGACTGTAAGATGAAGACAGGAGAGGGTTTCCAATTCAGTTTGGTAAAGTCCGCGGATCAAATTTGGTGAGGGCCTGGGGGTCGCATGTGACACTCTTTCTCTTATTGGCTCCGTCGCAATTACAACCACAAGATTCACAAGGCTACAGTCACAGCCAACTGATATTAGACAAATCGCGAAACCCCACCAAAAATCGCTCTTTTGCCCACTTTGCAGTGAAATATCACAACGCCCACAAAAAGTATACTTGTCTAATGTTTAGTGTCTTTATTAATTAAAATAAGATCTATCTTTTTCACGATTCCAAGTTAGTAAGGAATAAGGGGTTTTTATATAATTAAGTTGCGAATTGCGACGACTCGGTTTTGCCCAATAATTAAGCGAATTTTGGTGTGAAAGTGGTATTGGCCATTGACGTTATTCTTTACGGCGGCCTAACTTTACCACGATCCATTTCCAGAATTATTATAATTGGGAGAATTGACGGTAATGATCCAATTAACGACTATATTCTGATATTTTTACAGTAAAATAGTCAGAACGTGGCTAGCTACGAAAGTGTTGTACCCGAGTTTTGGTGTAAAATGGCGGTTCGCCTAATATCAGTTGGCTAGTACTGTACCAAGATTTCGATTGGTACTTTCAAGATTCAAAATGGTCGTTGGTCAAGATCATCATTTCGACATCGTCGGTTAATTCATCGAGTGGATTTGACATCTATTTCCAACACGTTTTCTTCCATCTATCTCTACTCTCAAAGTCGTTTTTAAACATGTTGTTAGATTATTAGTCTAGATATAAGGCCGTTTATGCAACGAGGATGACTTCATGAGTTCAAGTATAGTATGTGTGTTCGCTCGACTTGTTTTCATCTATACATTCTCTTAGCCTCGGACCACTCGACTTTCGCCCACCTTTTCGATTCGTTGATCCTTCAGGATGCGATGTGCAACAAAAAAACTTGACTAGAAGACCGCATTTTGGGGGCGACTCGCTTGGTGGTTTGGAAAGGGGAGCGAAATGACTTGAAGCACTCGATGAGGGACTTGGTAGCCTTACTTGACAAAACGGCAACTCTCATATACAATGAGCATATGAACGATATAAGTTTCATGTAAAGAGCTATAAGCAGCATACTTGGTTAAAGGCCTCAACGAGTAAGCATTACTTTGAATAATCCAAATATCCTCTTCGTTGGTGGGAGTGATGGTTCGGACGCAGTGCACAAGCGCCAATCCAGCAAGAAGTGTTTCTAGTAGAATTGAGAGGCTGAGATTTTCAAGGCTACGAAGACGAATTTTTGAGTGAGATTGAGGGTTTTAAGGGAGAGGTCTTTGGATTCCTCCACTTTGAGTTAAGAGAATAGCTGCTTCTTCATCAAAAGCGGCAGCAATCTGGGGCAAGATCGGACACATTATAGGTACGCAACCGGTCGTCAAATAGATCCCAAAACTCTAAAACATTTGACCTTGTCTAAGGTTTTCTTGATTTAAAACTCATTGCTCAGAGGTGTACTTCGATTCTGGACGCTTTGATGCTAGCGCGGGGCTGGGGCTGGGGGGGGGTCTTAACTTTTAGCCATACAACTCAGCGGCTTCAATCAAGAAAATAGCGAGGCTGCTGGATATCAAAAGCATCAAGTGCAATTGGGAAAACCATGGGTGTTACGAACGCCTTCTTAAACCTATAGACAATCTTTTCAATGTACATAGAGTCCCTCGAGGAATAACTTCTTATCTGTACGGCGCGTCTGCTCTAGCAGCTGCCGCTAATTCTGGCTCCCACTTATCTCCATTGGCAAGTAGTTTCTCTGCGGGCACAATTAGCTTCCAATTTCCTAACCACAATCGATCGTACAAACCTTTGTTATAGAGCAACTCTTCTCTTGTCTCGGTGGCGTACTCAGCGTTCGGTGATTCGACAATAGCATCGACTGGACAGCTCTCTTGGCAAAACCCGCAGTAAATACACTTTGTCATGTCGATATCATAACGAGTTGTTCTTCGGCTTCCATCTTCACGTTCCTCCGCTTCAATAGTAATAGCTTGTGCGGGGCAAATCTACACAAAGGTTTAGCAATTGAATGAGAGAGGACAGTCGACAAGACCTACAGCTTCACACAGCTTGCATGCAATACAGCGTTCTTCCCCTGAGGGGTATCTTCGAAGAGCGTGTTCGCCTCTGAAACGTGGAGAGATTGGTCCCTAGATCCACGTCAGTCCTGCTCCAACATCTTAGGTAAACCTTCTGTCTACAGACCTTCTCGAATGGGTAGTAAATAGTGTATCTGCAAGGTATTAGCCTAGATCCCAGCAATATAGAAGCTCAATGGCAAAGCTTACGGAGGTCGAAAGAACTGTTCTAACACAACGTACATCCCCCGCGCCATCTCGGTCAAGAGGAAGTATTTGCCAGCCTTATCCATCGCGGATTCTTTGCTCTCATCCCATCTTTCCGGCTTTGGCAAGCGGAAACCTGGAGGCGGTGGTCCAGAAGGGGTGGCGTATGCTCGAAGGGTACTTGTCAAGAACGCGGCCTGAGGGCTCGAAGGATGAGCGAGTGGGCGCACAACACTCGAGAGCCTTGCCGTTGGGCGGCTTCGAGCCACGAGCATCGTCAAAGGCTTCGCAGATGCCATCGTGTGGTTGCTCGTGGCAAGAACGGTTGGAGAGGGTGGAATTGAGGTCCAGAAATCGAACCGTCGATGTCGAACATGGGCTAATGCCTTTAAACGTGATTGGTTGAGAGTTATGAGGTCCAATCGCCACAACCAGAAAGTTGAACTTGGTGGAGGGACTTGGACGTAGTTCAAGAGAGTTTCATAATTGTCACTGCCTTTAACACCCTATTTCAGTTTTATTTTCGAAGTGAAATGCTGCTTCAAGCCCTCAAATCACGTGATCAATGTTAGAGCTAAAATTTAGTGCCGAAAGCAGAAGCTTCGGCCTGGACATCATCAAACTTGGACATCCACTCTCTTCAGACATTCTCTCCGAGCCCTCACAAATTCCACAATGTTCCGAACAACTCTCCTCAGATCAGTGCGCAGCGCTGCAAGCCAAGCGGTCCGAACTTCAGGCGCAATTGCTCGTCCTGTTACCCCAAGCTCATTCATCACCAAGTCCCGATTCGCCCCCACAGCTTTCCAAGCTGCAAGATGTTACTCTGCAGCTGCAGGCCTGTCGAAGCCAGAAGTTGAGGGGAGAATAGTTGACTTGCTAAAGAACTTTGATAAGGTGGGTTTGGTCTAAAAAGCAACAAGTACATTTGCTAATCCGGAATCAGGTCTCCGATCCGTCGAAGGTACGATAGCATGGAATACACCATGTATGCATATATTGACCATGATAGCTTTCACCCACATCCCACTTCTCGAACGACCTTGGTTTGGACAGCTTGGATACCGTTGAGGTTGTGATGGCGATTGAGGAGGTGAGTGTGGATCTCATGGCGCATGCTCGGATTCTGACAGATCTTTAGGAATTCAGCATTGAGATTCCAGATAAAGAGGCAGATGCAATTCACAGTGGTACGTGTGACCAGGGATGACCTATTGGAGTCTCAAAGTTCTAATTTCTTGGTACAGTGGACAAGGCCGTCGAGTACATTCTTGCGCAGCCAGATGGTACGTTTAGCATAGTGGAAACGCTCCTCGCCTTGAAGCAAGCTAATCACCTCTAGCTCACTAAACAATTGCATTGTATTATAGGGGTTGAAGGGAGTTGGTAAAGAGACAAGCAAGCCGGATGGCCATAGGCATTGAATGACAACTCATGGGGAGGATTCTGTACATCGAATCGATATGTGCATCAGAAGCATATTGATTCTTTGCGTCTGTAAAAATGTTTAGACCATCTTACTCTTTCTTCGTGCTTTGAAAGCTGTTACTGCAACTGCGGTGGTGAAATGGCGCTAGCTGGTCGTGCCTCTCTAATAAGCTCACCCGCTAAAAATTTACGTCCACCGGCTCAGCCATCCCTGCTTCCACTACCAAAATCGCATCGACCGAAAAGCTTCACCCACTCCACGTTCATCCAGCGTGCCCCACCGAGTCCACTTGAGCACCTACAACAACAGGAATCTTTCAGCAAACATCGCTGTGATCACACTTCCGCATTAAGGTGGATCTGCGACATCGCGTTTGTGTGCATGGCAGTACGGAAGCCTGCCATACCCGCATGTGGTTGAACCCCCCCTTTGTCCAACAATCCGAATCTAGAAGCCCACAAAGCGTATTGAGAGGTCCAGAATGTCTTCCGGACTCACTAGAAGAAGAGGCGGTGGCGGAGGAGGTGGAGGAGCCGACAATGAGAATGGAGAATCGAGTCGTGTAGCTTCCCCGGTTCCCAAGGCTGGTGCCTCTCGCGACACGAGCGGTCCAGAAACATCCTACGAAAGCGGTGAGAACGGCCACAAGATCGCGTTCGACCCGAGAGATATCAGCGAGAGCGCAGAGCGGAGTAAGCAACCCAAATTGACGCTTATGGAAGAGGTGCTGCTGCTGGGATTGAAAGATAAGCAAGTAAGTGCACGAAAGGGTCTTTGTACTGTCACATTCACAGCAGACTTACATGGCCCAGGGATATCTCTCATTTTGGAACGACAACATCTCATACGCTCTGCGGGGATGCATTGTGATCGAGCTTGCTTTCAGGGGGCGTGTGAGCATGCAAAAGGACTCCTCCAGACGGCGCTTCCCCTTGGCCGATCGAGTAATTGAGGTTATCGATGATACTCTAACAGGAGAGGTTCTACTTGATGAAACGTTGAAGATGATGAAGGCCAGTGAGAAGATGAGCGTTAGTTCATGGATTGACTTGCTCAGCGGTAAGTGAGAGATGAGCGATTTCCATACGGTGAAATATAGTACAAAGAGCTATTTCTAAATTATACCATAGGAGAGACTTGGAATCTCATGAAGATCGGCTACCAATTGAAGCAAGTTCGAGAACGATTGGCAAAGGGTCTGGTTGACAAAGGAATCCTTCGAACCGAGAAACGGAATTTCCTACTTTTTGATATGGCAACACATCCTGTCGCTGATGGAGGAGCAAAGGAAGAAATCCGAAGGAGGGTCCGAAACGTCCTGACACAGAGAACCGTTGTTCTGCCAGCGAGTCAATTTCTCCCCGACAATCTCGAATTTAGATACACCCGTACGATTGCTATGGTATGTGCAGCATACGCTGCCAATGTTCTTGAGAATGCCCTGGCTACATTGGGACACGAGGCTAGAGAACGTGCGTTTGCCCAGGTGGACGAATTACTTGCGGAGTATAGTCAATGGCCATTCGGAAAGAGGGCTGGAGGAGCCAGTGGTGTTGGTGCAAACTTGGGCCAGGTCATTTCTGAGGAAGTCAGCAATGGCAAGGACAAGGAGCTGCAGCTTGAGGTAAGTTTCACCAGATTACGTGTTT
>Ga0302325_10024730_pt1 | contig 12488 bp, 14 predicted proteins | sample Palsa_T0_2_FD_201948 | JGI IMG/M metagenome (GOLD analysis project Ga0302325, IMG submission 201948) | Peat permafrost microbial communities from Stordalen Mire near Abisko, Sweden - Palsa_T0_2 | ecosystem: Environmental > Terrestrial > Soil > Palsa > Peat permafrost | place: Sweden: Abisko...
CTTGGTACCGTCGAGGAATAACAAGTCTACTCGCTCCGGCAGGTTCGTCCGGAGGCTCTCCAGGGCGTCGCCGGTCCGAATTTCGACCCATTCGTCCAGCCCGGCGGCAATGATATTCCGATGCGCCTGTTCGGCCTTGGCGGATTGAAACTCTGTCGTGATCACTTTGCCGCCGCCATTATCTTGCAACGCCGCTGCCAGGAATATCGTGGAAATGCCAAATGACGTTCCGAACTCCACAATCGTGCGCGCATGCGATAGCCGAGCGACAAGATACAAAAGCGTGCCGAAATCCGGCAGCACCGGAAGATAGGCTCCGCGCATCTTCTCGTAGAAACCCGGCTCGCTGTCGTCCAGCCCTTGTTCTCCGGCCGCCTCGAGCATGGGCAGGTCAGTCGTCATTGCGTCGTTGTATAGATGCTCAAGTACTGCTTGAACTTTCGGCGCGAAATTCGGTCGCAATAGCGGCGTGGACATCGGCAAATCCTCCTCGGCGGCCATCGATAGGCTCGCTTTGAGATAAAATATGAGCTATTTTTCAGTTTCACAACTCGCATTTTGCCCCTCCAATTTTCGTTGAGCAGGATGATGCTAACGCCTCGGAAACAGCCGGTTCAGAAACGTTCGGTCGCTACTGTCGCCGCCATTCTTGAGGGTGCGGCTCAGGTTTTGGAGCGTCATGGAACCGACGGCTTCACGACCAATGCCATAGCAAAGCGGGCTGGCGTCAGCATTGGCACGCTCTACCAGTACTATCCCGACAAGAATGCCGTCGCGGCTGCCCTCAGCCGGGCGGTCAGGGCCGCGCTGGTCGAACGCATCGCGAACGCGGTGGAAGGCGCGCGAGGACTTCCATTAAGGGAGGGATTGCGGCTCCTTGCGACCGTTGCTCTTCAAGGCGACGCCGAGCGTCCTCGTTTCGCACGGGCGCTTGATGCGCTTGAAGATCATCTTGGACTGTATGAGGAGGGTGCGGCCATCAACAGCGAAATGACGGCTCAAGGTGTGCAATTTCTTAAGACGAAGATCAAAGGATTCTCAGCTGCCGAACTAACGGCCGCGGCCGATGACATGATAGCAATCGCAAGGGCTCTCGCTGATGCGGAGATGCGTCGAAACGCCGTCTTGGGAGACGATCTTGTCGAAAGAGTTGTGTCCCTCTGGCTGGAGCTTCTTCGCAGTCGCCTACAGCTTTCGCCTCGTGGACTCGTCAGGCATAGGAGCGAATAGCATATGGACGGCCAGGCAGGAGTCCCGCAGAAGGCTGCCCTCGTCGATTACCTCGCGGCTGAGCGGACTCTTCTTGCGTGGATTCGCACGGGACTGGCGCTGATGGGATTCGGTTTCGTGGTCGCGCGCTTCGGACTGTTCCTCCAGCAACTCCAGGCCATTCAGCATGCTGCCATAGATAGGTCCTTCGGATTCTCACCATGGTTCGGCACCGCCCTTATCGCGGTTGGAGTAGTCGTGAACATTCTTGCCGGATGGAACCACCTCCAGCTGGTCCGGGAGTTGGATCTCGGTGAAACCTCACACTCCCGTCCTTCGACCCAGGCAGTCGCGATTGCCTTCTTCCTCGCCCTGGTAGGACTCGCGATGGGGGTTTATCTCATTTCGATCCGAACCTACGTTCATTAGAGAGATCGTTGCTCGCGTCCATGATGAGACCGGCCCGGGGCACGTAACCGTCGGTGCCGTTGCTGTCAAAGTTCCATAGAACTGATTCGGTCCTGGTGCGTGAGCAGGACGAAGGCGGTTCGACTGACCGTGGGAAGGGGTGAAATTCGCGTTAAGCTGCAAAAAATGCGCGCTTGTGCGGGCATCTAATGTCATACTGCTGCGGGACCGATGACCACATTTCCGCCCGGCGCCGATTTCTATCGCGTCGCGCGACCAAGGATTGATTCGTTTGAACTCCGTTTACAGCATCGCCAACGCCTTTCTGCTCGTTTACGTCGGCTTGTTCCCGATCATCAACCCCATCGGCGGCGCGCCGATTTTTCTCGGCCTGACTCGCCACTGCACCGACCCGGAACGCAATGCACTCGCTTTCCAGGTCGCACGCAACAGCCTTTTCCTTCTCATCGGTTCGTTGCTCGCAGGTTCGTACGTGCTTGAGTTCTTCGGCATCACGGTGCCCATCCTGCGCGTCGCCGGCGGAATCATCGTGACCGCCACCGGCTGGACTCTGCTCCAGGAAGGCGCTGAAGAGGACGAGCGCAACGCCCACAAACCCGTTATACCAACCGACGCTTTCTATCCGCTCACGATGCCGATAACCGTCGGCCCCGGCTCGATTGCAGTAGCAGTCACGCTCGGCAGCCAGCGCCCGAGCGGTGACATGAACCTGACCACCCCCGCCGGCAACTTGACCCAGCTCGCGCTGCTCGGCGGCGCGGCCATCGCTGGCGTCATCGCGATCGCGGTGACCATATATGTGTGCTACCGATTCGCCGAAGGCACCGTCGGCGCGCTCGGCGTTCAGGGCACCAACGTCCTCGTCCGCCTCTCCGCCTTCATCCTCTTTTGCATAGGCATCGGAATCGTCTGGAACGGCTATAGTGCATTAACCGCGTTGCCGGTTAGTCACTGAACTCTCCACCACAAGCTTTGGAGAAAAATATGTCACTTCACAAAAAACATAATCCTGACCGCAAGATGCTCGACGTCATCTACGCCTCCAACGACCCTTCGCTGTCGGTTCCCAAGCACCAGATTCCCCGCGAGGAGCGTTCGCCACGAACCGCCTACGCGCTCATCCACGACGAACTGCTGCTCGACGGCAACTCCCGCCAGAACCTCGCGACCTTCTGCACCACCTGGATGGAGCCCGAGGTGATCGCGCTGATGAACGAATGCATCGACAAGAATATGTGCGACAAGGACGAGTATCCGCAGACTGCCGAGATCGAGGCGCGCTGCGTTCACATCCTTGCCGATCTCTGGAATTCCCCCGACGGCCTCAACACCATCGGCTGCTCGACCACCGGCTCCAGCGAAGCCGCGATGCTCGGTGGTCTCGCCGCCAAATGGCGCTGGCGTGCGAAGCGCCGCGCTGAGGGCAAGCCCACCGACAAGCCGAATCTGGTATGCGGCGCAGTGCAGGTATGCTGGCACAAGTTCGGCCGTTACTTCGACGTCGAGGTCCGCGAGGTCCCGGTTGAAGGCGATCGTTTCCTGATGGGCCCCGATGAAGTACTCGCCCGATGCGACGAAAACACCATCATGGTCGTCCCCACCCTCGGCGTCACGATGTCCTGTCAGTACGAACCGATCCAGGAAATCGCGATGGCCCTCGACAAGCTCCAGAAGAACACCGGCCTCGACATCCCGATGCACATCGACGCCGCCAGCGGCGGTTTTCTCGCTCCCTTCTGCGAGCCCGACCTCGCCTGGGATTTTCGCAACCCGCGCGTCAAGTCCATCAACACCTCGGGTCACAAGTTCGGTCTCGCCCCGCTCGGTGTAGGCTGGATAGTATGGCGTGACCACGCCGATCTGCCCGAGGATCTTGTTTTCAGCGTCAACTATCTCGGCGGCGACATGCCGACCTTTGCGCTCAACTTTTCGCGCCCCGCCGGCCAGGTCGTCTGTCAGTACTACAATTTTCTCCGCCTCGGCTTCGAGGGTTATCGCAAAATCCAGAACGCCTGTTACCGCACCGCCCAGCACATCGCCGCCGAGCTCGCCCGCATGGGTCCCTTCCACGTCATCCACGACGGCCACGGCGGAATTCCCGCCGTCTGCTGGACGCTCAAGGAAGGCGTCAACCACGGCTTTACGCTTTACGATCTGTCCGATCGGCTGCGCGGCCGCGGATGGCAGGTGCCGGCCTACTCGATGCCGCCCAACCGCGAAGATCTCGTAGTCCAGCGCATCCTGGTCCGCCACGGCGTGAGCCGCGACCTCGGCGATCTTCTACTCGAGGACATTCGCCGCTCGATAGCGCTGTTCGAGAAGCATCCCGTCTCGCAGCCGCTGACCGAAAACGAAGCTGGCGGCTACAATCACAACTGACGATGCCGAATCTGACTTGCACGATCTCCCAGTCCTTGATGAACGCCCTGCAAACGCGGGTGCGCACCACCGGCGAGCCGCTCGATCACATCGTCATGCGCGCGCTCGCCGGCTACCTCGAGGTTCCACACGCCACTCTGTTCCAGGTTTCGACCTCCGGCGCTCTGGTCGAGGGTATCTCGCAGGGTGTCGTCACGGTCGGTGAGTTGAAGCGCCACGGCGACCTCGGCCTCGGCACCTACGCCGATCTGGACGGCGAAATGGTAGTGATTGATGGGCGTTTCTGGCGAGTTCCGGGAACCGGTGCAATCCGCGAGGCCGCCGACTCCGATCTCGTCCCCTTCGCCGTAGTCACCCGCTTTCGCCCCGATCGGACCGTCGAACTGGCTAATGTTACATTAGTTGACAAGTTGCTCGCAGAACTCGACTTGCTGCGCAATTCGAACAACCTTTTTTTCGCGGTGCGAATCGACGGCCGCTTCAGCCACGTCCATACGCGCGCTGTCTGCAAGCATGCCGGAGTCGGCCTCGTCGACGCTGCGGCAACTCAGTCGGAGTTCGACTTCCACAACATCGCGGGAACGATCGTCGGCTTCTGGACTCCGGCCTATGCAAAGACCGTCAACATCGCAGGATGGCACCTGCATTTCCTGAGCAACGATCGCTCGGGCGGCGGCCACGTCCTCGACCTCGCCGCAACCAACCTCAAGGTTCAGGTCCAGCACCTCGACGACTTCCGCATGGCGATCCCCGAAAGCCCGGAATTCCTGAAAGCAGATCTAACCCAGGACCCAACCAAAGCCCTGAACAAAGCCGAACACTAATCTTGGATCTGGTTTTGGCGGTTAGGTTCCCTGCCTCCTACCTCTACCCCCGGGAGAGGTCGGCGCGCCCTCCGGCGCGCCGGGTGAGGGCGCCCGCTTCCACCTCAGGCCCTCGCCACCCTCATCGCCGAGCCGAACGCGAACGCCTCCGCGCCGGCGCCGCCTTTCCCCGCCGCGCCAGCAGATTCATCCCCTCGATCAACGCCGCAAACCCCATCGCCGAGTAGATATACCCCTTCGGAATATGGAAGCCGCTGCCCTCGGCCAGCAGGTTCATTCCAATAAGCAGAAGAAATCCCAGCGCCAGCATCTTGATCGACGGATGCCGGCTGATGAACTCCGCAATCGTTCCCGACACCATCAGCATCGTTGCGATCGCGACCATCACCGCGACGACCATCACCCAGATTTCGTCCACCGTGCCGACCGCCGTGATCACGCTGTCAATGGAGAACACCACGTCGAGGACGACGATTTGAATGATCACCCGCCGCAGCGTCGGCAGCGCGGGCGCGTCGTCATCATCAGCGTCGTGCGCCGCTTCCAGTTGTTCGTTGATTCCGTGCGCCGCCTTGTATAGCAGAAAGAGTCCGCCGCCGATGAGGATCACGTCGCGCCACGAGACGCCGTGAGCGCCGACGAAGAAGACCGGCTGCGTCAGATCCATCATCCAGTCGATGGTCGCGAGCAGCGCCATCCGCGCTCCCAGCGCCAGCGCGAGACCGATGCGCCGGGCCTGTACCCGCTGGCGCGCCGGCAGCCGGTCCGCGAGAATCGCGATGAAGACGAGGTTGTCGATGCCGAGAACAATCTCGAGCACGATCAGCAATAGCAGGCTGCCGATTACCTCAGTCTCGATCATCACGCGCTATCCTGACACGCTGTCTTTGCTCGCGACAATTGCGCGACGACACACACATGCCAGAGCCACAGGAACAGGTAGATTCGCGCGCGGTGCTGACGCTGCTGATCGTGCTCAGCGTCGTCGCCGGCGCCACCGACATCATCAGCTTCCTCGGTCTGGACGGTCTGTTCACCGCGCACATCACCGGCAACCTCGTCATCCTCGCCGCGCACCTCGTCGTCGGCGATCCCGCAACCCTCGCGCCGATGCTCTCCGTGCCCGTCTTCATCATCGTGATCATCCTGACCAAAATGCTGGCAGGCCGCCTCGAGTCGAGCGGCATCGCCAGTCTGCGTCCGCTGCTTATACTTCAGTTCGTCCTGATCGCCGGATTCCTCGCTTTATGCATCGTGGCCGGCCCCGGCATCAATCCGAACGCAATGAACGCAATCATCGCGGGCATGCTTGGAGTCTGTGCGATGGCGGTACAAAACGCACTCGTACAAGTCTCGCTGAAGGGCGCGCCGTCGACCGCTGCGATGACCAGCAACGTAACGCGCTTCGCGATGGACCTCGGCGAACTATGTATCCGCGACAATCCCGCATCCGCCGCTGAAGCGCGCAAGAATGTTGCGCGCGTATTGCCGGTGATAATCGGCTTCGCCGCCGGCTGCGCTATAGGCGCGGTCGCCGAAGCCCGCTTCGGCATGCGCTCGCTGGCGCTCCCAGCCGCCCTGGCCCTGCTGGCATGCGCCCTCGGATTCAGCGTCCCCGGGTGACTCCGGGAATTACTGGCCGAGTTCGCGGCGCTTAGTTGAAGGGCGGCCAGCTGGGGCGTAGTTTGTCCTTGGGCTTAGCAGCCACTCCAAAACAGAGGCATCACATGGCCAATACACCCGAGCAAATCTCCACGGCGCAGGCGGCCGAATTAGTCCGCGATGGCGATACGGACAGGCTGATCGCGGATCCTCGCGCGATCGACGAATTCAATCAGTCCATCATCAAGGAATTTCGCGCGAATCAGGGCAAGGTCGGCGGTCCGTTTGAAGGGGTGCCGGTCTTGTTGCTGACGATGACTGGTGCCCGGACGGGCCGAACCCTGGTGCGCCCATTGTGCTACTCGCGCGACGGCGATCGCCTCGTGATAATCGCCTCCTACGGCGGCGCGCCGCGAAATCCGCCCTGGTATCATAATCTCGTTGCGAATCCCGTCGTGACAGTTGAGGACGGCACTGAAAAGTTTAAGGCGAGAGCTACGGAAGTCCATGGCGCCGAGCGGGATCGCCTCTTCGCCGAGGCGGCCAAGCTGATGCCGCTCTTCGCGGAGTATCAGAACAAGGCCAAGCGCCAGATCCCGCTATTAGTCCTGACGCGGATCGCTGGATGAAAAGTTGGGTGACCCTCATTACGTCATCTAGCACCCTTTGTCTCCTCGCCCTGCAGAGCTGTGCGTAAGCTGGGCGCGTGCGTTTCGGAGGAGAGACAGAATCTTGAATCGCGGGCGCAGTAGCCCGCTGTATAAGGACCCTCACCTTCATCCGCTCCCTTGCAGGGAGAGGAGACAGAAAAGATCCTAACCCCTAAGCCCTTCCCGCGCGGGAAGGGGAACCGGATTTGGGGGAGAAGGTTCTGCTCCTTACTTCACGTAGCGTTCTTGTGATTTGATCCGGCGCGGGCAAGCTCTGTTCTCATCGCCGCGAGGTGACACATGGCGAATACGCTCGATGATCGGATGCTGGGTTTGATCGACGCCTACTGGCGGGCGTCGAACTATTTGACCGTCGGTCAAATATATCTGCGCGACAATCCGCTCGTGCGCGAGCCGTTAAAGGTCGAACATATCAAGCCGCGCCTGCTTGGCCATTGGGGAACTTCGCCCGGCCAGAATTTCATCTACGTGCACCTGAACCGACTCATTTGTGAGCAGGATGCCGACGTTATTTATATATCCGGTCCCGGTCACGGCGGCCCTTCCCTCACTTCGCATACGTGGCTCGAAGGCTCGTACACCGAGGTCAATCCGAAGGTCACGCAGGATATTCGCGGGATGCGCCGTCTCTTCATGCAATTTTCTTCGCCCGGTGGCGTGCCCAGTCACGCGGGTCCGCATGTTCCCGGTTCGATTCATGAAGGCGGCGAGCTCGGCTACTCGCTGGTGCACGCGTTCGGCGCGGCGTTCGACAATCCCAAGCTGATGGTCGCGTGCGTGATCGGGGACGGCGAGGCGGAAACCGCGCCGCTCGAAGGGGGATGGAAGGGGGTCAAGTTTCTCAATCCGGTGCGCGACGGCGCCGTGCTCCCGATTCTTCATCTCAACGGCTATAAGATTGCGGGTCCGACCGTGCTCGCCCGCTGCAAGGACGAGGACATCCGCAAGCTGCTCGAAGGGCATGGCTACGATGTGCATTTTCTCGAGGGCGACGATCCGATGATGATGCATCAGGAGTTCGCGTCGATCCTCGACAATTGTTACGGCGCGATTCGCGCGATCCAGGACGAAGCGCGGCGCAATGGACTGCATCAGCTTCCGCGATGGCCCGCGATCGTTTTGCGCACGCCCAAAGGATGGACCGGGCCGAAGTACGTGGACGAGGTGAAAATAGAAGGCACCTTCCGCGCGCATCAGGTGCCGCTGTCGGGAGTGCGCGAGAATCCCGATCATCTGCGCATCCTCGAGGAATGGATGCATGGCTATCATCCCGAGGAACTGTTCGATCACGACGGCCGGCTGATCGAAGAGTTGCGCGCGATCGCGCCGAAGGGCCGGCGCCGGATGGGCGCCAACCCGCACGCCAACGGCGGCCTCGTCACGATCTCGCTAGATATTCCGTCGTTCGCCGACTACGCGATCCCGGTGGACGTGCCGGGTTCGGCGCAGGTTGAATCGACGCGGCCGCTGGGCAAGATGCTGCGCGACATTTTCAAACGCAACGCGCGGCAGGGTAACTTCCGCCTGTTCTGTCCCGACGAAACCAATTCCAATCGCCTCGGCGACGTGTTCGAAGTCGAAAATCGATGCCTGGTCAGCGAAATCATCCCCGAAGACGATCATGTTTCGGTCGACGGCCGCGTGATGGAAGTGCTGAGCGAGCATTCGCACCAGGGCTGGCTCGAAGGCTACACCCTGACCGGCCGGCACGGACTGTTCGCGACCTACGAGGCGTTCGCGATGATCGTCGATTCGATGGTCACGCAGCACGCGAAGTGGCTGAAGACCTGCGTCACCGAACTGCCGTGGCGCAAGCCGATACCGTCGCTCAACTACCTGCTCACCTCGACCTGCTGGCGCAACGATCACAACGGCTTCAGCCACCAGGGCCCCGGCTTCATCGACACGCTGGTCACCAAGCAGGGCGTCATCTCGCGCATCTACCTGCCGCCCGACGCGAACTGCCTGCTGTCGGTCGCGGATCATTGTTTGCGCAGCAGGAATTACATCAACCTGATCGTGATCGATAAGCAGCTTCATCCGGTGTGGCTCGATATCGACGCCGCGCGCGAGCACTGCTCGATGGGCGCGACCAACTGGCGATGGGCCGGAACCGAAGACGGCAAGGAGCCCGACGTGATCCTGTGCGCGGCCGGCGACATCGCGACCGAGGAGACGATCGCGGCGGCATGGCTGCTGCGCCGGGACATCCCCGACCTGCGGGTGCGGGTGGTCAACATGGTCGATCTGATGCGGCTGTGGCCGCCAGACATGCATCCGCACGGAATGACGAAAGCTTACTTCGAGGAACTATTTACCCTCGACAAGCATGTGGTCTTCGCCTTCCACGGCTATCCGGGCGCGATTCACCAGGTGCTGCACGGGCGCCCCAATCCTCATCGCTTCCACGTGCGCGGTTTCGTCGAGGAAGGCACCACCACGACGCCATTCGACATGCTGGTGCTCAACCGGACCAGCCGCTATCACTTATGTATCGAAGCGCTGCGGCGGCAGTCGCGAATCACCGACCGGGCGCATGAGCTGATCGCGTACTACAATGAAGCGCTGGACAAGCATCGCAAGCACGTGGTCGAGCATCTCGAAGACCTGCCCGAAGTGCGCAACTGGAAGTGGGAAAATAACTAGCGGCGGGAATCGGTGACAGCCTTGGCCAGCGCGCAGACGATTCTGTGCCTTAACGTCGGATCGTCATCGTGCAAGTTCTCGCTCTACGAACACGGCGACAAGCTCGTCGCCGCGGGCGAGGTCGATCGCATTGGGCTCACCGGCGGCGTGCTGAAGATGCACGATGGCGACGGGAAAACGATCGCCGAAGATCGCCTCGACTGTCCCGATCCTCGAAGCGCGATCGACTCGCTGTTCGACGCCATGAAACGCAAGTCGGTGCCCGAGGCCAACGCCGTCGGCCATCGCGTAGTCCACGGCGGCGCAAGTCATATCGCACCCGAGCGCGTCACTCCCGCCCTGATGGCGGACCTCGAGCGGCTCATCCCGTACGCCCCGAATCACATGCCGGGCGCGATCGCCGGCATGCAATCAATCACGACCCGCTTTCCCGAGCTGCCGCAGGTCGCCTGCTTCGACACCGCGTTCCATCGCAAGATGCCGCAAGCGGCAGAGCGCTTCGCGCTGCCGTCCGCGTTCTATGATGAGGGGCTGCGCCGCTACGGCTTCCACGGCATCTCGTGCGAATACATCATGCACGCGCTCGGGCCGTCGCGCCCGGCGAAAATAGTAATCGCGCATCTCGGCAACGGCGCCAGCATGACCGCAGTGCGCGACGGCGTCGGCATAGATACCTCGATGGGCCTGACGCCGACGGGCGGCTTCATGATGGGCACGCGCACGGGAGATTTGGATCCGGGAGTCCTGCTGTACCTGATGAACGTGAAGGGACTTGATGCGCGTCAATTGGAAGACCTGGTTAATCGGCGCTCAGGGTTGTTGGGAGTGTCCGGCATCAGCTCCGATATGAAAACACTGCTGGACCGCCGCGCAACCGCGCCGGCAGCGGCAATCGCAATAGAAATGTTCTGCTACCAACTGCGCAAACAGACAGGCGCATTCGCGGCCGCGTTAGGCGGCCTCGACCTGCTGATCTTCACCGGCGGCATCGGCGAACGAGCCTCCGCAATCCGCGCCGAAGTATGCGCCAATCTCGCGCACCTCGGAATAGCCGTCGAGCCCGCCCTGAACGAATCAAACGCCGACACTATCAGCCCATCCTCGGCCCAATGCACCGTCCGCGTAATTCCAACCAACGAAAACCTGATGATAGCCAGTCACACGCGGTCGCTGATCTTCGACAGCTGACCTTTCGCTGACAATAGTTGAGCATTTGGGCCGCGGATCTCCGCGGTGCGCACCGATCGTTGCCAGCCAACCGGAATATACGATCCCTTTGGTTATATTAGTAACCTTAAGCCACGTTTGAAATAAAGTTTATATTACTAGTCGTGCTAGAGTCAGGTTGTGGCAAATACAACAATGACTACAGCAGTGTATATCTCAACTATAATCCTACTAGGTAGTATGTACCTGACCTCGTGCGCCGTGTTTGTGCCGGTGGACGAGCCGGCGCCGACGACCGAGGTCGCGCGCACGACTACTACAACCCAGACCAACGTTCCGGTTCCGGTCACGACGCAGCGGACCACGGTTACGCAGAGCGGCGGCTACTAGGCTGACGCTCGTCATCCAAGTCATACGGAGAGAGGGAAGAATATGATTTCGATTCAGCGATTAGCGATCAGCGTGGTCAGTATCGCGGCCTTAGCTTGCGTTGCCGGATGCGGCAGCAGCACCAAAGAAGTCGACCGAACCAATTACATTACCGCAGCGCCACCGGCTCAAGTCATGGTGCAGGCGCCACCGGTGCAGGTAATCCCGCCGACTACTACCACCAGCACGTCGGTGGACAAGGCGAGCGACTCGAGTGAGTCGAGCACGGGCGGCACGGTGGACAGTTCCAGCTCGCATCACAGCGAATCGACGACCGTAATTCCCAGTAATTGATCAGGGAGAGTTGCGGAGTGCGAAGCAGTCGAACCAGAACGGTTCTCGCGACACTGATGGCGGGCGCGTTGATTGGGTTTTGCGTCAACGTCCGCGCCGAGCCTGCGACGACGGACTCGTCGGACGCAACGTCAAGCGAGCATGACACGGTAAATGTCACGGGTGAGCATCATTATAACTCGCCGGCTGAGCGGGCGAACGACGCGCTGCTGATCACCGAGGTCAAGAGCGCGCTGGCCGACGACGGTGTGGCCGACAACTATCCCGTGGCGGTGGATTGCGATCATGGCAAGGTGCTGCTGAGCGGTGTCGTCAAGTCGGCGGGCGACGCGAAGCATGCCGGCGAGATTGCGGCGGCGGCGCAGGGCGTCACCGGCGTAAAAAATCAGTTGACCTGGCATTAGGAAGCGGCCGGAGCGAAAGGATTAGACGACTATGATTTTGATTCTTATCATCCTGCTGATTTTATTCGCCGGCGGCGGTGGTTACAGAACTTATCATCATGGCGGCAGGGACCCGGGCGGATTGGTGATGCTCGTGCTGATGGTGGTGCTGGTCATCTGGCTGGTTGGCGGTGGGCTCCACGCTTAAGGCCCAGATCTGAGGATGAGCGCTTGCCGTCGCTGAAATCAGCGGCGTAGTCTTGGCGCGATGGGATCGCCGCTCAACGTATTGTTCATCACGGCCGACCAATGGCGCGGCGACTGTCTGTCGGCGCTCGGTCATTCCGTTGTTCGTACACCCAATCTCGATGCGATCGCGGCTGAGGGCGTGCTGTTTCGGCGGCACTTCGCCAACGCGGCTCCATGCGGTCCGAGCCGCGCGTCTCTGCACACCA
>Ga0302325_10024733_pt1 | contig 12487 bp, 8 predicted proteins | sample Palsa_T0_2_FD_201948 | JGI IMG/M metagenome (GOLD analysis project Ga0302325, IMG submission 201948) | Peat permafrost microbial communities from Stordalen Mire near Abisko, Sweden - Palsa_T0_2 | ecosystem: Environmental > Terrestrial > Soil > Palsa > Peat permafrost | place: Sweden: Abisko...
GCCCGGAAAGGTCTCGTCCACGTCCGCCTCCAGCGCAATCTGCTTATCGCGTACCAGTTCCTTATAGAGCAGGCCGGTCCGGCCGCTGGATAGAATGCCGCTGATCACATCGAACACGGGGTCTTCCGCGCTGTACTCGTCCGGCCGCTTATAGCCCACGAACAGCAGCGGCTGGCTGGGCGACTCCACTTCAGCCTGTTTGGGTCCTTCCTGGGGTGGCTCCGCGGTGTGCAGCGGCGGCGGCAACGGCCGCGCCGGCATCGGACCGAAATATTTGTCCGCCAGGCGGCGCGCCTCGGCTGGATCCACGTCGCCCGCAATTCCCAGCGTAATATTGCCCAAAACATAATATGAATGGAAGAAGCGCCAGGCGTCGGCCCGCCGCAAGTGCGTGACATCGCTCGGCCAGCCCGTGCCCATGACGCGGTACGGGAACGCCGAAAAAGCCGTAGCCAGGAACGTCTGCAGCAGCTTGCCCTGCGGCTGGGACTCCACGCGCATGCGGTACTCTTCCATTACCACGTCGCGCTCCTTGTAGAATTCACGGAAGACGGGTTGAATGAACCGCTGCGACTCCAACAGAAACCATAACTCCATCCGATTAGATGGCAGGCTATAGTAATACTCAGTCGAGTCCCAGGAAGTCTGGGCATTCATGTTCTCGCCGCCGTTCTGCTCGATGACGCGCGTGTAGAGATTCGGCTCGACGAACGAGTTAGCCTTTTCCTCGGCGGTCTTCAGTTCCGCCTCCAGCGCAGCGACCTTGCTCCGGTCCGCTTTGGCGCCTTTGTTCCGCTCGGCGTCGAGCCGGTCGTAGACCTCCTCCACCTTATCGATGGCTATCTTTTCTTCGGGCCAATTCCTGCTGCCGATGCTCTCGGTGCCCTTGAACGCCATGTGCTCGAACATATGCGCGATACCGGTAGCGCCCGACGGATCGTCCACCGAACCGGCGTTCACGTAAGTGTGAAACGACACCACGGGCGCTTCATGCCGCTCCACCACGATGAAGTGCAGGCCATTGGCGAGAGTAAACTCTGTAACTTTTTTCTCGAACTCCGGCAGGCTCTGCGCCGCCAACAGCAGCGGCAGTAAAAAGACAACCGGACGATGTGGCCTCATGCTCGATTTATGAAAATTGCGGTGCGCCTACTGCTCCCAAACGCGCTTGGGCACGCCGCCGTCCCGATCCTTCACGCGGTCGTAGAGGTAATAGGTCGAAACGGTGCCGAGCGCCTCGTTGTAGAGGGTCTCCAATCCCAACCCCTCTTTCAGATCCTCCTCGAAATCGTGCAGCGCTTTCAACTCGGACGCCAGCGCCGGCTTGGTCTTCCCCGAGGGGGTGCGGAAGAACTTCTGATAGCCGCCGTCCACCAGGGAGCCGATCTCGCCGCCCATCAGGATGCCGCCCAATTCCGCGCGCCGGACCGTGCCGCCGCTCTCGCGCAACGCCACCGCGCAGTCGCCCCTGGCGACCAGCACCGCGCCATCGGGCGGCAGCGTCACGCCGAATCCCGCCTTTTTCAGGTTGTCGAGTCTTTCCTGGAACGTGGGTTCGGTGTGGCGCTTTGTGCGAAAGAACATACCGACATTATACCGGTTGGAGGGCGGCCAATCTTGGCCCCAGCCGGCTTTTAGCCGGCTCTGGCCGCCTGACAAGGCGGCTGCTGGCAGAATTGCCCGCCCTCCAACCGGTTTCATCGCTATTCGTGCGCCGCAGGTCTGCCCCACGTTCAGTAGTGAAATCTCCAACGGAATTCGCCGTAGATTTGCCGCGGGTCGTTAAAGTGGAATCCTCCAAAGGTCAGGCTGTTGTCGAGCAATACGCGGCGATTCGCCACGTTCATCGCGGTCACGGAGATCTTGTATCTCTCTTTTTCGCCGAAGCTCTTTCCCAGGGAAATGTCGAACGTAGTGTGCGGCGGCAGATAGTTCCCCGGATATTGCGCGTCCGGCGTCCCGTTGGTGAATCCCGAGCCATAGTACACATTGGTCGAAACGAACGCCTGCCAGGGAAGACTTGTATTGGCGCCGATGTTCAACGTGTTTCTCTGATCGTGGTCTACCGGCGCATATCCCGGCGGGATGGCCACGGGGCAAGCCGCCGACACGGGAACAGGGCAGATCGCGCCCCCGGTGATGGGCGCTGTGGCCTGCGCGATCTGATTCGAATAGGCCAGGTGGGCCTGCGCGCGATGCCAAAGGCGCGGGGAACGCAGTGTCGTCTCCCAACCCTGAATCAGGGCGGCAGTCCAGGTGATTGGCCAGAAGATGTTCGATTCGCCGATATTGTTGTGGTCCAGCCAATTCTGCGCGCGTGTCTGAAAGGTGTCTTCCTCAAGCACCCAACCGTGAAAAGGAATCGAAACTCCGAATTGGTATTCTTCATCGCGCTCTCCCTTCACGGGAGCGAAAGTCAGAGTCTGGCTAGTGGCTAAATCGAGCAATGGACCGGTAGCGGTCAGCAGCGGAGGCGGCTGATAAAAGTGGCCGTAGAAGCCATGAAAAACCCAGTTCAGGTGCGGGACCCTGATGGCAACACCAAAGCGGGGGGCCGTCGCGTTCTGTACGACTCCCGGCTCAGTTCCGGCCCCAGGGGCGGTGAAGTGCGATTCGCGAAGGCCGGCGATCAGCGTCAACCACGAGGTCGCCTTAAATCTGTCGCTGATGAACTCTTCGGCCAAGCCGCCGGTTACGGCAGCCGAGGACGGGCCGAAGTTCTGGCAGCTCGTACCGCAATCCGTAAAAACGTTATTAAAGAAGTTGCTCTGGTGCTGAGCGAATCCGTACACGCCCACTTCAGCGCTGTTCTTCCCAACGGTGGCGTTCAAGGTCGATTGCAAACCGGCATAATTGGCCGTCTGGTCCACCGTCGAGATCGCCGGCACATCGTTCGGCCCGCCGTTATAGCTGGCCTGGTTGTAATGATAGAAGGGTGAAACAGTCATCAACAGGTTTGGATCAAATGTGTGGTCCCACGAAAAGGTTACGTAACCATCGGGTTCACGTTCACTATCGTGCAGGCCGTAACTGGGATAGACCTGATTTCCGGCCGAGTTGGGATTCGGGTCGATGGGGATCTGGTAATAATCCCGGCGCAACGAGGCGACCAGCCGGAATTGGTTCGAGGAACTGGGGTTGAATATGAACGACGCGAATCCCCCAAAACCGTTCTCCGCGTCGTGAACAACTTGTCCGATGGGGGACTGGAGGCCGTAGTCGCTGCGATTTGCGTTTATACTCGCGTAATATGCGAAGCGCTCGGTGTGCCCTCCGAAATTGAGTTGATCGTTCGTTTGGCGCCAGTTGCCGAAAGAGGTGACGAGTTCCGCCTCGTTGTCCCGCTCGAAGCCGCTTCGGGGTACGATATTGAAGATTCCGTATGTGCGGTCTCCGTATTCCGCATCGTAGCTGCCTCGCTGCACTTCGAGATAATCGATGTCCTTGGGGTCGATCTGCGGGCCCAGATTACTGGCGATATTGGTGTTGGGTACGGGTACGCCGGCAATTAGCCAATCGACTTGATGGCCTCCGCGCATGTGCAGCATATCGTGGGTTACATATGCGGCAGGCACGTAATCGGTGATCATCGCCATACTGTTGGTGCGGTCGGCGCCGGGAGTTTCGGCGATGTCCTCACGATTGATCAGAGTGGTAGGGGTTACCGAATCCATATTGACCGGTTCTGCCTTGCCGGAGACAACCGTAGCTTGATTCAAGGCCGCGATCGCCAGTTGAAAGTGAAGAATCGGCGACGATCCGGAAGCGACTGTGACGGTCTGCTCCGAAGTCTCGAATTTAGGCTGAGTGACAGTGACTTTGTAGCCGCCCACCGGCACGGTCGTGAACGAAAACTCACCGTGATCGTCCGCTTGCGCAGTTTGAGACCAATCCGAGGTAATCGCCCGCAGCTTTACCGATGCGCCAGCCACAGGCCGATGCTGCGGGTCGTTTACGGTACCTTGTATTCTTCCAAAAATCGTCGCGTGGAGCAGGGAACCAAACGTTAAGAAGACCGCCAGGCAGAAACCCGTGGCGCACGCACTCGTGCGTGCCGTGTCGAGACTCGTCTCGACACCCTGTTGGGGCACGGACAGCTTGCCGGAAACAGGCGTCGGCAAGAGTGCCGGGCCCTGTGAGGGCGCCCCGGCACGCACGAGCGCGTGCGCCACGCGCACAATTTCTCCGATGCGCCTCAATCTTCTCCCCCCTTTGGTGAAGACACTTGTATTTGACATGCGAAGACGACAGGCCAGGAGGCCTATCCCATCACGTTGGGAAAGATGTTAGGAAAGGAGACTGGGAGGTCCGCGCTTCCGATGCGAGCGGTTGAACGAAATGCGATAGCCCGCATCAGCTTGAGCCGGACTTGCGATCTGGCTGGCTATCGAGATGCCGGCCGGCTGACATGTTGCCAGCAGCGCCACTTCCGGATTTGGCAGTACCGCGCCGCCGCTAGGAAACAACGGGCATTTGGCGCGCAACGCATCGGCGGCCGGGCCGGACGGCGGCGTTTGCGCCAAGTCCGCCATGTCCCGATCCAGCATGCCGCAATGATGTTTGCCATCGCGTCGGCAGCAGGCGGGCAGGTTCGATTCGGCATCCACAAACAGCGTCGGCGCAATCAGCGAGAAGCTGAATAGGAATACCAGCAAGATGGCCGGGACGCGCCGCATCGCCCCATGGTACTCCGCTTGACCAGGCATTGCAACAAGCCTAGCGATTGAATGGATCTTCGTTGATCCAATGAAATCCTCGGTTGGTGAGCAGGAACTGCGAGGCGTCGGCTCGATGGAACTCGGCGACGATGGGGTTGCCATCCAGGTTCCCGCGAAGGATCAGGTGCCGGGCGTCAGGCCGGGAGTAGGAGAAATCGCCTTTCTGCTTCAACTTCGCGGAGGTCAACCCGATGGTGTGCTTCGACTCGTCGTACTTCGTTTGGAAGCCGACTCTGTCACCGGCGGCATTGCGGATATACAGCCACCTTGGAGAGTCCATAATTAGCTGACGCCAGCCTGCGGCATCGCTGTCGCTATTCCAAACGCCATAGGTAGGGGCGTGCGCGCGATACGTGGTCGAATACTCTCTGAGGTTCTTGTATCCACCCGAGATGTTGTTGTAGAGAACCGAGGCGATCACCATGACCTGAAGGGCAATCGCGGCGGTCCGCAGCCAGCGGCGTTCGAACCTCGGCAGCCACACACCTTCGAGGCGGGAAGGTTGATTCGAGAAGAAGAAGCGCATCAGCGCCGCCGCGTCGGGGATAAGCAGGAAGAGCGACATCAGGACGAGGTGCAACGAGTATAGCTTTACGGGAACGTCGTAACAGAAGTTCAGCGCAGCGACGTTCAACATGGCGGCCGCCGCCACTAGTGCGCCCAGCGTGGTTGTCCGGCGAAACAAAAGCAGCAGTCCGGCAGAGACTTCCACCAGTCCGCAGAACTTTGTGTAGGCCGTCGACGCGCCCATGAAGGTCCAAAGAATGCCCATGGGAGAAGATTCCCCATAGGTTTCGGTGAGCTGCGACAGGAAGGGCGGCGTGAATTGCAGCGGATACACCTTGGAAAAACCGTACGAGAGCATGGTAAATGCAAGCGTAAAGCGAACCAGGAGCCGCAGCCATGCGTACAGGGTCCGGTAGTTAGGACGGCGGCGGTCGAGAAAGGACCAGACGAGCGTCGCGAATGCGGCGATTGTGGCGAAGCAAAACACGAGGACGTAGTCCAGAGTGGTATCGCCGCTGCCAGTTGGATGGTATTGAGTCGCGGCGCCGTGCAGGTGAAAGATGTGGACCGCAACCCATGGGCACAGAGCGTGCCACGGCGCCTCCACCACTTTAGTCAAGCCCAGCGCATCGTCATCGTTCATAGCGCCAATACCAAAGTTGGGAATCGCATCAAACAGGTTCGACCTCCCCGCGTCCGGCCAGCAATAGAAAATCAGGTATACGAAGGCGAAACGAAACAAGATCTGGCCGGGCAGGCTCCAGCGCTCGGACATATTCTTAGCGGGAATTGAAAGGGCGGTGGCTGGGGTAGTCATGTCATCATAATATATCGTTATAATTGCCCCATGTCATTTGTGCTGTCGCTCGATGAGGGAACCACCAGCGCCCGCGCCGCGCTGTATGACGAACAAGGGCGCCGCGCCGCCATGGAGTCCGCGCCGGTCGAATGCCGCTATCCGCAAGCTGGCTGGGTGGAGCAGGATGCCGATGAGATCTGGAACGCGCAGCTCTATGCCGCGCGCCTGTTGCTGGATCGTGCCGGCGTACCGGCCTCGGAAATCGTCGCGGCGGGGATTACCAACCAGCGCGAGACCACCGTGGTTTGGGAGCGCGCGACCGGGCGCGCGGTGGCGCCGGCCATCGTCTGGCAATGCCGCCGCACCGCGCCCTACTGCGCGGAGCTGGCGCAAAGCTCGGCCGCGGTCGACATTACACGCCGCACCGGCCTGGTAATCGACGCATACTTTTCCGGCAGCAAGATCCGCTGGATACTCGAAAACGTGGCCGGCGCCAGGCAAATGGCGCGCGACGGCGAACTGCTGTTCGGCAACGTGGACACTTGGCTGATCTGGAAGCTGACCAATGGCGCGGTACACGTCACCGATGCCACCAACGCTTCCCGCACCATGCTCATGAACCTGGAAACCGCCGAATGGGACGACGATTTGCTGCGCATCCTGGACGTGCCGCGCGCCATGCTGCCGCGCATTGTGCCTTCGAGCGCCGTGGTGGGGGCCATTGACGCCGAGCACTTCGGCGCGGAGATCCCCATCGCCGCCATCGCGGGCGATCAACAGGCCGCCCTGGCGGGCCAGGCTTGCTTCCGCGCGGGACTCTCCAAGAACACGTATGGCACCGGCTGTTTCGCGCTGATGCACACGGGCGGGCGCGTGCCGGTATCGCGGCACCGCCTGTTGGCGACGCGCGCAGCTTCCACCACCGGCTCGCCGCAGTTCGCCATCGAGGGCAGCGTGTTCGTGGCGGGGGCGGCCGTGCAGTGGCTGCGCGATAAGCTGGGCCTGATCCAAAACGCGGCCGAATCCGAAGCACTGGCCGCCGCAGTGCCCGATACCGGCGGCGTCTACCTGGTGCCCGCATTCGTGGGATTGGGCGCTCCGCATTGGGATGCCGGCGCGCGCGGCATCGTCTGCGGCCTGACGCGCTCCAGCGACCGCGCGCAGATCGTGCGCGCTACGCTCGAAAGTATTGCCTACCAGACGCGCGAGCTCATCGACGCCATGCAGGCGGATGCCGGCGAGCGCATCTCCGAACTGCGCGTGGATGGCGGCGCAGCCGCGAACAATTTTCTGATGCAGTTCCAGGCGGACATTCTGGACTGCCCCATCGTACGGCCCGCGGACATCGAGACCACGGCTTTGGGCGCCGCGTATCTGGCCGGCCTGGCCACCGGCTTCTGGAAAAGCGTGGGCGAAGTCGAGAGCTTCTGGCGCGCCGAGCGGCGATTCGAGCCGGCCATGGACGCGGGCACTCGCGACCGCCTGTTCTCGGGGTGGGGGGACGCGGTGGCGCGCTGCCGGGGCGTTGCGCAGGTTGAAACCGCTCAGTAACAGTCGCGGCGCGGTACCGCGGCAAAGTTTCTGATCCGCGACCGTTAGGGAGCGGTCCTCGCAAGGTGCGATAATCTGATCGTTAGCAACATGCATCGCAAAATGATCGCAGCCGTGGTTTGGCCGGCGTTGGCGTCGGCGTTGTCCGCCCAAACCGCGCAAACGACATTCTTTCGCGCGGTGATGACTTCCGGCATGTCCTCAGTGGGCGGCGATTCGGGCGTGACGGACCTTGTGCTCCACGTAGTGAAGGATTCGTCGGGCAACATCCTCTCCGGCTCCATCGATTTCAACCTTGCATATCAATTTACGAATGACGAAGTTGTGACCGGCGTGAGCATCTCCGGCGGCCCAGCCGGGTTTTTTGCTGCCATGTCGCCGGTTATGGCAACCGCGGGGAGCGGCCGGATCTCCAGCCAGGTCCAGGTGACGGCGTCCAATCAAACCGGACTGGCGGTTTTGAGCGGACTGCTGGCGAATTCCGGTCAGTATTCCGTCAGCGTGGGCACCGCCGACCCCTCGGCCACCATGAGTGGCACGGTACAGTCCGCCAATTCAGCCGTGCTCATGGCCGTATTGAATTCGAGCGCCGGTACGGGCGTGGCTACGGTGATAGTCTCTTACACCGGAACCGCGTATGCGATCACATCCGGGGAAGTGACCATGCAGTTGACTTATCAGTTCCCCGCACAGGTGACCTTTTCCGATATGCGGGTTTACGCCGGCCAAGGCGAGAGTGGACAAATCGCGGTAGCGGCGGATATCATGCCGGGTACGCTGTCCGCCGCGGGCGGCGCGGGTGTTCTGACTATTCCGGCCACGCAAATAGATATGACGAACACCCAGATGGTGCAGGCTGTACAGAACATGCTGCTCGGCCCTACCAATTTCTCGGTGGATGTGGACACCGTGGCGAATTCTTCCGCGCCCCTTACCGGGCAACTCCGCGGTACCGACTCCATGACGTTCCAAATCCCCGGCTTTGCGGGCCCAGGCGCGGCTTCCGAGATTGGTCTGCACACGCTGCGCCAGGAGTCCGGCGCCGTGCAGGCGGGCACGGTGATCTTCGACGTCAACTACCGCATGGCGGCAGGCGCGCAAATCGCCGGAATGGATATCGATGGCGATGTGACGGCGCTGGCTGTGTCCACCGATCCATCGGGATCGGGCAACGCATACTCCATGGCGGGAGTCGACGGGGGCGCTGGACTGACATCTTTGAACGGCGTGGTTGTCGCTCCGGCCACACACAAACTGAACGTCATCACGACCAGCACAATGAGCGCCCCGCTAGCCACCGCGAACGCCGCGAACGCCGCACTTCCGGCGGTGGCCGCTGTGATTCCGATTGTGGAGGTCACCGACCTATCGACCTTCGCACCGGGCGAGTTAGTGGAGATCTATGGAGCCAACCTGACTCAAGTCACTACCGACCTGAGCGGCTGGCCGGGGGAATCGCTGCCCAACTCACTGAACGGTGTGTCCGTGACTCTGGGCGGCCAGGCCGGGCGCATTCTCTACGTATCTCCAGGCCAAGTGGATGCGCTCCTCCCGTTCGGAGCTCCCACCGCTTCGCAGACGCTTACGCTCACCACCGCCAACGGGACCAGCGCGCCGATCTCGTTGAACGTGGCCGCCGTCGCCCCAGCGCTTTACAATTTCGCGTTCGAGAACGTGGGCTTCTCGCTGGTGAGCCAGTCGAACCCGGCGTCCGGGGGCGATACCCTGTTATTCTACATGACCGGAATGGGGCAGACCACGCCGGCGCTTACCACGGGCCAGACCGTTCCTTTGGGTCCGCCGTACTACGACACGGTTCCGGTTACCGTAACCATCGGCGGCGTGAACGCCAGTGTGATTTACTCGATCGCGGCTCCGCCGTATGTGGCGGGTCTTTATCAGATGGCTGTAACGGTGCCCGCCGGGCTGCTGCCGGGTAACCAACCCGTAGTGGTCACAGCCGGCGGCATCCGATCGAACACCATTACTATTGTCACTCAATAGCAGTGCTACCGGCGCCAGTAGCCGCGGTAATACCGATGACCGAAGTAACGCGGCGCTACCCAGTATGCGCGGGCATAGGGCGGGCGAGCCCAATAGCCGGCATGCCACGCGTAGCGCGCGCCAACCGGGTATCGGTAACCAGCGACCCAGGCGTATCCGGAACCGGGCGCTGGCGGCGCGTAGGCCACCACTGGAGCGGGGGCACCCACGCCAACTCCAACGACCACGGCAGGCGCGGCGAACAGCGCGCTGCCGGCCAACAACAGAACGGCGAGCAATTTGGTTTTCATAACTTCCTCCGGAAGTCTGTAATGCAAGCTGTTCGCCACTCCGGAAAGACGTGACAATAAAGGGGTAGCGGGCGTCTCGTTGGCCGCTCTCCACCGCAGTTGGTGGATACCAGCCATTTAATATTCGCTTTTTATTCGTTATTGGCATTCAATGCTGCGCATGTTAGCAACGTTGATACCATCCTGTCCTCATGGCCCGCCGGGCCACCGGAGGGCGGCCAATCTTGGCAGGATTGCCGGGCAGAATTGCCCAATGCCACTTACTTTTCCCGATTCCGTAAATGCTGCATAATTAGTGGGGCGGACCCCCGGGCGGACCCCCCGGTCCGCGCGGGTCCCCCTGGACCCGCTGTTCGCCGTAAGAATCAAAGCTCTTAACGACCGAGGCAGGCTGACGAGGGCGTCGGCCGCGGTCCAGGGGGACCGCCCCACAATTTAGGCAGGTGTTCGGATATGGAATAAGTAAGTGACATTGGGCAGAATTGCCCGCCCTCCAAGGACGGTTTTCGACGGTGCCCCACAAGCTGCAAACTGACCCACTACCGGATTTTCCGTCAACTGATTGACGGCTTTGACAGTCAGTTGCCGATCGGAACCCACTCCCGGCCGTCGAACTGGATGAGGAATAACTGCTTGATCGGCTGATAATCGGTGGGGCTCGTGGTGACTCTGATTCCGGGACGAAGCATCCCAAGTTCCAGATCGAGGCTGGCGGCCTGCTTCATCACGTTGGCGCGCGGCAGGTCGCCGCCGCACTTTTTCAGCACTTCCACTAGCGTCTCGCCGACTTCATAGCCATACACGTTGTTAGCATCCCGAATACTTGCGCCGGGATTATATTTTTCCATCCATTCAATAAACGCGCGCACGGCGGGGTCCTGTTTCGATTCCGGCTTGAGCCAGCCCTTGGAGCGCGCATTCGTAATGATTCCAGCGGCCTTGTTTAGACCGGCCGGCTCCAGAAAAGCCGCGACGGAGAGCGATGCGTTAGGAATGAACTGCAGCGGGCGCCAGCCGATGTCATAGGCTTTGCTAATGGCGCGGGTCGCTAACCTTCCCACCGCCAGATTCATGAAAACATCGGCGCCGGAGTTCTTGAGCGCCACGATCTGCGCGTCGAGCGCTTCCGGATCGGAATACTCGAAGGATGCCTCTTTTACAATCATGGCCGACGCCTTGGCCCCGAGACCGTCGCGTATGCCAAGGTGCCACTCCTGGCCGGACGAATCGCGCGCGTAGAGTATCGCAACCTTGGCGCCCGGCTTGTTCCGCAGAATGTACTTTGCATAGGCCAGCCCCTCGGTCCGCTTACTGGCTTGAAAACCCATGGTCCACGGGTAATGCGACGGATCGTCGAAGGCCGAGTCGGTGGCCGCGACGAAGAGTTGGGGCACCTTGTGCTCGTTCATGTACGGGCGGATCGCCATGTTGGCGGGAGTGCCCCAGATGCCGACGGTCGCGAGCACCCGATCCTGTTCCACGAGTTGGTGCGCCAGTTCGACCGCTTTGTTGGTATCGGAGCCGGAATCGAGGCTGATGAATTTGATCTGGCGGCCGTTGACTCCGCCTTGATCGTTAATCATGCGGAAGTAAGCCGCCTCGGCGCGCCCGGTTGCGCCGTACTCCGAGAAGGCTCCGGTGTAGGGCATGACGTTGCCGATCTTGATTTCGGCGTCGGTGGCGCCGGCGTCGTATTTCTGCTGCGCCATGGCGCTTAGCGGGGCGAGTGAGAATGCGAACAGCGCTAGGGCGAAAACTGGATAGGTACTGGTGCACTTTTTCATGCGCTCATGAGACAGGCAGGGAGCCTGTCCTACATAGTGCCAACGTAGCACGGCAGTGGCCGACGAGGGAATGCAGATTGTCGGAGAATCGAGACGGAAATTCCTTGCGGTTCTGTTGGCCGGCCCCCGCAGCGCCGAGCCAGACCAGTGGCTCAGACTGATCTTTTCGAAAATAATCGTAGACTCGTCGGCGGCGTCGTGCTTGACAAGGCGACGAGGAGTAAATTAACATCTCGGGGTAGCAACTGAAAACGTGAGACACACAAGGGGCTAAGACTTTCGGCGCATGTCAGTCCTAGCCCGGCAGACGGCTCTTGCCATTCACGTGCAGGAGGAGGGAATATGACGATCGGAATCGAATACCAAGGCTGGAAGTTCAGCGATATCCCGCGAGGCGTGGCGCTTTTCCTTGCAAGTATCTTTACGGTATGCCGGTTGTTTGGGGCCGGCGCCGCTCCCGGACCCCGCATCGGGGAGAATCTTCATAAGTTACCGCTGACTTTCGAGAAGAACCAAGGCCAAGCCCACCAGTCTGTCGATTTTCTGGCGCGGGGCGGTCGCTATAGCGTGTTTTTGTCGCACGGCAATGTGCGCATTGCGCTGCGGCATGACAAATCGGCGGCGCCGGTCGCCGTATGCCTCCGGTTGATCGGGGCGAATCGGCATCCGCAAGTTGCTACGCGCGATGCGCTGCCGGGCAGGGTGAACTATTTCTTGGGGAGCGACCCCGCGCGCTGGCGCTCGGATATCCCGACATGCGGACGCGTGGAGTATTCGTCAGTTTATCGCGGTATCGACCTGGCATACTATGGGACCCAGGAGCGTCTGGAGTAC
>Ga0302325_10024734_pt1 | contig 12487 bp, 10 predicted proteins | sample Palsa_T0_2_FD_201948 | JGI IMG/M metagenome (GOLD analysis project Ga0302325, IMG submission 201948) | Peat permafrost microbial communities from Stordalen Mire near Abisko, Sweden - Palsa_T0_2 | ecosystem: Environmental > Terrestrial > Soil > Palsa > Peat permafrost | place: Sweden: Abisko...
TGCCGTCCGTTACGGGGCACACGCTCGTCATCCCAAAAGAGGCAGCCCAGACGATCTTCGATCTGTCCGAGGCCGGAGCATCTGCAGTCATTCGAACGACAAAAAAGGTTGCGTCAGCCGTAAAAACGGGACTCGCCTGCCCGGGCGTCATGCTTGTTCAACTCAACGGCGCGGCGGCCGGCCAAAGCGTGCCGCATCTGCACTTTCACATTCTTCCCCGTGAAGAGGGACTGGACCTCAAATTGCACGGAAGGGCGATGGTGGACGCGAAAATGCTGGAACCGATAGCCGCGAAGATACGGGCGGCGTTGTAGTCCACTTTGGACCGCGCGCCTCCGAGCGCGCATCCGCCGAAGCGGAGCGTAGGCGGAATGATTGGGACGCGCCTTACGGCGCGTTGCGCGCTCGGAGGCGCGCGGTCCCAGTAATATCCTAAACGTTCTCTTCCGCCTTCGGCTTCTTTGGTGGTGGCAAGGCCTTCGGGCGTCCGTCATCGTTGGCGAGGAATTCGAACGCAAGTTGATCTTTCTCGCGGTCGAGCAATACGCGAACCGTGCCGCCGTTCTTGAGCTTTCCGAACAGTATCTCATCCGCGAGCGGCTTTTTGATGTGATCCTGAATCACACGCGCGAGCGGACGGGCGCCGAACTGGTCATCGTAACCCTTCTGCCCGAGCCACCGTGTCGCTTCGGGAGTCAGGTCGAACGTCACGTCCCGGTCGATGAGCTGCGCCTCAAGCTCCAACACAAACTTTTCGACCACGCGATCGATCGTGTCGCGGCCCAACGGCGCAAAGCCGATGGTCGCATCGAGCCGATTGCGAAATTCCGGCGTGAACAGACGCTTGATGGCTTCTTCATCGTCACCTTCGCGGCGGCCGCGACCGAAGCCTATCGATTCCTTTGCCGCATCGGATGCGCCTGCGTTCGTGGTCATGATCAAGACCACGTTGCGGAAATCGATTTTCTTTCCGTTGTGATCGGTGAGTTTGCCGTGATCCATCACCTGCAGCAGGATATTAAAGAGATCCGGATGCGCCTTCTCGATTTCGTCAAGCAGCAACACGCAATGCGGATGCTGGTCGATCCCATCTGTCAACAAGCCGCCCTGATCGAAGCCGACATAGCCCGGGGGGGCGCCGATGAGACGCGAGACCGTGTGCCGTTCCATGTATTCGCTCATGTCGAAGCGAAGGAGCTCAACGCCGAGAATGGTCGCAAGCTGCTTTGCGACCTCGGTTTTTCCTACGCCCGTCGGACCCGAGAACAAATAACAGCCAATGGGTTTTTCAGCCTGGCGCAGTCCCGCACGTGCGAGTTTGATGGCGGAAGCCAGAGCGTGGATCGCATTGTCCTGGCCATATACGACGCGCTTCAAATCGCCCTCAAGATTGCGTAGCGCTTCGGTGTCCGTCTTCGAGACGGATTTTGGAGGAATGCGCGCCATTTTGGCGACGACTTCTTCCACTTCTCTGACGCCGATGATTTTCTTGCGCCTGGATTCAGGCAGAAGCATCTGCGAAGCGCCCACTTCGTCGATCACGTCGATGGCCTTGTCGGGCAATTTGCGATCGTTGATGTATTTTGCCGCCAGCTCAACGGATGCTTTGATCGCGTCTGCGGTGTAGCGAACCTTATGAAACTCCTCGAAATAGGGTTTCAGCCCTTTCAGAATCTTGATCGCATCCGGAACGGTCGGCTCCGCGACGTCGATCTTCTGAAACCGACGGACAAGCGCCCGATCCTTCTCGAAATATTGTCGGTATTCCTTGTAGGTCGTCGAACCGATGCAGCGCAGCGTTCCCGCCTGCAGCGCAGGTTTGAGCAGGTTCGACGCATCCATCGCGCCACCACTGGTGGCGCCGGCGCCGATCACCGTGTGAATCTCGTCAATGAAAAGAATCGCCCCGACTATCGCCTCAAGCTCCTTGACGACCGACTTCAGCCGCTCCTCGAAATCGCCGCGATACCGCGTGCCCGCGATGAGCGCGCCCATGTCGAGCGCATAGATCGTGCTTGCCTTGAGCACTTCCGGAACTTCATGTTTCACGATCTTGCGGGCGAGACCTTCGGCGATAGCTGTTTTGCCGACGCCGGGATCGCCAACAAACAGCGGGTTGTTCTTTTGCCGGCGGCACAGAATCTGAATCGTGCGCTCGACCTCCGCATCACGTCCAATTAACGGATCGATCCGGCCCGCTTTCGCCTTTTCATTCAGATTGACGCAGTAGGCCTCAAGCGCCTCCGTGCCCTGCTTGGCAGCCTTTTCGCCGTCTTCGTCTTCGTCAGCTCCGCGTGCCGCCTTCTGCTGGCTCATGCCCGGCCGCTTGGCGATGCCGTGGCTGATGTAGCTCACGGCATCGAGGCGCGTCATGTTCTGCTCCTGCAGAAAATAGACCGCATGGCTCTCGCGTTCCGTGAACAGCGCAACCAGGACATTGGCGCCGGTCACTTCGTCGCGGCCGGAGTTCTGCACATGCAGAACCGCGCGCTGAACGACCCGCTGGAAACCGGTGGTCGGCTTGGCATCCTCGCCGTCTTCTATGACGAGCGTGATCAGCTCCTCGTCCACATACTTGACGAGCGATCGCTTAAGCGACTCAAGGTCGACGTTGCAGGCCTTCATGACCTGTGCCGCGTCGGAATCGTCCATCAAGGCAAGCAGAAGGTGTTCGAGAGTCGCGTATTCATGGTGACGATCGCTTGCGAGTTTGATGGCGCGGTGTAGAACCTGCTCCAGGCTTCGCGACAACGATGGCATCGAGACGCTACTCCTTCTCCATGGTGCACTGTAAAGGATGTTGATGCCGGCGGGCGAATTCAATTACCTGCGCCACTTTTGTCTCCGCGACCTCATACGTAAACACCCCGCATATCCCGACGCCGTGACGGTGGACGTGAAGCATGATTTGTACCGCCTCATCCCGTCCCTTGTTGAAAAATCGCTCCAATATGTGAACGACGAACTCCATCGGCGTGTAATCGTCGTTCAGGATCAGCACTTTGTACAGGCTGGGCCGTTTCGTTTTCGGCCGCGTCTTGGTCACAACTCCGGTACCGGCACCGTTTCCTGTCCCGTCGCCCTGGTCCGACCGGCCGTCTTTCTTGTCGCTCATGACTTGTGAACCGGCATTGATGGAACCCGTCGACGTTCGGCGTTCCCAGAATAACGGCAATTGGGACACGAAAGGCAAACGCAAAGATAAGCGCGTGATGTATTCAGAATCGCATGTAGGGGCGGCTACCAAAAAGCGAAAGGGCCCGAACCGTTTCCGGTCCGAGCCCCTGCCACCGCTCTGTTAGGGGGGCAGAGCGGCTTTCCACTTTTTTGCTCGCAGATTTATGCCGCTTTGGAGCTTTCCACGACGTCGACCCACGCCTGGACGCGGCTCTGGAGCGGATGGAACGTGTCTTTCGCGGAGGAAAGCACGATCTCACTGACCTTCGTCATCTGGCTGACGTAGGAATCAAACGCCGACTTGGCGAAGTCCGTCTGGAGTTCGAAAGCCTCGTGGATCGATTTCGTGCCCATGATCGCCTTGGTTGCTGCGATCGATTCCTCGACGGACTGCTTGGAGAACGAGTAGAACTCCGAATGCAGGGTCTCAACACCCTTGCCCGCCGCGTTGGCTGCCTTCACATAGGCTTCCACCGTGTCGCGGCCGTAGCTCAGGAGCTGGTCGTAGTTCTTTGCAGCCTTCTCGAAGCCGGTCTTCAACGCTTCCGAACCGTTCTTGATGGTCGATTCGATGGTTTCCGTGCCGTCAATTCTCTCGCCGGCCAGTTTTGCTTTCGCCATGTCAGTCGTCTCCGAATTTGGTTGGCGCACCGCGGGGTCCGGAGCGCATGTTGCACTGCAACATTGCCTATATGCGGTGCAGCGAAACCGATGTCAAGGGCCTTGGCGGGGAGCGATATAAACACCCGAATCAGCACATCGGCCGGCTGAAACGGTACCCAACGCCTGCATCTGCCGGCCGGTAACTGAACTTAAAGCCCGGGGTTTTAACGTGGATTCTCATTTCCCGTTGCGGCCCCGGACTTGATTTGATCTTATAACCACGTGGGGAACCGGGCCTTGTAATTGGAGTACTGGATGTCGGGACGACCGCGTACCAGGTGCGGCGTAATCGCATGGCTGGTTTTGCCGGCAACGATTGTCGCGGGAGCGACATTTGGGCTTCCGACGCAGGCGTCGGTACGCCACCACCATTGGCAGCCTGCGGCAGTCGGCTGGACGGCGCCGGAGAAGGATGCGGCCCTCATCATCGATGGAGGTTCGGGGAAAGTTCTATATTCCCGGAACGCGGATTCGCCACGCCACCCGGCATCCCTCACGAAAATGATGACGCTTTATCTGCTGTTCGAACAGCTGAAGAGCGGTCAGATGACGCTGGCAACGCCGCTTGCCGTTTCCGAGCATGCGGCCATTCAGGCGCCGACAAAGCTGCATGTCTGGCCTGGCGCAACGGTACCGGTAGATACCGCCATCAAGGCGCTGGTCGTGCTGTCCGCGAACGACATGGCGGTCGCGATTTCCGAAGCGATCGGTGGAACGGAAGGCCATTTCGCCGAACTGATGACATCCAAGGCGCACGAGCTTGGAATGTCGCATACCTACTACCACAACGCGTCGGGCCTCCCCGACGAGTTGCAGATCACGACTGCGAGCGATCTGGGGCTTCTGGCGCGGCACCTGGCGTATGATTTTCCGCAGTATTTTCACTATTTCTCGACGCCGTCTTTCACCTACGCGGGCGTCACCCATTTCACGCATGACAATCTGATTGGCCGCTATGACGGCGCCGACGGCATCAAGACCGGCTACACGAACGCATCGGGCTTCAATCTGGTCTCATCCGTGGTGCGCAATGGCGCACATGTCATCGGTGTGGTCATGGGCGGCGTAACCTCACGGCGGCGCGATGCCGAGATGATTCGCCTGCTCGATTCGACATTTGCCTCGATCGGCCAAAATCCTCAACTGGTCGCCCGCGCGAACGTGCCCTGGCAGACGGTCGCGTCCAACGCGCCCCCAGCGCCGATTATTGCCGGCTTTCAGATTGCGGGCGGCCTGTCGACGCCGATCGTGCCGCAGAGCCAGACCGCCACCGATCTGCCTATTCGGACCGCTGCGCCCACTGGTGCGGATGATGAAGACGCGGCCGAATCACGGCCGGATCCTGAACTGGATCCGCAGCTTCATCCCGTGGCTCCAGCCGTGAAATCGCTTCCGGAGCCGACGTTACAGGCCGCAAATATGACGACCGTCGCGCCCCCTGTGACTCACGAGAACATGCGAGTGGCTATGGCTTCCTTGCCGATGCCTTCTTTGAAGCCGGACCTGGTCGCTGCCAGTCCGCGAGCGTCAGCCCCGGTTCCTCATGTCGTCCCGATGCCCCGACCGCGGATGTTGCAGGCGTCCTATCAACCGCAATCCACTGCGCCCCCCGTGACGCCAAAGCCGCGCGACGTTCTGGCGAAGAAAGGCGCGGCATCTCAAGGACTTGTCGCGACCGTCGCACTGGCTTCGCTGTCGCATGATTGGTCGATCCAGATTGGCGCCTTCGCAGATGCCACGATGGCGAAATCTCAGCTCGCTGCTTATGCGGAACGGTCCATGGACGTGCTGGGACAGGCGGACCGGCAGGTGATCGCGTTCCAGTCCGCGGAGGGCAAGACCCTCTTCCGCGCCCGCTTCGGGCCCTTCCCGGAACGCGAAGCACGCGAGGTTTGTCAAAGGCTTACTGAGCGCGGCCAAACCTGTTTCGCAGCATTGGCGCAGCGCTAAACCAGCAGAACGTCCTTGGCTTCGTTGATCTTGGCGGCCAGATAACTCGACCCGCCGCGGTCGGGGTGATTCTGGACGATCAGCCGGCGATGGGCGGCGCGGATCTCGTCGTCGGAAGCAGCCTGCGGGAGGCCGAGAACGGCGAGAGCTTCGGCCCGGGTCATGCCGCTGGAGGCCGGAGGGGCGAACTCCGGCGCATTCCGCCAATCGGCCCCGAATCGGCGGTCGAGATAGGCCTCAAGGAGCCGCGAGGACGCCTCGTCCCGGACTTTCAGGTAGGGGAAAAGTTGCCCTAAGGTAGCCTTTGAATGGCTGTCCAAGGACCCGGCAAAGTCGCCCTTGAGTACCCTTCCGGTCATTTTCCCGTCCAATAAAGTCAGTTCCATGTCCAGCCATTCGGTTTTCACGTGGCTGGTCGTGTTGTCCGAGCGCTGTGGCCCCGCCGGGCGCTGCGGGAAAGGCCATCGGCCGGGCCACACATGGCCGCCTGTGAAAAGTCCCCAGGCCATGCTGGCCGCCAGAGATGCCAGCGCCACCCTGTCGAGCGCCGCCAGTCCGATCGCCGCAAGAACGAGAGCGCCCGCGCCGAAATAGCGCAACGACTTCACCAGGGCCTTGGTGTCGGCGCCCGCGAACAACCGCAGCAGCGCGATGATGACGACCAGCGCAACTGCGCCCAGAATCAGCGCAATCACGTCAGCGATGCTCGGTGATGGTGCGCGCGAGTCGCTTCGCTTCGCCGCCCACGCGTTCGCCGTAGTTCGTGAGCGCGAGCGTCCCGCCGGCCGCATAGATTGCAGCCGCGCGGAGCAATTCCCGCAAGCGGCCCGCCGCCCCGGAATCGAAGCGCGCGTACACGCCGCGCGTCAGCCGCGCCACCTCGGAAAATACGCCGGCGGCGTTCGCATCCCGGCCCTCATGAAACATGAAAGCGGGAACGCCGAGCATCGCCAGCGCGCCGGCTTCCTTCAAGACGACGTCCGCATTCTCCTCGCAGCAATCACCGACATAGACGAGCGCACCCACGGGCCCGTTGGCGGCCTCCGTGCGCACATGCGCAAGCACACGCCGCAATTGCGTGAATCCGCTCGCGCAATGCGCTTCGCGCATGCTGGCCCCCAGCGCTGCCGGCGTTGTCGTCCACCCGCTCGCCCTGAATTCGCCTCGCCCGCGAAACCAGACGAGTTGCACCGCGAGTCCGCCGACATCCTGTGTCACATCGAACATGTCGCTCTGGATTTCGCTTGCCGCATCCCAGGTCGGCGCGCGGCTCAACGTCGCGTCGATGGCAAAGACCAGCCGGCCTTTGGCCTGCGCGAGCGTCGGCACCTGCGCGGCCTGCTTGAGGAATGCGTCGATCTCGCGCCCCGAGGAGCGCCGTACCGGAAGCTTGTCCGCCATGCTTCCCTCCAGGCAGCTTATGTCGGGCTTGGCGCCCGGGAATCCAAGGCGGTCGGCAGGGGACAATCGGCAGAAAAGCGATCTGTATCCACCGCCGACTGCCTACTGGCGATTGCCCAATCTTTCCGTCGCCGCCGCCGGCAATTTCAGGGTCGCGATCAGCTCGCGCACTTCCTGGCGTGCCGCGACATGGGAAATGGACAGCGCCACTTCGAGGCCGGGAAGCGGCAGGTCGAGCATGGTCAGCCCCATCGGAAACAGCTCGCGAAAGATCACACGCTCGCCGAAACCGGGTGCTATGCGAAAGCCGATCCGCTCGGCCAGGGTGTCGAGTGCGACGGCGAGACGCTTCTTGTTGCGCGCTTCCGTCGAGGCAATGCGGTTTCGCATGACGACCCAGTCGAGCGCGGGCTTGCGTGCCATCAACCGCCTCTTGCGGCAGTCCCAGACGAAATCGGCATACACACTCGGGCCCTTGATCTCGAGATTGGCCGGATCGACGCGCGCCAGCAGATCGAAATCGACAAAGCTGTCGTTCATCGGCGTGACGAGCGTATCGGCGTTTGCATGTGCAAGCCGCGACACACGCGTGTCGGCTCCGGGCGTGTCGATCAGCACGTAGTCGAAACGCGCGTGTGCTGCCGCCAGAGCCTGCTCGAACGCCGCGGATTCGTCTTCGGCCTGTGCATCGAGCGAACGAGCCGTCGAGCGCGCCACGGGCACGATTTCGGGAGACGGGAGAGCCGAATTCGCGCCCGTCATCCATTGCGTGCGGTTTTCCAGATGGCGCGACAAGCTCTTCTGCCTCAGATCGAGGTCGAGGGCGCCGACCTTGAATCCGGACCGCGCCAGCGACACGGCCACATGCAACGCGGCCGTCGTCTTGCCGGAACCACCCTTCTCGTTGCCGAACACGATGACATGTGCGCGCCGCTCCGCGACGACGGCAACGCTCACCTGGGGCTCAACACGAATCATGGCCGGCCGATCTTAACACTAAGGGGCGCCCAACTCTGTTCGCGTGCCGCCCCACAGTCCTTGGTGTTCCCCGCCCTACTGCATGAACCACCCGTGGCTCACCACGAGCGATTGCCCGGTCAGCGCGTTCGACTCGAACGATGCGAAAAACAGTGCCGCGGCGGCCACGTCCTGAACCGTGGTGAATTCGCCGTCCACCGTGTCCTTCAGCATCACCTTCTTGATCACGTCGTCTTCTGAGATGCCGAGCGTCTTCGCCTGTTCCGGAATCTGCTTTTCGACCAGAGGCGTGCGCACGAAGCCGGGGCAGATGACATTGGCGCGCACGCCGTGTTTCGCGCCTTCCTTGGCGACGACCTTGGCAAGGCCGACCAGTCCGTGCTTTGCGGCGACATAGGGCGCCTTCAGCACCGAGGCTTCCTTCGAATGCACGCTGCCCATGTAGATGATGCTGCCGCCACGACCTTGCTTGTACATCTGCTGCAGCGCCGCGCGCGTCGTGAGAAACGCGCCGTCGAGATGGATGGCGAGCAGAAGCTTCCAGTCGGCGAATTTGAACTGATCGAGCGGCGCCACGATCTGGATGCCGGCATTGCTGACAAGAATATCGATGCCACCAAAGGCCGAAACCACCTTCGCCATGCCGGCGTCGACCTGGTCTTCGTTCGTCACGTCCATGGCGACGCCGATCGCTTCGCTGCCGCAGCTCTTCGAAAGTTCCGAGGCTGCCGCGTCGGCCGCCGGTGCGTTGAGATCGGCAATGACGACCTTCGCGCCCTCACGCATGTAAGTCGCGGCGATTTCCTTGCCGATGCCGCTTGCGGCTCCGGTGACGACGGCAACCTTGTCTTTCAAACGCATGGGAACTTCTCCGTTCGGGGGATATCGCGCGATGCAGTATCAGGTCCGTGCAATGGATTACACGAATATTTGCGGCGAGGCGCTGCGCGTACATTTGGCATGAAATCTAAAACATGATTGTCATCCCCGGCGAGCGTAGCGAGGTTAAGGGGAACCAGGAGGTGACGCATCCGCGATTTCGCAGAACGGCGACGTGCGTGTTCTACGCACGCTCGCTCTTCCCCGACTACTGGCTCCCCTTAACCTCCCCCGGATCAAGTCCGCGCTCGCCGGGTATGACAATTATCTTCGAGCGTGTTTGCCCCTATTCCTTCTCCCCGAAATCGAAGGTCATCACGCCTTCATGGTCGTTAGGGCGATCGAATATCTCGGGGTGCCTCAGCGTGCGGCGCGTATCGTGCAACCCCGCTTCCCAGTGATCCTCCATGCTCCGGCGCGAGAATTCGTAATCGCGCGAATCGCCTTCGTAGCGCTTCGAGCGATAGATCAGATGCACGAGATTGTAGACCTTGTGGTCGGCGAACTGCGCCAGGCGCGTGGCTATGCGACTCTGCTTTTCGCCTTCCGGCAAACTGTCCAGCAGCTTTGCCACGCCATGACGAAGGCACTGCAGATGCCGGAACTGATCGGTGTTTTCACGCGTCCGGCTGGAGTAAAGAATCTCCTTCTGGCGCGTGCCGACTTCCGCGAGGTTTCTCGGGAAGCGCCCAACGGCGCTCCAAAGGTCGACTTCGAACGCGAGCGTATCCTGGCGCGGACCGAATTCGAGCGCCCACTGGAGCGGCGTATTGGATATCAGGCCACCGTCCCAATAATAATCGGAGTCGATTTCGATGGCAGGAAAGCCGGGAGGCAACGCCCCGCTCGCCAGCACGTGATCGACCGTGATCTCCCGCGAAACCGTATCGAAGTATTGGAAGTTGCCGCTGCGCACGTTCACGGCGCCCGCAGAAAACCGCATCCCGCCCGTATTCAATTGCCCGAAATCGACAAGCCGCGACACCGTTTCGCGCAAGGGTCCCGTATCGTAATAGCTTGTTGCATCGAGAGAACCGTCGGGCTGAAGCCAGGGCGGAATCACGCGGGGCGAAAAGAAGCCCGTTGCACCCGTCAGCGCAGAGAACCCGGCGCTTATCTGGTTGTAGCTTTGACGCACGACATTGTTGTCGATGAAGCCCAGCGTGGAGTTGGCGAACCAGTCCCAACCGGGCCGCGCCGTGATTTCCTGCCAGAACTCGCGAAGTTTCCCGACGCGCGCGCCCGGTTTGTTGCCGGCAATGATGGCCGCGTTGATTGCGCCGATGGAAATACCAGCAACCCAATCCGGCTGTACGCCGGCTTCGGCCAACGCCTCATAGACGCCGGCCTGATAGGCGCCCAACGCTCCGCCGCCCTGAAGAAGAAGTGCGACCGTCTCGAACGAACCTTTGGGCATGGGGAGCCGTCAATGCGATTTGCGCGCTACATTACATGCAGGCCCGCGGCACGGCACGGTTTTCCCAAATGGTCGTCCCGACAAGCGACGTTCCGTCGCGCAGTCCGGCGACCGGGCGCAACGCATGTCTGCGTACTCAACAAGAATGCTTCTTCTTCGCTCCCGGACGTTCGCGCGCCCTGCTTCCGATGGAATTATGCATCCCTACTCCGCGAACACGCCCGGTTGCCGGCCGGCCCAGGGTTTGGCCACTTCCAGTTCATAGGCCAGCGCGTAAAGCAACCCTTCGCCGCCCTTGGCCGCCGCAAACTGGCTGCCGATGGGAAGACCATCGCGGCTCATGCCAAGCGGCACGCTCATCGCGGGCGTTCCCGCCACATTGTGAACAGGCGTATAGGCGACATACTTCGTGACACGTTCGTATAGAGTGTCGAACGGAACCGTCGGCGCCTGCTCTCCGAGCTTTGGCGGAGGAGCCGCGAGCACGGGCGTCAGCCAGGCGTCATAATTCGCCATGAAGGCGTCCACTTGTGCTTCCGTATCCCGGAACACGCCCAGCGCCTTCTCAAGTGCGCCTTGCGGCTTCCTGTGAAAGTAGTCGGCAAGACCGATGGTCCAGGGTTCGAGCACGTCCTGCGGCTTCAGGTGGTGGCTCTCGGCCGCCTTGACCAACTGCGCCGGACCGGATGCCCACACGACGAGAAACGCCTCGATGAAGGCTTCGCCATGGACGGGATTCCTAGCCTCGATCACCGCGTGCCCGAGATCGCGGCAAAGCTTAGAGGTCGCTTCGACAGCCGCTTTCACATCGGGATGCGGCTCATTGCCGTAATACGTGCCGGTGCCGAATGCGATCTTCAGCCGCTTCTTGCTTGGACCCGCGATGAAGCCCGTGGGCTTCAGAGGCGCCGAACCGGAATCGTCCTCCGAAAGCGAAAATACCATCGCGCTGTCCCGCACGCTGCGGCTGACGCAATTCTCCACGGCAATATCTCCTGGCATCTTCTCGTCGGCGCCAAAATTCATGCGTCCACGCGACGGCTTCATGCCGAACACGCCACAGCAGGAGGCGGGAATGCGGATCGATCCGCCACCATCCGTCGCATGGGCAACCGGCAGAATTCCGGCAGCGACCGCGCAGGCTGCGCCGCCGGACGAACCGCCTGTCGAATAGCCGAGATTCCAGGGGTTGTGCGCAGGACCGAGCAACAGGCTTTCCGTCGTCGCGAGCAGCCCATATTCCGGCGAATTCGTCTTGCCGACGATCACCATGCCGGCACCGATCGCCTTTCCGGGCAGCAAATCGTTCTTCGTCGCAATGTCGTTCGCGTTGAGCCGCGACCCCATGGTCGTGCGGACGCCCGCGACGTTGTTCAAATCCTTGATGAGATAGGGCACACCCGAAAGTGGACTGTCGGGCAGCTTTGATTTCGCGCGGGCGCGCGCCATGTCGTACATCTTCGTGACGACGGCGTTCAGTTTCGGGTTCACCGTTTCGATGCGCGCGATGGCCGCGTCAACCACCTCGAGCGACGTGACGTGTTTTTTGCGCACGAGCTCGGCCTGGCCCATCGCATCGAGGCCGGCGAACTGATCCTTTGCAAATGCAGGCTTGAAAGCCGAGCCGGTCAGCGCGACCGCGGCAGCAGACCCCATAACGGCCCGGCGGTTCATTTCCAATGACATGAGCGTTCCCCCAAGATGGCATTTTGGGGGAATCGTAACACACACTTCTCATCCGGGCGAAAGCGCCGAGGCTATCGGGGGAAATCGCGACGATGAGCGCTCGCTTCTTCCTATCAAGGTGTCATGGCCTGAACAGTCGCGGTCCATGACAGGTTTGTTGTTTAACCGCCAAACCGACCCATCGAGGGGAGGCGACAATGGAGGGTTGACGGCTTTGTGAGCGTCAACGTCGCATCAATCCGCTATAAGCGAGCGGCGTATTTGCGGACACAACATTTTCGGGGGGTACCCATGAAGAGTTTGAAGCTTGTTATGCCAGCCGTGCTTTTCGGCGCG
>Ga0302325_10024735_pt1 | contig 12487 bp, 11 predicted proteins | sample Palsa_T0_2_FD_201948 | JGI IMG/M metagenome (GOLD analysis project Ga0302325, IMG submission 201948) | Peat permafrost microbial communities from Stordalen Mire near Abisko, Sweden - Palsa_T0_2 | ecosystem: Environmental > Terrestrial > Soil > Palsa > Peat permafrost | place: Sweden: Abisko...
GGCCGCACACCCAGCGCATACAACCCGCGGGCGGTGTCCACGGCGTCGGCAACCAGTTCGCGATACGTGCGGCCGCCGTCAGGGAAAGCCACCGGGACTCAGCGTGAGGTCAGCACTGAGTGTAATAGTCGAGATCGACGTTCCTGGTCATCTGCCAGTATTCGACATTGAGGAACGGCATGGCGTAGATGCCGGACTCACTTACCAGTCCGTGTTCCGTGACCTCGGCGACCGGTTCGACGACCAGTGTCACGTGATCGCGTTTCAGGGCTGCATACCAGCCGTTGTCCAGCAAGATCCGTTTGCCGAATGGCGGGTAGTCCGGCAGTGTCTTGGCGTGGATGTCCGGGCGGTCCTGGAGTTGATCTTCGAGGTAGCGGGTGAAGAACTGACGGTGCCCGTCGTTACGGGCGTTGACCGCCCGTTGCGGATGTGGCCACCCCGGGTCCTTGCGCAGTGCCTCGATCACCTTGTCGCCGAACTGCCAGAACAGCCGAACCCAGTACCACGAGTAGTACAGCGGACAGGACCGGAGCAGCAGTCGCAGTTCGTCGGCGTCACCCCGGTTTGCGGCAGAAGCCTTCGAAGAAGATGGCCGTGAAGGTCTCGATGGTCTGCTCAGCCGTGCCCTGCCGGTCGCCAGGCTTGAACCACCGGTGAGTCCAGTTCACCATCCCGAAGAGTGCCTTGAGCACCAACGGGACGGGCAGGTCGTCACGAAACGTCCCGTCCTGCACCCCGGCCACCACGATGTCGCTGACGATCCCCTCGAAGCGGCGGGTCTTGCGGACCATCTCCCGCGCCCACGGCGTTTTCTGGAAGGCGACCTTTCCCATGTCTTCTTGGATGTACACGAATACGTAGGGGTAGTTCTTCTCGTACGATTTTATTTGGTGCTCGAGGAGGAGCCGCAATTTCTGGTGCGCACCGAGATCGGTGGCTGCGATCCGCGCCGCTTCGGCGATGTTCTCGTCGAGGACTTTCTTCGCGGTGGCGTGAAAGACTTCCTGGAACAGTTCCTTCTTGCTGGCGAAGTAGTAGTAGATCGCGGCGCGGTCGGTGCCGAAGTGCTCGGCAATGTCGTTGAGCGTCGTGGCTTCGAAGCCCTTTTCCTTGAACACTGTTCCGGCGATCTGCAACAGCTCCGCGCGCTTCGCCTGGTAAACCGCGCTGTTTTCCGCCTGCGCGCTCCGCCGACGGTAACTCAGACCGCTGGGGGCATTGTCCGGGGTGCGGCTGGCGGATGTGCTCATGCCCGGATTTTATCTCCGCGCGTCCGGTAAAACCGAAGGCGGTGCGGAGACCGAAGGAGTATCCCCGATGACCGTGTCGCTGGAAGACCTGCATGCCGAAGCGTTGGCCCTGCTCGACGGGGTTCCGGAAGGACCGGAGTTGGACATGCGGACCTCCGCCCTGATCGAACTCGCCGTGCGGGCCGCCGTCACCGCACTCGATGTCGACGGCATCCGCACCGCGACCGGGCTCGCGCTGGACGCGGGGGCCACGGCCGACCAGATCCACGAGACCCTCGTGCTGGTCTCCGGGCTCGGGTGCACTCGCCCCGTCTACTCATCCGTTGACGGTTTACATCTACGTAGATAAGGTGTGAGTCACGCTGTCACAGATCGAAGGAGGATGGGACACGGCCAAGACGGCGACCGTGCCCTGGTCACGGTATGGACGGCAACATTCCCCGCAGCCCGCAGCGTGTCGTGCCTCTGGCCGGGAAGGTGGCGGTGGTCACCGGGGGTGCGCACGGCATCGGCCGGGCGCTGGTGGACGAGCTGGTCCGAGAGCAGGCGCGGGGTGTCGTCGTATTCGACCGGGATCTCAGTGGCCTCACCTCGCTGCGCGAGTCCCCGCTCACGGCAGAGACGGCGATCGTGGCCTGCGAAGGTGACGTTCAGGTACCTGACGACCTGGCGCGGATGGCCGCCGAGGCCGAGGCCGAGTTCGGCCGGGTCGACATCCTCTGCTCCAACGCGGGTGTCATGGTCGAAGGCGGCATTGACGTGCCTGACCTGGCCTGGCGGCGCTCCTGGGACGTCAATGTGATGGCGCACGTCCGAGCCGTCCGAAGCGTCCTGCCGGGGATGCTTTCTCGCCGCGAAGGCATGGTCCTCAGTATGCTCTCGGCCGCGGCGTTCCTGACCGCGCCAGATGCCGCCCCCTACACCGTTACCAAGCATGCCGCCCTGGGGTTCGCCGAGTGGCTGGCGATCAACTACGCCCATTGCGGGATCCGGGTCTGTGCCGTGTGCCCGGAGGCCGTGGACACGCAGATGTTGCGGACGTCGCTCGCTGGCGGAGCAGCCGGCGTCCGGAAGATCGCGGCTCAGGGACAGGTGCTTTCCCCGGCCGAGGTGGCCGCGGCCGCGATCCGATCACTCAAGAACGGCGATTTCCTGGTTACGCCGCATCCGCGAACGCTGGGCCACGCGCAGCGGAAGTGGGCAGACGTCGATCAATGGATACAAGCAATGAACGCCTTCCTGGTCGAGAGCGAGGACTGAATCATGGACCGGTCACTGCAGGAGCCGCTCTTCAAGGAGATCACCGGATACATGTCGCGCGACGGCGACCGGACGCGCCTGTCCGAGCGGGAGCTCTACCATCCCACTAGCGCCTACAGCAGCGATACCGTGCATGATGCCGAACGGCGGATGATACTGACCGAACCGATCATCGTCGGCCACGTATCGTCGTTGCGTGAACCGGGTGACTTTATCGCCCATCGCGACTGCGGGGTTCCGATCCTGGTGGTCCGGCAGGATGACGGCGGCATCAAAGCGTTCGTCAACGCCTGCCGGCACCGAGGGGCGAAGGTCTGCCCCGCTGAGAGCGGCTCGGGTCAGGCCTTCACCTGCCCGTACCACGGTTGGACGTATGGCCGGGACGGCGCTTTGCTCCGCGTCCCCCGGGACGGCTTTCCCAACCTCGACCCAGCGAGCTCCGGGCTCGTCGAGCTGCCGTGCGAGTCACGGCACGGGCTTATCTGGGTGGTGCCCACACCGGGAACCGGGATCGATGTCGCCAGGCACCTCGGCCCGGTCGACGATGAACTGGCGCAGTACCCTCTCGATGGCTACGTCCTGGAACGGCACCAGCTGATCGAAGAAAATCTCAACTGGAAATTTATCCTGGACGGTTTTCTCGAGATCTACCATATCCCGGTTCTCCACAAGAACAGCATCGCGCGATGGTTTTACGGTCATAACTCGCCTTTCGATCCGATCGGCAGGCACAGTCGGCTGGTCGGCGTCAGGAAATCTTTCCAGGACATCAAAGATAAGACCTTCGACGAGGTCGGCGACATCATGCAGTATGTGGCCGTCAACTATCAGATATTTCCCAATACCATCATTGTCTGGCAGCAGGACCACTTCGAAGTGTGGAGCGCATTTCCGGGTGCAACACCGAGAGACTGCAAGGTGCGCATCATGTCACTGGTAATGCCCGACATGCTCGGCGACGAAAACCGGCATCGCTGGGACAAGAACTGGAAGATTCTTATCGATACTGTCCGGGGCGAGGACTGGGCAATTTCTCGGGAGATCCAGGATGGTCTGCCGTACATCAACGACGAACAGATCGTCTTCGGCCGAAACGAGCCCGGAATGCAGCACTTCCACGCGACCGTGACCGCTGAGCTGCACCGACGGTCCGCAACAGGGTCCGGAACGCGGTGAGTGGCATGGCGGGCGACGGTTCGACGATAACGACTCTCGAGGAAATCATCCGCTCGTACGGCCAAAGTCAGCCTGACCAGCCCCTGGCGGTCTTCGAGCGGAAAATAAGCACGTACGGCGAAGTGCATTCCCGGTCGAATCGGATTGCCTCCGGGCTGGTCCGTTACGGCGCCCGCGAGGGCACCCGCGTCGGCCTGATCGCAAAGAACCGCCCGGAGATATTCGAGGTACTCTTCGCGACCAGGAAGCTTGGCGCCGTGATGGTTCCGGTCAACTGGCGCCTCTCGCCGGTTGAGATCGGTTACATCCTGGCGAACTCCGGCGCGGAAATCGTCTTCGCCAGCAGCGAGTTTCTCGATGCCGTCAGCCAGATCTCCGGCAGTGTCCCGGCCCTCCGTCACGTGATATGCCTAGATCCGGGTACGGACCGCCTCTCGTATGACGACTTGCTGTCCGAATACCCGGACCTTGATCCCGGTCATACATCCGGGCCGGAAGACGTGGCATTGCAACTGTACTCATCGGGGACGACGGGACATCCGAAGGGCGTACTGCTGGCCAATCGCAGCGTGTTCGCCTTCTACCGGAACGCGGAACGATGGATCAGCCACGACCCCTCTGGTGTCCATCTCAATTGCCTGCCGCTCTTTCACGTAGGCGGGATTAACTGGTCACTCCAGGCGCTCGCCCAGGGTGCGCAGGTGGTGAGCATGCGTGATTTCGATCCCGATGCCGCGCTCGCCGCAATCGAGGAGTTCCGGGTGACGCACCTCATGACCGTGCCGACGGTTGTGCAGGTACTGCTGAGCCGGCCGCGCGCCAGGTCGACCGACTTCTCCTCGGTAAAAGTAGTGATCTACGGTGGATCGCCGATCCCCGAGAAGGTCCTGAAGGACGCGATCGCCACATTCGGTAACGTCATGTACGGGCTCTACGGGATGACGGAAATGAGTTTCGGCGCCACCCTTCTCACCCCCGCCGAGCACGTTGACCCCGATCATCCCGAGCGTCTGCTGTCGGTCGGGAGACCATTCGCCGACACGGAGCTGAAGGTCGTTGACCCAGCTACCGGCACGGAAGCCAGCGACGGTGAGCAAGGAGAGCTGTGGTTCAGGTCGCCGCAGCTCGCGGTGGGGTACTGGGGCCTGCCCGACGAGTCCGCCCAGACGTTCCGTTCCGATGGGTGGTATCGCACCGGTGACATCGGGCGCCAGGTCGATGGCTACTACTACGTGACCGACCGGCTGAAGGACATGATCATCTCCGGTGGCGAGAACATCTATCCGGCCGAGATCGAGAGAGCGCTGCTCGAGTGTGCCGACGTCGCTGATGTCGCCGTGTTCGCCGTTCCTGACGAACAGTGGGGCGAGACCCCCCGCGCCGAGGTCGTCCTGGTTCCGGGCTCGCAGATTGCCGAGGGCGAGCTGACTGAATTCCTCCGCGGCCGCCTCGCCCACTACAAGTGCCCCAAACACATCGGCTTTCGGGATGAACTTCCGCGGAATGCGTCCGGGAAGGTTCTCCGCCACGTGCTGCGCGCGCAGTTCGCTAACTCGCCACAGCCCGCCTGACCAATGGATAAATCTGCGGCGAGCCCGTCGATGACGGTAAGGCGGGCCGCACGGCGGGCGGGAATGACCGAGGCGAGCAGCGCCGCGACCGCGGCGAGGGCGATGTAGCCAACGATCTGCAAGACCGGATAGCTGACCGGCCCGCCGTCGGTGCGCAGGAACGCCCGGCCAGTCGCCCAGCCGAACCCGATGCCGAACGTTACCCCGGCGACCGCTCCCATCAGGCCGAGCAGCATAGCCTCCGCGCTGATCATCCACCGCAGCCCCCGCCTGGTGAGGCCGAGCGCGCGCAGCAGCGCCGACTCTCTGGTCCGTTCAAGGACAGACAGCGACAGCGTGTTGGTCATGCCGAACAGCGCGATCACGATGGATGTGGCGAGCAGCCCGTCGAGCAGCGTGCTGAGTTTCTGAATCGACGAGAGCATGTGCGCTCGCAGCGACGCCTCCGAGGTGATATCGATCAGCGGATAATCCGCGACCGCCGCGTCCACCGCCGAGGCAGCGGCCGCGGCCGGCACGCCAGGACGCGTCTTTACCGCGATCTCGGTGTCCTCGCCAGGGCCGAGAACCTTGGTGAAATCGGCCCAGGAGGTCACCGCCGTCTCGTCCAAGACGCCGTCGGAAAAGGTGGCGTCCACCACGAACGGGTGCCCGTTCACTGAGACCGTTCCGCCGACCGTCACGTGCAGGCCGCTGGCCTCGATGGCGCTGAGCGCGATGCCGCCGGTACCGGTCTCGACCGCGGACAGCGACCCGGAGTACACCAGCGGCATGAACACGGAACGGTAGGCAACCGGCTCGGCTGCCAGCAACTGCACCTGGTGACCGTCCAGCGACACGGCGCTCTGCCGTATCCCGACCGCGACAGCGATCCGGGAATTGTCCCGCAAGCTGGTCACGACCGGCTCCGGTATGCCCCCTCGGTTCACGGACAGCAGGTAGTCGGCGGGGAAGTGCCGGTTCGCCTCGTGGGCAGCGAACTGGGTTGCGGTGGATAGCACGACCGCGAAAAGGGTCATCAGCCCGATCCCGATGGTCAGGGCCACGGTGGTGGCCGCTGTCCGTGACGGGTTACGGCGCGCGCCGACTGTCGCCAGCCGCATCCGCACGCCGAACAGACGCGAGGGCAGCCAGCCAAGCCCGGCCGCCAGCGGCCCGGCCACCAGCGGCCCGATCACCAGGAAACTGAGGAAAAAGATCGTGCCGCCGGCCGCGATCATGAAAAGTCCGGACAGGCCCCTGGGGATGCCGGCCGCGGTGAGCACGAGGCCCGCGGCGCCGAGCGGAACCGCCAGGATGATTCGCGGTTTCAGACCGCCGACCTTGCCCTCATGAGGCATCGTCAGGGCGGCGACAGGCGCCGTCCTTGACGCCGCCAACGCGGGCAGCAGTGCGGCGCCGACAGTGACGGCCGTGCCCGCCGCCAGGCAGAGCGCTGCCGTGGACGGCGTGAGCGAAACGCTGCCGGAGTTCAGCACGGCTGCGAGCAGCGTACCCAGGGCGAGTCCGCCGATGCTTGCTGCCAGCCCAAGCACCATTGATTCGGTCAGGATGCCGGCCATGACCTGGCGCCGGCTCGCGCCGACGCAGCGCAAGAGCGCCACCTCCCGCAGTCGCCCCGCGAGCAGGGTGCGGAAGCTGTTGTAGATGACCAGCGCCGCGACGAGCAGGGACACCAGGGCGAAGATCAGCAGGCCGGTAGAGAGCAGGCCCTCGCCGCCCGCGTTCTGCTCGGCGAGCATCGCGGCAAGGTGACCGCCCGTCATCACGGATGCGCGGGTAAGCCGCAGGCCAGCCAGCCGTGCCGCCAGCGCGGACTGGCTAACCCCTGGTGCGGCCGCCGCATCGATCTGCCGGTAGCCGTCGGCACCGGTGAGTGTGCGGACGGTCGCGGCGGGCAGGATCAGCACCGATCCGCCCGCTGCGGCGTTCGAGATGCCCATTTCGACGATCCCGGTGACTTCCAGCCGCCGCGTGCGCCCGTTTTTGCCGATGACGGAGATCCGCGTCCCGGCCGATACGTGGTTAAGCGCCGCCGTGTCCTCGTCGAGGAGCACGCTGCCCCCGCCGGACAGCACTGTGTAGTCGCGGAACCTGGGGTCGGCAGGCAGGTCCTCCGCAACTCCGGCGTATGCCCGGCCGTTCGCGCCGACGATTGGCAGCGAGCCCTGCATCCTGCCCTCTGCCGAAGCGACTCCGGGCACGGCGCGCACCGCGCCGAGGTCGGACAGCGGAAGCCGCGCGCCGCTGGCCGGCTCGACGGCCGCGTCGACATTCCTGGCCTGTGCCGCGAACTGGCTGTAATACGACGCGTGAACCATAGCGGTGTTGATGAGAGTCCCGGCCACGAACGCGACGCCGAGTGCGACAGCGGCCGCCGACAGCAGCAGCCGCCGCCACCTGGCACGCAGGCCAGCTAGGGTGACGGTCAGCATTCGTGCACCTTGAGCGCGTCCAGGACCTGTGCCACGGTCGGGCTGAGCAGCTCACCGAGGACCTGCCCGTCGGCCAGGAACACCACCCGTTCCGCGTAGGACGCGGCGACCGGGTCGTGCGTCACCATAATGACCGTCTGCCCGAACTCGCGGACGGAGTGCCGCAGGAACGTGAGCACCTCGGCCCCCGAACGGGAGTCCAGGTTGCCGGTGGGTTCGTCGGCGAAGATGACGTCCGGGCGGGACATCAGGGCGCGCGCGCAGGCGACCCGCTGCTGCTGGCCGCCGGACAGCTCGCTGGGGCGGTGACCGAGCCGGTCGCCAAGGCCGAGCACGCCGACCACCTCCTGGAACCAGCGCGGATCCGGGTGGCGGCCGGCTAGTTCGAGCGGCAGCCGGATGTTCTGCTCCGCGGTGAGGGCGGGCAGCAGGTTGAAGGACTGGAAGATGAAGCCGACGTGATCCCGGCGGAACAGGGTCAGTTCGCGGTCGGCAAGTCCGCTGATCGGGGTATCGCCGACCAGCACGGAACCAGAGGTCACCGTGTCCAGCCCGGCCAGGCAGTGCATCAGGGTCGACTTTCCGGATCCGGAGGGCCCCATGATCGCGGCGAATGCCCCGGTGTCGAAGCCGATCGTCACGCGGTCGAGTGCCCGGACGGCGTTGAGGCCCTGCCCGTAAGTCTTGGTGAGGTCCTTGGCTATGAGCATGGACTCGACGGTAGGGAGCAGGGCTGGCTTCCCGCGTCGGGCGCGGGGATGGTTTCGCGGCTACGTACCCGCGCCTAGCCGCTACGCGCCGGGGCGTACCAGCCCTGTCTCGTACGCGTAGACGACGGCCTGGACCCGGCCGCGGAGGCCGAGTTTCCCCAGAATGTTACTGACATGGGTACGAACGGTCGCCTCGGACAAGTACATTCGCCCGGCGATCTCCGCGTTGGACAGCCCCAGGGCGACCTCTCGCAGCACCTCCGTCTCCCGCGGGGTTAGCGGACCGCCGGCTGGCGCCTGATGCTGCGGGCGCCCGGGCTGCTCAGCGGGCGCGCCGCCGGAACCGCCAGGCCCCGCCCAGCTGGGGGTGGCCGCGCTAAAGCGGTCGAGCAGTCGCCGGGTCGTGCTTGGCGCGACGATGGCGTCACCGGCATGAACGATCCGCACCCCCTCGATCAGGTTCCTGGCTCCGGTGTCCTTGAGCAGGAATCCCGACGCGCCCGCCTTGATCGCCTCGTAGACGTACTCGTCCACGTCGAACGTGGTCAAGATGAGGACCCGCGGGGAATCGTCGCTGACCCGGATGCGGCGGGTCGCCTCGACGCCGTCCATCCGCGGCATTCGCACGTCCATCACCACGACATCGGGCCGCGTCGCCGCGATGACCTCGAGGGCCTCTGCGCCGTCACCGGCCTCACCGACCACCTCCATGTCCTGCTGTCCGCCAAGAACGAGCCGGAATCCGGTCCTGACCAGCTCTTGATCGTCCACCAAGACGACGCGGATCACGCCCATGGGAGCCGGGCCAGCACCCGGAACCCGCCGGATGCCCGCGGCCCGGCGGTGAACGTCCCGCCGAACATGGCGACCCGTTCCCGCATCCCGATCAGGCCGTGCCCGTTCCGGTTTGGCGGCATCGGCCCGCAGCCGTCGTCTGACACCTCGACCTCCATGGCGCTGCTTGAGTAGCTCAGCCGGACGTCCGCGGACGCTTGCGGCCCGGCGTGCTTGACCGCATTGGTCAGTGCCTCCTGGACAATGCGGAACACGGCGAGCGCCAGCCCCTGCGGAAGCTCGCGCGGCGGGCCCTCGACCCGCAGCCGCACCTTCAGCGGGACGCTTCCAACCAGGTCCTCGAGCTGATCAATGCCGGGCTGCGGTTCGGCTATGCCCCGGTCGGTCCGCAGCATCCCAAGGAGCAGACGCAGGTCGGTGAGGGCATCGCGCCCCGTCCGCCCGATGGCGGCGACCGCCTTGCGCGCCTCGCCGACGTTCTCCTGCTCGATCGCGGCCTCGGCACCGTCGGAGGTGACGATCATCAGGCTCACGCTGTGCGCGATGATGTCGTGCAGTTCTCGCGCTATGCGCTCGCGTTCCTGGGCCACCGCTACCTGTGCCAGCGCCTCCTGTTCGCGCTGCAGTCGTTCGGCTCGGTCTTCCAGGCTCTCCAGATAGGCGCGGCGGGTTCTGCTGACGGTCCCGAACGCCCAGGCAAGCAGGACCGGCGCGTACAGGACGCAGAAGGCGAGAGTCTCATCCCGGGTGTTCTTCACGCCGCTCGCCCACACCAGGGCCGCGGCGGTAGCACCGCCGATGCCGCCGGCCACCGCGACCAGCCTCGTCGCGGGTGTCCCGTAAGCCACCGCGGAGAAGATCGCGATGATCAGCCCGAGATCGTAGAAACCGGGCATCGTGTGACTGTCGAGGCCGTGACCGAGGGCGGCGGCGGTGATTTGCGCCAGCCCGAGGGCGAAGCAGACCGCCAGCACCGCGAAGGGCGCACGGCGCCGCCAGTACAGCGACACGCTCATCATCACGCTGAGCAGCAGGCTCCAGCCCAGGCCGTGAGCGCCCGGGCCAACCAGCCCGAGCCCCAGTGGGATCGCGGCCACCCCAAGGTCCGTCAGCCGACTGCGCACCGCTCAACCGTAAGTCACGCGATCGGTTCCTGGCATCGTCCGCGATACGTAATCCTGACGGGCGTATGCGCGATCCTGCCCGTATCGGCAACCCGGAATCGGCGTCCAAGACATACGGCCCGAGCCCGAACCAGGTGACGAGGGATATGACGACTGCGAGCACGGCCCGGAATCGCGCCTCGTACGGAGTATGTGCTGGTCATCGGGGGGTGACTCGGGCGGAGCACGCGGCCTGTAAAACCGTCGGCTAAGCCTTCGTTGGTTCGAACCCAACATCTGCCACACCTGTGATGTCGCAAGAGATCGAGGACACCGCGAACCCGCGTAAGGGTCGCGGTGTTTTTTTTGGCCAGCCGGACGGGCGGCCGGTGGGCTGATAGTTCTTGTCGGGGTTGAGGACGAGCTCGCGGATGAGCTCGCCGGTTCCGGCGTTGACGACGCGGATGTCCAGGTCCTGGACTAGGAGCAGGACGCGGGTTCCGGCGTGGGCCCGGCCGATTCCGATGTGGTGGAGCTTTCCGTTGTGGCGCAGGGTGACGAGCCCGGTGGCGTCGACGCGGTCTGTGCGGACGCGGTCGTGGGTGTCGGCGGCGCGGTCGCCCGGGGCGGCCTTGGGGCGGGCGGCGTAGGCGGTGGCCGGGGTCGCGCGGCCTGCGAGTGAGCGGTGCGGGCGGCGGGTGTTGTAGATGCCGGCGAAGTCGTCGAGAAGGGTCTGGAGCTCGGCGAGGGTGGCGGGCTGGTGCGGCTGGGCGCGGAGCCAGTTCTTCATGGTCTGCTGGAACCGCTCGACCTTGCCCTGGGTCTGGGGGTGGTTCGGCTTGCCGTTCTTCTGCTTGACGCTGAGGCGGCGCAGCTCGTGCTCGAGGGCGTTGCGGCCGCCCTTGCCGCCGGAAAGCCGGGTGGTGAAGACCATGCCGTTGTCGGTCAGGGTCGAGGCCGGGGCGCCGTGCTGGGCGCAGGCGGCGCGGAAGGCCTGCAGGACGGCGGGCCCGGTGACCCGGGCGTGGGCCGTCAGCGAGAGAACGCACCGGGAGTGGTCGTCGAGCCAGGTCAGGATCTCGGTGCCGGTCCCGTCGGCGAGCGGGTAGTGGGTGAAGTCGGACTGCCAGCACTCGTTCGGCATGTCCGCCTCGAACCGGATGTAGGACGACTTCGGCCTCTTTGATGGGTTCGGGGTGACCAGCCCGGCCCGGCTCAGGTACCTGCTGACGGTCGCGGCTGACACGTTGAGCTGGTGGTGGTGCTCCAGGTGCCAGGCGATGGTCTGCGGGCCGGCGTCGAGGCCCTGCCCGGACAGTTCCTTGCGCGGACGGATGATCAGGTCGGCCGTGTCGTCGCTGATCGCGGTCGGGGAGGTCTTCGGCCGCCGGGACCGCGGTTCGAACGCTGCCTCGCCCTCGGCCTTGTAGCGGCCGAGCAGCGCGTAGACCCAGGAGCGGGCGACGCCGTAGGACTTCGCCACCTCGCTGACCGGACGCTTCTCAACGGTGACGGCGGTAACGACCAGCCTGGCTTTCGACATCCCGCAAGCGTCTGAACAGCCAGATCACCCCGGCCGGAGGCGCGCCGTGAGGTGTCCTGGATGTCTTGAGACACCCTGTCCTCGATGTCCTGAACCTAGACACAACACCTGCCACACCCTGGGGAAACGGCCCGATAGCTGCGGATTCTCGGCTATCCGGGCCGTTTCTTGTCTGTCCCAGCGTGTGTCACCTTGTAGCGCTGTGAACCGCTGTGTCCACGGACGAATAGATGACATGCATCGGGTCGGGCTGAGCTGAGGCCGGTGCCTTCGCGCGAGACCTCCTCAGCTCAGACGCGTCACGATTGACCGTGTAGGCATTCGCGCGGGGTGCTGGCCCCGCTGGAGCTTGAGGAGGTCCCGATGTCCATCGTAGGCGGGCTCGGATATCCACCGGAAGCAGCTGACCTTCGACTATCTCGACACGGTGACCGGGGAGGTGAAGCGCGGCCAGATCTCCCCGGCCGACCGGGCGCACCTGCGGGCCTGGCTGGCGCGGTTCGCCAGCCGCGACGACGTGGCGTTCGCGCTGGAGGGGTGCACCGGCTGGCGGTACGTGGCCGAGGAGCTGGCCGGGGCCGGTGTCGCGGCGCATGTCGCCGAGCCGGCTGATACCGCGTTCGCCCGCGGCCGCAAGCGGC
>Ga0302325_10024736_pt1 | contig 12487 bp, 3 predicted proteins | sample Palsa_T0_2_FD_201948 | JGI IMG/M metagenome (GOLD analysis project Ga0302325, IMG submission 201948) | Peat permafrost microbial communities from Stordalen Mire near Abisko, Sweden - Palsa_T0_2 | ecosystem: Environmental > Terrestrial > Soil > Palsa > Peat permafrost | place: Sweden: Abisko...
CGCTTCGCTGTATGGCTGCATCTGCGGACTGTGAAACGCGTAGTCGACGCGCACTGGACGGCTGGTAATACCCCGATCGCGTATCTGAGCGATCAGGGCGTCAAGAGCTGCAGCCTCGCCGGAGATCACGGTGGAACGCGGACCGTTTACGCAGGCGATCGAAAGCGTCTTTCCGAAAGGTGCCAAGGTCCTTTCCACCACGGTCCTTCCTTCGTAGATGACGGCCATTTTCCCCTGTCCGGCCGCCGGTTCCATAAGTCTTCCACGCAGCACTACGATACGGGCTGCGGTTTCCAGGGAGAGACCTCCGCCAATGTGGGCGGCTGCTGCTTCTCCGATGCTGTGACCGAGGACTGCCGAGGGCAGGATGCCCCAGGACTGCCATAGCTTAGCAAGCGAAACTTCCAGCGCAAACAGTGTTGGTTGCACATACTCAGTATGAGTGAGCTCATTGCCGCCGGCTGAGAGTACATCAATGACCGACCATCCCGCGAATCTTCGAATCAGAGCATCGCACTCGTCCAGAGGCGTGCGAAAAGCAGGGAATTGCTCATATAGCTGCAACCCCATTCGAGACCACTGCGAACCCTGTCCCGAAAATACGAAAACGATAGGTGGAGAACCGGTTGTGGCCCTGCCACGCGCGATTCCGGGTCTCGTCCTTCGCTCCAGGTGATCGTCCAACCGGCAGCACAACTCTGCGGATGACGCAGCCGTAATAGCCAACCGTTCCTCATAATGGCTGCGTCTTTGCGAGGTGCTATGGCAGATGTCGTAAAGCTGCAGATCGCGTCCTGCGTCATTGAGGAAACGTCGATAGGCCCCGGCAAGCTGATCGCACGCTTCCGTTGTGCGTGCAGAGATGGGCAGAAGATAGCTACGGGGGCTGGGCTCGACGCCGGATCCAGCGGCCGCCACTCGCGGAGCTTCTTCGAGGACAACATGCGCATTTGTTCCGCTGAACCCAAACGAACTAACACCCGCGAAGCGGCCGCGTGCCGAACGCGGCCACGGAGTGGGTGTCACGGGGACATAAAATCGCGTGCCTTCCAAAATTACAAGAGGATTACGTTTTTGATAGTGAAGATTCGGCGGTATCTCCTCGTGATGCAATGCGAGGGCGGCTTTGATAAAACCCGCAATTCCCGCAGCGGCTTCCAGATGACCGAGGTTGGTCTTCACCGAGCCAAGTGCACAGGGTCGGTCTTCAAAGGCCGTGCCTCCGATCACCTCGGCCAGCGCCTCCACTTCGATGGGGTCACCCAGTGGGGTTCCGGTTCCATGGGTCTCAACATAGGAGATGTCGGCAGGCGAAATGCGGGCGTTCTCAATGGCGGCCCTTATCACGCGCTGCTGAGCCAGACCGCTCGGAGCTGTCAGGAAGTTGGTGTGGCCATCTTGATTGGAGGCTGTGCCCCGGATGACCGCGTAAATTTGGTGCCCTTCCATCAATGCATCGGTTAGCGGTTTGAGCAGGACGACGCCACATCCTTCACCGGGAACGAAGCCCTTTCCATCGGCATCGAATGTCCTGCATCTGCCGTCGGGCGAGGTCATCCCGAGTTTCGAGAGACAGAGGTAGTGTTCCGGCCTTAACTTCAGGCTGACCCCGCCGGCCAAGGCCATTCGGCAGGAGCGGGCGCGGAGACTTTGGCATGCAAGATGAACCGCGACCAGGGAGGACGAGCAGGCGGTATCGATCGTGACGCTCGGACCGTGCAAGTCGAGCAGGAACGATATACGCCCCGAAGCCATGCTGTGGGCAGCCCCAGCGCAGGTGTGCGGGCCAATCGCATGAGCATCTTCCAGCAGAAGCCGCGCGTAGTCCGTTCCATAGATGCCCAGGAAGACACCCGTGGAGGTTCCTCCGAGTTGATCTGGGGCTATCCCAGCGTCCCAAAGTGTTTCCCATGCGACTTCAAGCAACAAACGCTGTTGCGGATCCATCGCGGAGGCCTCGCGCGGCGAGATTCCAAAGAAGGACGCATCGAACTGATCGATATCCTCCAGGAAACTACCCCAGCGGGTGTTCATCCTTCCTTCAGCATTTGAGTCCGGGCTGTAATACCGATCGGGGTCCCACCGCTCCGCCGGGATCTCTGAGATCGCGTCTCCGTGGCCGTGCAGAAACTGCCAGTACTCGCCGGCTGATCGGACTCCGCTCGCAAAGCGGCATCCGATGCCCACTACGGCAATCGGTTCGGAAAACACTAGGTCCGAATCAGGCTGTACGGACCGCAGCTGCTTGACAGCAAGAGCGAGCTTAGCTGCGGACAGGGCCTCCTCTGGCGCTTTGCTCATTTCGCTTCCACGGCCTTCATGAGAAATTGAAGAGCTTCTTCTTCCGTCATTTGTGCGATCGAGGGCAAAGACTGTTCGGGCGAAGTACTTGGGCTCCCTGCGTCGGTGGAACCCTGCGGCGCGCGAGCATGGGTTTCTAAATCTAGTCGTCTTGCTACTTCTTCGGTAAGTAATCCCAGCGTTGGGAAATTAAAGAGAGCCGTCGCAGGTAAGCGGACGTCAAGCGTGTCCGTGATACGGCGTGCAATCTCCACCGCCATAAGGGAGTCGACCCCGAGTGAACCGAAGCGAACGGCCGAATCGATTCGAGCGATCTTGGTTTTCAAGACCGCGGCAACCGTGCCCTTGAGATGCGATTCAAGCCTGGCTGCGCGTTCAGGCGAGGGAAGAGCTGCGAGTTGGTCACGTAGGCCAGTGTGCGTCTGCGCCGCCCCGGCCCCAGGCTCGATGAGACCGGAGAACACGGCAGATGTTTTGCTTCCGGAACTCAAAGCGAATCGCTTCCAATCGACCGGACCCACAAAGGCTACGGGAACGGTCTGCGCGAGCAAGCGATGGATGCCATCGAACGCCGTCTCCATCGAGAGCGTTCCGATGCCCTGCTCGGCCCAACCGCCAACGCTTCGGGCAGTACCGGACTCGCGCGCCATCCCGACATTTTTCCAAGGGGCCCACTGAATACTTGTACCCGGTAGCCCGCAGGCGCACCGCAGCGTCGCCAATCCGTCCATATAGGCGTTGGCAGCTGAGTAACTACCTTGTCCGGGTTGGCTGCAAACGGCCGCGACCGACGAATACATAACGAAGTAGTCGAGATTGGAATCCGCCGTGAGACAGTGGAGATTCCAGGACCCAAACACCTTGGGCCGCATAACTTGCTCCAGCGAATCACGACTGAAGTTGGCGAGCAACGCGTCCTGGGTGAGACCGGCAAGGTGAAATATTCCCCTAAGGGGGGTCGTGCCATTCCTGATGTCTTCCAAAACAGAAGCGATCTCGGAATAGCTCGCGACGTCTGCTTGAAAGCTCTGCACTCGCGCACCAAGCGATTCTATGAGCGCAATTTTCTGCAAAGCGTCCGCATCCGGTTGCCTCCGGCTGACGAGCACGATTTGCCCCGCGCCCCGCTCAGCAAGAAATTCGGCCAAGCCGAGGCCCAAGTCACCCAAACCGCCGGTGATGAGGTAAACGCCGTCTTCCCTAAGTGCAACTTGTGGCCGATCGGTCTCTAATCTCCGCTCCAGCCGTAATCCATAACACTTTCTTCCCCGGATCGCCATCTGATCTTCACGTACATCGCTGCTCGCGAGCCGCTCGAACAGTTCCAACTCATGCGAATCGGGAAGTGGACTCAAATCAACACTGATGCACTGAAGTTCGGGGTGCTCGCGTGCTATAACACGTGCCAGCCCCCACACCGCCGCTTGGGATGCGGACGGATGGCTGAGATTTGTGGGGTCAGCGAAGTTGCGGTCAACTATATGCGCGCCCGTAGTTATCAGCCAAAGACTGGGGGGAGTTGAACTATTTTCCAGCGTTATCGACCGCACCACGGAAGATACATCGCATACCTGCTGGACAGCGGATTGAGGTTTGGAGGTTTGTTCGACGGAGGTCCAAAAAACGGCCCTGCATTCGGACTTGAGGGAATGGACCGCATCCTCCATGGAGGCTAAGTCCGGAACGACGACGCACTGGATATTGCGGGAACGAAGGCCATTCGCAATCCGAGCCGACAAAGCAGCATCGCCGGCGATTACGAAAACTCCGTTGCCCGCATTGCTGGTTCGCGGAGACTCGATCTCCACCCACTTCCACTGATAAATGTGTTTGGCGCAGTCTGGGTTGCGCGGAAAATCGAACTGCACTCCCACCATCCGGACAGTTTCGGACCCGTTGACTTGCTTGAGTTCGCCGTCTGCGCATGTTTCGCTCAACGGGCTGGCGAAGCCCCTGACCCGTACCTGATCCACGGCGCCTCCACAGGATCGTTCGACACGGTCGATGCTGGAGACGCTCCAGCCTGCAGCGCCATCCATGTATCCGAGTGCTTCGGCAGCAACCTTAAGGCACGCAATCAAACACTGAGTGGATGAGACGGTTCGCTCAACAGAATGAGCGGTTGATAGTTCACCCGAAATTACGCCCGCGACAACACTGCCCTCGCAACAGGCATGCCAGGTCTCGCCCGTCTTTGCAGAGAGACGAAAGCGGTAGGATCCATCGGAATGGCGAAGAAAGGCCAGTTGGCCGGAATCGGCAGTTGCAATCATTGGATGGAATTGAACGGCCTGAAATGCAATCTCTTGTGTGTCGAGAATTTCCCCCGAGGCTGCTACAACCAGGTCGAGGCACCAACCAGCCCACTCGAGGCGATCGCTCGGAGGGCGAAACTCAACCTCGCAAAGATGTGTTCCCGGATCCAAAGACGACTCGATACACCTGCCTACGTTGGGATGCGCTCCGCGAATGGTGAAATGTTCCCCCGCCGCGTGGCTCTCTTCGGGCCAGTACCGTTCGCGCTGCCAGCGATACGTGGGCAGCCGTAAAGACTCACCAGTCGAATACAAACTACTGAAGCGGATGGGCTGACCGTTGACGTGCAATTTGCCAAGCGACGCGAGAATCTCGGGAACCTGCTCTTTATCCCGGCGCTGCGAAGCTACTGCGAGGACGTCCTTGCTGGCGTGCTTCGCGCCCTCCTCAATAGCCTGCAAAAGCACGGGGTGTGCGTTGATCTCGATGAAGGTTTCGAAGCCCTCGGCCAAAAGACGCTGAACCGCGTCGGAGAACAATACCGGCTCCCGCAAGTTGCGGCGCCAGTAGGATGCGTTCAGTGACAGACCATCTTCGATGCAACCGGTCGTTGTCGAATATAGCGGGATTCTGCCGCGTCGGGGTGAGATCGACAGCAGACTACGCTCCAGCTCCGGCGCGATTGGGTCCATTTGAAAAGAATGTGAGGCGACCTCGATTCGGACGCGGCGGCAGAAGATTTCGTGGGACTCCAGCGCCGCGATCGCCTCAACAATAGCGTCGGCATCGCCCGAGAGCACTGTGGATGATGGACTGTTGTTCGCCCCTATGGAAAGACGGCCATCATAAGCGCTCACAAATTTTCTTGCATCATCTAGTGTGAGCGCGGTCAGGGCCATCCCGCCCTTTCCGCTGAGGGTCTTCATTAGCTCATTTCGTTTGGAGATGACCGCCGCACCATCTTCAAGCGAGAGAGCCCCGCAGACGACAGCGGCCGGCACTTCGCCCATGCTGTGCCCAACAACAGCATCCGGCTCCACGCCCCACGACCGCCAGAGCTCGGCAAGCGCAATCATGAGTGCGAATAACGCTGGTTGTACCTTGCCGATTTGCATGGCGGCGCCCGGGTCGGGGCCCATCATCTCATCGATAACGCTCCAATGAATATGCGGGCGGAGGGCGCGATCGCACCGCAGCATGGCATCCCGGAAGACCGGTTCCCCATTGAAAAGCTCGCGTCCCATCCCCTGGCACTGACCACCTTGCCCCGGGAACACGAACACGACGCGGCGGGGGCCGGTGCTTGGGACCTTGCCGGAGTGGACCCATTCCCCCGGCTCGTCTTCCAGCCAATTCGCAAGTTGCGCGTCGAGATCACTTCTGTCCCTGGCTACGACTGCGAGACGGAACTGATGAAATGTTCGCCGTTGCGACGCGGTATATGCGAGATCTGCCATCGACTCCGGCCATGAAGGCACTGTCTCCATCCGTTCCCGCCAGGCAACCGCAGTCTCTTTGAGAGCGGGTTCACTACGGGCAGAGAGTACGAATATGCGCGGGCGCTTGGAGTCCTCACCTAAGAATGTCTGCTCTGGGGCGTTTTCCAGAATCACGTGAGCGTTAGTTCCGGTAATTCCAAAGGAATTGACGCCGGCAAACCGCCGTTCACTCGCATGAGGCCAAGGATGCAAGTCTCGGTTGATGGTCAGAGGGAGCTTACTCCAGGAGATATTCGGATTCGGCTCGCGTAAGTGAAGGCTTGCCGGGATCAATGCTTGCTTAAGAGACACAACCAGCTTGCACAAGCCGGCCATCCCAGCCGCAGCTTCGGGGTGGCCGATATTGGTCTTGACAGACCCAACAAAGCACGGCTGCAGTCGCGGAGCTTCAGACAATACGGCTCCGATAGCTTCCAGTTCGGCCGGATCCCCCGCCGGGGTACCCGTGCCATGTGCTTCGATATAGTCAAGCTCGGCGGCCGAGATTCCCGCATCATTGAGCGCGGACCTGATCATTTCCGACTGACCTTCTCGGCCTGGCGAAACCAGTAGCCCGCTTGAGTTCCCGTCATTATTCGTTGCGCTGCCCCTGATGACAGCATGAATCGGATCCCGGTCGGCGAGGGCACGTTCAAGCAGTTTTAAGACCACGACCGCCCCAGCCTCGCTCCTTACATATCCATTTGCCGATCTGTCCGCAAATTTGCAGCGGCCATCCGGCGAAAGCATTCGTGCCGAACCATACGCCAGGGTGATTTCCGGCCGCAGAATTAGATTCACCGCACCCGCCAGGGCCAGTTCGCTCTCACCACTCCGCAGACTCTGGCAAGCAAGGTGAACCGCTACAAGAGAGGAAGAGCAAGCGGTGTCCAGCGTGAGATTGGGCCCACGCAGATCGAAATGGTAGGCCAGCCGCGCCGCAGCCGCGTACCGGCCGGATCCCGTCGTCGAATAGAGATGCGGATCACTCAACAATTCGTTGACGCAAGTCTCAAAATCCGATGTCCACTGGCCCACAAAGATACCCGTCCGGCTGCCAGCGATCGAATGAAGGGGAAGGCCCGCGTCTTCGAGCGCCTCCCATCCGACCTCCAGCAGTAGTCGATGCTGAGGGTCGAGGAGAATCGCTTCGCGGGGCGAAATGTCGAAGAAGTCTGCGTCGAAGAGGTCCAAATTCTTCAGGAACCCGCCGCGTCGGGTGATAGCGTTACGCTGTTTTCCCGGTTCTGAATCGTAAAAGCGGTCCAGGGCGCTGAATCTTCCCCCCGGATACTCTTCCACTGTTTCCCTGGCGTCGCGCAGAATGTCCCAAAGCGATTCCAGATTCGCGGCGCCTGGAAAGCGGCAGCCGATTCCGATTATGGCAATCGGCTCTCGCTTCGACTTAAGCTCAGGAATTTTATCCATTGCCGCGAATCCTCAAAGGCGCTGCGTGACCACCTAAACCCTGGGGAGAGGGGAGCTTGAGCTCCCCGGCAATCAGATCAAGAACTAAAGTGCGCGTCTGAGCCGGGAAGAAGTGGTCCCCTGGGAACGTCTCGTACCGAAATCCGGAGGACGTTTGGTTACGCCAATCCCAGGCGTCTAACTCAGGTGTCATCGAATCGGTAGAGCCGCAGAGACAGGTGATCGGGTTAAGCAGAGGCGGCTCTTCCGTGTATCGATATGTTTCAATGATGGTGATGTCGGCGCGCAAAGCCGGCATCAGCAGCGTGCATAGTTCCTGATCTGCGAGTACTTCCGCCGGGACGCCTCCGTACCGCCGTTGGATTTCCCGAAGAAGATCCAAGTCACTGAGAGGGTGTAACAAAGGGTGGGCCCATCGTACCCCCGGGCTACTGGATGCCGCGGCGAATAAGTGAACAGGCTGAGGTAATCCTCTCCGCCGAAGCTCTCTGATGGTCTCGAATGCCACCTTGGCGCCGAGGCTGTGACCGTATAGTGCGTAGGGTCGATCCAAAAAGTCGGCCATCGCCGTGGTAATTGAGGAGACTAACGTCCTCATGGATTCGAGCGGCGCCTCGCGCAGCCTGTTTTACCGTCCCGGCGGTTGAATTAAGGCAACCTCGATTTCTTCGTGGCAGTCTTCTGCCCAGCCTCGAAAAGAGCTCGCTCCCCCGCCCGCTCGGGCGAAACAGAACAGGCGGAAACGAGCACGAGGGCGCACGCGGGGACGAAGGATCCAGGGGTAGGCCTCTGGCATAATGCAGCACTTGTAGGGGGATGTCGAATTGTACCGCAGTCTGCACTTGTACGGAACCCCGGAATTTTTGCAATCTATCTTTCGATACTCTTTGTAGTTGACTCGTTCATTCGACCGGAATAACCTCTTATCACTTGTTAGTACCCGTATTCACTTGTTAGTACCTGAATCACGTCTCAATCTTCCCCCAAGAATCAGACGTACGAGCCATGCTATGCATACGAGCCTTGCTATGCAGTCGCGGCTATGACTGCACGACGATACCCCATGCGCGAACAAGCAACGATCGAGTTTCTCTCTTACCTGCGAACCCTGGGCGTGCGCCTGGCTGTCAAAGACGACAAGCTCAGTTGCACAGCGCCAAAGGGCGTACTGACACCCTCCCTTGCGGCCGAATTGAAAGAACGCAAGCCCGAAATCATGCTCTTGCTGGGGCAGAATTCGGGCCGTCAGATTCCGCCGATTGCCCGGCTGGGGCGACATGAATATGAGCCATCGGCGGGTCAGCGGCAGCTTTGGTTCCTCGACCGCCTTGATCCCGACAGCTCGGCCTACAACATCTCGTTCGCATTGCGTTTGACGGGAACGATTGATCGCAAAGCGATCGATGCGGCAGTTAGCGAAATTATCAGGCGGCACGAGGTGCTCCGGACAGCAATCATTGAGATTGAGGGTGCTCCGGTCGCTTCGCTGCGCGATGGTAACTGGAACCTTGGTTACCACTCCGTAACGCATTTGCCGGAGCATGAGCGAGATTCTGCAATGCGCAGGATTTTGCTGGATGATGGCAGCCGGCGGTTCGACTTGGCGGCTCCGCCTCTCCTGCGTGCATGCCTCATTGCCGTTGACGACGATCAACATGTCCTCGGAGTGACCGTTCATCACATTGCGGCAGACGGACAATCCCTGAAAATTCTCCTCGATGAACTCGTCGCTTTGTACCAGGCCTTCTCCATCGGATCCGCATCGCCTCTTTCCGAACTGCCGGTTCAATATTCCGATTACGCTCTGTGGCGCGCTGAGAACTTCGAGCGAGACCCGCTCGAATCCGAAATCCGCTATTGGAAGGAGAAGTTACGCGAGCCGTTACCGGTAACTGAAATGCCTGCTGACCGGCCTCGACCAGCGAAGCCTTCCCCGGATGGCGGTCGGCTGCTTCAGTTTCTACCACCCGAGACGCTGGAAAACGTGCGGCGTTTCAGCCAATCAGCAAACACCACGCCCTTTGTCACTCTTCTGGCAGCGTTCTATCTACTCCTTTTCCGCTACACACGCCAGAATGACCTGGTTATAGGGTCAGTCAGCTCGGGCCGGGGGCCCTCCGAAATCGGAGGCTTGATTGGCTTGTTCATCAACAATTTGGTGTTACGGGTCAGTCTGGAGGATGATCCGACAGTGACAGAGTTGATCGACCGCGTTCGTGAGACCGTGCTCGGCGCATTCGCCAACGAAAATGTTCCTCTCGAGCGTCTTGTGGAAGCTGTGCAACCGCATCGCGAGGCAACACGGGCACCCTTGTTTCAAACGATGTTTGTCTATCAGAACCGCGTCTCCTCCTCGGCGGATCTTCACCATCTGAAGGGTGAAGTAATTCTCTCCGATGCAGGTAACGCACGTTACGACCTCACTGTTGAAGCTGCAGAGTGGAATGACAAGATACTCGTGACATGGGAATACAGCAAGGACTTGTTTGATGGCGCAACGATCGAGAGATTTCAGCGACACTATCGAACCCTGCTTGAAAATCTGACGGACAATCCTCTTCAAACAGTCTCGACTTTGCCATTACTTTGCCAGGAAGAGCGGTCGCAATTCGCGCGTTCGCTTGCAGCTGAAGCCGACTATCCCCGGGATCTCTGTGTACATGAATGGATCGAAAAGCAGTGTGCCCTGACTCCGGATGCGATTGCCATTGCCTTCCAAAACCAGACCCTCACTTACCAGGGTTTGGACCGGCGCAGTAATCAGTTGGCTCGTTACCTCGAGTCTTTGGGAGTGGGCCCCGAGGTACTCGTGGGTGTCCTTCTGGAGCGTTCCGTCGAGATGGTAGTCGCTCCACTGGCGGTGCTCAAAGCTGGAGGTGGGTATATCCCTCTCGACCCCTCGTATCCAAAGGATCGGCTGGCTTTTATGCTGGAGGATTCAGGCGCGAAGGTTCTTATCACGCAAGAAGCGTTGCTGGATAGCGTTCCCATTTCGAACGCCAGAATCGTGTGCCTCGAACGCGTGCCGCAGGTCGACGAATCAGAACCTGTTGCGTCGCCTCGCAGCGCGGCCCACTCGCAAAACTGCGCATATGTGATTTACACCTCCGGTTCCACCGGAACGCCCAAAGGGGTGCAAGTGCTCCATCGTTCGCTGACCAATTTCTTGGCTTCGATGCAACGCGAGCCGGGGATGGACGAACTTGATCGCCTGCTTGCCGTGACCACTCCTTCGTTCGACATCTCCGGATTGGAACTTTATCTTCCCTTGGTTAGCGGTGCGCGCCTGGTCATAGCTCCGAAATCCGCCCTTGTCGACGGGCCGGCCTTGGCACGCATGCTCGATGCGGAACGCATTACTGTTATGCAGGCGACGCCAGCAACTTGGCGTCTGCTTTTGGAATCGGGATGGCAAGGAACTCCTGGACTCAAGATCTTATGCGGAGGGGAAGCGCTTGGCCGCGAACTTGCAAATCGGCTGATTGAAACGGACGCGCAAGTGTGGAACCTTTATGGGCCCACCGAAACCACCATTTGGTCGGCCCTCCATCGGCTCGAATTTGGCGAAGGACCCGTTCCGATCGGCCGCCCCATTGCCAACACGCAGCTTTATATTCTCGACGATCATCTTGAGCCGGTGCCTCTGGGTGCGGTAGGGGAGTTATTTATAGGTGGTGATGGCGTCGCACACGGATACCTCAACCGATCCGATCTCACTACCTCGCGTTTCCTCGTTGATCCGTTCTACCCGGGCGGCCGGATGTATCGAACCGGCGATCTGGCGCGACTGCTTCCGTGCGGTGTAGTCGAGTGCCTGGGTCGCGTGGATGCGCAGGTCAAGCTGCGCGGCTTCCGAATCGAACTGGGAGAGATTGAAACCATTCTGGAACGGCAACTCGGCGTCAAGCAGGCGGTCGTAGTGGTGCGTGAGGACTCGCCGGGGGACCAGCGCCTGACCGCTTATGTCGTCGCAGCCGAGCGGGAAACATTAGCAGCAGATACGCTCCGGGACGCCCTGGAAGAGAAACTTCCGGATTATATGGTACCCGTCGCGTATGTTTTCCTGGACAAACTTCCGCTCACGCCCAATCGTAAGGTGGATCGAAATGCTCTACCCATACCCACTGCAGACGCTTCTCGCTCCGCAAGATACGTTGCTCCCAGAACGGATTCCGAAAGGCAAGTCGCGGAGATCTGGCAACTACTGCTGAAGAGCGCAAACGTCGGTGTAACTGAGAATTTTTTCGATCTCGGCGGGCATTCGCTTCTGGTAGTTCGATTGCAAGCGCGTCTTCGCCAACAATTTGGGTGGGAGCCTCCATTGCTTGATTTGTTTCAATATCCGACAGTCGCTTCGATCGCCAGACTCATAGACCGGCGGGCAGCAGATGCACGGATGGCAACTGCCGTTAGCGGGGACTGAGATGCAAGAAACATCGAATCCGGCCATCGCGGTCATCGGAATGGCGGCCCGGTTTCCGGATGCTGCGGATGTCCAGGCATTCTGGCTTAACTTGGTGCGAAGTCACGAAGCTCTCACCAGCTTCTCCGACGAGGAGTTGCTGAGTTCCGGAGTTCCACCCGCCGTGATTGCACTCCCTGAATTTGTTAGGAAGGCGTCAATCATTGAAGGCGCGGATCTGTTCGATGCGGGTTTCTTTGGATTCAACCCACGAGAGGCCGAGCTCATCGACCCGCAGCAGCGAGTACTCCTGGAGTGCGCCTGGGAGGCCATGGAAGACTCTGGGTATGGCGGAGGCCATCAGAAAAATGTCGGGGTCTATGCCGGCGCCGGCATGAACTCCTACATCGGAAATCTATTTTCCCGTCCCAGCCTCATAGAAAGCTCCGGCCTTTACCAGTTGATGATCTCCTCCGACAAGGATTTTCTAGCGAGTCGCATTGGCTATAAGCTGGACCTTCGCGGCCCATGCATAACGCTGCAGACCGCGTGCTCAACATCGTTGGTGGCGGTTCACGTAGCTTGCCAGGCTCTACTCGCGCGCGATTGTGATATGGCGCTT
>Ga0302325_10024737_pt1 | contig 12486 bp, 11 predicted proteins | sample Palsa_T0_2_FD_201948 | JGI IMG/M metagenome (GOLD analysis project Ga0302325, IMG submission 201948) | Peat permafrost microbial communities from Stordalen Mire near Abisko, Sweden - Palsa_T0_2 | ecosystem: Environmental > Terrestrial > Soil > Palsa > Peat permafrost | place: Sweden: Abisko...
GCGGGTCCACCCCCTCGGGGATCTGACCACGGAAGAGCGGGTCCATGCAGCCCGGCACGATGATGGGATCGAACGTCGGGTTCGGAATGAACCGGTTGACCGTGCCCCCCATGAGGAGCTCGTAGTGCTTGCCCGACTGCACCGGTTTGACGCCGCGGTCGCGGAACTTCTTGTCGAGGTGCCGGGTGAAGGCATCGAGCGACTCGTAGTAGTGGTTGTCGGCGTCAATCGGCCTCGTATCCATGGTGACGGCCCTTCTGATCTGCGACTTCGGTGGGTAGTGACGTTTTCCCTCTTGTACAGTAACGCTTTCCGACGACACGCGGCTAGGGGCGTACTGTGCCCTCGTCCGTTGCGAAGAAGAAGGCCGCTGCGTTGCCGTGCAGCCAGCGCGCCAGGACGTCTTCGGGCAGGTCGAGTGCGTGTGCCTCCCCCAGGCACCGGTTCATCGAGAGCACCGGGTAGTCGCTGGCGAAGATGATCCGGTCCTTACCGCGGGTCCGCATGAAGTGGAGCAGTGACTCGGGAAGCCGCTTCGGTGACCAGGCGGACGTCATCAGCCGGAGGTTCTTGTACTTCAGCATCAGCCGGATGGCGGTGTCCCACCACGGATCCGCTCCGTGAATCATGCACAGGCGCAATTCGGGGAAGCGGATGCACACCCGGTCGAGGTAGATGGGGTTCTGCACCTCTCCGGGAATCGGTGGTCCGGGTATGCCCGTGTTCATGCAGAGCGGAAGATCCAACTCACAACATTTCGTGTAGAGCGGGTAGTAGACGGGGTCGGTGGGCGGGTACATGCCATCACCCCAGAAGCTCGGCCCCACCGTGGCGCACGCCACGGGGTGGTCGCGCACGAACGACTCGAGGGCACGCACGGTCTTCATGGGGCGGAGCAGGTTGAACCCGCTCACGGCCAGCTTGAAACGGTCGGGCTCCGCCTCGGCGAAGCGCTGCGCCCTGTCCTCGGGCCCGCTTGCCCTCGTGATGAGGATGGCCCGCTCGACCCCGTTCGCGTCCATGTCCTCGAGCAGTTCGGGCAGCTCAGGGCTCTTGAAGAAAGAGTCACCCCCTTTGAAGTAGTCCTCCTTCACGCGCACCATCCATTCGGGCTGCTTCTGATCCGCAAAATCGACATTGACGAGGCAATCGATTGCTTTCAACGGGGGCTCCATTCCTTTGTCGTCCCTTGCATCTGCGTCACGCCGAGACGGCTTCCGAGACCAGGAGCCGCTGCAGCGCAGGCTTGTCGACCTTCCCCGATGCCATCATCGGGACGCCGTCGGCGTCCTTCGTCAGGAGCCATCGAGTCGGCACCTTGAAGGCGCTGAGTCGGGACTTGACCGCGGCCCGCACGTCTTCGATTGAGGCATCGGTGATCACGAGCGCTCCGATCTCGACCTGCGACCCGTCGTCGGACACGTCGGTGACGTAGGCCTGACTGACCCCGTCGACGGAGCGCAGCGCGGCTTCTACTTCAGAGGGATAGACGGTCGCGCCCTTGACCTTGACCATGTCGTCGAGGCGGCCCGAGTACCAGAGGTAGCCGTCGGCATCGAGCCGGCCCAGGTCCCCCGTCGGATACGACCCGTCTTGGGTGAACACGGACGATCGGACCCGCCCGCAGATGGCCCGGAGCAGGTGGTCGCCGCGCAACCAGATCTCCCCCTGCTCGCCGGCGGGGACGACCCGGCCCGACGCAGGATCGACGATGCGTATCTCGACACCGTCGAAAGGCCGGCCGCAGCTGCCGAACTTGTCCGGGGGCAGGTCCCGGTCCAACCGGTCACCGCAGTAGGGACCGAAGGATTCGGTCATGCCGAAGAGATTGGCCCGGGCCCCGGGAGCCGGGCGCCGCTCGGAAGGAAGGACGGCGGCCAAGCTCCCGTCCCGCAACGAGGACAGGTCGGCCTCGGCGAAATCGGGCTGCGCGGCCAGTCGTGCCGCCTGATCCGGCCAGCCGCGGAACAGGGTCGCTCGTTCACGTTGGAGGAGCTCGAGCGTTGACGCCGGCTCGGGCTCGGCCTCGGTCAGCAGGGTTGCGCCGGCGACCAGCGCGGTCAGCAGGCCCTGCCCGAAGCCGCCGGTCCAGAAGAAGGGCATCGGGATGTAGAGGCGTTCGCGCGGCCCGATGCAACGGGCAGCGAGTCCCGCTGCGACCGCACGCAATGCCGCCCCATGGGTGTGGATGACGCCCTTGGGTGTTCCCCGGGATCCCGAGGTGAAGAGGACGACCAGGTCGTCGGCCAGCCGCACGCGCTCCTCGAGGGCGCGCACCAGGCTGACCGGCACTCCGGCGTTGGGGATGCCGTCTGTGGTCCAGACCCGGCGCAACGACGGTCCCGCCGGGTGACGCGTTCCGGCGCTGAGGGCTGCGCGTAGTCCTGGACTGGCCTCTTCGAGCTCGTCGACGTAGCGCCGACCGCGGAACTCCGTTGCCGTCACGAAGTGCGAGACGTGGGCCGTGGTCAGTTGCGCCAACAGCTCCGGTGGTCGCAGCAAGGTGCTGAAGGGCACGAGCACCGCACCGATCCGCATGACGGCCAACCCGATAGCCGCCCATTCTATGCCATTCGGCGCCAACAGGCCGACTCGATCGCCTTTGACCACACCGTCGGCCACGAGTCGGGTCGCCAGGGCGGCGCTCATGTCGTCGATCTCGGCGTACGTCACGGCTTCGTCGAGTGTGACCAGGGCCCGCAGATCGCCGTCCTGCGCGCCCCGGCGAGCAAGAAGGCTCGGGATCGTCTCGGCCTCAGGCTCCACTGAGGAGCTCCTTGAGTGCCCGCACGTCGAGCTTGCCGCTCGACATCATCGGGACCTCGTCAGCAGGGACCGCGACCACACGGCGGGGCACCTTGTAGGCCGAGAGCCTTCCCCGCAGGCGTGCCCGGAGGTCGTCGACGTCCACACTTCCATCCGGTGCACGGACCAGTGCGCCGACGAGCTGGCCCCGGGCCTCGTCGTCGATACCGACCACGTGGGCAACCAGGCCGCTGACTTCCAAAATGGCGGCCTCGACCTCACGCGGCGACACGTTGGCCCCGGCCGTCTTGATCATGTCGCTCTCCCGACCCAGGAAGTAGAAGAAGCCGTCGTCGTCGACCCTGACCAGGTCTCCGGTGTGAAACCAGTCGTCGTCGTCGAATGTCTCGCGCCGCTCCCGGCCGTCGTAGCCCTCCATGAGGAAGGGGCCGCGGAATGCGAGCACGCCGGCCTCGCCGGTCGCACACGGAGCGCCGTCGGGGCCAACGACCTTCGCCTCGAAGCCGGGAACGGGTTGACCGAACGAGCCTCGGCGATGCTCGGGCTGCTCGGACTCGTCGTCGCTGGCCAGACAGACACTGCCCGCCTCCGTCATGCCGAGCATGGCGTGATGCAGTTCGGGCTCGGCCGGTCGAGCGTTCGCCGGCATGATGGGAAAGAGATTGCCTCGTAGGATGGACGTGAGGTCCCGCGACGCGAACGTCGGATCCTCTGCCACGTGGGCCACCGAAGCGGCGAACCCGTTGACCATGGTGGGGCGCTCACGCTCGAGCACACGGAGCACGCCGCCCGCATCGGGCGCGTTGGCGCAGACCAAGGTGGCCCCGGCGACGAGCGTCCCCAGTAGGGCATAGGCGAACCCGCCGATCCAGAAGAACGGCGAATTCGAGAAGAGAATCTCGCTGCGGTCGTACCGGCGGAGTTGGTTCAGGTTGTCCAGATGTCGGATCAGCGCGCCGTGGGTGTGGATGACACCCTTCGGCTCGCTCGTCGAGCCCGAGGTGTGCACGATGACCATCGGATCGGCGGGCGTCACGGCGAGCTCGACCGCCGCCAGCACGTCGGTACTCACGGCGGAAGCCATGGCGAGGAGGCCGTCGAGCGTCCAGCCGGCGTCGATGTTCTCGGCGACGGGCCTATCGAACGCGAAGACGATCCGCCGCAGCGAAGGCACCACCGCAGCGAGAAGTGGCGGTGGCGCGCCCAGGTCGAGCGCCTCTATACCGGCGGAGAGACTCGCCACGTAGTCCTGTGATCTGTAGCCGGGTGCGCTCAGCAACAGAGTGACGTCGGCCCCACGCAGGAGGCCGACCAGCTCGGGACTGGTGGAGAAGGTGCTCAAAGGGACGCTCACCGCATCGATGCGGGCCAGTGCCAACCAGGAGACGACGAAGTCGGGTCCGTTCGCGAAGAGGAGGGCGACCCGACTGTTCGGACCGATACCGGCCGCCAACAGTGCGCGCGCCAACTCCGCAGACCGGCGGGAGGCGTCGCCGTAGGTGAGCACGCCGTCGTCGACAGCCAGCAACACGCGGTCCGGCTCCGCGTCGGTGCGGCTCCTGAGCAGCGCCGGGATCGTCAAGGGAAGCCCGTCGCCGGCTTCGATCACCGCGGAGGTCACCTCGTGACCACCCGGCGAGGCGAGACCTCGGGCAGGTTGGCCCGCACACCCGCGATGGCGCCGACCTCGGCCCGACAGACCGCCTTGTCGCCCTCCGAGAGGGTGCCGAGGGTACGGATGCGGTCGTCCCCGACCGACCGGTCGAGCACGAACGTCAGATCGGTGAGGAGCGGGGTCGGACGCCGATACGTCAGCAGGAGCGACGTGGTCTTGCCGGCCAGACCCAGCTCGCAGTTGTGATGTTGCACGACGCAATCGAAGAAGACGGCCAGGAATCCTCCGTGCACCAGGCCCGGTGGCCCCTCGTAGGCAATGGGAAATGTGACCGTTCCCTGCGCCCGGTCACCTTCGGCCTCGATCGTGTACTCGGGAACGCACGGGTTGTAGGCACCGATGTCGAAGGCATGATCGAGATACACCCGCCCGTCGCCGGACGCGGCGTCGCCGACCCGAGGTACCGAGTCGGCCGGCACGCGTCGGCGCAGGGCGGCCTCACACCGTTCCAAATCGGCGATGAGACGTTCGACCTCGTCGTCCTCGCTTTCGAGCGCGAGGGTCAAGCTGGTGACGCGCCGCAACAGCGATGCGGCGCGCATCGTCTGCGGCAGAGGATCGGCGCCGAACGTCCAGCGGGCCATGCGTCGCTACCCCTCCGCCGGTTCCGAGTCGAGGTATGCGTTGACAGCAAAGAGGTCGACCTTGCCGGACTCCGTGCGGGGCAGGCTCTCCATGCGATGGATCCGGGTGGGTAATTCGTAGCGGGCCAGGAACCCGCTCAGGTACGAGAGCAAGTCCCCGGTCGACACCGGGGCCGCGCCCGGGCGCAGCTCCACGACGGCAACGGGAACCGCTCCCAAGCGGCGGTCGACGCGACTGACCACGGCGGCGCTGCGCACAGCCGGATGCCGTTCGAGTGCCGCCTTGATGTCGTCGGGGCGGACCTTGAACCCACCGCGAATGATCGCCTGGTCGGCCCGACCCAGAATGAAGAGGAAGCCGTCCTCGTCCAGCCGCGCCAGGTCGGTCGTGCGGACCCAGGAGCCGTGGCCCAACTGCCTCGCCTTGACCTCGAGGAGACCCTCGGCGCCGGGCGCGAGAGGCGCACCGGATTCAGGGTCGACCACGCGCAGCTCGCAGCCGTCATGCGCACGGCCGACGCTGCCTCGCTTGGCGGCCCAGAACTTCTGGTGATCGTCGAGGTTCCAGCCGGCGACACCCCCGCCGAACTCGGTCGCCGCATACGTGATCAGCACAGGAATGCCGTACTTGGCGGTGAACGCGTCGGCATCGTCGGGATCGAGCGGGGCCGTGCCCGACACGACGGAGCGGATGCTCGACAGATCGGCGGGATTGAGATCGGCCTCGAGCACCATGCGCAAGGCCGCCGGGACGAGGCTGGCGGTCGCCGGGCGGTGGCGACGCACTGCGTCGGACCAGGCGTCCACGGTGAAACGTTCGAGGAGGCAGAAGGAGCGGCCGTCGCTCACGCACTGCAGCACGCGAAAGAGGCCACCGAGGTGGACCAGGGGCGAGTTGACGATGGCGACACCGCGGCGGAGGTGGACGGTGGCGTCGCGGTTTGACTCGTAGTGCTTGGCCCCGACCAGGACCCGCTCCAGCATGCGGTAGCTGAGGTCCACGCGCTTGGGTGGCCCCGTCGTGCCGCTGGTGAGCATGCGCACGGCGGTCTCGAGCCGCTCGGGATTCGTGCTGGTTCTCGTTCCGGCAGGTCCTGGGGTGATGACCATCGGGGGCCCGAGGGCCGACGCCGCGGCCGTGGTCGCCCGCAGGCCGTCGGGCACCAGCTCGGCCAGATCCTCCGCCTCGCCGGCCAGGACCTCTAGGTCCAACGACGTGATGTCGTCGCGGGTGCGATCCCGGCCGCGTCCCGGGTTGATGGTCACCACGCAACCGCCGGCGGAAAGCACCCCCAGGAGGAAGCCGATGGAGGCCGGCCGGTTGCGCAGGATGATGCCGACCTCCGCCCCGCCATGGTCCACCAGCGCCGCCGCCTGACGCGCCGTGTCGGCCAGCTCGCCCCACGTGGACCACGAGCCCTCGTATTCGATCGCCGGCGCGTCGGGGTCGACGGCCAGCACATCGGTGATGCGCTGTGCGAGGCCGTCGCCGGCCATGCGGGTCGGCGCGCTGTCGATCACCGGAGCCGGGGCTCCCGACGCGGCGGCGGATGCGCGGTCACCTCGGTCTGACCGATCGGGTTCCCCACGCGGGTATAGATCAGGCCCTGCTCCATGGCAGCGCGGTAGGGCCGATCGAGCGATTCCCAGATCGCCCGCACCGTGCCCTCGGTCGCGGCGCGAGGGAAGGCGGCGATGCCCGCCGCCAGCTCGTGCGCGCGGTCCCACAGTGCGGCACGCTCGACTACTTCGGTGACGAGGCCGATGCCCAGGGCCGTCTGCGCCGTGACCCGCTCGTCGTTCCCGGTCAGCGCCATGCGGAGCGTGTGGGCCAGGCCGACCCGGCGCATGAGCCCGACCGGCTCGAGCGCCGACACCAGACCGTACGTCACGTGCGAGTCGAAGAAGGTGGCCTCGGTCGAGCAGATGACGATGTCCGACTCGTTGAGGAAGTAGAAGGCGCCGGCCGTGCACATGCCCTGCACCGCGCAGACCACCGGCTTCCAGACCTTCTGCCACTTCGGGCTCAGCAGTTCGCCGGGGTCCTCGTGGTTCCAGATGTCGTCGGGCTGCCCGTAGGGCTTCTTCGTGTCGAGGCCGGTGCAAAAGGCGCGATCGCCCGCGGCCCGGAGCACGACCGCATGCACGCCCGGGTCGTCCTTGACGAGGCGCCACGCTGCACGCACCTCATGACACATCTGCCGGTCGAAGGCGTTGAGCACCTCGGGCCGGTCGAGCGTGATGGTAGCGACGTGATCGGCCGAGGTCTCGTAGCGGATCGCGGTGAACGAGGATGGATCGACCTCCTGCCGGTCGCTCACGTCCCACTCCACTTCGGGTCCCGCTTCTCCCGGAAGGCCAAGGGGCCCTCCTTGGCGTCGTCGGTGCGGACGACGCGCTCCCGGAAGGTCTCAGCCAGGATCTCGGCGTCGTGCACGGGGAGATCGAGGCCCTTGCGGATGGCCAGTCGGGTGCCGCGGACGGCCAACGGCGCGTTGCGGTTGACGAGCGCCGCCACCTCCTTCGCCCGCTCGAGCAGGCGGTCGTGCTCCACCACCTCGGAGATCATGCCGAGCTCGTAGGCCCGCTGCGCGCTCATCCGCTCGTGACGCCCGGTCAACGCCACCCGCATGGCGATGCCGGTCGGCAGCACCCGGGCCAGGCGCACCATCTCGCGGCCCGACACCAGCCCGATGCTCACGTGCGGGTCGAAGAACTCCGCACGCTCCGAGGCGATCGTGATGTCACCGCAGGTCACGAGGTCGAGCCCCGCGCCGCAGCACAAGCCGTTCACCGCGCTGATTATCGGCTTCGTCATGGTGCGGAACGGCGGGGTGGCCTCCTGCGGCGCCTCCCACTGCGGATAGGTCGAGAGGTAGGGCTCCTCGTACACGACCCTGCCGTCGTCGGGGATCTCGGTGACGTCGGCGCCGGTGCAGAAGGCACGCCCGTTCGCCGTGATGAGCAGCGTCCAGACCTCCTCGTCCGCCTCGGCCGAGGCGTAGGCGCGACGCAACTCGAAGGCCATGTGCGGGCTGATGGCGTTCAGCTGGTCAGGCCGGTTGAACGTGATGATGGCGGTGCGCTCCTCGACCTCGTAGAGGATGGTGTCGAACTCCATGCCGGTCCCTTCTGTCGCCGTTCTCGCCCGACCGGTCCTCAGCGGCCCTCGAACATCGGGTCGCGCCGCTCCCGGAATGCGCTGAGGCCCTCGCGGAAATCGGCACTGCGAGACGAGAGCTCAAGGGCCATCGCTTCGTGCTCCATGGCCTCGGTGAGGCTCCCGTCGAGGGCGCCGTCGATGCAGTGCTTGGTCAGGCCCAGGGCGACGGTGGCACCGGCGCGCAACTCGTCGACCAGAGAATCGACCGCGTCCGTCAGCGCAGCGGCGGGGACCGAGCGGTGGATCATTCCCCAGGCGGCGGCGTCCGCGCCGCTGACCGGTCGTCCCAGCAGGAGGAGCTCTTTCGCCCGCGCGACCCCGACCAGCCGCGGCAGCAACCAGGTTGCCCCGCTGTCGGGGGTGAAGCCTCGTTTCACGAAGGGCAACCAGAACCGGCTGTCCTCTGCCGCCACGGCGAAGTCGGAGGCCAGGGCGATCTGACACCCCAGCCCGGCGGCCCAGCCCTGCACGGCAGCAACGACCGGGAGCTGGATTTCGAAGAGAAGAGCGATGACGCGATGCGCCTGCAGAGGGATGCGACGTTGCACACTTCCAGGACGCGGCTTCTCGCCTGACGCATTAGCGGCGACCCAGTCGGAACCGGAGCAGAAGTCGTCACCGGTGCTCGAGAGAACGACGACGCGCAGGGTGTCGTCGGTCGATGCCGCCTCGAGCGTGTCGACGATGCGCCCTACTGCCTGTGCGTCGAGCGATCCCTTGCGATCGGGTCGGTCGATGGTGACGCGCAGGACGCCCTCCGCTGACTCGACGATGACCCCGTCGCTTGCGCCCACTCCGACGGTCATGACCTCGGTCCCAGTCCCGGTCGAGCCCCGACGGGGAGGGCCTCGGCGCGGCAGGACGTCGGTCTGCCCAACGGCGCGGGCCACCGCTCAGAGGTGCCGTCGCACACGGCCTTCCTCCCTGCGGCTTCGCTGGGCGCGCTACTGGAAATATCTATAGCTTTTAGTTTAGAATGGACCGAGCGAGAACGCCAGCAGCGCCTCAGGAGGGCCCCCACGGTGAGCGACGGACGAGTGCGGATGGAGCGAGACGACGCCTCTGGCATTGCGCGCCTGACGCTGGACAATCCCGAGCGTCGCAACGCCTACGACCCGGCCATGCGCGAGCAGCTCGGCCTCTTCCTCGACGAGCTCGCCTACGACGATGCCATCAAGGTCGTGATCCTGCGCGGTGAAGGCGGCGTGTTCAGCACCGGCGCTGACATGAACAACGCTTACACGTGGTACGGCGACGGAGCGAAGCCCGAGGCCAATGGAAGCGGCAACGGCACGGGAGCGTCCGCCAAGAGCCGTCGGCCCAGCCAACGCCGTCGACTCCTGACCGATCGCAAGACGTTCGACTTTTATCACTTCTTCCTCGGCTACCCGAAGGCGACGGTGGCCGAGGTCTCGGGCCTTGCCCTCGGGGGCGGCTTCGAGCTCGCCCTCATGGCCGACATCTCCGTGGTCGGCAGCGATTGCCAGGTCGGCATGCCGGCCACCCGCTTCCTCGGTCCCGCACTCGGCTCCCTGCACATGTTCTTCTACCGGCTCGGCCCCGTGCTGGCTCGCCGGCTCCTGTTGACCGGTGACACGATTGACGCGGCGGAGCTGGCCGGCAAGGACGTCTTTACCGAGGTTGTCGAACCGGGCGCGGTCGAGTCCCGGGCGGCCTGGTGGGCGGAGAAGGTGGCGCGGATGCCTGCAGATGGAATCGTCATGGCCAAGGAGGCCTTCCGCCTCATTGAGCAGCTGCAGGGGTACCAGGGTGAGGAGGTGCTCAGCTATCTGTTCCACGCCTACGGCACCAACCTGCGCTTCGAGGAAGGCGAGTTCAACTTCGTCAAGACCCGGGCCGAGCACGGGACGAGGAGGGCCTTCGAGCTGCGCGACCAGCACTTCGAGGTGCCCGAGCCCGACGCCTGATCCGCGCCGACGTCAGAAGTCGGTGCCGCCGTCGACGTTCACGGTGGCGCCGGTGAGGTAGCTGGCCCGCTCGGGGAGCAAGAACGCAATCACGTCGCCGAGAACCTTGGGTTGTCCGGGCCGTCCCAGCGCTGTCGTGATGGCGACGCCGCGCGGGCCGCCGAGCGCGTCGAAGGCCTCACGCACGACGGTCTCGGCCGCACCCGGGTGCGTCAGGTCGGCGGTCAGCGCGACCACTGGCTCGGATGTGGCCGCGGCGGCCTTGCCCATGCCCGCAGATCCTCCGACGAATAGGTAGCCCTGGCCCCGTACCCCGAGGTCCACTAACGCCCGCCCCCGCCGGCGGTCGCATCCGCCGCCGTCAGCGCAGCCTCCTTGGCCCAGCCGTAATCGGGCTTGCCATTGGCGTGGCGCCGGACGCCGCTCACGACGGCCACCGCGCGCGGCGCCTTGAAACGGGCGATCTCCTCCGCAACGAATTCGCGGATGCTGCGCGGATCGATCGTCGCACCCTCTGCCGGCGCCACCACCGCGACGACCTCCTGGCCGAAGCGGTCGGAAGGCCGCCCGACGACGAGCGCGTCGGCCACGTCGGGGTGGCGGCGCACCACATCCTCCACCTCCTCGACGAAGACCTTCTCGCCGCCCGTATTGACCACGAGCGAGTCCCTCCCCAGCAGGAGGATGCGCCCGTCGGCCGAGAGCCGTGCCCGGTCGCCGGGGAGGGTGACGCGCTCCCCGTCGATGATCGGGAACGTGCGCTCGGTCCTCTCCCGGTCGTGCAGGTACCCGAGTGGCACACGTCCCCGTCGCGCCGTCCACCCCACCTCGGGGTCGCCCGGCTGCAGGAAGCGGGAGCGGTCCTCGGAAATCACGGTGGCGCCCGCGCTCGGTGCGAACCCCTCGCTCTTCTTCCCTTTTGTGCGGGCGCCGAAGGCCATGCCCCCGGTCTCCGATGCCCCGTAGCCGTCGAGGATCACGACCTTGGGCAGAAGGTCGAGCAGTGCATCCGTGTGCTGCTCGCCGGTGGCGGCACCGCCCGTGCCCAAAATGAAGAGCGAGGACAGGTCGTAGGGGCGGCGGCGCAACTCGTCGACCATGGGAGCGGCGTAGGCATCCCCCACGATCGACATCAGCGCCACCTGCTCACGCTCCGCCAGCTCGAGGACGGTTCGGGCACTGAACGGGCTGCCGTCATCGTGCACGACCACGGTGGCACCCTGGTTCAAACCGGAGAATGCGGTCCACTGGGCCGCCGCGTGCATCAGCGGCGCCACCGGATACCACGGCCGGCCCGAGCCCGTCCCCGAGGTGGCCGCTTCGACGATCGACTCCACGGTGGCATCCTCGACCCCCGCCATGGCCGAGACGTAAATGTCGGCCTGGCGCCAGAGCACCGCCTTGGGCCTTCCCGTCGTCCCGCCGGTGCACACCAGGTAGAGGTCGTCGGGAGAGGTCTCGGGCAAAGGCCCGGTGACAGCGGTGCGAGCGGCCGCCTCGAGATTCGTGCTGCCGGGCAGCGGGACCACGCCGGAGCCGTCGTCGACGTCGATCAGGACGACACTGCGGTCTGCGATGGCCATCTCCACGAGCGGGCCGTAGCGCCGGTGGTAGACGACCGCCTTGACCCCGACATCGGCCAGGAGGGCCGCGATCTCGGCGGGCCGGTAGTGCTGATTGACGTTGAAAGGGACGGCGCGGGCCCGGTACGCGCCGAACATCGCCTCGAAATACTCCGTCCCGTTGTGCAGGACGAGGGCCACCGGGTCCTGCCCGCTCTCCCAACGCTCCAGATTGGCGCGCTCGGTGTGGATCCCGACGCCCCGCTCCAGCAGGAAGGCGGCGATCGACTTGGTCCGTTGCGCCACCTCGCCGAACGTGCGCCGTACCGTGCCGCACACGACCATGTCGCGGTCGGGCGCCGTGCCGGCGAGGACATCGTGCACCGCGACGAAGGACCACTCCCCCGGATTCGACATCCAAAAAGTCTAGATGTTTAGCCGAACCGGCGCCGCCCCGGTCAGGCGCCGTCGACGGTCCCGTCGACGGCGACGCCGGAGGTCACCAGCGCCTCGATCTCGTCGGCGGGGACCTGGAGCTCCGCCAGGATGGCGCGGGTGTGCTCCCCGACATGGGGAGCACGAAAGCGCGGACGGGGCGGCTCACCGTCGAAGTCGGCCGGCGTCGCCAGCATGGGCATGCTGCTCTGCTCGTCGGGCACATCGACCACCGACTTGGCCGCCAGGAACTGCTCGTCGGCGATCACGTCCTCAATGGTGTTGACCCGACTCCAGAACAGTTCGGGCTCGGCCTCGAAAGCCTCGGCCCATTCGTCGAGCGGCCGGGTGGCGAAGATCTCGTCGAGCAGGC
>Ga0302325_10024738_pt1 | contig 12486 bp, 10 predicted proteins | sample Palsa_T0_2_FD_201948 | JGI IMG/M metagenome (GOLD analysis project Ga0302325, IMG submission 201948) | Peat permafrost microbial communities from Stordalen Mire near Abisko, Sweden - Palsa_T0_2 | ecosystem: Environmental > Terrestrial > Soil > Palsa > Peat permafrost | place: Sweden: Abisko...
GCCAGAGGCTCGAAAAAACGCTAACACATCGTTCGAAATCCTGACCGTCGTTTGGGTCTTCTTGGCAGTGCCGGCAGGGCGGCCACGACGCACGAGCTTTTTCCCGCGGTAGAGATCCGCCTTTGCCACCCACCTATCAGTGATTTCCGGCGCGTCGTCCGGATCACGCCAGGTGCGGCGAGAGTCTTTTGACTTCACGTTCATTGGCCTTCCTCATGGAGATGATGCGCCGCGTCCGGCCGCGGGACGTCCAAACAATGATCACGATTCGTCCGTCCAGTCCGGTAGAAACGAAACGTGCTCGCCGTATTCGCGACGGTCGTCCAACCGCGTCAGATGCAAGTGCTCGAACACCTCTTTCGCCCGCCGGAAGTCGAGGCCTCGCTCGGACAGCGTCTTCTCGCGCTTGGCCGGATCAAAAGAAATTAGCACGCTTTATTGTAGCTACGTTTATTCGGGTTGGCAATAGCGCGAGATTACGATATAAGGCGACGGCTCATCGGAGCGGGCGGAAAGCGGACGCATAGACTGCCTTTGTCGCGTCTCGCTTCTTCAACACCATCAGGAAATGGTCTCCCATCGTGCCCAGTAGTGGCTATGCGGATACCTTTCGATCCAGACGCCACAGCGCTGTGCACCATGTATCCGCAGCCGCATGATGTCCCAGTGGACTGGGTGGTGGCAGGTTCGTCGGATCCGATTCGGTGTGGGTAGCGCCCGAGGGGCAATTCTGCTTAGCCTCGCTGAGCGCCGGCGCGCATCTAAGAGGCGCCGGCCCAATGGCAGCGAGCGGCTCAGCGCGGGCTTGATCGCAGTTTCTAGACGATCGGCGCCTCCCGTTGCGTCATCGTTTCTTCATCACCATTAAAAAATGATCGCCCATCGCGCGCAGCAACGGCCAACCCGATACCTGTTTGTCGAGACGCCATAGCGCATCGTAGATATGTGCGTGGCGTTCGCGCACCCACGTCAGATACGGCGGCGGCGCCAATACGCATAGCCCGCGATGGTGTACGAGCGTGAAATGCCGCCGGAACGCGCGATAGAACTCGCGCGGCTGATAGTAGCGCGTCCAGATGGTGTGGTTGTTCATCCCGACTGGCACGACCGCCCGCGCATAACGCACCGTCACCCGTGCCCAGCGACCTTGGCTGAGGTAATACGCAATTTCCCACGGGCAGACACGCCCGATGACCGAAAACACAAGCCTGCCGCCGGGCGCGAGCAAGCGCGCGCATTCGCGTGCCACGACAGACAGATCAGGCACGCAATTGAGTGCACCGAGATTGGAATAAGCGCCGTCAAACGCCTGGCCTTCCAGGCGATGCAGCTCGTGCGCGCCAATTGCACGCGCCTGAACCGCCTCGGACATATGTTCGTGCGCCGCGCGCTCGCGGGTGCGCTTCACCATGGACGGTGACCAATCGGTCGCAGTCACGCGATGCCCAAATTGGGCCATGCGCACGGCATCGAGTCCCGTTCCGCAGCCCAGGTCGATCAGGCGACTGCTCTGGGGAAATGCGGCGTCCAAGGCACGCCACATCTCAAGGCGCATGTCCTGTATGAGTGGGTTGTTGCCCCGCGGACCGTCGTAGTCGGCGGCAACGCTGTCAAACGCCACCTGCGTGTCGCGCAGCTGCTGCACGGCAGCGGTCGTCGGAGCTGGACATGAACCGGATGGGCTCGTCATAGTCGAATCATTAGCAATTTCAATTTAGACGTGTTGCCAAGAATGCGGCGGATTAGATCATGACTCGTACGACCGAATCGCTTAGACCCGATATCTCGATTGATCCGTTTCGCGAACGGTCGCGCGTGCTTGTACGGCGGCGCATGCAGATCCTCGGGGCGCAGTTTGATTTCGAATGCGGCAGTCGGCGCCTCGCGCAGCTCGTCGATGCGGCGTACTCCGGGTTGCCGGCGCATCGGCTGGGCGGCCTGGTACCCAGGCTGCATGTGAGACTTGAGTTGACCTCGAGCGATCGGGGCGGCAGGCGAGGCGCTGCGCCGCCGCTTTCGATGCTCTCCGGCGCGGGCTTTCTCTGCGGCGCGACGCCGCGATCGAACTTCGCCGTGCTCGCGCCGGGGCAGGGGAGCGCACTCGTCGTGGTGCCGCAGGAGATGCTTCGATATGCCTACCTCACCCGCTACGAGCTTATCGAGTTTGCGGTCTTCACCCTGGCGCAACGCGTGCAGAGACTCGTCCCGCTGCATGCGGCCTGCGTGGGCCGCGCCGGCCGCGGGCTCCTCCTGATGGGTGGCAGTGGCGCCGGCAAATCTACGTTGGCGCTGCATTCGTGGCTCGCAGGCTTTGATTTCCTCTCGGAGGACAGCACATTTGTCGCACCCGATCCGATGTGCGCCACGGGGGTCGCAAACTTTTTGCACGTCCGCGCGAATTCTCTGCGATTCCTCGAAGGCGGCGCGGCGGCGATGATTCGCAATTCGCCGATCATTCGACGGAGGAGCGGCATCGAGAAGTTCGAGGTTGATCTGCGAGGCAGGCGCTACCCGCTCGCGGCTGCGCCACTCAAGCTCGATGCGCTCATATTCATCTCGCACGAAAGCGCGGGCACGCGGCCGCGCCTCACACCGCTCCCCAAGTCCCGCATGATGAAATATCTGCTGGCGAGTCAGCCTTATGCCGCAAGCCTCCCCGAGTGGCGCGCGTTCAAGAGAAACGCCATGCGGCTCAGCGCGTTTGAGCTGCGCCGCGGGGGGCATCCGCAGGAAGCCGTTGACGCGTTGCAGGAGCTCGCCGGGATGCAGGCGCGGTAGGGTGCAGCCGCCAAGGCGCCAGCGAATAACGCCGCAGCACGCCCCGCGGGTCGCCCACCCAATCACTCCGTCTGCCTGATCTTGGGGCGCCTCGCAAGAGGGCCACGGCATCTTCACGATCACGGTGAAATTAACCCCGTGGATGGCGCACGTGAAACCTAAAGCTTGCCAATAGGTACAGACAGATTTGCAAGTGCAGACATCAACATCGTGCGAGTTGCACTGGTCGTCCCGGGCGGCGTTGATCGTTCCGGCGAATATCGGGTGATCCCGGCGCTCCTCGCGTTGATCGAGCGGCTCGCGCAGCGTCATGATGTTCATGTCTTCGCGCTACGCCAGGCCGCCGCGGCCGACAGCTGGGATCTGGCGGGGGCGCGCGTGCACAACATTGGTTTGCCCTATTCGCACCTGCGGGCGGTCCGCGCGCTTTTGAGCGGACATCGTTCCTCGCGGTTCGATCTTGTGCATGCCATCTGGTCGGGATCGTGCGGGCTCGTCGCGGTCATGGCAGCCAAGATGCTCGGTATCCCAAGTCTCATTCACATCGGCGGGGGAGAGCTCGTATCTCTTCCGGAGATCGGCTATGGCGGCAGTTTGCGCTGGCGCAGCCGGGTGCGCGAGAAGCTCGTGCTCGGCGCAGCCTCCGTCGTTACTGCGGCGAGTGTGCCGGTAATACGCGAGCTCGGTCATCTTGGCGTTACCGCGCAGCGCGTGCCGCTTGGCGTCGATCTTGGCGCCTGGGCGCCGTGCGAGCCGCGGCAGCGCAGCCCCGGCGCGTGCGCGCGGCTGATTCACGTGGGGAGCCTCAACCGCGTGAAGGATCAAAGAACACTGCTGTTTGCGCTTGCCGAGCTTGCGAAGTCCGGCACGCGTTTTGAGATGGAGATCGTCGGCGAGGATACGCTCGGCGGCGAATTGCAGGCGCTCGCCGCTCGATTGGGTATTTCCGATTGCGTCAATTTTCACGGCTTTGTGCCGCAGCGGCGCCTGCGAGCGCTCGTCGCGGCAGCCGACCTCATGATCATGGCCTCGCGTCACGAGGCGGGTCCCGTTGCGATGCTGGAGGCCGCCGTAGTTGGCGTGCCGACCGTCGGGACAGCGGTAGGTCACATCGCCGAATGGGCGCCAAACGCGGCCACTGCCGTGGCCGTCGGCGACGCGGCGGCGCTGGGGAATGCGGTCGGCAGGCTCCTGGCGCAGGAGGAGGAGCGTCTGCACATTGCCTGTGAGGCCCGACGCCGCGCCACGCGCGAGGACGCCGATTACACGGCGCGGTGCTTTCAGGCGTTGTATCAAGGACTCGCGGTGGCGGGGTAGCTCGCGCGCGCTCATGGCAGTTTTGCCAAGGCCATGCGCACGGGACGCAAAGTTTCCGCTCTGACCTGGCGCGCGACGAGCCAGCGCAGTATTCGCCGCCCTTGCGGCAAGCGCGCCCAGGGATCCTCCGCCGCGCAGGGTTGGGTTGCGGCGATGACGGTGCGCATGGCGCGCACTTCGGCGTTCGGCATGAGCCGCTGCCCGGCGTAGGCGAGCATTTCATGAATCGACTGCGCCCATTCGATGCCCGGAAAGGCGCTGATCCAAAGGTGCGAGAACGACACCTCGGTCAGGCTTTGGCGCCGACACTTCCGCTCGAGGAGCCAGGGACAGCCGGCGGCAACCGGCGCAAGAATCCGATGTGCTATGCAGCAGTAATAGCGTGCGGTGAGTGAAAGGGGCGGCAATGCCCACCACAGTCGGAGGCGCAGGAATTCCTCCCAGTCCGCATCGGTCATGAGCGCCGACAGGCGCGCAATATCGTGCAGATTAATGAGGCGCAGTGCGCGAAACACCATGGCGCCGGATGCGTGCAGGAGCAGATGCATCATGAGTGCCGCCCGCGACGGATAGCCGTTGAGACCCGCGCGCAGCGGCAGCGCGAACATCTGTGCCGATATGTCGACCGCGCGCAGCGGCAGGATTTCGCGGATGCGGGTATGCAGCTCGATCTTCATCGCATTGTCGGCATGCTCGCCAAACGCTGCCGGCGCCCGCCCATCGCCCGGCTCGAAGACACGGTGCTTCCACGTCGCATAGGTCTCGCGAAAGCCGAGCTTCTGCAGCAGTCGTGCCGCGCCTTCTGAGTCCTCTTCGCGTACGAGCAGATCGATATCCGCCATGGGCCTCTCGCCTGGCGCGTAGAGGCCGATGGCGTGCAACGCTGCGCCCTTAAGGCCCATGAGAGCGATGCCGCAGGCGCGAGCGTCTTCATCAAGGAGCTGCAATAGCGTGCTCGCGCGCTCATGCCGCCGCAGCGTATGCGCGCGCTGCTCTTTGAGAAACCGCACCCAGTGCTCGGGCCCCTGCCAGCGCAGAGCGCCTGACAACAGCGGCGAGACTCCGTGCATGGTCGCGACCGCGCGGGCGACGAGCCATTCGAACTCCGACCACTGCGGCACGCGCGTGCGCACAAGTGCAAGGTCGCTGGCGAGAGCTTCAGTCGTCTTGCGCAGGGCCGCCTGCACGGCGTCGCGCGACGGTTCGGCGTGCGGTGGCTGATGGGCGAATCCGCTCATGCGTTCAATCGCAACCGCGTGAGTGCTCAGCGGCGCCCGTCGCGCAGGCTCATCAGCTGACCGCTGCGGGCGTGTGCGCGTCAGCGCGCACGCGGTAGCGCGCCTCGTTTTCGATCAGGTGCGCCCAGCGCCGCTCGAGCGCACGCCGCTCGCGCTGGTAGTCGACGTCACGCGGGCGCCGGTTCAGCTTTTCGACGGACACCTGATCGTGCAACAGGTCGCGAACGGTGCGATAGAAGTCCGAGGCATAGGTACCCTCAAACATCATTTCCAGATCGTTGCTCTCCTGCCAGTGGGTTTTCGCCTGCAGTTGGTCCCTGACGAGATCGTAGAACTTCGTGCCAGGCAGCGGATACGAGACGCTGACGCCGATGTCATCAGGGCGGGCGCGCTCGAGAAGCCTGCGAGTCGCAAGAATGTCTTCCAGCTCCTCCCCGAGATAGCCAAGCTGGATAAAGAGCCCCACGCGAATGTTTTCCTCACCTAGGCGCGCGCGCGCACGCGGAATATCCTCGACCTGGGTGCCCTTGTTCATCGCATCGAGGATCTTCTGGCTGCCGCTCTCGGCGCCAATCCACACCTCACAGCATTCCGCATCCTTCAGCGCCCGCGCCATCGCGCTACTGACGAGGTCGGCGCGCGTCTGGATCGTAAAGGGAATGGAGCCGTGCGACGCGTGCACCGCAGTAGAAAAGTCTGTCACCCAATCCACGCGAAAGCCGAAGATGTCGTCGGCAAACCATACGTGGTCGGGATTGAAGGTGTGCTTCAAATAGGTCATTTCGGCAGCGACGTCCGCGGCCGGGCGTTGCAGATAGCGGTTTCCCCAAATCGGTTTGGCGCACCAGTTGCAGCGGAACGGGCAACCGCGCGATGCTGCAATGTTGAGACTGAAGTAACCATGGGTGTCGCGCCACAACGCGCGATACCGCTCTACGTCAATCAGGTCCCAGGCGGGCAGCTCCGCGGGATAGGCCTGCAACGGCAGCGCCTTCAAATCCGGGCGCGTGTCGCTGCTGGCCGAGTCTGATGCAACGCCTGTGAGGCCCGACACGAGCTGTGAGGTTGGCAGCTGCGCGCAGGAGTCGAGCCGTTCGACAAGGACGCCAAGGGTTGCCAGGCCCTCGCCGATGAGGACCACCTCGGCTCCTGCGGCAAGATACGGCTCGGGAGCATCCGAGGCGTCGGACCCGGCCACGATGACGCGGGCGCCGGCGCGGCGTGCGTTCGCAATCATCCGGCAGGCCGCGGCGCGCATCGTGGTCAAGCACATTTTGCTCAGGTAGTTGTAGTTGTCCTCGTACAGCACGATGACCTGCGGGGTATCGCGGCGCAGTTGCGCGTCGTATTCGCCCGTGTCTTGAGCGAGCATCGCGTCGAAGAGCGTCACCGCGTGTCCCACGTGGCGCAGGCGTGCAGCTACCTGCAAAGTGGCGAGCGGAGGATAGGGCTTGGCGCGCTGCCATTGCTTCTGGTCAAGCCGGAGGAAATAGGAGTGGCCAACCAGGATCGACAGCATGCTCTTCAGCGCTCGGGTTGCGTGCAATGCGACGCCCGCACACCCGCGCACCCTGTTCCACAGGCAGCGAGCGCGCTCTGATGAGTGTCGTCCTGGGGTCAGTCCCTGCCGCGGCGGATTAGGTTCAAGCGCGTCCGGAAATTTCCGCGGCGCACCGCGCTTGACGCATCAAGACGGAGTGCGGGCGCTGCGGACGTGTCGGATGCATGCGATCGGGGTTTTCTTTTTGTAACGTAGAAACCGGCACTCGCGGCAGCGGTACTTACTCGCAGACTTTCAAAGACGCGAGCTGGCGCAATGCTGTGGAGCGGACGACCACTAAGGCTAGCATTGCTTGCGAGTCTCGCGTGCGCGGGCTGCGCGGGCAATGGCGCGGGCTTGGATCAGAACGGACAGCCCCTGGGCTCCGATGGCAGCGGCTCGAGTGAACCGCTCACCGCCGACCTGCAATCGATCCAGGACAATGTGTTTACGCCCATCTGCACGCGCTGCCATATTGGCGCAAGCGCACCTGAGGGACTGCGCCTGGACGCGGCCGACAGCTACAGCCTGCTCGTCGGCGTGCCAAGCGCAGAAGTCCCGAGTTTGCTGCGCGTCATGCCTGGAGATCCGGATGAGAGCTATCTCGTCCTGAAGCTCCAGGGCAGTGCGGGCATCGTCGGTGGCCAAATGCCCCTTGGTGGTCCCTATCTGCCGCAAGCCACCATCGATGCGGTGCGCCAGTGGATCACGGATGGGGCAGCAAATTCGGCGGCGATGCAGACGGCGTCGAGGCGCGAGGAAGGCGCGACCTTCGCCATCACGCGCACAGCTCCGCTTGACGGCGCTCATGTGCCAGCACCCGTGCGGCAGATCGTAGTCGCCTTCAATCATGAGATCGACGCATCGCTGGTCAATGACGCGAACATTACTCTCGAGCGTATCGAGATGCCCGACACGCAGGCCATGCGGCCTCTGCCCTTTCGCGCGGTCCTCGCCACTTCGAATCCCAGCGTCATCATCATCCTGCCGCGCACCGCCCTGGGTCCCGGGTCGTATCGGGTGAGCGTGCGCGGCACGGGCGGCGGCGCCCTGGCGGATGTCAATGCCGCGGCTCTTCCGGCCGATCAGGCCTTTGCATTTGCCGTTGAGGTGCCGCCATGAAAGTCCGCGATGTTCGCGCGCTGCTGCGGCGCTCGTTGACCCTGCTCGCATTGCTAGCGAGCACAGCGCATGCGGAGCCCTATCTTGCCGTACAGACGGGCTTGAAGTGTGGGCAGTGCCACATCAATCCGACCGGCGGCGGGCTGCGCACGCCCTTCGGGGATGTGTTCGCGCAGCGGCTCATGCCGCACCAGCACCTCGATACCGGGGCAGACAGCTGGACAGGGGAGATCAACCGGTTCTTGAGTGTCGGCGGCGACCTGCGCTTTGAGGGCGAATATGAAACGACCCCGGGCAGTGCATCGGTCGACTCCTTCGCTCTCGAGCAGGCGCGCATCTACCTCAACGCAACGATCATTCCCACGCGCCTCGCCGTGTATGTGGATGAGCAGGTGGCTCCCGGCGGAGCGCTCAACCGCGAAGCTTACGGCATGTATTGGTCGGCTTCGCACGAGTGGTATTTGAAGGCGGGACAGCTGTATCTGCCCTTTGGACTGCGACTGCAGGATCAAACGGCCTTCATCCAAACGGTCTCGGGTATCAACATGACGACGCCGGATCAGGGCGTCGAGTTCGGCTGGGAGCACAACGCCTGGGATGCGCAGTTTGCCGTGAGCAACGGCACTGCCGGTGGCCCCGAGGTCGATCATGGCAAGCAGTACAGCGGCCAGCTGATCTATGTCGAACCGCAGTGGCGGCTGGGACTGGGTGCTAATTTCAATGACGCGGCTGCGGGCAGCAAGAGTGCCTTGGCTCTCTTCGGCGGCCTTAAGACCGGACCGATTGCGTGGCTCGCCCAAGGCGAACTCATCGACGACAAGAGCATTCCCAATAGTGGCGGCAGAATGCTCGCGACCTTGCTCGAGGCAGACTGGCTCATGGCCCCCGGAAACAACCTGAAGGTCACGAGTGAATACTTGGATCCCAACCGCAATGTCGCGCAAAACGAAGAGACTCGCTGGAGTTTGGTGTATGAGCTGACGCCCATCCAGTTCCTGCAGCTGCGAACAGGATTTCGTTACTCGGACGGCATTCCACAGGACGACTCCGAGCACGTGAAGCTCTACTTCCTCGAGGTGCACGGCTTCTTCTGAGGAAGCCGCGGCAGCCCACGAGTCAGAGCGCGCAAACCTCTCCGCTCCATGGAGCCTTGTTCTCGGATGGACTCGCAAATGCCGCGGTCGAGCGCCTCGCCGGGTCTTCTCGGCGATACGACGGCGCGTGACTACGCGTACAAATTAAAGCTCTTCAATGCGTTCGCGGCACCCGAACTGCGCCATGCGATCAAGCGCCTCGATCTTAAGCCCGGGATGCGTGTCGTCGATGCCGGGTGCGGTACTGGCGCAGCACTGACCTGGCTGCGGCACGCCGTCGAGCCGGGGGGCTTGGTTGTCGGGTTCGATCTTGCAACCGCCCACATCAACGTTGCGCGTGCCTTCTGCGGCACGCACACGGCGGTCCTGCAGGCTGATCTAATGAAACCGCCGCTCGCTTGCGCGAGCTTCGATCTCGTCTGGTCGGTCAACACGATCAACCATCTGCGTGATCCTATCGAGGGAGTCCGGACGCTTGCGGGACTGCTGCGGCGCGGCGGTCGCATCGCGCTCGGTCAAAGCTCGCTAGTGTCCGACATGTACTTTGCCTGGGACGCGCGACTCGAACGTGTAACGAACGAGGCGGTGCGCCTCTACTACCGCGAGCGCTACGGCCTTGACGAACGCGTCCTTACGGATGTCCGCTGCCTCGTCGGACTCCTGCGCCGCGCTGGGCTGCACAGTGTCCGGGCACACACCTGCATGATCGAGCGCGTCGCGCCACTGGCGGCTACGGACAGAGCCTATATTCTAGAGGCGATTTTCCGCGGCACGTGGGGCGAGCGGCTGCGTCCTTACCTCGGCGACGCGGACTTCGCCGAGCTTTCCCGCCTGTGCGAGCCGCGGCATCCGCAGTTCGCGCTGCGTCGCGAGGATTTTCATTTCCTGCAGAGCTTTACGCTTGCTGTCGCGGAGATCGCATAATGGTCGGCGGCACGCCCCAAGAGATCGTCACCGGCGCGCGCTACGTCGAGCAGATCACCGCACGAGAATCAGACCGGCGCGCGCGCACGGCTTTCCTGGATCTTGCGCTCAAGATCGCGGCCCCGGGCGCCGCACTCTTCGATTTTGGTGCCGGCACCGGGATCGACGCGCGCTTCTACGCCGGACACGGCCGCCGCGTCGCGGCGTACGATGTCGACGCAGGGATGTGCGCGTATTTCGCCGATCATTGTCGCGACCTCATCGACGCCGGCCGCGTGACACTCGAGACGGGAAGCTACGCAAATTTTCTGGCCCAGCATCGCGCGCGGCCTACTCGCACTGTCGATCTCGTCACTTCCAATTTTGCGCCGCTCAATCTGATCGGTAATCTGAATGAGCTCTTTGCAACATTCCATACTCTTACGCGTCCGGACGGTAAGGTGCTGGCGAGCGTTCTCAATCCCTATTTCATCGGCGATCTGCGCTATGGCTGGTGGTGGCGCAACGCACCGCGGCTCTTGTGGAGCGGCCATTATTCGGTCCCGGGCGCTCAGGCGCCGATTGTGCGACGGCGGCTTGCGAATTACGCCGCCCAAAGCGCGCCCTATTTTACGCTCGCGCGCGTTTTCCGCGGGCTGCCGTCAAGCAAGAGGCGCGGCGCCAACGGAATCGAGGTCTCCGAAGGCCATTTGCCGACGTCGATGGACATGGCCACCTGTCGGTTCCTGTTTCTCCTGTTCCAAAGGTGCGGCGCGTAATAGCAGACCCTTTCCCGCTGCCGGCGAGCGCCGTGCCGGCGCTCAGCTTGGCAAGCGCAGCGGCGGCGTAGTCTCGCGTAAGTTCCGGCTGCGAGGCGGCGCCAGCAGCGCCGTGCGCAGAGACTTGTGTTTGCGCCGCAGAAAAGGCCGCTCCACGCACCACCAGGATGCCGCCCCAAGGCCAAACGATATCCCCAATGCGGCCGTCGCTGACAGGATGTTGCCTTGCACACCCAGCACCAGCAGCACATTGAGTACGAGCGCATGATAGATATATGTCCCGTAGGAGATGTCATTGTGGCGTAGCAGCCGGTCCGACAGGGTTGGGTGCGAAATCGCACACGACATGACGAGACCGGCCAGCGGCAGGAGGAAAAGCGGACTGATGTCCGCACTGCCGACGTATATATGCAGGCGCTTCGTCACCACGCAGATCAAGACGTACCCGAGGAGCCACCAATGCGTGCGGCCCGCGAGCAAGCCGCGCAGCGCCGGCCAATGCCTCTGCATCAGCACGCCGACGAGAAAGATCCACAAATACGGCACCACGGTCTCCACCAGGAAAGTGTGGTCCGGCGGATCCGGGAAAAGCGATGGACGGCAGTACCGCCAGTGCAAAGCGAGGCTGCCTGCGAGCAAGGAGAGAAGAGCGAGATCACCGCGCCGCCGGCGCAGCCGAAACACGGCGTAAATCAGGGGCAGCAAGAGATAGAACTCAAGCTCAACGGGAATCGTCCACAGGCTGCCGTTGAGCGAGCCCATGCCCACGGGTTGCAGAAAATCGGGACCGAACTGCTGATACAGGCTCATCTGCGCGGCCCACCAGGCGAGCCACTCGCGGGTCGAAACGGGCCCCAGGACGCTGACGCCGGCTATCAATATGACGCCGACACCCGCCACGAGACACACCCACAGCGCCGGGAATATGCGCAGGCAGCGGTTGCGATAGTAGTCGCGAATCGACGTAGAGCGTTCAAAGGATTTCGAAATCAAGAAGCCGCTGATGACGAAGAAGATCGGCACGCCGGGAAACATGCGCACGCCGAGATTGAAGACGGTGGCATAGATTCCGTACAGCTTGAACGCGGTCATCGTATGCACGATGGCGACCTGCAAGGCGGCGAGGAGTCGAATGAGATCAAAGTTATTGATCCGCCAGTCGTGCGCCGCCGATGCCGCTTCGGTTCTCATGGCCGCTCTTAGCCCCGGTGCGCGATCTCGCGTTGGCGATGGCGGCGGATGAAGCTCTGCGCGGCCGCCGGCGCAAACGCTCGTGCCGCCGCGGTCATTGCGCCCCGCCACCACGCCCGGTAACGCCAGGAGTACGCCACACTCGCACAAAGCGTGGCAAGGACGCGCAGGCGCTCGCCGGAGGCGGCCTGGCTCTTCGCAAGTCCGGTCGACATCTCGGCCCGCAGCCTGCGCAACAGGCGGCTGTGCTGCGTGCCGGCGCGCGCGCGCAGCGCCTTGGTGAAGACACGTCTGCGATCCTGCCAGGCGGCAATGTCGCTGCCCGAATGCTGTCCGTGGCGACGGATCAACGTGAGCGCCTCGTCGACGCCGTCAATTTCGCTCTCTGCCGCCAACTGCAGCCACAGCTCGTCGTCTTCGCACATCACGAGCTCTTCATCGAAACCCCCTAGCTGCTGCAAGAGCTCCCGCGACACGACCACGCTCGGCAGGGCAATAACAGTTTCCTCCTTCAGCAGCTTCTC
>Ga0302325_10024739_pt1 | contig 12485 bp, 13 predicted proteins | sample Palsa_T0_2_FD_201948 | JGI IMG/M metagenome (GOLD analysis project Ga0302325, IMG submission 201948) | Peat permafrost microbial communities from Stordalen Mire near Abisko, Sweden - Palsa_T0_2 | ecosystem: Environmental > Terrestrial > Soil > Palsa > Peat permafrost | place: Sweden: Abisko...
TATGGATAAATAGAATAATTGCCTAAGTCGCGGGTTAGCAATCAGGGCTGGCTGTTTGTGGACCACCTATGAATCTAGATTGGGTACAAGGGTACGTATAAGGATATATACAGAGCTTTGATTAAGCCCTGCTAGATTCGCTAGCCTCAAATTAATTCCTCGTGCCAATATTCAGATAGTCTTCCTTGCAAGTGCCGAATACTGTACGGAACTTGCACGTAATAGCCAAGCATCGCTACTCACTAATTTCCAAACCACCAAAACGATATGTCTTCTTCTTCTTTGTCTTGTGTAAAGCTGGTGTTGCAGTGCACATTAGATTTAGCGGTATGTTCGGTCCAAATCTTGGCCATTCCGTTTAATGTCCATACGCTACTAAGAACATTTGCTTCCTTAAGACAGTGGGGTTTAATTTACCCAATTATGAAATACGTACCTATATTTCCAGAACGACTCAACTCACCCAACAGACTTTACCAGTTGTTCAAGATCTTCATGTGGAAGAGTTTGAATCACAACCTACAGCGAGGTGCAACTCACATTGTTGAATCTTGATTTCGGAATGTTATTCATCACCAGATTTCCAACAGTATAAATAGGAGCCATTATTTTCCTTGTTCTTTCCTTTACAAACTACAATTCCAGAAGACAGACAAACAAACACTTAGACAACTACACAGTGACATTACTTCGAGAGCAAGACAAGAAAGTCTGACACTTACCCATACCACTCCAAAACGGTACTTACTTTAATACGCATAAGAAGTACAACAACTTTCCAAGCCCTACCTCACCTACACAACAGAGTTGATTTGACATCCTCTAATTTAGCCTCCGAGAATATGTCCCATAACCCATCCGGACGTCCGTGGATTTGCTGTCAGGGGCGCCGAGGCTATCACGACCAAGAAGTCTTAAAACCTAAACTTAAGTAGAAAGGGAAACTAATTATTTCTTAGTATTACCACGTCCCTGACTTAGACACCTGTGGACTTCCATTCAGCTTCCTCTCAGGGAATTGCAACCATGCAAAATGTTCTAATTGCCTATACAAGTCGATTGAAGCATCGGATAGAGACAACATGAGTGGTGGCACGAAGGGAAATGAAGGATCGACAAGCGAAGGAAAGGGCAAAGGCAAAGGCAGAGGCAAAGGGTAAGGCGTTTAAATATGATTGAGGGTTGTAGAATGTTACTAGAATCCATTCGAATTGGGGTCTGGTTGGAGGTTGTATCAAGAATGTACGATATGTCCATGTTGGAAATCAAGCTGCTCGACGTATGGAGGATCAGCAATGGAATAAGGCTTTGTAGATTATCACCAGGGAGGGACAATGATTGTAGACTTGTTGTTTGGCACCAGGAAAGGTTACCGTAGTTGAATTATCGTTGAACTTCTAAAAAAAATTCAAGAAAATGAAAGGGTGCTCTGCTTCTTGAATGTGCAAAAACAGGCAACGTAGAGCGATAATGATACGAGGAGTCGAGGATCGAATGCCTTGGCATGGCGTTTAGGGGTAATGTTGGATCAAAAAGATGATTTTGGAGAAGACTGAAGTTGTATTTTGCTATGGAAAATATCCTATACTTACACTAATGAAAACCCCTATTGTGAAGCCTGTACAGCTGAAAATATAGCGTATAGGGCTGATTTCGGGGTTGCCGAAGTGAAGCCTGTAGCGCTGAACGCGATGCCTGTACAGCTGAAGCCTGTACCAACCAACAGGTAAAAATGGGCACCCCCCTGGCTAATAACACACTTCAGTGTTAGAATTTAGGGTGTTTCAGGGTGCTGAGTCATCCAGGAACCCTATATTTACCCTCCAGCGTACCGGGCGCACCATATAACCTATGCACTTTAGCCTGAATACAATTCCATCAATTGCTTCACTACCACTCGCATTTTCATCATTATTTACACTATTCTGTCCCTCCGCAAGCTCGTAATCTTAACATTCAGAAGCAAATGTACGGAAATGCCTCCGTCAGCGTCTTCCACGCTAATAGTCAATTAGCCTTCTACTGCGCCTTCGCTTCTAGTCGGGGAAAGCAGGTGTCCCGGTATTTTAATTAAGATATAACTTTATTTAAAACATTCGAATTTTAATGCAATTTAACTTATTTGAAAGCGTTATTAAAATAATTTTATATAATGAAAATTTTATTTACTTTGTTTACGTTTTAAATATATAATAAGTGTATAACGTTGGCTACTTTTTTGTATAGGAAACACTACCAAAAATGAGCGAAATTGAGTAAAATTTATAAATCGCAATTTTTATTGCTTTTATACTTTATAATTTGTTTAAAACTTTAATTTGAATTAATAAAACTACTCTTTTATATATAAGTATGCCTTATAATAAATCTTAAATAATTTAATAAAAAGAACGTTGAATTATTTTTGATTTAAGTGAGCCGGGACACTTGCTTTCCCCAACTCCAAGCGAAGGCCCAGTAGAAGGCTACTGTAACCGACTATTATTGTTAAAAACATATATATAAGAAGCAACAGCACAAGGCCCAGGAAAAGGGCGAACATCTTGCTGAAACTGATGATGATAGAGGCCAGGATCTTGCTAGGTACGTGTGTGTAATGGAGAGCGGGCAGATGGGAATGGCAGAGACCCTGAAATTTTTGGGAGTGATCTTCGACTCCTAAGACGCGCAAGAGGTGGAACTACCATATCGCAAGAGCATGCTTTCCTTTCTGCGGTCCATTGTGATGATTATCAACACAAAATGGACATCGTGATCCCTGTAGACCATTGACCAGCTTTCTGGCGCGGAAATATTCAAGCTTCGCAAGGCTTGCAATGCGAAGTCAATCGCCGCGAGCTGCGCTTCCCGAGACTCGGGAGATACCACAAAACCCTGGATTTGGTTCTTGACGGATGAAAATCATGATCTACATAAACTTAACCGCACAAGTGCCATGACAAGGGGTATGATGAAGTTGTGATGTCCACTTTGGGTAAGCTTATTTTTTCGGCATTGAAAGGGGAAGGGGTCCGTTTTAGGTAAGCGAGGTCGACGGCCTTCAATAGGGGCTCCACTGCCCAGATATAAGCAGAGCCTCCTGCCGGATTCCGCAACTAGCACACTAAACCGCCAACGATAAGTGAAATAAAACTTGGGAAGATAACTCCACAGATACTCGAAGAAGAATTCCACAAATTAGAATCGGTCACAAAAGGAACGTTTCTATTGTCAACAGATAAACTAGGGACCAGTGAATCGATTAGAAAAAGCTTCGAAATTGTTGTTCTGATCGCCTTTCCCGCACGTCGGGGGCGTTTCATAATGGATCCAAAAACCGTTCTTATGTTTTGATTTAGGGCGCTGGTCTCCGCTCAATTTTCCTTACAGTCCGAAGAAGATCGAAGTGAGTCGAGTAGGCCCATAGTCGGTCCGGAAATCTTTAAACCAAGTTTTCGGTCATGATTTTCGGGAGAGGTATCATACCGTCTGTATTTTGAACGCTGGTAACTTGGTATGTAACTGGGTCAGGATGGAATCAGTTTCGAGAAGCTGTGCCGTAGGGTGTGCATTGGTCTCAGGCAGTACATCAGCGTCCCCTGCTAATCACGAGCTGGATGCTCTACCTCATTTCAGACATCTCGCTGCTTTCAGAACTCCACCTCCACGTTGATTTGGATTAGGTAGCATCAATAACCTACCCATATTCGGACTCTGCACCATGGGTTCTCTTGACAAAAAATCTTTTCTGCATCAGCTCTCACCAGTGGACCACCTTTCACCATGTGTTCATGCCCTAAAGCTCCTGTACCTCGCTACCAATAAGGAACCCAAAATTATTATCACAACTCTCCGCAATGCATTAGCAAAGTCCATCGCCGCGCTCCCAATTCTTGGGGTCTCTGTAGGGTTGATGGAAGGAGCATTTCAATCTGGAACAAATTACTGCCCAGGAACCCTTCTTCACTGCAGAGGACATTCTGTCAAGGAAGGATCTAAGGAATTACTATGACTATGCCTTCATACGAGACAAAACTTCCCCCAAGATGCAGTAGATGGGAAACCCGGATCACCAGACTTGGAGGGAGATCCATCCCGAGTCATGCTCGCAGAAGCAAACTTCATCCGTGGCGGTCTAGTTCTAATTTTCGCAGTTCATCGTTGTGTTGTTGACGAGACAGGCATCTTCGACGTGGTGAAGCAATGGTCTACATATTGTGGAAGGGGTAACGGAGCAGAACTCGTCAAGCCGGAATTGGCTGACAAAACACCATTGATGGAGGGAAAGGACTGACCGTCCCCAAGATCGTCTTGAATACAACCTCCTGCCGCCAGAGAAGCCAGCAACCCACACAACGAAAAATGCTGAATATATCTCGAAGTCATCCGATACTTCGGCTTTAGCGATCTTCCTCTTCTGACGAAGCCTTGATGAACTTGAAGCGCGCCACAACCAAGGAACGCTGAGTCGCCCAGAGAAGATGGCTAGGCTAGATTTCAACCATTGACGCACTCTGTGCACTGATTTGGAGTTGTGCCACCGCCGCTGGGAGTCCTGGAATTGGTGACGCGAAATACTCCATATTCAATATGATGGTCAACGATAGGAGTCGTTTGGAATCTCCCATATCACCTGAGTATAATGGACAACGTTGTCTTCATCTCCAAGGCAACACTTCCAATTACAACCTTGACTTCACCGAGGTCAAACCTTGCCGAAACCGCATCTTTGATAAGAAACTCAATCGTAGCTGTAGATAACAAAGCAATCAGAGACAAAATCAAGCCGTCCCTCTGGTTGGTGGCATTGGACGTCTGGCTCCTGGTGGGCATAACTCGTTTGGGAGAAATCTAGGTTGATCTTTTTGGTCGCAGCAGCCGTATTACGCATTGGATTGGGGAACGGTACTAGGAGAGGAATGCAAGAGTGTCCTGTGACGGAGGACAATTAGTGATGGAATCTTTGTTATCTTCCCGAGGATATCAGGTGGTGAGAACGCTGATTTGGGTGCTGGCGGGTTGGAAATTTATCTTGGGCTGCAACGTGAGCGTTTGGAGGCTTTGCGCAAGGATGAAGCGTTCAACGAATATGCAAAATGGCGATGTGTAACTTAAGTTTCCTGTCATTCTGAGCCCAAAGATCCAGAGTACTCTTTTCTTCGAAAACCATGCTTGAAAAGACTCTTTCCACACCTACACAATAAAGAGGTCCTGCTTCCGATGTAACCTCACACAAATCTCGACCAGATTCTCCTCGTTCTCTGCATTCAGGATTCCGTTTCTCACAAAGTAACTCACCCAAGTCATCACAATATTAGGGTTGAACTCACCCTTCCACAACGCATCCTAAACCTCCTTAATACTCATCAACAAAACTCCCCTGCCTCCCCATAATTCGGTTTGGGAACAATGTCCTGCCCAAGTTCTATCTCATACACGTACTGGAACTGGAATCTCCTTCCCAATGCCCCGTCAGTGGTGTGTGAAGTCTGGTACCAAACCAAATCACACGACCTCGCATTGCGAGAGTGTACTGTTTTGAAATCGAAGCCTCTTCTTCCACTTCCCGTGCAAGTTTATCGAAAGGCCGTTCTTCAGACCTCAAGCCCCCACCAACGAAACAGTCAAGCATACCTAGCAAAGTCTCTTTCGTATTTTGAGCGTCTTTAGACCCAGTACTTCCTTCTGTCTTGGTCATCACCCATGCCAATGCGAAGACTGCACGCATGACTACCCTGAATGCTTCTGGACCACAATCATCCATGTCCAGAACATGTTCTACATTTGTTGCGTGAAGCGAGATGAGTTCATCCTTCCATTTTTTGACACAGGTATTATATCAGTCTTGAGAAAATATATGAAGAATGTTGTGCATGACTGCTATCCGCTCATCCAAAGTTGACTTACGAGTGAAGATACTAGTTCGATTTTAGTGATCAAAGATCCAGAAGAATGGGAACAGGATCTAAAGTGGAATTTATGGAGAAGTGGATGTAGCAGATGGGGGTTGCATAACCTTCGACTAGGAAGTAGTAGTACGAGGTTATATGGGCTCTATATGCTTCGGGATCTTTCTGGAAATATGGAAAGCTGGGAAATATTAGAGAGGGCTGTGGGAAAGAGAGCAGGAACTGACGTATCGACTCTGTCGATTAACTCCAGGGCGGATCTCTAAAACTAAGTTTGGACTCGCCTCTGCAAGTGATGATGCATAACCTAGAGGATTGCTGGGTTCCATGATAGCTGCTGGAAAGCCCTTCTCTCGAACTCGATAGCTGGATCGCGGGCTTTGAGATCTGTCGCCGTAGTTTGCCAGTATTGAATGAATATTGGGTATTGAAGCAGAGAAGCGTCCTTCGAGTTGGGAAAGGAGACCATGCAAATACTGATGTACCATGCATAGGTTACTCACTCAGTTCTCTAGCAGCTGTCGAAATGGAACCTAAACATGCTGCTTTTAATATTTTTAAGCACGGCATCTGCAGCTGAAGATTCCCGCGCCAGTCGATCCCAGCCGGTACGACGCAGTGAACTCATTAGAATCACATTCAGATTCTTTGGATTGCAGCTTGTGTCTACCGGACACAATACGGCAGCATTACTATAGACAGAGAGATAAATATTAAAACAACATGATAAAATCAAGGTAAATTGCATTTCAAATGAAAGGTGTTCATTGTGATGTACACGTCGCTGAGATGTTGTGTCATGCGAGGTTGCCCCTCATCGGGCGCTTCCTCCTAAACAGCTCATGTCCCCAGCCCACGTTCTTAGCACAACAACACGAAAATGGAAGACGACGATCTAGCACAGGTAGCTCCCTATACTTCCCTCCCATAAATGCAACTGGCTGACATCCCCAGATCAGAAGGGCTCGTCTCGAGCAGCTCAAGGCGCAAGGCGGGGTAGGTGGAGGAGGCAGCAGTAGTAGGGGAGGAAGCGGAGGACAAGAAGACAGACAGTGCGTTCTCTTCCTCGCACGCATTTATCTCCTACTGACATGACAGCTATAGGCAACAAGAAGGCACATCTCCATCTTTCTGCGTTCTTAACAAGAGCTAATACCTCCCAGCGGAAGCCCGCCAATCCATCCTGAACCAAATCCTCGAACCCGAAGCCGCAGACCGTCTAGGCCGCATCCGCCTCGTGAAAGAGTCGCGCGCACAAGATGTCGAGAATCGCCTTATCGCGCTAGCAAGAAGCGGACAGCTACGACAGAAGGTGACAGAGGAGCAGCTGAAAGAGTTGCTGGGCGCTGTTGCGGAGGGCAAGGAAGAGGGGAAGATTGTGGTTACGCGGCGGAAGGGGACGTGGGATGATGAGGATGATGATTTGTTTGATCTTTGAGATTGGGCTCTGGGAGGAATACCATTGCGCATATGTCTGGCGTTAGGGGGAGGGTCTCATGAAGGGCTACTCTGTCTGGAGATTCTATTCTCTATGCCAAAATACTGGAGCTATGATATGGTACATTCAGTTGATTCCCAAACTGTCTCCCGCTCTCTTCTTCGCCTCCTTCGCAGCTCTCCTCTTCTCCCTCCCCGCCTTCCGTATAGCCCTCAAATCAACCGGCTTCTCCACCCCAAGCTCAGCCCTCAACTCCTCCACATCCCTCTCCAACTGTTCCTCCCAATAAACATTAATAACCTCTTTCGCCTGCGTCCCATTCTTCAGAGCCCACGGCAAATATATTTTCCAAAAGCGTTCCCTTTCACTCTTCTTCAGCCTCGTAACAGCAAACATACTCAGTCCCGTCATGGGCAGTAACGTATTCGCGAACTCAAAAGCCTTCAGCGCAACCTCTCCTTCCACTACAATCGGCAGCCCAGTTAGAGCATGGTAGAAATCGTGACATTCCCTGTATCTCTGCATAACGTAAGCGCACTCTTCGTCATCAATATACTGGACTTCCGAGCGTGTATCAGGCGAGACTCCTTCACGATCCAGCCAATCCGCATACGTCCTCCCCACCGTATTCTCAGGCAGAGTCCGCAGATATTCCATGCTTAACGTCTTCGAGGAGATTCGTGGTCGGTCACGTAGTATTCGGCGGCCGGTGGGGTCGGAGAGCATGACGTCGCGTAGACGGTAGATGAAGTAGGGTGTGGCTGTTGCTTCGCCCAGAGCAGCTATTAGATCTACTGCTACATCAGCTCACTCTCTTCTTACCTCTCAGAAAGCATCCAATTGGAAAATACATACCTCCGCGGTGTGGATTCATCAAACTCATGACCGCACTGCCCACCGCCAGGCCCGCCTTCTCAATTCCCGTGAGCGGTACATGACCAGGATAATTCGGCGGCGGGCGATTGAGGACACTAAAGTGGCGGGAATTCAGAGACAGTGTACATGCTGCTAGGAGTTCTCTCGGCAGAGCACCTCTCATTGCCTGTTGTCGGAGGAGGAGCGTCATTCCTGCTCAATTGCGTGGTTGGGATGTGGTATTGAAGGTGGTTTCAGAGTGAAGCTTTGTTCCGGATTCGGATTTTGCGGACGGTTCCGCTTTCGTCAGGACTCGACTAGTCCAATTTTCAACAAGGGAGAATGATCTTTTCGAACTTTGTTCGCGCTTCATAATGGACGGTCCTTGAAATATATATATTTCTTCTTTTGGATAGGATGATGGAGATTCACGAGGAGTTTACGAAGTGGGCGATTGAGAGGGGCGTGAAGATCAATGGCATAAAGCCTCATAGATTCGAAGGGAGAGGACTAGGGATTATTGCCGAGAAGGACTTTAGGGTACGTGAGGCTTGGTTTCCTACTGTATTGCTTTATGTTACGTAATTTATACTTCAAGTGCGGTTCCAAGTGGAATGTTCATGTTGTGTAATGTTTCTTCTCCCTTTTGTATCTTGCTTTCATCATATTCCTATGAGCTTCGGCTTTTCTCTAAATAATTTTATATTCCTAAAATTTTCTGGTTTTCATCTCAAAATCATGTTACACATCTGCCAAATCATTATTTTAATTTTCGAGCTCTTACTCAATATCTATTCAATTTTGATCATACATAATGGAGATTTAAATCGTATCCATATCTGTAATTTCACTCGTCTATGATAAATCTTTTCAACTGATTCATATATTTAACCCCCAAACCTCTCACATTTTCACCTTCACTCTTCCTCCCAAACAAACCCCTAACCTCTCCTAGGCAGGAGAAACCCTCCTAACCGTCCCCCTCTCCGCCCTCCGCACCGCCTACACCATCCCCAAGTCCCTCTCCCGCCTCCTCCCAAAAACTACCACAATCCACAGCCTCCTCGCCACTGACCTCCTCCTCGACACCTCCTCCGCCCGACTCCCCTGGCGCGCCGTCCTCCCCACCGCCTTCGACTTCCAAACCTCCATGCCCCTCCTCTGGGACCCCTCTTTACAAGCTCTTCTCCCAACCGCAGCAATTAAGCTTCTCCAAAACCAACAACGCAAGCTAAAGCTCGACTGGACAGCCGTGCACTCCGCCTTCCCCTCCATAAAATACAAAGATTACATTCACAAATGGCTAGTAATCAACACCCGAACCTTCTACTTCCTCTCCCCCTCCCCCGCACACCGGAAGCCCCACCCCAGTAATCGCGACGACTGCATGGCGCAGTCGCCGTTCGCGGATTACTTCAACCACACGGCTTCCCCTTCTGCATGTAATGTCTCGTTCTCTTCTTCAGGATACAGTATCACTACTTCCTCTCCGATCAAGTCAGGGGAGGAAGTTTATATCAGTTATGGGCATCATAGTAATGATTTCTTGCTTGCTGAGTATGGATTTATTCTGTCTGATGAGGGAGGAGGGAATCAATGGGATGAAGTAACGCTTGATTCCTATATCTTGCCTTTGCTGTCTGCTAAACAGAAAGAGAGGCTAGAGGAGAGGGGTTTCTTGGGGAAGTATGTGTTGGACCGGAATGAAGTGTGTTATCGGACTCAAGTCGCGCTTCAGATTCTCGTTTTGCCGGCTAGGAAATGGGAAAGATTTGTGGATGGGATGGAGGACGGGGAGAAGGATCAGGGTGCGGTGGATAAATTGTTGCTGAAGGCTTTGAAGAGGTTTGAGAGAGACGTGAAGGCGAACATTGAGGCTGTTGATGGGCTTGGAAAGGATATGGGTACTGCGAGTCAGAAGGCCACATTGAGGAGACGGTGGGTGCAGATTGAGGCATTGTTACAGACTGCAGCTGATAGGATACAATACTAAAAAGAAAACAAAGCCAAAAACGTTTATCTGAAACGCAATGAATAATGATACTCCTCCCGGTTGTAATGGTAGACCAAGCTCGCCTGGCAAGAACCAAGCCTCTTGGCCATACTAGCCCATGAACAGGGTGCAAACCTCCATAGACTACCAATAACAGAAACAGCCCCAATAACAATGCCCATAAAACATCATAGTCCTTCAGAAACCACTGGCTCCTTGCAAAATCTGTGTTCGTCTTCGCCACTACCACCACAAACTGGAGCTTCTTGCCCCGATGACAACATTCTCAGCTTGCATGGCCTTCCTTTGGCTCGGTAACATAGCCCTATCATCATGAAAGCTCTGCTCTCTGACCCGCGTATCCCGTTCGAAAGATCCTGGCATCCTTGGCATAGACTTCGAGTCATAAGTCGGAGTCCGATTCTCATCCTTCACCTCAAGCAGTTCTGGTGGGAAACTTTCATACGGCTTCTTCTGTTCTTCTTCAATAGTGTTCAGATCACGAGAAAGAGACGACTTTTGCCTTTGCAGCCCCCTGGCTGGAACAGGGAAAGCATTATAGAGAGCGGAGTTTCCTTCGCCGTTTTCCTCTTCATCTGAAGAATTTAGGGATATCAGGTTACTGCTCATCTCGCAGTCGGGATCGTTGGCAAAATTCATGTGTTCGGCAATACTATCAATATCAACTCCAGAGACATCATGATCGAGTGAAGGTCGACGGCTATTTGGGGTAGGTACAGGGGTCATTGACGGGGCTGGCATCACCAAATCAGACACCTCTTGTTTAGCATCTTCGGATCTTTCAAAGCTTGAAGTATTTCTCGAGAAAGGAGTGACCCGACGCACCGAGGGAAGTGTCGGTGCGGCACTAACGCGCCTCATTGTGTTTTTCTGCGAGGTCGTGGCCAAGGTACTCGTGCTCTTCCGAGATGGCAAGCTGGCCGTCTTAGTCGGTGAGTAGGGGTTACCGGGGTATTCTGAAGACGATGTATTTGCAAGCTCTGCCAGATCTTCTGAAGCCATCATGCTTAGCATGACTGCTGGATAGATTGAAGAATCGGATTGATTGGCATCGTGAAAGCCACCCCCACTATTCTGAGTGTACGAACTTTCAACGAAGTCTTTCCGTGTCTTCTGTTGTTTCATACTGCCAAGTCTCAAGCTGCCACTGTTGTGACTTTCACGGCTGCGATCATCTGCGCCGTCCAGATTCGCGGGGTTTTCATTAATCGAAGGCTTACGTTTGCGAAGCCTGTTCCTTTCCTTGGATTTCTCGAACGAGAGATTACCTTTCGAGTGTTTGACGGGAATAGTGCTGTTTGGAGCAATGCCACCAATGACTGGCCTAGGAGGAGAGTAATCACCTGACTTTTTGCTCTTGGTTGGTGGAGTTGAGTTATTGCGATCAAAGAAGTCGTTCTCGTCGCGACTGGTCTTCTGTAGGATTGCATCAATGATGTCCTCAAATGTTATGATTCCGATAGGCTTGGGGGACCGAATTCCATGGATACGGTGGCGCTGGAGCAGGCTATCATCAGCGTTTAACTCTGCAGCTTGAAGAAAATCAACCGTCCAGTCGAACTTGGCTTTCGATGCCTTCAACTTTGACTTAATTCGGTTATTGGTCCTTTCTGTTCCTGTCCAGCGCGTGGTCTCGAAGCCCCAAGAGTCCTTAAGAACAGTCAACGGCGCCTTAGGGGCAGCAGGGACCACCACTGCGATTCTAGAGAAGGTCAATTCAAGTTCCGAATGTTGACTGACGTATTTCGGTTTACCTGGACATCCCTACTTGAAACATGTTTAAAAGCTCGTAAACCGACATGTCGTCTCTGACAACAGGAAGTGGATACAGAGGCAAGTCTTTGACAAGCAAAGAATCATCGCCGTTGCGTTGACCCTCAATGTCTATGCCAATGAGGTTCTGGCCGATGTAAGCTGGAGTTCCGACCTATCCAGTGCGCTATCACATACCTTAATATGAAGGAATCCAAAGATCTTCGTCCCATTCCAATCAGACAAATCAACGGCATCGCGATTTTCTTGATCCTCCGATCGCCCAATAACCGGTATTCTGCTGTATGACCACTTCCTGACCTTCTTCATAAACGACCTGTCGACTTTCTCATTAATGTTAATAGTCTTAACCATATGCCATTTCACAACCATGCCTTGCACGACAACAAGGTCTGCTTTCTCGGCATCCCTCTCACTTACTTCCGAGCCTGATGCGGGAACCATATGTATTTCACCCCCGATCTTTCTCGAGTCGAGATTCAATGCTCCAAGTATGATTCGTCCTGCATCCTGCCCC
>Ga0302325_10024742_pt1 | contig 12484 bp, 5 predicted proteins | sample Palsa_T0_2_FD_201948 | JGI IMG/M metagenome (GOLD analysis project Ga0302325, IMG submission 201948) | Peat permafrost microbial communities from Stordalen Mire near Abisko, Sweden - Palsa_T0_2 | ecosystem: Environmental > Terrestrial > Soil > Palsa > Peat permafrost | place: Sweden: Abisko...
CGGAAATGTCTTCGACCTGCACATCCATGTTCAAGCCGTTCTGCCGGAACCAGCGCAGGCTGGGATCGGCAGCCGTCCAGCGATAAACATTCTCCTCCAGCCGCGAAATCGTTCCATCGTCGATAACCTTGCCCTCTTCATCGCACCAGCAGCAGTAAATCACCTGTCCCACTTTCACCTTGTGGATGTCGCGGGTGATCACGCGGTTCACCAGCCGGGTCGCGTCTTTTCCGGTGATCAAATACTTGTAAAGCGGCGAAATATCGATCAACGCCGCCGCATTGCGGATGGCATTGTACTCGTGCTCATGATGCACCTCATACACGCTGACCGTGTAGTAACCCGACCACTCGCGGTAATTCAAGCTGTGGCAAAGCGGAAAAGTTCTCTCATGAAACGCGGTTCCAATGGGCAAAGGGTTGGCCTCGGAAAGAATTAGGTCGAAGCCGGATTATACGCCGGCCCCTACCCCAAGGCGTCAGCCCGATCTTCGCAGACCGACCAAGAGGGAGACGAGGACTCCGGGGATTGAATATTGAATAAAGAAGGGCACTACTCGCGCTGATCAGCAGGCAGGCAAGAAGACCAACAAACCGGGACGCATTGTCGAGTCCTGACGATCTGGGAGCAGGGCAAAGGGAAAGAAGAGGCGTCGTACTCGGATTCCAGCCCACCCGGGGAGCGAGGAGCTAAAACGCCAGAAGCAACCAAGGCGACAAGAATCCAACCGCGGCAAACGCACCGACGATATTTTGCAATCTCTTGCACAATTTTTAGCTCGCCCGCTCCGAGAAAGCTTTCAGAATAGACCCTGTCTCAAACTGCCCTTCGTGGATGCGTCGTCACTGCGCGAGAGAAATGCAGACAAAATGGCCCGTTCCCGATAGAATGGCAATTCGCCTCCAGCCATGCGCTCAATCATGCCCACATTGTCGAGTGTCCTCCGCAGCTGGAGCGTCCTGCCGAGCGGGCTCTGATACTCACCCGAAAACTGCGCTAGTATTCTTCGTCCGCAGTCTCAACCAGCAAGAGAACAGCTAAAGGCTAAGAGCTTATGGCTACTTCATACGATGTTATCGTAATCGGCGGCGGCCACAACGGCCTCGTCCACGCCGCCTACCTCGCGCGCGCCGGAAAGAGAGTCCTGGTCCTCGAACGCCGCTACATCCTCGGCGGCGCTGCCTGCACCGAAGAAGTCTTTCCCGGCTTCAAGTTCTCGGTCTGCTCCTACGTAGTCTCGCTGTTGCGGCCGGAAATCATCCGCGACCTCGATCTCCCGCGCCATGGCCTTGAGATTCTCCCGCTTGACGGCACGTTCACGCCCATGCCCAGTGGCGATTACCTCTGGCGCGTCAACGACCACGGCAAAACCCATCGCGAGATCGCCCGCCACTCCCGCGTCGACGCCGAAGCCTACGACGAATTCGGCAAAGCCATGCAAGCCATGTGCCGCTTCGTGAAGCCGATTCTCAGCATGGTGCCGCCCGATCCCAACACGCTTAACCCGCGCGAACTGATGAAGCTGCTCTTCATCGGCCGCCGCTTCCAGGGCATGTCGAGCTACGACAAGTACAACCAGGTCCAGCTCATGACCATGAGCGCCATTGACTTTCTAGATCAGTGGTTCGAGACCGACGTACTCAAGGCAACGATGTCGGCCTCGGGTATTATCGGTACATTCCTCGGGGTGCGCTCGCCAGGCACAGCCTACGTTCTGCTCCATCACTACATGGGAGAAATCGACGGTGCATTCCGCGCCTGGGGATTCGCCCGCGGGGGCACCGGCGCAATTTCAAATGCCATCGGCGATGCGGCCCGCGAAGCCGGCGCAGAAATTCGTACCCAAGCCGCCATCGCGAAAATCATCGTCAAAGACGGCAAGGCGAAAGGCGTTGTCCTAAGCAACGGCGACGAAATCTACGGAGACACAATTTCTTCCAGCGTTGACCCGCGGCTCACCTTCAACAAATTCATCGAAGCCGAACATCTGCCTGCCGACTTTCTTGAAGACATCAACCGCTTCAAATACCGCGGCTCGTCGGGCAAAGTGAACATGGCGCTCGACGCGCTGCCGAACTTCAATGCCATCCCCGGACCGGGCGCACACCTGCGCGGCGCAATCTCCATTTCTCCTTCGGTCGAATACATGGAGAAGGCCTACGATGACGCCAAGTACGGCAACTTCTCGCGCCACCCTTACATTGACATGGTGATTCCGTCACTCACCGATCCGTCGGTCGCGCCGCCGGGCAAGCACGTGCTCTCCTGCTTCGTGCAGTACGCGCCCTACAAGCTGCGCCCCGGTTTGAACTGGGACGACCAGAAAGAGGCCTTTGGCGATACGGTGGTTAACACCATCGCCCGGTACGCGCCGAACATCAAAGACATCATCCTGCACCGGCAAGTCATCACTCCGCTCGACCTCGAACGCGAGTGGGGGCTGAGCGAGGGCAACATCTTCCAGGGCGAACTTTCCCTGGAGCAGCTTTTCTTCCTGCGTCCAGCGCCAGGCTACGCGCGCTTCCGCACGCCCATCAAGAATCTCTACATGTGCGGTTCGGCCACGCATCCCGGCGGCGGCATCATGGGCGCGCCCGGACGTCTCGCGGCTCTGGAAATTCTCAAAGACATCAAGGGAGTGGCCTAACCATGCCCCAGACCAACTCTAACCGGCGCGACATCGTCATCATCGGCGGCGGCCACAACGGGCTGGTCACCGCGTTCTACCTGGCTAGAGCTGGATTCAAGCCCCTCGTAGTCGAGCGTCGAGCGCAGGTCGGCGGCGCCGCGATCACCGACGAATTTCATCCCGGCTTCCGTTGCTCCACGCTGGCGCACACCGCGGGCCCGATTCGTCCCGACATCGTCCGTGACATGCAACTTGAAAAGCATGGCTTAAGGCTAATCACGCCGGAGACCTGTGTCACGGCGCTCTCGCCCGACGGTCGCGCTCTTTCGCTGTATCAGGACGAGAGCAAATCGGCGCAAGCCATCGCTGCCTTCTCACAAAAAGACGCAGCCAAGTATCCCGAGTTTGAGAAATCTCTGGAAAAGATCAGCAGGGTAATCGCGGAAGCGCTCGCCACCACTCCGCCCGACATCGATCACCCCAGCCGCGGCGATCTTTGGAGCATGCTCAAAACCGGCCGCGCCCTCCGCAACCTCGGCAAGAGAGACATGTACCGCGTCTTGCGCTGGGGGCCGATGGCCGTGGCCGATCTGGTGGCGGAGTATTTCGAAACCGAATTATTGCGTGCGGTCCTTGCCGCTCGTGGAATCTTCGGAACCTTCCTCGGACCGTGGTCGGCCGGAAGCAGTCTGCAATTGCTGATTCGCGCCGCTGGCGATTCTCGTCCCGCGGGCTCTGCATTCTTCACTGCTGGCGGAATGGGCGCAATCACTCAGGCGATGGCCTCGGCCGCGAAGGCTGCCGGCGTCGAAATTCGCACCGCAGCCGAAGTCATCGAGATTCGCGTGAAAGACGGCGCAGCCACCGGCGTGCTTCTCTCCACCGGCGAAGAAATCAGCGCCAACACCGTCGTCTCCGGCGCCGACCCCAAACGCACGCTGCTCAAGCTGACGGATCCGATGCATCTTTCTCCTGACTTCGTGCAAAAGCTGCAGCATTATCGCGGCAATGGAACGGTCGCCAAAGTCAACCTCGCGCTCTCCGCCTTGCCGAATTTCACCGCTTTAAGAAATGGAGACGGAGCCGCGCTCAAGGGACGCATTCACATCGGCCCCGAGATCGACTATCTCGAGCGCGCCTTCGACGAATCCAAGTACGGCAACTTCTCCCGCCAGCCCTATCTCGAAGCCACCATCCCGTCGCTCACCGATGCCACACTCGCGCCCCAAGGCAAACACGTCATGTCGATCTACATGCAGTACGCACCCTACAAGCTGAAAGGCGATTGGGACGAACAGCGTAAAGCTCTCGGCCAAACGGTGGTCGAGACGCTTGCACAATACGCGCCCAATCTGGCTGAGATGATCCTTACCCACCAGATCATCACTCCGCAGGATCTCGAAGACGTCTACGGATTAACCGGCGGCCAAATCTTCCACGGCGACCTGGCGATCGACCAGTTCTTCACCATGCGTCCGCTGCTAGACTGGGCGCGCTACCGCACGCCGATCACAAACTTGTATCTGTGTGGCAGCGGCACGCATCCCGGGGCAGGCCTAACCGGAGGCTCGGGCGCCAACGCAGCCCGGGAAATTTTGAAAGAACTAAAGAAGTAGCGGCGGCGGGGATGCCGCCGCGACAGCTGCGTCCCGCAACGCGACAGCGTCGAAGACCTACTCCGCACAGGCCGCGACCTCGCTCTCCCGTGCCCTTCGGCGGGCACGTCGAAAACCGAAAATTCTTCTTTACGGCAATAAAACTGTGGTCTTTTGAAGATCCTCCTCCTTCTCTTTTTTCCATCCACTTTCGCACGCACCCGAAAGACCATGCACTTCCGCGGACCGCGAGCCGCCATAACAGTCGCGCTCCGCTGGTAACTTGCGGCAGTGGTGACTTTCGTCTTTACTTGAACAGTAGTAAAGAATTCCCTCAACCGACGGGGAGAATCTCGCTCACGGGAGCGTTTCTTGGCCGAGGACCTTAAGTTTGAGTTATCGATCCTGGCAACAGTCCAGGGCTTCTATCAGAAGCTGTTGCGAGACTCGCTCGGCGGTGATGTGCCTATTCCGAGCGGGCTCGATGAGGTCTCGCTCCGTCACGCGGAAGCTGACCTTCCGGAAACTCTCTCCCGGATGTATCGCTGGCTGTATCTGCTGGATATGGCCATCACGCCCGCGATGATGCGCCAGGCGCTCACTCCGGACACGGATTCCGAAGTGGCCGAGGCTCTGCTTCGCTACTTTGTAAAGCGCCGCGAGCCCAGCGAAGTCAACCGCGACAAAACCGATCTCATTGCAACTTTTCTTTACCGCCATCCCCGTGTCCCCGGCCAATGGCAGCAGCGCGGCTACGGGTTGGACGGAGCGCTGCCGCTCTCTCCGTTCGAGATTGCCTTGATCGAGATTCTTGCCGATAGCGACGTGCCCTCGCTGCCCGAAGAGCATGTGCAACTGCTGCGAAACTTCGATCCCTTGCGGGAAGAGATTGCCCGCTATCGCGATTTCAACTCGCTCATCGACTCCGGCATTGTTTCGCGGGTGCGCGAGTTGAAGCGCTGGCTCGATGGTTCCTTCTATCATCCCGGTGTGCTGGCCACGGTCGCCGCCCACAATGCCGCGTTCGGCGCGCGTTTTGACCAGCTGTTCGGCAAAGCCCTGACCGAGATCAAACAATTCGCCCAGGCCCTGGACGAAATGGGAGGCAGCATTCTCAGCACGGTGGACGGCGTGGAAGTCACGGTCGACCACGTGGCCGCGATCGAGCAGAAAGAAATGCTCGAGGCCGACTACGGCAGTACGCTGGAAAAATTTCGCCGCGTCTCTCGCTTGAAAAAAGAACTAGACCGGCGTCCACCCATCCGCAAGTCATTGCTCGCGCCAGCCGCCAGGCACAAAACGCAATCCTCCGGCGGGACGGCCGCCGCCCCCAAATCGGCGCGAGTGGCCCCTGCCCAAGCGCCCGCTGTGGCTCAGGTGTTTCAACCCCCGGTCATCACGGCGCAGCAAATCTCTGCCGAAGAAGGCAAATTGCGCCGCGTCGAGGAATCGATCCGGATCTTTGTCCGCGTGGCCGATCCTAAGTTTCGTCAGGTTGTGCCCATGCGCTACTTCAATCTGACGCTAACCCCGCCCGAAGCCGAAGCCTACAATGCCAGCTTCCTCGAGGAAAACAGCCTCCGCGCCGATGTCGCCCGCAGGCTGATCCGTCTGGTTTCGTGCGTAGCCCGGGTCAACACTGAACTCGAAGAACTAAAACGCAGCCAGAGTATGTCCTCGCTATGGAAGCTCCACGCCGACGCGCTGGTCGTCTTGCTCGACATCGCCAGCACCACGACGGAAGAAGCCGCGGGAGTTGCCAAGATAGCGGAAACTAAAGACGCTGCCGCATCCGCCAAAGCCATTCGCGAAACCGTGCAGAAACTCCGCGACCGCTCCGATCTGGCTGTGAAAGCTCTGGCGCATCCAGGAAGCTAGTGTGGTGTCCACGAAATAACTAGACAACTTTAGTGCTCTTCTTTCTGCTCCGTGGCAAAGTGCATCCCGGTTGAATCTTCTCCAGCGTTTGCCGACAGCGAGACAGCTTTTCCACGATCGATTCCACCGTAACCGTCCGAACAAAAGGTTTGGGATTTTCGTTCCAGGCGTCGGAAAACTCCCGGATGGCCTTTTGCAGATCCTTGACGCTGAAGAATGCGCCCCGACGGACACATTGGCGCGACAACTCACCAAACCAGCGTTCCACTCAGTTCAGCCAACCGGAACTGGCGGGGTCAAAATGCAGCACGAAACGGGGATGCTGTTTCAGCCCGGTAGTATGAAATACTCCTTCTTTACCGTTACCCTTCATCCCCAAATTCTGCGGGGTAGATTCCGAAAATCACGTTCATTCCGTACCGTTCGAGATCGATCTCCTGGAGACACTTTCCCTCAACGATGTCGTACAGAGCGATGTGCGTGGCTTGTTCCTTCTCGGCGAAGCCATGTTTGATCCACAGGATATTTTCGGTGAACTTGGTCTTGCGCACCCGCGTGAACCCAACCCAGACCCTGCGCTCATCGAGAGGCAACACTCCGCGGCACCAGCCGAGCACTGTCTCACGGTGCTGGCGGGTCCGGTGAATCTCATGGAGGTCGACGATTTGGTCGATTTCAAGGCTGTGAAGGTTGGCAATCACGATTCTTCCGTCCACGGTCGTGAAATAAATGCGGTCACCGATAACCAAGCCGTCGTGGGGCTTCTCAACCTCAATGTTGATGCGCCTTCCCGGGCTCGTCAAGCAAATCGCGTCCCTTTGGATATGCCGGGTGACCCATACTTCCTCGCCCAGTTGAAAGGCTCCATTGGGATGAGACCGGTGGGGCTTGGTGCTATCTACTTTTCGATAATCCACGTCGCGCGAGAAGCGGGACCAAGGGTCTTCTCCGAGCACACTCCATTCCTTCAGCACCTGGCCTTCGGGCGTGAATTTCACCACCATGTCCAGGCCGGTACTTGCCACCAGAAGGTTGCCGTCATGGGTCGGCGTGACATGATGGAGATCATTAAAAGAAGGCAGAGATACGTAACCGGTGCGCCTGAAGCCGGGCACCTCAAAAACCAATACCTCGGTAGAGGTGCAGGTATAGAGCTTTTTCCCGACCAGTGTCGCCGACTTAAAGATATGGGATGATTCATCACTGGCGCGCGCCTCGGGGGGACTTTTGTATTCCACCTCCAAGGTGGCGATCGCGGCCGATGTGTCCAGGCGCAATATCAGGGCAGCTTCATATAGATGTTGCTCCTTTTCGGCCTTGAACAGCAGTTTTCGCTGTCGACCTCCTAGGAGGTATAGGAGACTCATCGTCCCTTGGACCTTCCCCGAGGCGATCGTCCCCTGGTTTCGTGCTCCTGCTGCTGGCCCGGTGGCAAGGGTGGTCGTGTGAATGAAAGGAGTTGCACCTCGCGTGTAACCTGGGAAGGACTTCCCTTTTTGGCCAGAGAAATTTCGTCTTGTCGCATCGTCGCGCTAGGATTCATTCAGTTTACCCAGCCTTTCACTATGACCGCCAACTCTTCAGCCGTCAACTGTCTCAGCGACGGCGGCGACGGCCGAAGCCGCAGCATACCCGGATGAGTAGGCAAATCGCGCAGCATCCAACGGCTGGCCTCGGATGCGTCCGGCCTGGTGACCCCCTTTGACAAGCGTAATGGGTCTTAGGGTGGAGATGAACTTATAAGAGGTCCCCACGTTCAGAGAGGGGAATGATCCGAAAAAAAGTCTTACGTCTCATGGTTCTTCTAAGTGACTTTGGTTACGTTTGGTAGAGCAGGTTAACCGTAGAGTATTGAGCATGGCTTCTGGCGAAGTTCGAACGCAATGCTCCTGGCAACTTTGCCCGCGCGTTCCGTTTTTTCTTGACGTCAGGACTCAATTCCGGTGTAATTCTCCCAATTCTCCGATTGAGACTCAGGTTGCAGCCTGCCTTGTGAACCTGCGACAGGATGTGGGGCACGCTAGAACGCGCCGCACTTAATCGGGTGATGTGTAAGATCCGAAACGTCCCTCCCCATGGGTAGCTCGTCGATGCCCCGCCAAACGCGGGGCTCGCATGACTCAGACGATGAATGAGACCCAAATTGAGTGAATTGATAGTGGACGGTTATTTCTGCAACGGTGGCCAGTGGGCAAAATACGGAGTTGACGACATCTGTCCTCTCTCCCAGAGCGGTATATATGTCGGTTCCGACATGCCGCAGTTGAACCGCGCCCGTAGGCTACGTGCCGGAGGCGCATTGCAATACGCGGCACTCTTTCTGCTGCTCTGCGCCCTGCCAGCCACGGCGCAGAACACTCTGACCGTTCTGATCTTTGGCACCGCGACCGTCACCAGCAGTCCGGCGGGAATCTCCTGTACCGTCACTGGAGGGACCGGATGTTCGGCCAGCCTCCCTTCCGGCACGGTCACGCTCAGTGAAACTCCGGGAACGGGCCAGACTTTCTACGGTTGGACCGGAGGCTGCACCGGCTCGGGTTTGACTTGCACCTTCAGCCTGACTGCGAATACTTCGGTAGCCGCCGTGTTCCAGTGCGGTCCCCCAATTTACCCCTGCTCCACCAGAAGCACGTCCCCGGTTGGCACTCTTACGCCGCTCTTCTCGACCTCGACACCGTACAACACGGTGGTTTACTCTCCCCTAAACCCTACGCTCGACCCCATTACGCGCTTCATCGACCAGAACATCGTCGAGTACGGAACCAGCACGAACTTGGCAACAAAGATTGGGGAGGCCAATCTCACCACCTCCGCTGGCGATGTTGATAACGATACTTCGCTGCACGCCCAATATGTAATGATTCGGGCATCAGGAGGACCGAACTGGATTTTTCAAACTTCCATCGTTAACGGCGCCCTGCAGAATGCGACCAACGGCGGGGAGAATCCAAGCCTCTATGTCTACGCTCCTGCATTCAGCTTCAGCCGCGTGTCCGAGAACGTTTTTTACTACTTCAACGGCAGTCTGTTAGAGCAGGCGACGATCAACCCAGGCATGCCGATGACCGCCACGCTCACCAGCAATTCGCACTTCCCATTCAACATCGATAACTGTCCGGGTGCGGGTAGTGGTACACCTACTTGGTTCTCGTCTCTCACGGCATCCGCGAACGACAACGTTTTCATGTTTTCAGCGAGTTGGGTCGGTGGCCAAGGCTATGCCCATCTTGTGTTCGCCTATAGTCCTACCCTCGGCTGCTCGACGCTCGACCTTGCGCCCAACGGCACCGCCAGCACCAACGGCAACTGGTACGCCTACTGCGTCGGATCTTGCAGCGGGGCGGCTCCGACAGGTACGGAATCAACCTGCACCGCCCCGAACTATGCCACGGGCGAGGGCATTCACGATGATTTCTCTACTGTGGATGGTATGGTGGAGCAGGTTGAGACGGGCTGTTGGACTGGAGACAGCGGGAATCCCGCCTACTGGCAGATCAATTCCGGCAACGTGCAGACCTCAAGTGACCTCAATCCGCCTGCTGGCCAATCCGCCGGAGGCCATAAATCGCTCGCTTTTACGCACATAAATTTCACCAACTCCCCCGATCCCAACAACCGCGTCCTCAGTCCACTGAGCACTGCGAACATCGCGAACTTCACGCCTCTGGCAACCCTCACCATCAACGCGGGGGACTTCCATTCAGCCTTCCCTTGGGACTTGAACGGGAACGACCTCAACTATGTGCTGTTCGAGAGTGCGTGCAACGTGACCACGAACAGCGCGTGCGGTAAGTATTTAGCCCCAAACTGGCTGCAAAACGAAGTCTTCGGGATTTCTCCGGCTAGTTCTTCAGCGGGGGTAGTGCGCTTTGCCGAAACTTACAACAGCGGCACATCTACATACTTTTCCTGCGGGGACGGCATCGGCTTCGCGTCTCAGGACGGGCAATGGTGGTTCTGGATTGCCGACGGCCTGCTGAATCTCGGAACAGACGGGAACGGCAAGCCTTTGTGCTCGGTGTTTGCGGTACACCTGGATGCCACGGGGCCGCCGCCGCCGGGAATCTACAGCCCGGTCAAGGGTTCCGCGCTGACCGGCGCCTCGGCGACGTTCCAGTGGGGAGCCTACCCCGGTGCTAGTGCTTATTGGCTGGACATCGGTTCTACTCAGGGCGGCAACAACTATTACTCGTCGGGCAGTCTCTCCACTTCTACATTCTCGGAGAACGTGACGACGCTTCCGAGCAATGGCAGCACGGTGTACGCAACCTGGTATTACCTGCTGAACGGAACCTGGACACCCACCTACTACAGCTACACGGCGTTGGGCGGGAACTCTAGCCAAGGCGCACTCACGTCCCCGGTTCCGAGTTCGACTCTGCCTGGGAGCAGCGTGGCCTTCACCTGGACAGCGGGCTCGAGCGCAACAGCGTACTGGATCGACGTCGGCAGCACGTCCAGCGGAAACAATTACTATTCCTCGGGCAACCTGGGTAACGTGCTGACCCAGACGGTAAATGGCTTACCGACGAATGGCAGCGGGGTCTATGTAACGCTGTATTCATTGGTGGGTGGAGTATGGCTGAGCAACACATACTCCTACACCGCCCCCGCATTCAACGCGGCGTCAGGAGCAGGGGCAATGACTTCGCCGGCAAACGGCTCGACTCTGAGTGGGAGCAGCGTGGCCTTCAACTGGACAGCGGGCGCGGGCGCAACGGCGTACTGGATCGACGTCGGCAGCACGTCCGGCGGAAACAATTACTATTCGTCGGGCAACCTGGGTAACGTGCTGACCCAGACGGTAAATGGCTTACCGACGAATGGCAGCGCGATCTACGTAACGCTGTATTCATCGGTGGGTGGAGCATGGCTGAGCACCCCATACACCTACACCGCATTCAACGCGGCATCGGGAGCAGGGGTAATCACCTCGCCGGCAAACGGCTCGATTCTGAGTGGGAGCAGCGTGGCCTTCACCTGGACAGCGGGCGCGGGTGCGTCGGCGTACTGGCTGGATGTGGGAAACACAGCGGGCGGGAACAATTACTACTCGTCCGGGAACCTGGGCAACGTGCTGAACGTGACGGTAAATGGTCTGCCAACGAATGGCAGTACGGTTTACGCCACCCTCTATTCGCTGATCAGTGGCAATTGGACGCCGAACGCGTATACCTACACCGGCTACACCTTGGCAGGGGCGGCGGGTGGGGTGATTACCACACCGGCTTCGGGATCGACGCTGTCGGGGAGCAGTGTGACGTTCGACTGGACAGCGGGCTCGACCGCCACGGCGTACTGGATCGACGTCGGCAACACGTCCGGTGGAAACAATTATTATTCGTCCGGGAACCTGGGCAATGTGCTGACGACGACAGTAAATAGATTGCCGACGGATGGGAGCACGATCTACGCGACGCTGTACTCGCTGATCAGTGGAGTGTGGTCCAGCAACACCTATACGTACACGGCGTTGACTGCGACCGGTGGATTGGCAGCGCTGACGTCGCCGGTTCCGGGTACGACGCTGAGCGGGACGACCGTGACGTTCACCTGGAGTTCGGACTCGAACGCAACCGCCTACTGGGTGGACATCGGCAGCACTGCGGGCGGCAACGATGTGTATTCCTCAGGGAACCTGGGGACTGCGCTGACGACGACGGTGTCCGCACTACCGGCAAACAGCAATCCCATCTACGTGAGCCTGTACTCCTACGTGGGAGGGCAGTGGTTGAACAACCCGGTCACCTACATTTCGGGTCCTTAGGGAACCAAACCACCGACCGTCGACTCACGTCGACGGCTGGTTTCACGGGGGACAAAATCCGTGCCCCTTTCTTATGCCGTACTACGAATTCCAGCTTCGAGCGGGTGCATCTTTCTGATGGTTGCGTTCCAGAGCTGAGGCGAGATTGGCCACGCATGGGGCAGGACTCGGCATCGCTGTAATCGGGCTTCGCGCAGAACACCTCGACCAACGCACTGGCCGCCTGTTGATAGCCGCGGGCGTAAATGTGCAGCTCACCCTTAGCATGACGCGTGAAATTCAGCACGAAATAACCGTGCATGTGTGCCTGCGGGGAGAAACGCGGCCAATTGGCAGCCTACCGAATGGAGTAGATCAGTCCACCGGCGGTCGTAACCTTAGGGCGGCCGCGCAGCATAGGCTGCGCCTGGTAAGACCAAGAAAGCCAACTCAAGTTAGGCAGACACTTCGCCCGGCGGACAGCCGAGGGCGGCTGTCCCCACACGGGTCCAATCTGATAGCTGAGGGCCGATAGATGCCACTCAGTTGATATCAAACTGCTCCTGATGCAGCGCCGGGTCGCTCTTCACGATGATGGTCCGCTTGGTAAGCTCTTCCATCTCGTTCAGCAGGCGG
>Ga0302325_10024743_pt1 | contig 12484 bp, 19 predicted proteins | sample Palsa_T0_2_FD_201948 | JGI IMG/M metagenome (GOLD analysis project Ga0302325, IMG submission 201948) | Peat permafrost microbial communities from Stordalen Mire near Abisko, Sweden - Palsa_T0_2 | ecosystem: Environmental > Terrestrial > Soil > Palsa > Peat permafrost | place: Sweden: Abisko...
TCCAGGTAAGAATGTCCTTTTGTATGATCTCCACGCGTTGGCCATGTTCTTCCCCATATTCGCTGGTCGCCAACGTCTCTTTTTGGCGTCGTGCCAATTGTGGCGATATTTCAACGATTCTGTAGCGTGTCGAGGCGTACACCTCAGGATCGGACGTGCGGATATAGTCGAGGATATTTAGCATGAGAGTCCCATTGCCGCCACCTATTTCGTAGATATGCAGATCTGTATGTGGATAGTAATGTGCACGATACTGATGCAAAACGTGGCGGGCGAGGGCTTGACCGTAATAAGGCTTGAAGAGCTCGGTAGGGGTATGAAAAACTTGTCTCGCCGTGCTAGTCTCTTGTTCGGATCGAATATCCTCCTCAAAAGCATCAATGGCTTTTGCAACGTGTCTGTCGTATTCTAGACTGTTTTTCATGTTGGGGAATTCGAAGGGCTGAGGCGGAGAGAAAATCCTGGCCTGCTTTGAAAAATATCCGTAGTTCGGGTTGTAAAGACTGTCGGCAATGAAGCTAGGTGTCAAAGATTATAAGAGGGTGCAATTACTCTCTTGCAACAATTTTGACGCGACGTGGAGGGACTCTTAAGCGTTGAAGGTCGGCAGGTGTGGCCCAAGGCAACGCCTGCAGCCGAGGCGCGGCTTCATCGAGCAGCGAATATCGAAATGTGTTTGTTTGATTGTAATCGCGCAACACATGCTTGACAACCTTTTGCTTTGTGGAGCTGCATTGGGCAGATGATGAGAAGAGACGGACTGCCAAAGGCCTACGGACTCTCATCCATTCCACACTTGACGATGATGATCGGCTCTGCACAGGAATCGCACATATGTAAATGAAATCCATGCCGGGCTGATTGCCGAGAGCACATAATTTATAACAACCGCCCTCGGCCCTTCCACCCCTCGCCAACAATGAGCAACAAGCACTTCAACGTAGAAACACTGGTGTTCCCAGGCGTATTCCCACGAGGACACCCCCGATGCACTCAAAAGCCCACCGACCGACTGGAAATTGTCGTCAACAAGTACTCTCCCCGAACAAATCCGGAGCCAAAAGTCGGTGATGTGACACTTATTCTACTGCATGCAAACGGGTTCCATAAGGTACGACAACTATAGCGAGGTGATGTAATTGTAGGAACTGTATGAGCCTTTCTTTGATGCTATTTTGGAGAGGAGTGAGAGGGCTGGGTTCAGAATACGTGCGATTTGGGCGCCTGATATTTCTAATCAGGGGGAATCGGGAGTGCGCAATGAAGACAAGTTAGGGGATATGGGTACTGTGTTATGATTGTGGAGGCTAACTTATAGTGGACTGGCTCGATAATTCGCGAGATTTGATTAAAATGTTTTCGGTATTCGATATTCCGCAGCCTGTCGTCGGTATGGGTCATTCCATGGGCGGAGCACAGACGTATGCTTTTTGGATACTGTTTGTTGATGGTAGATTCTATGCAGCTTTATGCCAACCAAGTCTGTTCACTGCATTGATCGGGATTGATCCTGTCATTGAACATACATCGGTGTTCGTCCACGCAAGTTTACCCGCCGCGGCCTCATCCCGCCGCAAAGACATTTGGCCCAATCTCTCCGAGGCCACCAAATACTTCACCTCAAGGGGCTTCTACAAGCGCTGGGATCCTCGCGCCTTGGAATTACATCTCGTATGGTCCCTCGTGCCATTTTCTGACCTAGAAATATGGATTAAGAGAACTGCCTACTAAAACCTATCCTCATGACAAGGGTGTTACTTTGACAACTCCAAGACATCAAGAAGTATACACATTCCTGAAATCGAGACCGCATCCCGATGGAGAGGGTCTACAATTCTATCGAGACGAGCCAAAGCGGGTATTCGATCAACTGCACGAGATCACATGTCCTGTACTGTACGTCTTTGGCGGTAGAAGCGAAGTCAGCAGTCCTGAAAACATGAAGCGAAAGATAACCAAGACTGGGAAGGGAGATGCCGATGTTATCATAATCAAGGAAGCAGGCCATCTTATCCCACAAGAAGAAGTTGATAAATCTGGTAATATATTTATTGGATTGTTCATACTGATTGTAGCTGATGCGGTGGTGCCGTTCATTGCGAAACAGGTGAGTCGGTGGAAGAAAGAGTATGAGGAAGATCTCAACTATAAAAGAGAACCGTTGTTGCCGGCTGCGTGGGTAGCCCAGTTATCAGCGGGAGAAGCGAGTTTGAGGAAATTGCAAGCAGAGATATTGGATATAGATAAACTTAAAGCAAAATCTAGATTGTAGGGTATAGAGAAGGGATCAGTTCTGCGTTGTAATTAAAGTATATATGGATATCGGTTTCACAGATCAAAATTGATCTGAAGGCTCTGGTCAATGTATGGCGAGGGTGCCGTTTCGGAAATGAATTGAGTGACGGGCCGCATTGACCTGCCGGCACACCAAGGCATTTTGGTACGACATCACCGCTTTGTTTCGCGACATTCTCTTTTCATACAGGATGACCGCGTCAAGGACATCGCGAGGTCTTGTGCTGTCCAACAGACTGAAGTTGGTCGATATCTTGTCTGCTGTGAGACTGTTGTCATGTTGGTTGGGCGAGAGCTGACTCCAGGTTTCGGGACATTCTGTTTGTACTTACTCTCCTTCGATGGACACGGATTGCATACTTTCAGGTAACCGGTGTTGGTATCACCGGGACAGTGATGGTACGTCCTGTAGAGAGTGAGCCTGATTTCTTAGGGTCTTTATAAAGCTTTGGAAAGAAAGTTCATCAACCTGACTTTCAAGATTCCACGCCTACGGCAGGCCGCCGATGCGCAGCTTGCTGAAGCGGTGGCCAGTATCGATGAGAAAGTCGGGAAACTACCGCCAGGAGTGACGAGCTTCCGGCGAATTCCAAAAGTAGGCATGTCGGATGATCAGGTTGTCAGTGAGCTAGAACAGTAAGATCAGTCATGGTCTCACTCACAGATGCAGGTATGCGGAACTCGGAGGAGCGAACTGGAAAGATGGACGGGTCAGCGGAGCAGTATACCATGGGGGCGAGAAGCTCACGCAACTTCAATGCAAAGCTTATTCGATGTTCACAGTCTCAAACCCTCTTCATCCCGGAGTGTTCCCTGGCGTTCGGAAGATGGAAGCGGAAATTGTCGCAATGGTATAGCAACTCCTATTCGGTTTAACGGCAAGGTCCTTGATTTATACAATGCTCCGGAAGGTGCAGGAGGTACAACTACAAGCGGCGGAACGGAGAGTATCCTGATGGCCTGTAAAGCGTGGAGAGACAAGGCATATCACGAGAACGGAATTACTTCACCCGAGATGTATCCGATATTCCGCAAATTTCTGCTAATGCTCAGGGTTGTTCCATTGACCGCTCATGCGGCTTTCGATAAGGCTGCTGAATATTTCAAAATTAAACTTCGTCATGCACCAATCGATCCGGTATCGCTGAAAGTCGACATCCACGCATTATCCCGCTTAATTAACCGAAATACTATTTTGGTACGTTTGACTCCATCCCGTGACTTGTATCAATGCGCTGATCCTGTGCGTGTCCAGATTGTCGGGTCAGCCCCCAACTTTCCGTTCGGCACCATTGACGATATTGCTGCACTCTCACGCATTGCCGTGCGCAGGCGCGTCCCGCTCCACGTGGACGCATGTTTAGGTTCCTTTATCGTCCCGTACTTGGAAAAAGCCGGTTATCCGACCGAGCCTTTTGACTTCCGTCTCGAAGGCGTGGCCAGTATCAGTTGCGATGTCCACAAGTACGGATTCGCACCCAAGGGAACGAGCACCATTATGTATCGACGGAAATCAGATAGACGATATCAGTATTTTATAGCCCCGGATTGGCTTGGTGGCGTCTATGCAAGTCCCTCCATGGCAGGCTCAAGGCACGGTCCCTGACTGTCGGGCTAATTTTAGGCCTGGCGCTTTATTGGCTGGCTGCTGGGCAAGTTTAATGTCTCAAGGGGAGTCGGGATATATTGCGGCATGTCACGGAATAGTCGGCGCGGCAAAGAAAATTGAGCGCGGAATCAGAGAAACCTTGTCTCCTGATCTGCATATAATGGGAAACCCGATTACTTCCGTTGTCGCATTTTCGTCGAAGACATTGAATATCTACGACGTGGGGGATCGCATGAGTAATCGTGGATGGGAGTTGAACGGACTTCAGAAGCCACCGGCGTTGCATATAGCATGCACGATGTTGACGATATCTGCGGTCGACACGTTCTTGAAAGATCTCGCCGAAGTGGTTACCGAAGTGAAGGTTGCAACAGTGGCCGCTGAAGCGGAAGGCGTAAAGAGACAAGACGGCGACATGGCGATGCTTTATGGTGTTGCTGATACGAAAATTGGGGGGCATTTGGGAGTAATATCGAAATTGGCTGAAGCGTTTCTGGATACACTTTACAAAGCATAATCTGGTAACTCAATCCGAAAGCAGGGTTAGCATACAGTTTCTAGCAGTTGCAGAATGTGACATGCCAATAGATGGTGTTCTTTGTCCGATTATTTTCAATTACGAGAATGATTCGTTACAATGCCGCGCAGTGCCGCGCCAAGGGAGGCCCAAACGCTGTGTGGGTGGTGGGGGAACAGGCTCGCGAAAGTTGCACACCGCTGATCACCGGTCGTACACAGACCACGCCAACACGAGTCACGACAAAGATAAGCTTTTTATTCGATTCGGAAAGGGCTCCTGGGATGGGATTGCCTGCGGAACCGGGGACAAGGCGAGCAATTCTTTCCCGTGCTCATCAGAAGATGCCGAACTATTCCGAAGCCGATTGCCCTTTAGGTTATGGATCAATTAAGTTGACGACAAACAAGGCTGTGCTGTCTTGCGCGCTATGAACCTGTGTCTTCATTAAGCGCCAAAATCCAAATATGCGGCTCCTCCGTAGATCGTGGCCCCGGCAACTTTAATGTCCTCGAAGCCCCCCACCCAAAAATCTCGGGAAAAATGCGGAAACGAATACCCAGTTCGTTCGCGAACTCTCCTGACGTAGTATTTGTTTCATTGCGTGGTCACAATGGGTCAAATAAGTAAACGGCTACCGGAAGATTGGAAGAGGCATGGGGTCAAAGATAGCGATTGCCTGATGCCTATAGGGAAGCCACCCGCGCAAAAGGCCAAACTCGAAGACAAGCCCAAGGTCCGCTACTTTGATGACGGGGTTTGGACGACTCAACATCCAACCGCGACAGCTTTCTCCTTAGAGTGGTTCCAAATCCACCTGGCGATGGTTCCATATTGTCTGGAATTGCTGAAAATGGCATTCTTAGTGAGCAAATCATGTCTTTTAACCGTCGCGGTAGGGACTGTGGTCAGGGCTTTCGTGGACGCCGCTCAATTGTACGCCTACACAAGGTTTGTGAATGAGGTACTTTCAATGAAGCTTACAACTTTAACTTAAGGCTCAAGAGTCTATTGTTCAACATAACTATGATCTGGAGAAACTTTGTCTTCTTGCAATGTTGAATCCTCTGCTTCAAGTCATAGACATGCTGCTGATGCAGGGGATGTAAGCACTGATCCTGATGGTGTTAATGTTTCTAGTGGTCGGTCAAGCGGTATTTTAGAGCGAAAGCTAACGGATCACGTCAACAAACAATTGATGGCAGCCCATCTCCGTCTCGACCTCAAACAAGTCGAAAAACCCGAGGTGGGCCGAATCTATCAAGAGGTAGTAGCCGCAACTATGTCCGACTAATCTCAAGGCAATGGCAGCGCCCCGCGGACGTACAGTTTTCGCGATCCAGAGCAATATCCGTCTCTTTCGAATGTTTACTTCCTCCATCGGTCAATCGATGGCATTAATGCGACTTGTCTCTTTCGATGCATGGCCTTTGCTTTTAGTTAGTTTTCTTCAGACAGCGCGTCCAGTTCTTTATGGGTTATCGGGCAGTTCTTTTTACGGCGTAACAGGTATGATACAATGGAGTCCAATGTTGATCGTCAGATATCACTAATCCGTCATATTATCGCATGAAAACGTTGAGAGATGTCGCTATGAGCATTGATATTCGCAAACAAATCACAGCTCTGGGTCTCGATAAATGGCTTCTTCAAGAATTTGATCTAGCATGTTCCGAGTTGCCAGAAAGCACAACCTATAGTCCTCCAAATCCAAATCTGCGCGGAAATGCACATCTCGTGGACGCCATTGTACGAGAGGGCTTGGATGCTGCGCTGTATATATGCGCTGCCTTCCGCTCTAATCGACCGGGAGTCAACCTGGGCACCGTCATCGTAATGAGAGCCGCGGCAACAGCGCTGAGCAGCAGTATTACTAACTTGCACATCATGATTGAAAGTGCTACGGCCGAGTTCAAAGCAACGAAGAGTTACTTGGACTGTCTGCGATTGACAAACCATATGCGACGACCGAAACGGATTATTCCGTATCGTGACTTGGAAGGGAAGGGGATGAGAATCGAGGCTCGGAATCTGCATTTCAGTTACTCAGATTATGATGATAAGCAAGTGCTGAAGAGCGTCTCATTCAATATCGAGCCTGGCCAAACGATTGGTATTGTGGGTTATAACGGGTGATTCTATTGTATCTGCTGCTAAGAATAGGGCTGGAAAATCCACTCTCGTCAATCTTCTGTGTCGATTGTATGACACGACTAAGGGAAGACTACTTATCAACGGCCATGATGTCGAGGAGTACGATCCTGCTGATCTCCGCAAGCATATAGCTGTTCTATTTCAAGACAAAGGTATTATAATTCTCGACGTTTCTCATGCTTAGCCTTTCTGAATGGGTTTTCAATACGTGAAAACATCGGAATCGGCCAAGTTGACTGCATAAACGACGACGAAGCACTTTTTTCAGCAATCTCCGCAAGCGGGTTATCAGAGTACATACGAGCCCTCCCAAAACACATCGACACCAAACTCGGCCGCCCCGTTGACGACGAATTAAGTCGCATCACGGGTTCCCTGGGTATAACCAAGCCCCCTCCCAGCGATGACTTTATTTCTCCCTCAGGCGGGCAAATGCAGGGCATCGCCCTGGCACGGACATTCATGCGTATTTCAGAAGCCGGGTTACTGATCCTGGACGAGCCCAGCTCGAATCTGGATCCCGAAGCGGAATTCGACTTATTCAAAAATATTAAAAAATACAGATCGCAGAAAACGACTATTTTTATTACCCATCGTTTTAATACCGTCAGGTTGGCGGACAAGATATTGGTCCTTGAGCATGGCACGGTTACAGAGTTTGGCTCACATGACGAGTTGATGAGGATTCCGGATGGGAGGTATCGATATCTCTATAGTTTGCAGAAGGATGGATACCAAGATATTCACTAGCGGGATGTTGTTTCAAATTTTGAACAGATGCAATAAAAGTTCCTCGGCACGGGAATTCAAAAAGGGAGATCAGATGGCTTGTCTGTGTTTACTGTCTGAACTCATATGTCCGCAACGAAGTCGTTGTGCCGCATTTGGCATTTTTATCCGTCTGAAAAGTTATATCAAGTCGTTAAATGAGAGTGATGCCAATTGATGAAAGCAATGGCATCGGTTGTGAATCCCGAGCTCCCCATGTCCCTTGAACTTCCGGCGGAGATTGATCTGGGGTTTGGTATGCCGCTCCTCTTCCCGGAAACCAAATTTGAAGTAAGAAAAGTTGGTCAAATTAAAACGTCAGATGGATGAAGCTCTCAACATATCAACATATCATCTTGGGGAAGTTTGACAGGCAATCTCGAAAAATTAAACTAATAATAACTAACTAACGGTCTAATTAATCTCGCAACGGAACAATAAGGAATGCAGTCATGTGTTTTGCAGCAGATTAATTAGTTGGTGATGCGGGCCCCGCCTGCAGCAGAAGCCTTGCAGGGAACCAAGTGTGGCTAAGCGAGGACAGACGAAGGCGTGGTTTGTGTTCTCGGGCCGACTGTTATGGCGCAGACAAGTATAGAACAGTATAGCCGAGGATATTACATAGCACATTGCTTATTCTGCCTTGGCAACAGCGTGGGGGGCGTCCGCGGTGTGCCCGAGCCAATGATCTGCACATTCTTATGCAGTCCGTGCACAAGGGGAAGCAATCCAAAGCACGCCGCCACCACCTGTTTGGCTCGACATATCATAAATGACCCCTGTCAACACTCAATGGACAGGACGCGCGTATCGTCTGAAACACTCCTCGCCGCTTCCGTTACGCCGCGCTGCTGTCTGAAGAATCGCTATATTATGCCCTCCATCCGCGGCCATCTCAGTCTCTCCTCACCATCTTCACACTTGTTCCTCACACACACCTCGCTCGTTACCGTACCGACTCTCAAGCTCGAGTATTTTCGCTCTTTCGTCTAGCCGATTACTTCCTCTCTTCATCACTTCATCAAGATGCTCGCATACGTCGCTCTAGCCGCCCTCGCTCCGCTCCTCGCATCCGCACAAATCGTCGGCGGGTGCGGCGGTGTCCAGAATCCCGATGCCTACTGCACCTCTCTCATGGGTCCCGGCTACTCCTGCTCTGGTGTCTCTTGTGTCCAGGATGCGACGACGACTGCACCCCCCCTCATCGGCGGTTGCGGAGGCGTTCAAAATCCCGATGGATACTGTACTTCTATGTTCGGTGACGGCTACACCTGCAGCGGTTCCGTCTGCGCCACTGTCGTCCCAGACTTCGTCGGCGGCTGTGGAGGTGTTCAATTCCCCAACGCTTTCTGCACCTCCCAATACGGTCCAGGATACACCTGCAGCGGAGTCTCTTGCGTCTTGGCTAAACCCACTGCTCCCGTCATCGGCGGCTGCGGAGGAGTCCAAGATCCAAATGGATACTGTGCTTCTCAATCTGGCCCCGGATATACTTGCTCCGGAGCCGTTTGTGTTTCCGCAACTCCCGCTCCTCCCATTGTCGGCGGATGCGGCGGTGTCCAGTTCCCGAACGCTTTCTGCACCTCCCAGTACGGTCCAGGATACACCTGCAGCGGAGTCTCCTGTGTCTTGGCTAAACCCACTGCTCCCATTATCGGCGGTTGCGGCGGCGTGCAAAACCCTAACGCGTACTGTACCTCCATGTTCGGCGCAGGATATACCTGCTCGGGTGCCTCATGCGTCATGGCCGGCTGGTCGACCACTTGCACTACTTCCTCCACCAGCTGTGCCAGCACGGTCACTTCGAAGACCAAGACCACGGTCACTGTTCTCCCAACACAGACTCTCCCAGTTAACTCGCCTGCAACTCGAGTGAGCATGGATCTCGGTGGACTTATTGGAGCTGGTGCTGCCTTGTTCATTGGCGCATTTGTGGCGATGCTTTAGTGGAGTTGATTGGGGAGATGGGGATAATTTCTTGGTGCTGTATGTAATAAAACGAGTATGTTGTAATGAATTTGTAGTTCGCGAAAACATCGTGCCTGATGACTGCAAACCGTTTAATTTCCCTGGCGGAGTCGAACCCTTGAATAAATTCAAGGGAAAATTGCTTTACTCCTTTGGCTGCGAGGCTAGCCTGTTTCTCGGAACGTCCGACGATTTCATAAAACACGAAGAAATCTACAGAAGCGCGTCAAATATCAAGTGATATCAGTACCAGATTCAATTCATACAGACTGTAATATACATACGAGCAATTTCTCTCAATGCTCGTTCCTCTCCGCCGTGATGCCTTGATGCCGCCCCGTATCCACACGTGCTGCTGCGCCACCTAATTTCTTCCAACCTACCATCAGCGTCTTTCGATGCCAAAGCGTACCAGGATATTATTGATAGGGATATGCACTAACTTGACAGCGAAGCCAATGAATCCCATGACCAGAAATCCCACCGCAACGGCCCTTGAAATTTCCAAGAATTCTAGCAATAAGAGACGACTCGAGCGCAGGGGTTGAGTGAGAGCGGACCTCGCTTGCTTGGCTTTGTGCATCTGTTCAGGAAGAATGCTCCGTCTTTGAAGAAGTCGCGGGGGATGTCGAGGATTTCCTTGATTTGTTCAGACATTGTTGTATGGCAGGCAGCTTTGCTGTCGACGTGGCCGTGTTTCGTGGACTGAATTTTGGTGAACTGCGATTTGGTGCTGATCGCTGAGGCCTCACGTGATGGCTGCAAATTGAGGGCTTGGTTGGATGTGACTGCTCTCGAGACCTAAGGCGGCGCTTTTGATCTGGTCTAAAATCCATCGGCACTCAGCCCAGGCCAATTTCCAGCTCTGCACCCATCGACACCCAATGTCCAAAGCAGTTGGAACGTACGCACCCTTTCCTTCCTCGCTTCCTTGCTTGCCTGCTTGTATGTTCGTGTGCTAACATGGATGCAGCACCGTCCCCACGAAGGACCAAGTCCTCATTCCCGAGTCGCTCCTCAAGAAGCGCAAGACCCAGGAGAAGACCCAGGCCGAGCGAGAGGCTCAACGTGCCGAGGAGAAAAAGGTACCTGCTCCCCCCCAATCCTTTGGGAAAATGCATGGACAACGGTGATGATACCGACTTGAGTCACAAGAGACGAGTCCTCGGACGATGAAGTCTTCTTATACCATCTTTCGGGACTGAGTTGCAAAAGCTTTCCCAATTTTATTGGCGTTGCTGCAAGAGCTCCGCTGATCGGTAGGCTGCCAAGGCGAAGCGTGAAGTCATCTTCAAGCGTGCAGAGGCGTATGTCAAGGAGTACCAGGATGGAGAGCGTGAGCAGATCCGTTTGAACCGTCTCGCCAGGAAGGAAGGAAACTACTATGTCCCCTCGCAGCCAAAACTCGTCTTCGTCGTCCGTATCAAAGGGTATTTTCTGCGCCTTGTTCTCGTCTCATAGTAGTATCAACAAAATGGCCCCCAAACCCCGAAAAGTGATGCAACTCCTCCGTCTCCTGCAGATCAACAATGGTGTCTTCATCAAACTCACCAAGGCCACCCAGGAGATGCTCCAAATCGTGCAACCGTACATCACCTACGGCGAGCCCAACCTCAAGTCCGTGCGCCACCTGATCTACAAGCGCGGCTACGGAAAAGTCAACGGCTCCCGTATCCCATTGACTGACAACGCAATCATCGCCGATGCCCTGGGCAAGTACGGAATCGAGAGTGTTGAGGATTTGGTTCATGAGATTTACACCGTCGGACCCAACTTCAAGCAGGCCAACAACTTTTTGTGGCCTTTCAAGTTGAGCAACCCTACTGGTGGATGGAGACAGAGGAAGTTCAAGCATTTCATTGAGGGAGGTGATACTGGTGACCGGGAACAGGCTATCAACAAGTTGTTGAGACAGATGGTGTAGGAGTTACTGAGATGATTGGTTCATATCAATGTAGACAACATTGAGCAGTTGCCTTTAACAATCAGTAATATTTGCTGCAAGAACATATTTGCTCGTACCGGGAGCCACAGCTTGGCTTGCAGGGTTTCTCGTGCGCCCAGTGATTCGGCACATCAGTGCTGATGTTCCGAGTGATATAAATAAGAGATGACGAAACTTCGCACATTACAACACCCCCTGCTTCTATAAGGTTTTGCTGATTTTTACGGCCGTGATACTCGTCACCGCGCCAAAGCGCTTCGTGTCGATCAACAAAACCTGGCCACCTCACGCATCGTCGACCACAATGCTCCTTCCACGAGAAATCCTCGACCAAATCACGTCCCTGAATACCCAGCATCGAGTCCTCCTCTCCACAATAAACCAGCTCTCTCGTCCTACTGACATCCCAAGTCAACCGGTCCTAGACGATCTAGTCGCTAAAATTAAATCTGAGCTGGTCCAGGCTGATCGTGCAGTCGAGGTACCCATTCCCCCGTCACCCTCACTACTGAGACGTCATTCCCAGAGTCTCTGCCTATGTTTGCTTTCCCACGCTATTCTCTTCAAGCATATCTATGTTTTGTTCTAGCAGGGTTAATCAGCTAGGATTTGGAGACGGCATTGGAGATTGAGGATGATGCACAAATTAAAAGAGAGGGGAGTATCCATGTCGCTAAGATATCAGAGGACTTGAATTTGTATCAAATCCGTCGGCTACAAAAACTGATATACCAGAGCACGAGCATTGTTTCGAAAGTTACTCCTTCAAGCCTCGAAGACACTCTACCAAGCCCGTCGCGCACAAGTACAAATCCTGCTGCAGCCCCCCTCTCCACCGCCCTCCTCATCCACCTCTCCTCCGACCCAGCCCCACCAACAACAACAGCCCCAATCCACGCTTCGCCGCCGAGTCGTATCCGCCGACCCGTCGTCCAACGACTCGTACCTCCTCTCCCGCGCCACAGATGTGACCCTAGCGCTCAAACGAACACACTCCCTCCTCGAACAAGAGCTTGAGAAATCAGCCGTCCAAGCCGAGACACTAGAACACTCATCACAGACATTACGACAGCTGGAACATTCCTATAGTGTGTTTGATGTGCTTTTGACGGGGAGTAGGAAACTTATTCGCGAGCTGGAGAGTGCGGAGAAGTGGGATCGGTGGATGATTTATGGGGGATTGGGGGTGTTTGCGTTGACTTGTGTGTGGATTGTTTATAAGAGGGTG
>Ga0302325_10024745_pt1 | contig 12484 bp, 11 predicted proteins | sample Palsa_T0_2_FD_201948 | JGI IMG/M metagenome (GOLD analysis project Ga0302325, IMG submission 201948) | Peat permafrost microbial communities from Stordalen Mire near Abisko, Sweden - Palsa_T0_2 | ecosystem: Environmental > Terrestrial > Soil > Palsa > Peat permafrost | place: Sweden: Abisko...
CCTTCCACCACGGGGACTATGGAGTTTTCCAGCGGCATCTTCTGCAGCTGACTGGGGCAGCCGGTGGTTTCCGCGAGGTAGTCGCATACGCCCAGCGCGATCGCGCGTAGGGCTCCGTCGCAGTTGGTGAAGGAGAGGCCGCGACGCGCGATTAATGCGCTGAAGCGGTCGGCGGTCATGGCCTGCAGCAGGGCGTTCTTGTCCGGGTAGTGTAGGTAAAAGGTCGCGCGGTTGAGCGTGGCGTCGGCGGCGATCTCCTGAATCGAGATGTCGTCGAACTCCTTTTGCGTGAGGAGCTTGGCCAGTGACTCCATCAGCATGCGGCGGCTGCGGAGAATGCGGGGATCCGTCGTCGATTCTGACATCGCAGTTTCAGGATAGCGCCGATCGCAGCAATCGGCGTGTAAGCGACATTTGTCAATTTTCTTGAATCGGCATTTGTCGATTAAGCGTCATATATCGTATAGGAGATTTTGGCTCATGCCCACGCTTCTTCACATCGATTCCAGTCCGCTATACGGCCGTTCGGTCTCTCGCAAGTTGACCGGTGCATTCGTCACCCAATGGAAGGCTACGCACCCCGGGGGAACGGTGATTGACCGCGACCTGACCGCGACCGTGATCCCGCCGATCAATGCCGAATGGGTAAGCGCCGTGTACATGCCAGACGAGGCGCGCACGCCGATTCAGAATGAACTACTTTCGCTTTCGGACACCCTGCTCGCCGAACTGGAACAAGCCGATGAGTACGTCTTCGGTGTGCCCATGCATAACTTCGGCGTGCCTTCCGTGCTGAAGCTTTGGATCGACCAGATTGCGCGCGTGGGAAGGACCTTTTCCTATGCGGACGGAACGCCGAAGGGTCTGCTCGTGGGTAAGAAGGCGACGTTCATTATTGCAACCGGTGGGATGTACGACGCACAGACGCGGATGGCTTCGTTCAATTTTGTGGAGCCCTATCTGCGGTCGGTCTTCGGATTCGTGGGCGTGACGGAAGCGACGTTCCTCACGGCAGGCGGAACGATGGCGCTGAATCATGGGCTGGATCGCGATGTGTTTCTGGCGCCGCATTTGCAGGCCGTCGAGACGCATGTGCAGAACGCTTAAAGAAGAACGGCTTGTTGTAGCCTGAAGAGATGAGGATTCGCCGGTTTTTTGGATTGGCGGCTGTGGTTGGCGTTTGCTTGTGGGCGCAGGCTCCGATCGAGGTGGATCGCGGGGCAGCCGGATTGGATCGATGGCTGCGCGCACTTTCGACACGGGCCAGCATCATGATGGTGACCGCGCATCCCGATGATGAAGACGGCGGGTTACTGGCTTATGAGACGCGCGGACAGGGCGCGCGCGGCATTCTGCTGACGCTGAATCGCGGCGAGGGCGGCCAGAATGAGATGTCCTCCGATATGTACGACCGCGAAGGCCTGATTCGTACGCAGGAGTTGCTGCAGGCCGATCGATATTACGGCGTCGATCAGTATTGGACGCGCGCGATCGACTACGGCTTCTCGAAGACTCGCGAAGAAGCACTGACCAAGTGGGATCATGAACGCGTTCTGTCCGATGTGGTGCGCGTGGTTCGTATGACGCATCCGCTCGTGATTACTTCCGTATTCGTGGGTGCGGCTACCGATGGCCATGGGAATCATCAAGTGGCCGGCGAAGTTGCGCAGGAAGCCTATCTGGCCGCGGGCGATCCGAACCGTTTTCCCGAGCAGATTCGCGATGAAGGGCTGAAGCCCTGGACGCCGATGAAAGTGTATGCGCGTGTTCCGGCTTTCGCGATTACGCCGCAAGGGATGTATGACTACGCGATCGATAAGTATGTGCCCGTGAAGTTCTTCGATTATGTGAACGAGAAGTGGTCTGAGACGCGGCCCACGGCGAATATCGAGATTCAGGAGGGCGACTATAATCCGGCTGCGGGGCTTTCGTTCCTGCAAATCGGACGCGCGGGTCTGAATTTCCAGAAGAGCCAGAATGGCGGCGTAGCGATGCCTTCGCCAGGAGCCTTTGCTAGTCCATACCATCGATATGGATCGCGGGTTGCGGCAGGCGATAAGGAGCAGTCCTTTTTCGAAGGGATGGACGTGACGGTTGCGGGGATCGCGTCTCTCACGTCGAATCCGCCGGAGTTTCTGAAGCGGGGCTTGGCGGATATCGCGACCGATGTGCAGAAGGCGGTGAGCGGATACCGGCCGGAGCGTCCAAATGGAATTGCGCCCGCGCTGGCAGAGGGGCTGGCTCGCACGCAGGCGCTTTTGAGCGAGTTGAGAATGAGCAGCGTGGCGGAACCGGGCCGCGGCGATGCGATCTTCGAACTGGAGCAGAAGCGGATGCAGTTCGGCAAGGCGCTGACGGCGGCGCTGGGGCTTTCGCTGCAGGCGACGGTGCAGACGGACAAGATGGCGGGCGGTCCCTACGGGCCGATGCCGGCGGAGACGTTCGCGATTGCGGTGCCTGGACAGGCGTTCACGGTTCAGGCCCAAGTGGTGAACGAAGGCGGCGAGGCGATTGAGGTAAAGGCAGCTACCCTTACGGCGGCAGATGGCAAAGCTTGGAGCATCACCGCGAAACCGGCGGGCGAAGTGAAGGCGGAGGTGTCGCGGCGCATGGGGCCGATGGCTCCGGCGATGTTGAGCGCGGCTCCGGCAACGGTTCCAGCGCGGCAGGATGCGAAGTTCCGCTTCGATGTTACGGTGCCGGCGGATGCTGGTTTTACGCGGCCTTACTTTACGCGCGATAACGAGGAACAGCCTTACTACGACATCAAAGATGCCCGATACCGGAACCTTTCGCTGATGCCCTATCCGCTGGCGGCTACCGTCGAGGTGAGCTACCGGGGCGCGACATTCCCGATGTCGGAGTCTGTGCAGACGTTCCAGAGAACCTCCGGGTTGGGATTGCTGGCGAACCCTTTGCTGGTGGGTCCGGAGGTATCGGTGACGATCGCTCCGGCGGCGGGCGCGGTGCCGCTGGGGACGAAATCGTTCTCGTTCGCGGTGACAGTTCATAGCAATGTGAAAGGCGCGGCTGCGGGAACGCTGAAGTTGAGCCTGCCGTCTGGATGGAAATCCGCGCCAGAATCTGCGCCGTTTGCGATGGCTCGCGATGGCGAAGACCAGACGGTAGCATTTACCGTGTCGCCGGGCTCCTTGCACACAGGCGAGTTCCAGATCACGGCTGTGGCGGAGTATCAGGGCAAGCAGTTCCGCGAGGGCTACCGCATGGTTGGCTATGCGGGTTTGCGGCCGTATCCGTTCTATCGTCCGGCGGTTTATCATGCGGTGGGCGTGGATGTGAAGACAGCGCCCGGGTTGAAGATCGCGTATTTACCGGGCACGGGCGATGAGGTTCCACAGGCGCTGGAGAATCTCGGGCAGAGCGTGCGGATTTTAGCAGCGAGCGATGTGACGCAGGGCGACCTTTCCGCATACGACGCGATCATTCTGGGTGCGCGTGCTTATGCCGTGCGGCCGGAATTGAAGTCCGCGAACAACCGGCTGTTGGAGTATGTGAAGGCCGGGGGCGTGCTGATTGTGCAGTACAACCTGCAAGGGTTCGACCGGGAGTATGGCCCTTATCCGTTCAGCCTGGGCGACAATCCGCAGAAGGTGGTGGATGAGGGGTCCAAGGTAGCGCTGCTGGAGCCGAATAGTCCTGCGTTTACGTTTCCGAACAAGATCACGGAAGCCGATTTTTCAGGCTGGATTGAAGAGCGTGGACATGGCTTCATGAACACGTGGGACTCGCGTTATCAGCCGCTGGTCGAGACGCATGATCCCGAGCAGGACCCGCAGAAGGGCGGCCTACTGCTGGCTCGGTATGGCAAGGGCGCCTACATATATGATGCGTTTGCGCTATAACGGCAACTGCCTGTCGGCGTGCCGGGAGCTTACCGGATTCTGGCGAATCTGGTGAGTTTGGGGAAGAATCCGGCCTGGACGAAGTAGTTTGGGCTTCCCCAAAAAAGGGAGCCGATTGCAGCATCCCAATTGATTGCTACCATGTCGCCATGAAGGTTCATTTTGGCGAGTTAGCGGTTGAGGTGACATTTTCGCAGGACCAAAGTGGGAATTGGCATTTCGCATACGAGATCCCGAATTACCGGGGAAGCGGCCAAGCCATGCGAATTGCAAGCGATATGGAGTTCGAGAGCGAGGCCATCGCTCAACAGCATGCGGAGATGGCGGTGAAATCCGATTTGGAGAGAAATAAGGCTGAGGTTGAAGAGCACAACCGTTAGCTGGTGATACATTGGATATACGGAGTAACCAATGGTTAAGAAGCTAACGAAACATGGAAATAGTCTGGCACTGGTGATTGATCGGCCGATTCTTGAACTTCTCAAGATCGATCCTGAAACGCCTCTGGATGTCAGCACCGATGGCAAGCAACTATTCATTGCACCCGCAAAAGCATCAAGCCGCCGGAAGAGCTTCGAAGCGGCGCAAGAATTGGCGCACAAACGTTATGGAAAGGCATTCGAGAAATTGGCGAAGTGATCGGCACCGCTGGGCTTGATGGAACCCGTTTTTCTCTCACTCGTATAACCGGTTGCACAAACTCGCGAAGGACGCCGTGCAAACAGACTTCAAAGTGCTCGGCCCAGTCACAATTCCGCAGTCACAGAAAACGCTGCGCCCCAATTAGGACAACCATCCCGGCGATCGGCTTGATCTCCAGTGGAACATCTTGATCTCTAGCGGAACATGCGGACGTCGAAGTCAAAGGGTTCGGGTGATTCGAATCGGATGCTTGGAAAAGCAGGGTGAGCGGGATTCAGAAGAATATTCCATTCTCCACGAATCGCGGCGGAGGGCACTAACAGAGCCACGGTTTTCGAACTGCGGACCCAGGCGCCGCCGAAACGGGACAACGCATCGTCGCGCTGTTCACTCCACCGTGCGGGAAGTGTTTTCAGGTCCAGCGTGTCGATTTCACCCGAGTCGGGAATGTCGCCTTTGATCGAGACCACGTCGTGAGGCATCAGGTTGGGTTCGAGATTCACAAAGGTTTCCACGGCGGCGAGGGCGAGTGATGTGGAGGCATAAACGACGGCGACGCCGCGGCTGTTCCATCGGCCGCCGTACCGGCGCGAACCTTCCCCTGTATTGGCCGCGGATGCGTATAGACGGCGGCAAATGCGCCAAAACTGCATTAGCTATAAACGCCGAAAGCGATTCGGCCGAGGATGTCTTCCACTCCCCGGGCGCCGAGGTCTGTGTCGAGTTGGTCGAGAGGACGTTCGCCGCCCAGAGCGCGGTTGGGAGCGCTCAGCCATTCAATGGCTTTTTCTTTGTCGCCAATCATTTCGATCGCATGCGCGTAGACTCGCGCCATGCGGACCGTGCGATCGGACTCCGCAGGAGTCAGTAGAGATGCGCCGGCCAGACGCCGTGTTAAGGTGCGTTGGGGAATGCCCAGCTTGCGAGACAGAACACTGTTGCCGAGATGAAGTTGTTCCGCAAGCGCAGAGACCGAGCCGACAGGCAAGCCAATGCGGATGAGAACTGTAAGATCCAAGGCATTCTTCACCGCCTTGCCGAGAACCTTTTTCCCGCCTAGGATATTTGCGATCGCTTGTGTTTCCATGTGGTGGCCCTCTGGCTATTTAAGATACGCCATTTGGCCGCAGGAGGCAAGCTGCGAGGCTGCTACAGACTAGACCGTCTTAGTCATATCGCGGTGATTGACTTTGGTTTTGTAGCCGGCTTGGGCCAGGTTCTTCCTGATCTGGTCGGCCATCATTACCGATCTGTGATGACCCCCCGTACATCCGAAGCCTATTGTCAGGTAGCTTTTGCCTTCGCGCACGTAGTGCGGAAGGAGGTAGGTTAAGAGTTCAGTGATGCGCTTGATGAACTCCTGCGTCTGCGGGAACGAGCGGATGTAACTGGCAACGCTCGGGTGCCGGCCCGTCAGTTGTTTGAACTTTGCAATGTAGTTCGGGTTGGGAAGGAAACGCACATCGAAAACCAAATCGCTATCGGCCGGAACTCCGTGGCGGAATCCGAAGCTGTTGATGTACACCATGATCTTCGATTCATCATTCTGACTGCTCCCGAACTTTTCGTTGATGAAATCGCGTAGTTCGTGGACCGTGAATTTCGAAGTGTTGATGGTGATGTCGGCGAGAGCGCGGATGGAAGTGAGATACTGGCGCTCGGCGGCTATGCTCTTGGCAATGCCGTTTTCGTTGCCTAGGGGATGCGGACGGCGCGTCTCGCTGAAGCGCCGCATGATAGCGTTGTCGTCGGCTTCGAGGAAAACCAAGCGCGCCGGTAGACTCTTCTTGATCTTGCGGAAGATGGCGGGGAACTTTTTCAGTCCTTCGCCTTCCCGTATATCGACGACCAGCGCGGATCGGCGCACTGTTTCGGCTTCCTGCGCCAATTCCGCGAACTTCGGGATCAGGTCTACGGGCAGGTTGTCGACGGAATAAAAGCCCAGGTCTTCCAGAACCTTGAGCACGGAGCCTTTGCCGGACCCGCTGAGCCCGGTGATGATGACGAGTTCAGACTTCGGATCCGCAAGAGCCGCCTTTTCCTTCATCAATCAGTCAGCCGCGTTGGCGTCGCTCGGTTTCGTCGAGACGTGTTTGGCGTCCGTCCAGCGTTTGGTCACCTTGATGGCCTGCGCTTCCAGCTTGTGGATGGCATCGTGAATCGCCGTGTTCACATCCTCGGCGCTGGCGCTGCCGACGAGCGCGTGGTTGTGGAAATTAATATCGATCTCCACGCAGTGCCGGCGTCCTTCCAGTGAAATGCGCACGTGCGCTTCCTGTTCGCCCACTCCGTCCCGGGTCTTGCCGTCCAAAAGCCGAGCCACCTTGGCGAACTGTTCCTCGATCTTCTCGACCTGCCCTTTGGCGAGGTCTACGTGACGTCCTGTGTATGTGATGTGCATGAGATTTATTCGCGTACGCGCCGCTGATGCGTCGAGGGAATTTTCATATCCTCCCGGTACTTCGCAACGGTGCGGCGGGTTACATCGATACCTTCAGCCTGCAGAAGAGAGGTGATCTGCTCATCGGTCAAGGGCCGGCGAGTGTCCTCTTCTTCGATCATCTTTTTCACTTTGCGTTTCAGCAGTAACAATGGCAGGTCCGCTCCGGACGGTCCCTGCACGGATTCGGAAAAGAAATAGCGCAGTTCGAAAACGCCCTGCGGAGTGTGGCAATACTTATTGGCGACGGCTCGGCTCACAGTGGAGGGATGCACGCCGACTTCTTCCGCCACATCCTTAATCATCATGGGCTTCAGGAAATCGAGGCCCTGGGCGAGAAACTCAAGCTGCCGCCGCTTGATCACTTCGCAAACGCGCTGAATAGTCTGCTTGCGCTGCTCGATGTTCTTCATCAGCATGATCGCCGACGTGTACCGGTCGCGCACATAATCGCGCACTTCCTTGGTGGCGCCGTTATCGCGATCGAGCATCTTGCGGTACTGCGAATTCAAACGCAGTTGCGGGACTTCTTCATCGTTCATCTGGATGATGTAATCGTCGCCATCCTTGATGAAGTAGACATCGGGCTCGACAGCCCGCGCACCCGCTCCGGAATAACGAATCCCCGGCCGGGGATTCAGATGCCGGATCATGTTGACCGCGATATCGATATGTTCCTGCGGGCGGCCGAGCACTTTCGCGAGCTCTTTGAATTGCCGCGTTTCGAGCAGGCGCAGATAACTGGAAACGATCTGCCACGCCACGCCGCCATGCCCGTTCTTGCTTTCGATCTGGAGCAGAAGACACTCGCGCAGATCGCGCGCGCCTACGCCCGCCGGCTCCAGGGACTGCACCGCTTTTAAGGCCGCCGTGACCTCTTCCGAAGAATGCTCACCCATCGTGGCGATCTCATCCAGCGAAGCGATCAGGTAACCATCCTCATCCAGATTGCCGATGATGGATTCAGCCGCATCGCGAACATCGTCGGAAAGAAGGCTGACGCTCAATTGCTGGCGCAAGTGACCCGTCAAAGTGACCGGAGCCGTAAGAAAGGTTTCGAAGGAAGGCTTATCGACCACTTCGGATGCGGGGCTCTTATATCCGGGGTCCAGGTAATCGTCGAAGAAGGAGCCGTAATCGATCTCGTCGAAAGGATCGGCGGCATGTTCGGCAACGGGAAGATCGGCGGGTAAGTCGGCAGGGCCTTCGAGCGCCGTACCGCTTTCACCGATCAGTTCCGGCGTCAGCCCACCGACCTCGGGAGCGCCCGCATCCTGCATGGCCGCTTCAAGCACCGATTGGTCCGCCGGGTCCGCCACGCGCTCGGCTTCCAGAAAGGTTTGCAGCTCTTCAGCAGAAATCTCTTCTCCGCCATCGACCGATTCCTCCAGGACCGGATTGTTCACGATCTCCTGGTTGATCATCTCCTTCAGCTCCATGCGATTGAGCTGTAGGACCGTCACCATCTGGACGAGCCCGGGTGTCAGTATTTGTTTTTGCGCGACCTTTAGCTGCAGACGCGGCGAGAGCATGCTCATCCAACCTCATTATATCGGCAGTGCAGCAACGCCGTTTTATCCAAAATTGAATCCTTCCCCCAGGTAGACGCGCTTCACTTCGGCATCATTTCCAAGCGCCTCCGGACTCCCGTGGCGGAAGATACGGCCGTTATTGATAATGTAAGCGCGGTCTGTCACCTGCAACGTCTCTCGCACGTTATGGTCCGTAATCAAGATGCCGATGCCCGATTGCTTCAAATCGTAAATAATTCTCTGCAATTCGAGTACCTGAAGCGGATCGATGCCCGAAAAAGGCTCATCCAGTAGAAGAAAATGTGGCTCGATGGCGAGAGATCGTGCAATTTCGACACGCCGCCGCTCACCGCCGGAGAGTACGTATCCCTTGCTGCGGCGCACGCGTTCCAGGCCCATTTGCTCGATGAGCCGATCCATCAGGCGCTTGCGATCGGCCGTGCGCAGGTCGCGCGTTTCGAGGATCGCCATCAGATTCTCTTCCACGGAAAGCTTGCGGAAAACGGAAGCTTCCTGCGGCAGGTAACTGATGCCCTTGCGCGCGCGGCGAAACATCGGCATCGCCGTCAGATCCTCGCCATCCAGGAGCACGCGGCCGGAATCCGGAGTGACCAGGCCCACAATCATATAGAACGAAGTGGTCTTCCCCGCCCCGTTCGGACCGAGCAGCCCCACCACCTCACCCTGCGTCACGTTCACGCAGACGTTATCCACCACGCGGCGGCCACGATAGGTCTTACAGATGTCGTTCGTTTCCAGAATCATCGGACTTTTTTCTTGAGGTGCGACTTGGTCTGACCGACCGGTGGTTTCGTAACTTCAAGTTTATCGTCCGCTGTGGTGTAAATCAGTTCCTTGCCCGTCGACGTTCCGCTGAGCGAATCGACCAGCAGAGCCAGATTGCCGTGCAGAATGATGTGCTCATCCGTAGTGAAGTATTCGGCTTGGAACCCCGTGCCGGTGCGCTTGCGCTTCGGTGTGGAATCGACGATCTCCACGTCTCCGTCGGTGATGGCTTTGTCGAGCCGTGAATCGGAGCCCTCGGAATCCGACTCATCGTCATCGTCTTTCTTTTCGGCGAGGAACGCGCGGATCTCTTTGCCCTTGACCCAAAGTCCGGGCCGGTTCATCACGGCGCCTCCCGTATAGTGCGCCAGACGCGTATCGTCCTGATACTCCATATGCGCCGACTTCACAATCGTGAACGGCAGCGACGCGGGCGGCGGCTCATCCTTCTTCGGCTTGTCGATCAGCTGCGTCATCACCTTTCCATCGGCGATGAGAATGTGCTTGTTGCGGTCGATGTCGATCACGGACGCCTGAATGCGATCGGAGCCTTGCCAGAGAATCGCGTCGCCATCGTAGTGAACGATTTTGTTCTTGCCGGCGGAGGTCATATGCGCGGCGCGGCCTTGTATGGGATCGTCGCCGCTCAGCAGATCCGCTGAACTTTCGTCCTTATCTTTTTCAGGCATGCGGCTGGTGGCGACATTTCCGTTGGCGTTGAAGTTTCCCGTCTTCTGATCGATTTGTATATGATCGGCATCGGTCGAACCGGAGGCGTCCCAGATGCGCGCCTTCGCATCCAGGTCCATGATGTTCTTGTCGTTATCGAGCACGGCCGTGGCGGAGCGGGCGTGGCGCTCGCCCTCCTCGTACAGGAAGTTGTCCCACTGCTTCATGTGCTTCATCTGGCTCTTGTCATCGAAGTCGGCCGTCATGAAGGCGCTGCTGGTCTTGCCGACGGGAGGCGGTGGTGGCGGAGGCTGACCGGGCTTGGCTGTCTTCGCTGTGCGTTCGCGCTCAATCTGGCTGGCGTAAGTCTCGGTGGTCACCTTCGATGTACTGAAGCTCTGGATCGCGTTCTGCTTGCCGTAGACAATCGTCATCTTGTCGCCGTTCAGCATGCGCCGGTGCTGGTCCGGCTCGTTAGGCAGGAACTCAAGAGAACTGGCGGACTGCGTTACAACCTTATCGAGCTCCTTGCCGCCAGGGCGCATCGACATTTCGATGAAGTTGCTGCGTAGGATGCGGCTCTCGGGCGTCTTCTGGCGTTTCGGCAAGTCAGGAAGCTGTTTGGAATCGAGTACGGCATGGCCATTGCCGATGGCGTGAGTGAGGGTGGAGACAGGAGTGGCATCCGGTTTCCCCACCTTATCGGCCGGAATCTGGTCTGTGAAATCCAGCTCGACATTGTCGGCGATCATCGTGGTCTGAGCGCCCTCTGATTCGGAGATCAGTTTGGGATTGCCGTCGCCGGTCATCTTATCGATGCGGTGATCGTCGTTGTAATGGGCGACGAGCATCGCGGCCTGGTAATCGAGTTTGCGCTTCGGATAGGTATCCACGCCGTGCGCATCATGCGCCGCGATGGAATCGATTTCCTGATCCTTTAAAGTAATGAGCGTGGGTCCCGCTTCGATGACGGAATGTTCGTTAATCAGCTTCGCGCGCGGAGTCAGCCAGATTACGGAGCCGTTCTCCTTATAGGTCAACTCATCGGTCTCGATGCGCATGCTCTTCGAGCCAGGTTTTTTTCCATGAAGATCCAGGACAACCTTTTGCAGAAGGTGTAGTTCCCGGGTTGTCGGATCGTAGCTGGCGCCAACAGATGATCCGGAACCGCCCTGAAAACGGAACTTGGTGGCGCTGGTGGTGGTCGCCTTGCCGGTCTTGCTCTCGAAGGTGACGCCGGAAGTTTTGATGCTGGTCAGATCCGGAGTGGGCTCGCCGCCAACGGGGACATCCAGGGTAATCTCCACCTCGCCATCTGAGACCATCTGCTGCTTATCGAAATCGGCCTTGGGGCTCCTGACCAGGTCGAAGTGCGTGCCGTCTTTTTGAAAGAGATCCATGCGGACGGTATCCAGCTTCATGTGGTCGGTGTTCGACACTTGGCTGAAGTTTTTGGCGCAGATCTTCACCACCGGTTTTCCGGCGTCATCGCGCTCGTAACACCAATCCGCGGCGGCAGTACTCAGCCCGTGTCCAATGGCAGCGGGTTTCGGCGCCGCATGAGCCAACGCGGCCCGGCGCTGAGCATAATAAGTAAAAGCGGTCCCCCCGAGGATCGCTAAGATGGCTGCCAATAAAAGCCAGCGCGTTCCTCGCATTAGTTTCAATATACCGTGCGATTCAGTTTCAACTCCGTCTGCTGCCTCGCTCCCTCTGTTACGGAGATGCGTTCTGAGGAAAAACGTTGCATTACATCGGGGTTCGTGTACTCGATCTCGGAAATATTCGTAAAGGCGTAGGCGGTGTATTCGCCAGGAGCAAGAGAACCGGCGTGGAACCGGCCCGTGGCGTCGAGGGTGAGAATCAGCTCGGGGCCGGGACCCAGGAGCAGCACAAACCCACCGGTCGCGGGCGTAGTGCCGTCGACAACTGTTCCGTCAATCTGCCCGCCCCCGCTGGCCAGGGTGATCTCGATCGGTCCGTTGCCACCTGAGGCGTTTACGGTGAAGGATCCGCCGCCGATCTCACGGCCGCCCATTCTTACGGACTTGACGTATAGGGGAGGGTTCGTGCGCGTGATCAGAACGTACTCGCCGGGTTGAACTCCGGCGAAACTGAAGCTCCCATCTTCCTTGACCGACGCACTCATCGCGGGTTGCGATCCATCACGGGCGGGACGAAGCGCCAGATAGCCGGATCTTTGACTGGGCTGCGCTGGGTTTGCGCCTTCTACAACGATTGCGCCGATCAGCTCCGCCGCCCTGCCCATGGGAACCGTCAGTCCTTGAGCGTCCGAATCCGATACCACCACCTCAGCCGTCCCAAATAACTGAGAGCCCTGGTCGAAGCAGCCGGCCGTGACAATCCAATCTCCGGGCGTGACGCCTCGAAACTCGAACTGTCCGGTTGTAGGATCGACTTGCGTAGCATGGCCTTCGTTCGCGGCCAGTACCGAACCCCGGCGGGCAATGTTCAGGTAAGGGTGCAGATTTTCCGGCAGGTTGACGATGGTGCCGCGAACGGCGAAGCTCTGAACCGGCAGCATACGCACG
>Ga0302325_10024746_pt1 | contig 12484 bp, 17 predicted proteins | sample Palsa_T0_2_FD_201948 | JGI IMG/M metagenome (GOLD analysis project Ga0302325, IMG submission 201948) | Peat permafrost microbial communities from Stordalen Mire near Abisko, Sweden - Palsa_T0_2 | ecosystem: Environmental > Terrestrial > Soil > Palsa > Peat permafrost | place: Sweden: Abisko...
ATCCGCGGCAACGGCGACGTGCGCGCGGCGCTCGCGGGAGTTGCCGCGGGCAGAGTGGTCCACGTCGCGATCGATCGCGACGGGCGCAGGCGGGAAGTCGGCATTCGAACGATCGCCTTCGATGGGCGCGCGCGCTTAGGCGTTGTGCTCGCGACGCGCTACCCGGCGCCGCACTTGGCCGTGCCGGTCCATTACGCCGTCGGTGACATCGGCGGCAGCTCCGGTGGGTTGATGATGGCGCTGCGCATCTACGACGCGCTTCACGGCTCGGCTTCGCGAACGTCGCGCCGAATCGCCGGGACCGGAACGATTGCCCTCGATGGACGCGTCGGCCCAATCGAAGGCACGCGGCAAAAGCTGATTGCTGCCAAGCGCGCGGGCGCACGCATCTTTTTCGTGCCCCGGGAAAACTACTCGGACATCGCAGCCGAGCGCGAGGTGCGGGTTGTCCCGGTCCGCACGTTCAACGAGGCGCTCCGGGCGCTCGATGTGTGAGTGTTGATTTCATGAATGGGACGCGGCGGTGGGCTATACTGATGGCTAACCATTCGACGGAGGTGTTGCGATCGTGCGGAAGTTCTTGACGGCCCTCGGCACGGCACTTGGTCTCTCGGCTTTGCTCGCCGTCGCCGGCGGGGCCGCCCAGTCCGACGACGCCGCCTATTCACCCAAAGACATTTTCACACCCGAAAACAGCGTGATCATTTACTCGGATTGTCCCAATGCACATGAAGCGGCGGACTTTTTGGGAAAACATGCCGACACGACATCGGCCGACGAAGCCGTCGGCGCCGAGCAGTTCTTTCTCAACTGTTTCAACGAAAAGCGCGCCATTTACAATAATGATAAGGACAAATATTTGGTGCTCGCGATTTCGGCGGCGATCTACATTCAAGCCAAAGGGACGACGGGCGAACGGCACGCCGACGCACTCAAACGCGGTATGGCGCTACTCGCGCGAGTGCTGCCGCGGCCGGCCGGTCCGGCATTGAGCGCGACACAAGTTGTCACGCCGCCGCCCGTGCCGGCGGGAATGAATCAACTCGGCCGGCCTGCCGGTATACGCACGCCGCAACCAACCGAGAAGTACGTGATGAACGGTGCGCGCCCGAACTGGAAGTTTACGCCGCAAGCGGAGTCCCTCGAAAGCGCATATGATGCGCTCGTTGTGGCCGACAAGCTGAGCGCCGCGCGCCAGTGAAAGCTTAAACCGGCGGGGCTTGGACGCCGTGGGCGAAGGCTTCTAGGCGCGCGCGATCGATCGATTTTACGCGGCCCCGGTCGAGCTCGACGGCGGCTGCGTTTTTAAGACGTAAGAGCGCGCGCGCGGCCATGTCGCGGACGGTTCCGGCCGCTGCGGCGATCTGCGCCTGCGAAAGGTTTTCGACGCCCGGTAAGCCGGTCGCCATGCCCGTCGTTGCCGGGGCATAGGACATCAGGAATTTTGCGACGCGCTGGAGGACGTGTGCAAATGCAAGATCGGCGATCGTATCGATCGAGCGGCGTCGCGCTTGCGAGGCTGCTGCAAGAAACCCTAAGCCGAGTTCGCTGTCGTTGCGTACGGCGTGCAGCACGGCTTCGGACGGAACGAGCACGATCGAACAATCGGTCAGCGCTTCCGCGCGCGTTGTCGCACCGCCGCCGTCGAACGTACCGGATTCGTTCAGCGGGTCGTGCGTGAGCCGCTCGCCCAGCGAATGCGTTTTGCCGTCGGGCGAGAGCAGCGTGTATACAACTTTGCCCGAGCGAACGAACGCCAGATACGGCCAAATCTCGCCCTCATCGAAAATCGTTTCGCTTTGACGGTAGCTGCGTTCGGTGGCGGTCGCCGCAAGCTCGACGATGGTTGATTGCTTGGCCGATGAAAATGGCGCGCAGTGCGAAAGAAAGGTCGCGCTGTCCGCGCGCTCGTCGATGCGCTCTAAGCGAATCGTCCAACGGCCCGAGCCGAGGTTGCGTGCATCCCAGGAAAAGCGGCCGGCCCGATATTGTGCGAATTCGTTGCGAAGCGAGCGAGGATCGGCCTCCTCGTTGAGTTCGAGGATTCCGCCGACCGTCAGCTTATCGAACGCCTCGAAGATCTTCGCGCTGCGGTTGGTTGCAGGTAAGGCGCGCGCGTCAATAGTAATCGCCGGCGCTCGCAAGTTGGGCATCGACACCTAGAATGCGTCCCGGAGGGTGCGCTTTCCCTGCGGACCGAAATTTGCGGGGATGGCCGCCGACAGCGAACCCCCGATCCCCGTGCTCGATTTGCCTCCCGCACAGGCCGCGGTACCCCGCCCGGTCCGCAGCTGGATCGCACGCTCCCTCGACACGCTCGCGGTACTCGTCGTGCTGTATGCGGTCTTCCACTTTTTTATCGCGCCGCGCTTTGCGCCGAGCGCGGTCGAGCTAGCGGCGCCGCCGGTCGAGCTGGCGGTGCTTGATGGCGGACGTTTTTCGCTCGCCGCGCATCACGGACGCGTGGTGTTTCTCGATTTTTGGGCGTCATGGTGCGGACCGTGCCAGCAGTCGCTGCCGCTGGTCGAACATTTCGCAAAAACGCATCCCGGCGTTGACGTGATCGCCGTCGACAGTGGTGAGGCGCAAAGCGATGCCGCAGGATTTGCACGCGAACACGGCCTTATGAACGTCGCGCTCGATCCGGACAAGATTGCGACGCGCGCCTATGGTGTCGATGGTTTGCCGACGATGATCGTGATCGACCCGAGCGGTAACCAGCGCGCAAAATGGATCGGCTTCAATCCGGCAGTCGAAATGGAAATGGCGCATGCCAGTTCCGCCCTCGCCAAGCCGCGCCGGACATCGTTCGACCGTGAACTCGGGTCGCTCGCGCAAGGGCCGTGACGACCGGAACGCGCGCTAACACTGTTGATACTCGACGTTCGCATGCCGGCCGTTGCGCATTAAGCCTGACTTAACCCCGACGCGCTTGAGCGGCGCCCTCGCCGAACTTTTCTTTCGAAGGCGCACGGACTGTTGGGCACTTTGGTGGTATATTAGGAAGGATGCGGACCGCATATCATCAGACACTCGAGAAAACGCGGCTCGATGTCGTACGGCTAGGAGCCCTCGCTGCAGATGCCGTGCACTCGGCGACCCAGGCGCTTGAGCGGCGCGATGTGACACTCGCCGGGCGCGTGATCGCCGGCGACGACGAGATCGACGAGATGCGGCGCGGGGTCGAGGCATCATGCATCGAGTTGATTTGGAAGCAGCAGCCCGTCGCGGGCGAATTGCGCGCAATCGCCGGTATGCTTCAGATCGTTACTGACCTCGAGCGGATTGGCGACTACGCCGTCGACATCTCGAAGAACGCGATCAAGCTTTCAGACGTGCCGGTTCGGCCCGCCTCGGTCGAAATCGGGCGCATTGCGTCGCTGGCGCAGACGATGCTTTCCGACGTGATGCGCGCGTACCGCGAAGGCGACCGCACGCTGGCGGACTCGGTCATCAAGCGCGATGACGAAGTCGACGACATGTACCGGACCGGCATCGCGGCGCTGCAAAGCGAGATGCAGGCCGACCCGGCGACGGTTCCGGCGGGGACGTTGCTGCTCTTTGTGATTTCCATCATCGAGCGTGTCGGCGATCGCGCGCAAAACATCGCCTGGCACACAAAGGATATCTACGCTGCATGAAACGTCTTGCTGCTCTCGCACTTTTGCTCTTTGCTAGCTCGCTGCCGGCTTTCGCTGCCGACACGGCGGTATCGCTCACACTCGACGGCCGGCCGGTCGACAAGCACGGCGGCATCGCCGTCATGCGTGGCGGGACGATTTTCGTCGACGCGGTCGATATGACCAAGTCGTTCGACGGCTTGATCAACATGGTGCGCGGCGGCGGTGCGACGATTGAAATACGCGGTAACACGGGTGCATTCGTGCCGGGTTCGAAGACGGCTGTCGTCAACGGCCAGAAGTTGGTCATTCCCGCTCCGTTCATGCGCAACGGCGATCTTTTTGTGCCCCTTGAGTTCTTTATCACCAGAGTCGCCAAGGCGCGAGTTCGGGTCGACGCCGCCCATAAGCATGCCGACATTCTGGTGAACGCCAGCCCAATGAGCTAAGGCCGTTATCGACACGCAAGTTCGGACGCCGCTTGACCGCTCGGCGTTCGCTATCGATCCGACGACGACGTATCTTAATCACGCTGCCGTCGGCATCTTGCCGGTCGCGACGCGCGATGCGCTCCACGCTTTTGTTGATGCGCACGCGGCCCGCGGGGTGCTGGGTGTGTACAAGACGGAGCTTGACTTGCCGGTCTATCGCCGGACCGTCGCCGATCTTATCGGCGCCGGCGACGGTGAGATTGCGTTCTTGCGCAACACGGGCGACGGCGCGACGATCTTAGCGCAAGGCCTCGATTTGCAACCCGGCGATGAAGTCATTACGGGCCGCAACGAATTCGGTTCCAACGCTTATCCGTGGCTCGCCTTGCAAAAACGCGGTGTCGTCATCCGCTTCGTTGACGCGCCGCGTGAGCGGATGACGCCGGCTGCGCTGGCCCGGGCGATGACCGCGAAAACGCGCGCGGTTGCGGTGTCTTGGGTCACGTTCGACGATGGCTACCGGCACGATCTGGCAGGGCTCGCCGAGATTGCCCACCGTGGTAAGGCACTGTTCTTTGTCGATGCGATTCAAGGCTTGGGCGCGTTCCCAATCGACGTTCGCGCCTGCGGCATCGACGCGCTCTACGCGGGCGGCGCGAAGTGGCTTATGGCGTTGCAGGGCATTGCGTTCCTCTACGTTGCGCAGAACGTGCTCGATCGGATTGCGCTTTCGCTCCCAAGTTGGCGCAGCGTCGAGGATATTTGGAATTTCCTGGACTACGATCAGCCGTGGGCAGCCGACGCAACGCGCTACGAAGCCGGCACGACGAACCTTATCGGTGCGCTTTCGCTCGCTACGTCGGCCGGCATTCTGCAGGCCGCCGGCATCGCGGCGATCGGGCAGCATGTGCTCGCACTGACGGATCATCTCGCCGACGGCCTGCAGCAAAAGGGATATGTGCTGCGCAGTGTCCGAACGGATCGCGAACGTTCGGGAATTGTGACGTTCAATAAGCCAAACACGGATATCATGGCGCTCGGTAAGCGTTTGGCTTCCGCCGGCTTCGTCACGACGAATCGCTCGACCGGGATCCGTGTTTCTCCGCACGGTCACAACACCCACGAACACATCGATGCATTCCTTGCGGCGCTTGAGGGTCCGTATGCGTAAAGATGTGTGCGCGACGATCGTGTATGACGATACGGTCACGCAGGTCGAGAATGCAAAAACAGATGCCGGCGGGCTCTGGGTGAAGACGGGTGATCTCGCGCGGACAACCGGTTTTGAACTCAAGGCGGAGGGCGTCTGCCGCAATCACCTGTGCTTTCCGATTCCCGCCGCCGATGCGGCGGACGTGGTGCGCACCGAATCGGTCGACACCTGGTTCAATCTGACCGCATTCGCGCGCCTGACGGATCAGCCGGTGGCACACGACGAAGCGCGCGCAACGTGGTATTTCGGTTTGCGCTCGGACGAGCGAGCGGGCCTGGCATCGCTTGCGGCACCCGACTTCACGTTACCGGATATGCACGGTCGACGGCACACGCTGTCGGCGCTGCGCGGGAAAAAGGTGCTGCTCGTAACGTGGGCATCTTGGTGAGGTTGCCGTTTGGACTTGCCGGTCTGGCAAGCACTGTACGCCGAGCTTCGCGACAAGAATTTTGAGATCGTTGCGGTTGCCCAGGATAGCGGCGGCGTAAAAGCGGCCGGCGAGTGGATCGTCGCAGCGTCACCCGAGTACACGGTGCTCATCGACGAATCGCATCGCGTCTCCAAGCTATACAACATGGTCAACGTGCCGACCGGTGTCTGGATTGACGAGTCCGGTACCATCGTGCGCCCGGGCGAAGTTGCTTTTGCCGACGACCGTTTCCGGGAGTTCAGCGGCCACGACTCGGCGCCGTATTTGGACGCCCTGCGCGACTGGGTCGCGCAGGGCGAACGCAGCAGCTATGTGATGAGCGAGCCGGCACGGCGCGAGAAGCTTGCCGTACACGACCCCGCGCTTCCGCTGGCCGCAGCCGAATTCGGTTTAGCCGAGCATTTGTACCAAAGCGGCTACCTGACCGAAGCGATTGCGCACTTTAAAGAAGCGCAACGGCTCAACCCGAAGAGTTGGAATTACAAGCGCCAAGCCTACGCGCTCTCCGATGCCGAGCGGGATTACGAGACAACCTTCGCTCGCGAGGTAAAAAAAATCGGCGGCGGCAAACGCTACTACCCCCCACCCGCACTACCCGGCTACCAAGTGAAGGTCTGATTTACGCCAGCCCGTCGTTGCCAAGCGGCTCATTTACCGAAGTAAACTTCGCCACTTGGCGCCTAGGTCTGACGTAAATCAGACCTTCACTAGTGGAAGAGGCCTGATAGTAGGTTTATGACCAGTGCGATGATCATCGTGTTGTAGCCGAACGAGATGAGTGCGTGGAACAGCGTAACGCGCCGAACGCCCGGGTCCGTGATGGCCACGTCGGAAACTTGAAACGTCATTCCGATGACGAATGAATAGTACGCAAAATCATAATCGTTGGGATTTGTTTCGCCGGGAAAACGCAGACCACGCTGCGCCGTCCCGTCCTCGTCGCTATCGAAATAGTACATGTGCGCGTAGCGAAACGTGAACGTGCTATGAATGAGAAACCAGCCGATGACGACGGCGAGAATGCCGAGGGCATAGGAGGTCGCGCGCTGCGCGACGGTCGCGACATGGACGCCGTGCCCGAGAATGACGACCGCCGAAACCAAGCCGACGGCGACGCTGAGAAGCACGATCGACAAGGCAATGTTGCGGCCCGGGTCTTCAAGTGCAGCCCGGCATTGCGTATCTTCGGGGTTGGTGCGCATGGCGACGAGCCAATAGAAACCCAGTAACACGATGGCGCCCGCGTCGTAGGCTGCGACCGCGCGGAGCGATCCGTCGAGCCAGCCGGGAGCAAGCCACCCGGCAATACCCGCGACAGCGAGCGACACCGACCAGGCGATCGCGCGGTGCATCCACGGCGTATCGATGCGCCGCGGCTTGCGTGCGACGTCTTTGGCTGCGCTCAGGCTCCGTTGTCCGCGATGGCGCAGGGGGCCATGACCGCATCGCTCATGCCGTGGATAAGGCGCTTGTCGGCCGGAGCGACGGTCGCGAGGATTCCGCCCAGCCGCGTTTCGTCTCCGACCACGAAGTAGTACGGGCACAGGCGAACGCGACCATCCATCGTTTTCACCGTCCGGCTCGTGCGATCGAAATAATCGATTGTGACTCGCCGGCCCTTGTGGAAGCGCTGCAAGATGTGCGGAGTCTTGGGATACATTGCAATCGCCGATGCGAGCGCGTCATGCCACTCGTCACGAGTCAGATCGTTTGCGACGCGCACGCCGCGCGAGCCCCAGGCAAGTTCGCTAAAACCCGACGGCTTGACGACGTAGTCGCGTTCGCTTTTGCCGAGCGCCTCGAGCGCCAGCCAGTCTTGGACGGGCTCGCCTTGCGCGGTCAAACCGATGATCGAGCCGTGCGGCGGAAGCGGACGCGGGTCCATGATCCAGGTCTGTGGGAAAATCGTCACCAGGCGCGCGTAGATATCGGGCCCAAGTTCCTTTTTCCAAAGCGCAGCAAGCAGCGGATGATGCAAGAGCGCAAAGGCCGATTTTTCTTCGAGTTGGGCTTTCGGCGGCGGCGTGATCTTGACACGGTTGTGGCGCGCGGCGTACAGGATGAGTTCTTGCTTGGGAACGTTGAGCAGATCGAACAGCTCGAAATTCCGGTAGAGCACGTCGATTTTCTCTTCGCGCCCGTCGGCCATGCGGACGAACAGCGCCTCTTCGCTAAAAACGACATCCTGCGGCGTGCAGACGTGTGCAACGGCATGACCGCGGTCGCGTATGCGCTTTGCGAGCCACTCGAGTTCGTTGCGGTAATCGCCGGATTCGTCGGACACGACGATCGCTGCGACCGGATGTTCTTTTTGCGCGGTCGCAGCGAGCATGGCGGCGAACGCGTCGGCCATGCCGTCGGTTTCGCCGACGGTATCAAAGCCGATCTCGCAGTACGTTTGCGCCATCGCCGCGACGAAGCCCATACCGCCCGGTATACTATCGAGTTCACTTGCGATAAATCCGCCGCCCTCGGTCAAAATCAAATCGGGGCGTATTACCTGCGGAATATCGCTCTTAAAGCGGTTCTGGCGCGCAAGCTTGATGATTTGCTCGGGCTTGCCTTGATCGAGGTATTCCGCGATGAAGCCGGGTGCGGTTCCGCGTGCACTACGCGCGTAGAGCGCTGAGAGGGCGCGATAGAAGGCCAACAGGTCGGGGCCGAGCGCTGCGATGCGGGCGACCGTGGCGGGCGAAAGGCGAAACGGCTCGGGAGCGATGCGCCAGGCAACGGTCGAGCCGGTGTCGGCGTCGGCGTCCACGGTTCGGAACAGCCCGGGCGCCAGATGTTCGAGAATATACTGTCCGCGGTCCGCTGCGGTAAGGTCGGGAGCGATCGCCGTACAGCCCACGAGGATCAGCTTTTACAACACGGCATGTCGCAAGCTGGAAACCGGGGCGCGGGCCGGAAGTTGCGCTGCCCGGACGAGCGGTCAGCGCAGCGGAATTGCGCCCGGCAAGAGCATCGCCCGCTCGAGCGTCACCGTACCCGCGGCATATTTGAGCGTGTTATGCAGTGTCCGGCCCGGCACAAGCGAAGAAATGTCCACGTCGTCGATGGTGCGGGATGCCTTCGCGCCCGGCATGAGCTCGAACGCTATCTCGCGTGTGACGGACTTGGCGCCGGCGCTGTAGGTCGCTACGACGGCGACGGATTTTCCGGACGGTTCGCTTGCGCGAAACGTGATACACACCGTCGTTGCCTCAACTTTGAGGGTATCGCTGCAAGCGGCCGGCTGCGCAAAGGCAGGCGCGCACAGCGAGGCGCCAAGGGCCGTCGCGACGAGAAGACGCAACACAGGGCTCACAAGCCTATGAACCACTCGAGCGCTCCGCCCGTTGCGATTCGCCCGATGACGCGGGCGGATATCGATGCTTTTGGCGAGTGGGGCCGGCATGACGACCCCTTGTTCGCGTCGTACAACATCCCCCCGCTGGACGCTCCGGCGGCGGACGATTTGTGGCGTCATCTGGCGGGCCGGCCCCACGAGCGCCGGCCTTTTGCGGGCACGGTCGGCGGCCGGTTCGCGGCCCAACTCATCGTGCGTTTCGGCTCAGACCGGGCGCTTGGTGACATCGGTATCGTAATCGACCCCGCACTCGTCGGGCGCGGCCTGGGAAGGCGAATTCTGCGCGCTTTCACCCGATATCTCAAGGAGACCGAGTCTTTCGAACGTTTGTCGCTCGATGTCGCCGCGTATAATGAGCGAGCGATTCGCGCGTATCACGCGGCGGGGTTCGCCGTGACGCACGAGTCCTGGGGGCCGCCCGACGCGGGTATCGACCTCGACGGACTCGCGGCGCGCGACGATGCGCGCTTGCGACCGTATGCACGCCGGGAAGCGGGAATCTGGCGCCTTTTAATCCTTCACATGGAGATGCGGCTCGATGCCGAAACGTTTACCTAGTCCAATCATGCCACCAATCGAACTTATCGCACTCGACCTTGACGGAACGCTGCTTTCTCCCGACGAGACCGTTTCCGCCCGCAACCGCAGCGCTATTGCAGCCGCCCTTAACGACGGCATTCGCATCGTTCTCGTGACCGGGCGCGGCGTCGATACGCCGATTCGCGTCTCGCGCGAACTTGGCCTCAATCTGCCCGTCATCTGCTGCCATGGAGCGCTGACCAAAGACTTCGGCGCCAACAAGACGCTGGTGCATATTCCGGTGCCGTTGCAGTACGCTCATCCGATGATCGAATATGCCGAGGCTCATAACTTAGCCGTCGCCGTGTACGCCGATGAGTTTTTCTGGCGCCTGTCCGGCTCGCACATCTACATGCAGGATATGACCGGCCCCGCTTGGCGCGAAGCGGCGTCGTTCAAAGATGTGCTCGCCCAGGCGCCGACGTTCATTCGCTTTCTCGGCAAAGAATCGGTCGATGCGATGCGTCGCGAATTCGGCGACTTGCCGCTGAACTTCCACTACGAGACCTGGCAGGACTTTATCGAGTGCGCCGTACTCAGCCGCGAAGCGTCAAAGCAGACGGCGCTGGCGCGGCTGTGCGCCGATTTTGGGATTCCGGCGGAGCGGGTCCTTGCGATCGGTGATTCACGCAACGACGTTCCGATGATGCGCTGGGCCGGCACCGGGATTGCAATGGGAAATGCATTGCCCGAAGTGCGCGAAGCCGTACGCTACGTTACCGCGTCCAACGATCGGGACGGCGTCGCAGTTGCGATCGAGCGCTTTGCGCTGCAGAAGAAGAAAACGGCCTGATGAACGGCAGCAATGCCGCCCCGTCACCCGACTATGAAAACGAATTGCGCACGATTCTCGCAAAACGCGATTGGGAAGCCTTGCGTGAATTTTCGCGCCGTCGAAACGATATATCCGACGATGTGTATGTGCAGGAGCAGCATTTTTGGGAGGTGCTGCTGCATAAGTTGACCGTCAATCGGATCGATCTGCTCGGTTTTCACGACGAGAGCCGGGCGTGGTTGGAGAAGAACGGCTACACGACCGATTTAGGCGGCTACTGATGATGGTGCGCGTGCTCGCGTTTGCGCGCTTACGCGAAGTGCTCGGCTTCGGTCAGCGCGATGTTGAACTTGCCGGCGGGGCGACCTTGGAGAGCCTGTGGTTACAGTTGACGAGCGCAGCGCCCGATGCCGCCGGTTTGCGTACGGCAACGCGCTTTGCGCGTAATGGCGCGCTCGCCGACGGCGCGACGACGCTTTGCGACGGTGACGAAATCGCATTGATGCCGCCGGTCGGCGGCGGCTAGCCGGATGATCGCGATCGTCGATACGGCGATTGAGGCCGGCGCTCTCATCACGCAGGTGCGGACCGATGCATGCGGTGCCGTGGTAACGTTTTTGGGGGTCGTTCGCGAAACGTCGGCGGCCGATCCGCGTCCGGTCGAGCGCATCGCCTACGAAGCATATGCGTCGATGGCCGTGCCCGAGATGGAGGCGATCGCGGCGGAAGCACGCGAGCGTTTCGGTCCGATCGAGATCGCGATGGTCCATCGGACCGGCGATCTTGCGCTCGGCGAAGCCAGCGTCGGTGTCGCCGTTGCTGCGCCGCACCGCGCGGCAGCCTTCGATGCGTGCGAATATGCCATCGATGAACTCAAAGCGCGCGTTGCCGTCTGGAAGCAGGAGCGGTTTCGCGACGGCGACCGGGCTTGGCGCGCGAATACCGTGAGCAAGCGCACGTGAACCTCGAGTTGCTACGCGTTGCGACGGGCGGCGCTTCGGGTAACGAAATCGCGGTCCTCGCTTACGAGGCGCGGCGCCCACGGGGCGTAACGATCGTCGCCGGTCACGGTTACTCCAGCTCGAAACACAATCTCGATTCACTGTGCGCGTTTCTGGCCTCGCACGGATTCGGCGTCTATAGTTTGGATTTTCCCGGTCACAAACTTGGCGCGAGCGGCGGATACCTCGGCTCAGTCGGGGATCTTATCGACGCGGTCCGTGCGGTCATAGCATTGGCACGCGAACGCGGCGCACAGATCGTGTACACGCTCGGTCACAGCATGGGCGCTGCGACGGCATTGTGCGCGGCCGGCGCCGATCCGTCGATCGTCGGCGCCGTATCGATCGCGACGGGCTATGGCCGTCCGCAAGCGCTGCAGGCGTTCGCGGGACGCGGCACGGTCGACTTGCGCTCCACCTACGTCGATGGTTGTACGCTGCCGGAGATCGCCGATCAGTGGGGCGCCAAGCTTGATGAAGCATTGCCGAAACTTGCCGGTCGCCCAACGTTCTTTATTGCAGCCGAACGCGACGCGATGGTGACGCGCGCGAGCGTGCAAGATCTTTTCGATCGTGCACCGGATCCCAAAACGTTTGCAACCGTCGCTAGCGATCATACATTTGCGGGTGAGAACTCGCGTAGCGCCGTGCTCGATTGGTTGTCCGAGCGGCATCCGCGCTGATGTTTCCCACCTCCCTTGCCGGACGCGCCGAATTGCGCCGCTATAGCCGGCATCTTCTCATCCCCGAGGTCGGGCTGGCCGGCCAAGAAAAACTCGCCGGCGCGCGCATCTTGTGCATCGGAGCCGGGGGCCTCGGGTCGCCGGTGCTCGCATACCTCGCGGCGGCGGGCGTGGGACGTATCGGCATCGTCGACGACGACACCGTCGATGTCACAAATTTGCAGCGCCAGATCCTCTATACCACACCGGATGTGGGCGCGCCGAAGGTCGCCGTCGCAGCAGAGCGCTTGCACGCGCTCAATCCGCAAATCGCGATCGATCCGATTCCGGTGCGATTCGATGCGAGCAACGCGCGCGAACTGGTGCGCTTGTATGACGTCGTGATCGACGGCACCGACACGTT
>Ga0302325_10024748_pt1 | contig 12483 bp, 12 predicted proteins | sample Palsa_T0_2_FD_201948 | JGI IMG/M metagenome (GOLD analysis project Ga0302325, IMG submission 201948) | Peat permafrost microbial communities from Stordalen Mire near Abisko, Sweden - Palsa_T0_2 | ecosystem: Environmental > Terrestrial > Soil > Palsa > Peat permafrost | place: Sweden: Abisko...
CAGCGCATCGTCGACGAGCGAGGCGTCGGCATCCTGCTCGTGGAGCACGACATGACGCTGGTCATGCGCCTGTGCGAGCACATCCACGTCATCGACTTTGGTCGGGAGATCTTCGCTGGCTCTCCCGCCGTAGTCCGCGCGTCGGAGGTGGTCCGCGAAGCCTACCTCGGCGACGTCCACCTCGAAGAGCGCCTCGACCCTACGCCCGAGCTCGCCGCTCGAACACCGCAATGATGGCGAGCGCACGTAGCGCCGCGGAGCAGGCGACACCAGTCCTGGAGGTCGAGGGCCTCAGCGCCGGATACGGCGAGACCGAAGTACTCACGAATATCGCGTTCGCGGTGGCGCCAGGTTCGATCTCGGCGCTGCTCGGGCCCAACGGCGCAGGCAAGACGACACTGCTACGCACACTGTCGGGGCTTTTGCGGCCGCACCACGGTCGCGTGCTTCTCTCCGGAGAGGACGTGACCCAGCGCAAGCCTAGCGTCCGCGCCCGGCGCGGATTGTGTCTCATTCCGGAGGGCAGGGGTGTCTATCCGACCCTGACGGTTGCCGAGAACCTCCAGCTCGCCACTCCGCCCTGGGTGGACGGGTCGCGCCGGGACGAGGCCCTGGACGCCTTCCCGATCCTCAAGCACCGCCTGAAGCAGCGCGCCGGAACGATGTCCGGTGGCCAGCAGCAGATGCTGGCACTCACCCGATGTTTTCTCAGCGAACCGGCGATCGTCCTCCTTGACGAAGTCTCAATGGGCCTGGCCCCACTCATCGTCGAGGAGATATTCGTGGCACTGACGCGTCTGGCGGCCAACGGTACCGCCCTGCTGCTGGTGGAGCAGTACATCCACCGCGCCCTGGAGATGGCCGACACCGTCCATCTCCTCAGCCGGGGACGCGTGACCTTCTCGGGACCGCCCGGTGCGATCGAAGAGGCGTCCTTGATGGAGAGCTACCTCGGTGCCGAACTTGACCCCGCGGCTAGATCGGCTCCTTCCTCATAGCCGCGCGAGCGAGGGACAAGGGCCAGCCGGGCCGCGGAGATTCGTACCTAGCATCAAGAACTAGTGGATCTCGGCTCGAAGTACAGCTGCCTGCCCGGGTCGGCACTCCCGCATGTCGAGCCACCTGCCCGGTTAACAGTGACACGTCTCAGGAGGGTCGCCAAGCTCGTCTGGCGGGCCTCCCGACACTCATGACGAATTGTCATCGAGCGCGACTAGGGTAGTTGCTGTTGCGCCAGTGGACCCGGATGTGGACACAATTGGTTACAAGTCAGATGAGCAGCAGCTCTCGAACTGAGACGAGGTCTTTGAGGTGCGGGTTCACCGGAGCCAGCGAGAGGTGAGAAGTGAGACGTATCGCCGAGCAAAACTTATTGACCTTCGATGCGGCGATCCGCCGATGTCCGCTCAAGACCTTCGGCCAGTGCCGAACACCAAAGAATTCGTGATGCCAGGGACGCCCATCAGAGTTGAGTCGAGCGTAATCGCAGAGGGCGACGACCTGGAGCTCGATAGCTGGCTTGCTGCGGATGGCTCGGAGGTTGAGAGCGAGCAGCTAGTGGCCGAGGTCAGTACTGCGAAGGCAATCGTCGAGGTGACAGCTCCAGTTGGCGGGGCTTTGCGCCAGTCACTCACCGTGGGGGCCGTTTTTGGTCCTGAAGAGGCCATCGGGTTCGTCGACCATGAGTAGTTCAGCGGTTCGGACAATCGGCGCGACGGCTACACGGTGCAAAACCACGGCACTGCTCACCGGAGGAAAGATTGATGAGTAGCCTGTCCAGCGCTCGCGACAGGCAGGAGTGGCTGGCTCGGGATGGTCTCCGCGCGCTCGAGGCCATGCTGCGAATACGCGAGTTCGACTCCCGGCTTAGCACCTATGTCGCCGACGGGCTGCTCTTCGGCTCGACCCATTCGTATGTGGGTATGGAGCGGTGGCGGTTGGAGTCTGCTCAACACTGAGGACCGATGATGCGATCGTCTCCACCCACCGAGGCCACGGACATTGCCTGGCCAAAGGCGCCGATCCTTCGCGGATGCTCGCTGAGCTCTTCGGCAGAAGCGATGGCTATTCCGGAGGCAAGGGGGGTTCCACGCATCTGGCGGTTAATCACCTCGGTGTGCTTGGGACGAATGGCATCGTTGGAGCCAGCATCGGCATCGCGACGGGCGCGGCTCTTGCCGCGCAACTTGAGGGCCATGCAGCTGTCGCGGTTGCATTCTTCGGGGATGGGGCGATCAACCAGGGCACATTCCTCGAGTCCATGAACCTCGCGGCCGTCTGGCGGCTGCCGGCCATTTATGTATGCGAAAACAACAAGTTCGCACAGTCAGCCGCAATTCACCGAATGGTTGCGGAGCCTGATCTCGCGCTGCGAGGAGACGCACTAGGCGTACCCAGCGCCGCAGTGGACGGAATGGACGTAGTTGCGGTTCGCGCAGCAGCGGAGATTGCTGTCGGGCGAGCCCGAGCCGGCGACGGCCCGACACTGATCGTCGCCGACACCTGGCGCTTTATGGGGCACATGGTCGGAGACAGCGAGATATACAGAGCTGCCGCCGAACATGAACCATGGCGTTCGCGAGATCCAGTCACCACGTTAGAGTCACGGCTCGTCACCGAAGGCATCGCGAGTGAAGCCGAGGTAGCACGTGTTCGTCAGCGGATCATCGAAGAGATCGATGATGCTGAACGGCGGGCGACAGAGTCGCCCTTTCCTACGCACGGGCTCGCGTTTACCGATGTCTATGGCGGCCTCGGCTGATGCCGGAGATGACGTACTGGCGAGCGCTCAACCTAGCGCTGCACGAGTTGATGGCTCTGGATGAACGCGTCTTCGTAATGGGGAGGACGCTTCGAGCTGGGCCACCGGCGGAGGAATCTTCGGAGTCACGCGTGGACTGCGAGACGCGTTCGGATCGGAGCGTGTCCGCGAGACGCCGATCAGTGAGGAGGCGATAGTGGCGGCCGGCGTTGGCGCGGCCTTGCGCGGACGCCGGCCGATCGTCGAGATCATGTATTCAGATTTCGCGCTCCTCGCGTTCGACCCGATCGCCAACCAGGCTGCGATGCTTCGGTACACGTTCGGGGGACAGTTTGACGTGCCTCTGGTCGTCCGGTCCACCAGCGGGGCGCGCGGCGGCGGCGGCGCGCAGCACTCGCAGTCACTCGAGACATTGTTCGCCCAGATTCCTGGTCTCGAGGTCGTCGTGCCTGCCACTCCGAATGACGCACGCGCCCTGCTCAAGGCATCCGCTGCAAGCCCGAATCCCACGATCTTTCTCGAGCACAAAGCGCTGTACACCCATCGCGGCTTAGTAGACAACGATCCGCTTGAATTGGGACGCGCCTGCGTCGCGCGCGCGGGTACTGACTCCACCATCGTCGCCACGCAGCTGCTTCTGCACCGGTCCATGGATGCGGCAGACCGGCTTCACGCCGAGGACATTGATCTCGAGATCATCGACCTACGCACGTTGTGGCCCCTCGACATCGAGGCGATCTACGGGTCCGTCCGACGTACGCGACGCCTCCTCATCTGCCATGAGGCCCCGCTGCTGTTGGGGTTTGGTGCTGAGCTGGCCGCCCAGACACAGCAAGAGCTGTGGTCGGAGCTTCACGCCCCCGTCGCTCGGCTTGGCGCGGCGCGCGTACCAACGCCATACTCGCCGCCGCTCAAGGCGGCGCTGGTCCCATCGGTTGACGAAATCGTGCTTACGGCCCGCGCGCTTGTACACGGCCGGTAGGACAATTGTTGTAGCCAAAACCCATCGGACGACCCATGGCTAAATGCGGCCGCGGGGGCTAGCCTGTAACAGTCTTTTGCGATGCCTCGGTTTCTTGCGGCAGGACACGCCGGCGGTCCTCTACGCGCAGGGCGGCAGTGTCGGCCCTATAGAAACCGCACGATATCGGACCACAGATCGACGCGAGCGACACTCAAAGCGGAGGCCTAAGGGATGGAGAACGTGCCAGAAAGCGGACCGCCGGACGTAGACGCGATCGTGATCGGGGCTGGATACAGCGGCCTGAGGATGCTTGTCGAACTCAGACGATTGGATATGACCGCCCGCATTTTCGAGACGGGACGCGATGTCGGCGGGACGTGGTATTGGAATCGATACCCGGGTGCTCGCACCGACAGTGAGGCATGGACCTACTGCTACGACTTCGATGACGATCTCCTCGCCGAGTGGGATTGGCCTGAGCGATTCCCGACTCAGGCTCAGTCCTTTGCTTACCTCAGACACGTTGCCGATCGGTTCGACCTTCGGCGCGATATATCGTTCGAAACCACCGTCATGGGAGCTCACTGGTCCGGTGCTGACAACACCTGGGTTGTCCATACATCGGACGGGTACACCACGACCGCACGATTTCTTGTCAGCGCCATGGGTCAGCAGGCGGCGGTGGTTGAGCCACCGTTTCCCGGCGTGGACACCTTTCAGGGTGACTCGTACACGAGTTCAAAGTGGCCTCACGCTGAGGTCGATTTTCGCGGTAAACGCGTCGCTGTCGTCGGCGCCGGAGCCACCGCCGTGCAAATCGTCCCTGTCGTCGCTGACGAAGCCGACGAGCTAATCGTCTTCCAGCGGACCCCGAACTACATCCTGCCGGCACGGAACTACGTCGCGACGGACGAAAAGCGAAACGCGATCAAGCGGCGCTATAACGAGGTGTGGGAGTACACGTACGACCATCCGTTCGGCATGTACTTCCCGCGAGCGAACCGTCTGAGCTCCGACCTCCCCGATCCCGACAAGCGCCAGCAGATCTTCGAATACGGGTGGGAGCAAGGCGGGTTCCGATTCCTCTTCGAAACGTTCGACGACCTCATTACCAATCAGGCTTGCAACGACGAGGCGTCCGAGTTCGTACGAAATAAGATCAGGTCGATCGTCAAGGATCCACAAGTCGCCGAGCGGTTGTGCCCAAAGGGCTATCCCCTCGGGGGCAAGCGCCCACCCGCGGGGCACTTCTACTACGAAGCGTACAACCGCACGAACGTGCACCTAGTAGCTCTTCCCGAGACTCCGATCGCGGAGATCGTACCAACAGGGGTTAAGATGGCCGACGGAACTCTCTACGAAGTAGACGCGATCATTTGGGCGCTTGGATTTGATGCCGTCACGGGCGCTTTGAGCAGGCTCGGGGTCGTGGGGCGCGATGGTCGAACGATCTCCGAGGAGTGGGACTCAGAATCGCCGGCACAGCACTTTGGCCTATGCGCCCCGGGATTTCCCAATCTGTTCACGCTGGCTGGGCCACAAGGCGCATTCGGGAATTTCCAGTCGTTCATGACCAAACAGGTCGAATGGATCGGCAAGCTACTCCGCTTTATGAAGGCCGCCCAACTCGAGGCCTGCGAGGTAACCCGGGAGATGGCTGACTCCTGGCGTCGCGAGTGCCAGGAGGCAATTGACGCGACGGTGCTAATGCAGGGAGTGAGCGCCAACTCGTGGTTCCTCGGGGCAAACGTCGAAAACAAGAAGACCCGCGTGATGTTCTACTTCGGTGGTGTGCACGCCTACAACGCAGCTCTCGCGCGATCAGCCGCTGAAGGCTTTCCGGGTTACATGTTCATCGAGGCCGGGACGAACCGTGCTTCGGAGACATCGGTCCCGCAGCGGACAGCCGAATCGGTGAGCTAGGACGCCAGATCGGGTTCACTTCGTGTCGGGTTCTAACACCCGGGTCGCGACTCTCAAACTGATTGGTAGAAGATATGGCAAGCCCTGAGAACGAGGCGGTCTTTCAGATGAATCGGGAGCTCCGTGACGCTTGGGCCGCTCAGTCCATTCCCGGGTATCCGGAGACTCGCCGGATATTTGACGAATGGCTCGCGCAGTTCATCATTCCCGGCGAAGCTCGGTTTTCACCGTCATACGCTGGCACCGTCCCCGTCCTACACGTGGACACGCCCGCGAGTCTCGGCTCGACCCGAACGATCGTTCATTTCCATTCCGGCGGCTACCTGATGGGGTCGTCCAACGGATATCGCTCGTTCGGCGCTCACCTCAGTTCGCACGCTCGGGCACACGTCGTGCTCCCGGATTATCGACTCGCCCCGGAGAATCCGTTTCCCGCCGCCATCCAGGACGGCCTTGAGCTGTACGAACAGCTGCTCCGCGATGGGCTCTCGCCGAGTTCGATCGTTCTGTCGGGCGACTCCGCCGGCGGCGGTTTAGTCTGCGTGCTCGTTCAATGGATCCGGGACCAAGGGCTTCCGGTTCCTGCCGGCGTAGTAAGCATTTGCCCTGTGGCGGATTACACGCATTCAGGCCGTTCACGTCAAGAGAACGATGGCAAGGATCCACTGGTGTTGCGAGAGCTCCTTCTCGCGATGGGGTCCGACTACTTCGGAGATCGAGATCCGAGTGCACCTGGCTTGTCCCCGGTTTTTGGGAACTGGTCTGGCCTTCCGCCGATGCGATTTTACGCGGGATCGATTGAGGTCCTACGCGATGACGCCAAGATGTGCGCCGAAGCAGCGATCTCCGCGGGCGTTGACGCTACGTATACAGAGGGTGAGGAGATGGCTCATATCTGGCCGCTCTTTGCTGATCGTCTCCCCGAGGCTCGACAGACCCTTGCCGAGATCGGTGAGTTCGTTGGATCGGTTTGCTCCGTCGATACGCACGAGCATGCCGTCGGGTGACAGGCCAGGAGCCGAGAACCATGGTCAGCGTTAGCGACTTAAGGAAAGGTTGCGCCGTTGTCACGGGGGCCGGCTCTGGCGTCGGCGGGGCTCTGGCATCCCATGCGGCGCACGCCCTCGGGATGTCGGTGGCGGCTCTTGACGTGTCGTTCCCGCGTGCAGAAGAGAAGGCGAGTCAGATTCGTGAGGGGGGCGGCAACGCAATCCCGTACGCCGTAGACGTAAGCGACTATTCGGCTGTCGACCGAATCGCATCGCACGTCTACGACGCACTCGGGCCGGTCACTTTGCTCGCCGCGAATGCTGGCATTGAGCACTCCGGAAGGCTTTGGGCGACCCCGTCCGAACAGTGGCGGCGCGTACAGGACGTGAACGTCAACGGCATGTTCAATACGATCAAAGGTTTCGTGCCACAGATGATCGACTCCGGACTTCGAGGTCATGTCGTTTGCGTGGCATCGATCGGAGGCCTCGGTTTCCGGGCCTCGATGGGAGCCTACATAGTCAGCAAGCATGCGGCGCTTGCGCTTGGCGAGTCATTGGCGCTCGACCTAGAATCTGCGGACGCGAAGGTGGGTGTATCGATCCTGCTCCCTGGACCTGTGGCGACGCGCATCGCTGACGACGCACTGATAAGTCCGTCGCACGAGGCCGAGGCGGCCAGAGCGCAGCTGGCGGCGCTTCTTGACGCCGAAGGGGTAAAGCCTAGTGAGATTGCTCGAGCGACCTTTTCCGGTATCGCAGAAGGCCGTAAGTGGATCTACACGCATCCCGAGATGGCGGCTGAGGCCGTTGCCGAGATGGTCACCAGGCTCCAAGCGAGCGTTGACACGGAAAGCTAACGACCCGACTGCTAACCCACCTGCCCAAAAAGTTGGCGCGTGCGGACTATCAGCACGCGCGTCAGCCCCCGGTTGACTGTCGGGCGCGATTCACTCGTGAACGCCACCCGAAGTGCGATTAAAGAGGCGTCGTTGATGGAGAGCTAGCCGGATTTCGAACGCGACCCCGCGCCCAGATCGGTCCTTCCTCATAACCGCTCGAACCGAGGCGCAGCACTCAGCCAGGCCGCCGAGATGGAAACTCAAACGAAGGAGTAGAAGTGAAGAAGAAGAAGAAACACCCAACAAAATGCCTCATCGCCATATCCGTGCTCATGGTCGCGATCGTCATCGCGGTTGCTGGCTGCGGGTCAAGCTCGAAGAGCTCATCGACCCCATCGAGCTCATCGAGTTCATCGAGTGCCGCGGCCTCATCGTCGTCCGGCACCACCACCAGCGCCGCAGCCTCGGGCTCGTCGAGCACCAAGGGCGCCCCTTTGGTCATCGGATCGATCTGCAGCTGCAGCGGCCCGCTGTCATCGACCACGGCCACCGATCCGGACACGCTGAACGCGTGGGCCATGTGGACCAACGCACACGGCGGCATCAACGGCCATCCCGTGAAGGTCATAAACCTTGACGACGCCCTCACAGCGTCGACTTCGATCAAGGACGCCAAGCAGCTGGTCGAGCAGGACCACGTCCTTGCGATCGTCGGGGAGACGAGCAACCTCGATATTCTGTGGGCTAGCTATGTCCAGTCCAAAGGGGTACCCGTGATCGGCGCCGCCTTGTTCGAGAGCCCCTACGAGACCAATCCCGACTTCTATCCCACCGGTCCTCAGAACGCCACCTCGGTGTATGGCGACGTTGCCCAGGCTAAGGCACTTGGGGGGCATAAGCTCGCCCTGATGTATTGCGCCGAGTCGCCGTCGTGCGCCACCTACGTCCCACAGTACAAGGCGATCGGCAAGCTCCTCGGTATCTCGGTGGTGTCGGTGCAGAAGATCTCCGCTACTGCGCCCAGCTACACCGCGAACTGCTTGGCGGCCAAGGCCGCCGGCGCGGATGTCCTAGCCATCCTCCAGGCCGGGACGGTCGTGCAGCGCGTCGCGGACGAGTGTGGTGAGCAAGGGTATCGTCCGACCGAGGTGAACCTGAGCTTCACCCCAGCCGTCGCATGGCAGACCGATCCCAACCTGCAGGGGCTGGTGACGATCACTCCCAACCAGTCGCTGTGGGCCTCGAGCTCAGCCACCCAGGCGTACAATCAGGCGCTCGCCAAGTACGCGCCGACCGTCAAGCAGAGCGCGACGTATAACCCGTCCAACGCCTCGGTGTGGGCGGCGGCGGAAGTGTTCAAACTCGCCGCCCAGCGCGCGATGCTGACGCCGAGCTCCACGCCGGCCGACGTGATCAAGGGGCTGGACACGTTCAAAAACGAGACGCTCGGCGGGCTGACAGCGCCGCTCACATACACCAAGGGCGCGACGAAGCCCGGGCTTGTGACCTGCTACTTCGTCTCTACAATCAAGAACCAAAAGTGGATCGCGCCCCTGGGCGCGAAGGCCGCGTGTGTGCCCAAGTCGCAGGTGGCCCAGATCGAGGCGCTGAACGGCTAGTGACGATCTGCAGGAGGGCCGCCTTGACTGGCGGCCTTCACGCAGCCGCGACAAATGTCGTAGCCGGCTGGGCCCTTCGACTATCGCGGCCGGCCAAACGGGCCGGGATACCGGTCAGAAGCCAGATGAGCAGACGAGCGACCCGTGCGATGCTCGTGTACACGGCGGATCGGCTGCCTAAGTATCACCGAAACGTAGATAAACCGAATAGGAGCAAAAAAACATGGCCGAACAGGACTTCTTCGTGTTGGATGCGGTCACGCACGCGTTCAACCTCACCCAGCAGAACTTCGCCGACCATGACGGCGCGAAAGCGATGGCTGAGATGGTCGTGGCGCTTGGGACTTCGATTCCGGAATCCGAGTTCGCCCTCACCCGCGAAGTGGTCCTGCACGACTGGACAGTGGACGAGCTCGCAAGGGTCCTGTTTTTGGAGAGCACGACCGACGTCGCCGTCTACCACCCCCTGCCGATCTTCTTCTTCAAGGACGGGCTGAGCTCGCTCGAGAAGGCCATCGAAGCGATGGAGAAGTATCCAACGCGCTTCCTCGGCTCCTACGCCTGCGTCGATCCGTTGCGCGGCAAAGACGCGCTGGTCGAACTGGAGCGACAGGTCGAGCTGTTCAAGCCGCTGGGCCTTAAGATGTACCCCGCCAGCTTTTATAACGGGAAACGCGGCTCGTGGAAGATGAACGACCCCAAGGTGGCCTACCCCATAATCGAGAAGGCTGGCGAGCTCGGTCTCCGGCACGTCGCGGTACATAAGTCGATCCCGATCGAGCCCGTCGAGTTTCGCGACGCCTTCAACCCCGCGGACTTCGAGGGCGCGGCGGTCCACTTCCCGGAGATGAACTTTGAGATCGTGCACGGCGGCATCGCCTTCGTCGAGGAGACCGCACTGCTGCTCGCCCGGTTCCCCAACATCTACGTCAACATGGAAAACCTCAACATGGTCGTCGCTCGCCGCCCGCGGGTGTTCGCCCAGATCCTCCTTGGCCTGATGCGTGAGGGTGGCGATGCGATCATGGAGCGGCTGTTCTGGGGGACGGGCACAATCCAGTACCACCCCAAGCCGTGCGTCGAGGCGATGGCAGCGTTCGAGTTTCCGGAGGATCTGCTCGAAGGGGCCGGCCTGTACGCACCGCTGTCGCAAATCACCGACGACGGGAAAGCGGGTCTGTTCGCGGGCAACTACGCCCGCCTACACGACATCGACCTCAACGCCATCAAGGCTCAGATCGCCAACGACGACTTCGCACGACCCCAAGCCGAGGGCCTCGCCAAGCCATGGTCCAGCGCTGCCGCCATCCCCGCGGCCAGGTAGGCCAGCATGATGTCCGCCATGACACCAGGGCTCAAGACCAAGATTTACTCCTGCCTCGCCGAGATCGTGGACCCGTGCAGCGCCGCCAGTGCGTCGCCGATGAACCTCGTGGAGATGGGCCTGATTCGCGAGGTCCGGATCAGTGACGCCGGTGTGGTCGACGTCGACATGCGCCTGACCTCGCCATCATGTTTCATGATCGGCTACATGACCAAGGAAGCACGACGGTTGATTACCGGGCTGCCGGAGGTCAGCTCGGTCGAGGTCCACGCCGACACCGGGCTGGACTGGACGCCCGACAATATCGATCCGCAAACCGCCGCAAGGCGGCGCCGGCGGCTGGCCGAGTTGCCGATGGCGCCGGCTCGAGGGAGAACCTCATGAGAGGTGCCGTGATTACCGTCGCGCCGACCGGCCCGATCGCCAGCCGCACCGACAATCCCTCCCTGCCGGTGACCCCGGAGCAGATCGCCGACCAGGTTGCCGACGCTCACGCACTCGGCGCGTCGGTGGCGCACTTGCACCTGCGCGGCCCGGACGAACGGCCGACCGGCGATCTCGGTATCGCCAAGCGGACGATAGAGCTGATCTCCGAGCGCTGCGACGTGCTTGTACAACTCTCGACCGGCGTCGGCCTCGGCGTACCGTTTGCCGAGCGGGCGGCTCTGGTGGAGTTGAATCCGGCGATGGCGACGCTGAATCCCTGCTCGATGTCTTTTGGGGATTCTGAGTTCTCCAATCCGCCCAAGGACGTCGCTCACCTGGCGGCGCGGATGCAAGAACTCGGGGTCAAGCCCGAGCTGGAGATCTACGACACGGGCCATCTCGAGGCCTGCTTGCGGCTGCGGGATGCGGGACTGTTGAACCAGCCCCTGCAGTTCAGCCTCGTGCTTGGGGTTCGCGGCGGTATGGCTGCGACCCCGCAAAATCTGCTGATGATGGTCGAGCGGCTGCCCGAACACGCGGTCTGGCAGGTGATCGCCATCGGCTCTGCCAATCTGCGTCTGACGGCGATGGGACTCGCCCTCGGCGGCAATGCGCGCGCGGGTCTGGAGGATGCGCTGTATCTGCGCAAGGGCGAGCTGTCGCAAGGCAACGGACCGCTGGTCGCCCGGACGGTCCAACTGGCCCGGGACCTCGACCGGCCGACCGCTACCCCAAACGAGACGAGGGAGTTGCTCGCGCTTGAGTCGGCGACCCCTACGCGATGACTGTGCCCTCGCCTAAGCTCGGAGCCGAGTGTGTCGCCTGACCCAGCATCGAAGCCGAGCGTGGACGGGGCAGGCGGGCCCGGCGTTGCTTCGTCCATGTCCGGCTCGCGCGGGCGTCTGCGCGCGCTTCTGCCCCGGCATGCCCTCGATCATTTCGACCGCGCTCACGCGGCGGTGACCGTATCGTTTGGCGGCACGATGCTTGGCACTGCGGCGCGCACCGTCGGGCGGGTCTCGCCTGATCCGCCACGTGTCATGGTGGCCGTCGAGGCACATCCGCAGATCGTCGCGGCGATCGATCGGGTCGGCAGCTTCGCGCTCAGCCTCATCGGTGACGACGACTCTCAGCTCGTCCGACGGCTGACCAGTGATGCCGAGATCGTGCTCGACGGCATCACGGTTGTCCGGGGAAGGTCGGGACATCCGCTGCTCGTGGATTCATTAGCTCAGCTGGAATGCGCGGTGCTCGACGCCGCGGTCGTCGCTGGGCTTCACATCTACGTCGCCGACGTCACCGATGCCTGCGCTCGCGCCGGCGCGTCGCTCGACGGGATCGACGGCGACCTGCGTAACTTCGTCGCCTCCCGCGACGACGCGACCTACCTCGAGATACGACGGGCGATCCTAGCGCGCCGGTTGCCGCTGGCGGACGACATTCTCGTGCAGGACGTGGTCGAGCAGCTGGACGTTGACCCCGCCAACGTCACCTATGCGCTGGCGCGGCTAGCGCACGAGGGACTGGTGATACGCCGGACCTCGGACCGCTACGTTGTGACTCCGGTAGACGAGACCCTGATCGTCACCCTGCTGCACGCCCGGCGGATCCTAATGATGGGCATCACCGACTGCC
>Ga0302325_10024750_pt1 | contig 12483 bp, 12 predicted proteins | sample Palsa_T0_2_FD_201948 | JGI IMG/M metagenome (GOLD analysis project Ga0302325, IMG submission 201948) | Peat permafrost microbial communities from Stordalen Mire near Abisko, Sweden - Palsa_T0_2 | ecosystem: Environmental > Terrestrial > Soil > Palsa > Peat permafrost | place: Sweden: Abisko...
TGCCAAGGTGCGCCAGTCGCAGCACTCGCAGCGGCGCATTTTCGTGCTCGACACCAACGTGCTCATGCACGACCCGACGGCGATCTTTCGCTTCGAGGAGCACGACATCTACATCCCGATGACCGTGCTCGAGGAGCTCGACGCGGGCAAGAAGGGCGTGTCCGAAGCCGCCCGCAACGTGCGTCAGGTCAGCCGCTTTCTCGACGAGCTGATGCAGAGCGCCACCAAGAAACAGATCGACCGCGGTCTCGCGCTGCCGACCTCGGTACCGGTGAATCACGGCAAGCGCCCGCCCGTAGGAAGGCTCTTTTTCCAGACGCAGCTGCTCGAATCCGCGCTCCCCGAGGGCATCCCCGGCCACGGCGCCGACAACGTTCTCCTCGGAGATACGCTCGCTCTGCAGAAGAAGTTTCCCGCCGCCCGAGTGACGCTGGTGTCCAAGGACATCAACCTGCGCATCAAGGCGGCCATCGTCGGGGTGCATGCGGAGGACTACTCGAGCGACAAGACCATCGAGGATGCCGATCTGCTCTCGAGCGGCGTGCAGCAGCTGCCGCCCACGTTCTGGGAAAAGCACGGCAAGGGCATGGAGTCCTGGCAGCAGCAGAGCCGCACGTTCTATCGAGTGCGCGGGCCGCTGGTGCACGAATGGCAGGCCAATCAGTTCGTCTACGATCCGGGCGAGAACGGGGTCGAGGCGATCGTGCGCAAGATCGACGGCGATTCCGCCGTGCTCGAGCTGACAGTGGACTACCGCACGGAGCGCAACAACGTCTGGGGTGTAAGCTCGCGCAACCGTGAGCAGAATTTCGCCCTCAACCTGCTCATGGATTCAGAGATCGACTTCGTCACGATCTTGGGCCCCGCCGGCACGGGCAAGACGCTGCTCAGCCTGGCGGCCGGTCTCGCGCAGACGCTGGATCACAATCGCTACAGCGAGATCATCATGACGCGCGTGACGATCCCGCTGGGCGAGGACATCGGTTTTCTTCCCGGCACGGAGGAGGAAAAGATGGAGCCCTGGATGGGCGCGCTCATGGACAACCTCGAGGTGCTCACCCAGAGCCAGACGGGGGGCGCGTGGGGCCGCGGTGCAACCACGGATTTGCTGCGCCATCGGATCAAGATCAGGTCGCTGAATTTCATGCGCGGACGCACGTTCCTCAACCGCTTCATCATCATCGATGAGGCGCAGAACCTGACGCCGAAGCAGATGAAGGCCCTGGTGACCCGCGCCGGCCCGGGCACCAAGATGGTATGCCTCGGCAACATCGCACAGATCGATACGCCCTACCTCACCGAAACGACGACCGGGCTCACTTATGTCGTGAACCGGTTCCACGGGTGGTCCTATTCCGGGCACATTACGCTGGTACGCGGCGAACGGTCGCGTCTGGCAGACTATGCGTCCGAAGTCCTCTGAGGAGGCTCGGACGGGCTTGCGGCCCAAGCAGGAGAACTTTGGCGTGCTCCCGGCACTCCAAACCTGTTTTCAGGAGTCCGAATGAAGCTGTGGAAATCGCTGCCCGCCTTCCTCGCGATCGCCGCTCTTGCGGCGGCCACGGGCGCAAGCGTGAGCTGGGCGGCGGATCCGGCAGCCCCGCAGCAGGAGCAGGATCTGCCCGATCTCGGCAGTCCCGCCACCGCCGCGGTGTCCCTCGAGGAGGAGTTCCAGGTGGGTCAGTCATGGGCGCGGCAGATGCGCTCGCAGGGGCTCGTGCTCGAGGATCCCGAGGTCACCGACTACATCCAGCAGCTCGGCCACAGCCTCTCGAGCCACGCCGAGGAAGGACAGCACCAGTTCAACTACGCCGTGGTGCGCGACCCGGTCATCAACGCCTTCGCCATGCCGGGCGGGTTCATCATGATCAACAGCGGCTTGTTCCTCGTGACCACCAACGAGAACGAGCTCGCGGGAGTGCTGGCGCACGAGACGGCGCACGTCACGCAGCGTCATCTCGTGCGCGGCATGATCGACCAGACCCACACCGGCCTGCTCGCGACCGCAGCCATGCTTGCGGCCATCGTGCTCGGTGCCACCGCGGGCCGCGGCGACCCGAGCGTCATGGAGGGCGCAATCCTCGGCGCGCAGAGCGCGGCCATCCAGCACCAGATCAACTACACCCGCACCCAGGAGTTCGAGGCCGACCGCATCGGCATCGGCACCATGGCCTCCGCCGGCTACGACCCGCTCGGCATGGCGACCATGTTCACCGAGCTCGAGCGCAACTCGCCGAACCCCGACCGAATCAAGGCGGTCGAATTTCTGATCGATCACCCGCTGTCTGCAGAGCGTATCGCCGAAGCGCGTAACCGCGCGGAGCAGATCGGGCGGATCCGTCACGAGGATTCGCTCAGCTACCTGTTGATGCGCGAGCGCCTGCGCTCCCTGGTCGGCAATCCCGAGGTCGCGCGCGAGTATTACACGAACCTCGCGAAAAACGCCGGCACCCTCAACCTCGAGCAACGCTACGGCAAAGCGGTCGCCGACATCGCCGCGCGCAAGCCCGCGCTCGCCATCCCCGATCTGCGGGCCTTGCTGCTCGAGTACCCGCGCGTGACGCAGTTCTACGGGGCACTCGGTCAGGCGTATCTCGCCAACGGCCAGCTGAAGGAGTCGCAGGCCGTGCTGGACAAGGGCCTCGCGCTGTTCCCGCGCAACGTACCGGTCACCATCCGCCTCGCGGAGACCTTGATGCGGGAGGGGGACAACAAGCGCGCGCAGCTCATCCTCGACGACTTGTTCAACCAGGTGGAGCCCACACCGAATCAGGCGAAGCTCATCGCGAAGGCCGCGAACGATGCCGGCAACGTCGCCGATTCCTATTACTACATGGCAGACTATTACCTCATGAACGGCGACCTCATGACGGCGTCGAATCAGCTGGCGCTCGCCCTGGGGGTGCCCGACTTGAATCCGATCCAGCGCGCGCGTATTAGTGCCATGCTTGATGAAGTTCGTGCAGCCCTGCCGAAAAATCGCAAGAATACGGTGGCCGACGACAACGGCGGGCGCCACTAGTCAGGATCGACTCACCGCCGTTCTCGACGGCGTTATTTTCCAAGGGAGAGTCATGGGAATGTGCAAGACAGTTTCGCCGCGCGCGGCGCTCGCAATCGCAGCCGCGCTCGGGTTGAGCGCCTGCGTCACGCTGCCCCCGAACCACGTGCGCTCCCCGCAGGACCCCTGGGAATCCTGGAATCGGGGCGTTTACCGGGTGAACGACAAGTTCGATCGAGCCATCGCCCTGCCGGTGGCCAAGGCCTACGTGCACCACGTGCCCTCGCCCATCCGCACGGGCGTGACGAACTTCTTCTCGAACGTCGACATGCCCATCGTGATGGTGAGCGATGCCTTGCAGGCCAAGTTCAAGGCCGCGGGTACCGATCTCGGGCGATTCCTCATGAACAGCGTGATGGGCGTGGGCGGGCTTTTCGATCCCGCGTCATCGGCGGGGCTCGCCCGCAATTACAACGATCTCGGCTTGACCTTCGGCCACTGGGGCGTGCATCCGGGGCCGTTCTTCGAGCTTCCCATTCTGGGCCCTTCCGATGTCCGCGACGGCCTGAGCAAGATCCCGGAGTCTTATTTGAGGCCGATCACCTACATCCCCAACAACTGGGTCGAGTACGGTCTATACCTGCCCTACGCGGTCGACGTCCGGGCCTCGCTCCTGCCGCTCCAGTCGACCATCGATCAGGCGTTCGACCCGTACGCGGTCATCCGTGACGCCTATCTCGCGCGCCGGGCGTATCTGGTCTCCGATGGGAAGGTATCGCCGAGTTCAGAGCTGGTGGACCCGGACGCCGACCAGAGTCCCTCGGCCGCCGGCTCCTCCATCGGCACCCCGCCTCCCAAGCCCTCGGACACGGCCCCGGCGGCGCCCGCGCCACCCTCGCCTGCCCCGGAACCGCCGCCTGTGCCTCCCCCGGGAGCGCCGCCCCAATAGGCATTGGGGCGGCGTCGGGACTTCGAGGTCAGGCGCGAGAGCGGGGGCGAGGTTGACGGCGGCTCGCTGTGAACAATCACAGCGACCGGGCCGATTCAAGCGGGCTGAGCCGTCACTACACTCCCGGAGAGCAGCGCATCCACATCACTCAACAGGGCGAGCTGGTGCACCTGCGTGGGGATGTTCTCGTAGCGCAGCGTGCGTCCCGCGCCGCGCGCCACGCTCAACCACTCGATGAGCAACGCGAGCCCCGAGCTATCGCTGCCCGTGACGGCAGACAGATCGATGACTGCGGCATGACCTTGCTCGATGGCAGCGGCACCGACCAGCAGGAGCGGTGTCACCGTGGTGAACCCGAGCGTTCCGCTCACGCGCGAGCGCTCCCCGCCGAGCGGCTCGAACGAAGCCGTCTCGCGCGTGCCCTCTTTCAATGGCTGCTTCCCGCCGCGCCACTCGGTTTGATGTCGCCCTTCTCCAGCCGCGCGATGAGCTCATCCAGGCCCTTTTGCTCCACTTCGGACGCGAAGTCGGTCTTGAAGCTCTTCACGTAGGAGATGCCGTCGATTACTACGTCCCAGGCCTTCCATCCCTGATCGGTCTTGTGCAAAGTAAAGTTGACCGGCACCTTCGAGCCGTCGGATTTCTTGACCTCGGTGCGCACCGTCGCTTGCGTCTCGTTCGGATCGCCTCGATACGGCAACACCACGAAGTTGCCCGCCGTGAAATTGAGCAGCGCATTGCCGTAATTGGTCAGCAACGAATGGTAGAAGGCCTTGACGAAGCGCTGGCGCTGCTCGGGCGTCGCGGTGCGCCACGGCTGACCGAGCACGAGGCGCGCCGCATAGTCGACATCGAAATTCGGCAAGAGGACGTTGGCGACCAGCGCGTCGAGCTTTTCCGGGTCCTTGGCGTACATCGGCCGATTCGCGTCGAGCTCCGTGAGCATGCGCTTCGCCGAGTCCTCCACGAGCGCCTGCGGCCCGGCCGTGTTGGGTGCGGCAGTGACGGCGCCCGCCGCCGGCGCCTGCCCTTGTGCGCGCGCGCCGCCGACGCAAGCCGCCGCGAGCGCAACACCCATCGCCGCGGCCGCCGTGATACGCAATTGGAATGTCTTCATTTGGATTTCTCCGGTTTCGTGGAGGGGGCGGCCGGCGGGGGGGCACCCGAAGAGCCCGAGGAGTCCGACCCCTTGTTGGTAAAGCTCGACACCAGCTGGCCGATCAGATTCTCGATAATGATCGCGGACTGCGTGAAATCGATCTGATCGTGGTTCTTGAGATAGCTATCCGACCCGCCGGCCGTGAGACCGATGAATTTTCCGCCGAGCAACCCTTGAGTGAAAATGCTCGCGTCGCTGTCGCTCGGGATTTCGTTGAATTTCGAGTCGAGCTGCATCGTCACGACAGCCTTGTATTGCTTCGGATCGAGATCGATGTGAGACACCCGCCCCACCTCCACACCCGCCATGGATACGGGGGCTCCCACCTTGAGGTCGCCGATGTTGTCGAACTTGGCCGTGACGACGTAAACGCTGCCGGGGCGGCCCAGATGAGGGCCATGCACCGTGGTCTGGGTCGTGAGAAACGCCAGCGCCGCGAAGCCGAGCAGCACGAAAGTCCCCGCCCCCAGATTCAATGTACTCGACTTGCCCATAACGATGACCTCTTTACAACAACGCGGACGCCGACAACAACTAACTACAAGAACGCAGACGTCAACAGGTAATCCAGGAACAGCACCACGACCGCCGAGGTCACTACGGTGCGCGTGGTCGCGAGTCCCACGCCCTCGGCGGTCGGCGCGGCGTAGTAGCCCTGATAGACGGCGATGAGGCTGCAGGCGATGCCGAAAATGGCACTCTTGACCAACCCCTGGTTGATGTCGCGCAGCTCGACCGCGGCCTGCATCTGCGACCAGAAGCTGCCCGAGTCGACCCCCATCAGCTGCACGCCGACGAGTTGTGCGCCGTACAAACCGATGACGCTGAAAATCGCCGCCAAGATGGGCATGGCGATGACGCCGCCCAGGAACCGCGGCACGACGACATGGCGGATCGGATCGACCGCCATCATCTCCATCGCGGACAGCTGGTCGGTGGCGCGCATCAATCCGATCTCGGAGGCGAGCGCCGTGCCGGCACGGCCGGCGAACAGCAGCGCCGTGATGACGGGACTGAGCTCGCGCAGCAGACCGACCGCAGCGGCCACGCCGAGCGCCTCTTCCGAGCCGAAGCGCTGCAAGAGCTGATAGCCCTGGAGTCCCAGCACCATCCCGACGAACAGACCCGACAGCATGATGATGACGAGCGACAGCGCGCCGGAATTGAAGATCTGGCGCCCGATCAGATCGAAGCGCAAGAGCGCGCGCGGCGTATTGGCAATGAGACGCAATAGGAACAGGCTGACGTCGCCGAGGCCCTCGAGCGCACCCACCAAACTTCTGCCCAGCTCCCCGATCACGTGGACTACCCGCTGCGTTCGAGCAGCTCGCCGAAGTAGTCGGGAGCAGGATAATGAAAAGGCACGGGGCCGTCGGCCAGGCCGCCGACGAATTGCTTGACGATCTCCGAAGGGTTGATTTCCAGCTCCTGGGGCGTGCCGCCGGCCGCGACCCGGCCGCCCGACAATAGGAACACCCGGTCGGCAACCGTCGTGATCTCACGCACGTCGTGCGAGACGACGATGCTGGTCAGCCCGAGGGTATCGTTGAGGTGCCGGATCAAGCGCAGGATAACCCCGAGCGAGATCGGGTCGAGTCCCACGAAAGGCTCATCGTAGACGAGAATTTCCGGATCCATGACGATCGCGCGCGCGAGCGCTACGCGGCGCCCCATGCCGCCGGAGAGCTCCGAGGGCATGAGCTCCGCGGCGCCGCGCAACCCCACCGCCTGCAGCTTGGTGAGGACGATCAGACGGATCAGCCGTTCCGGCAGATCCGTATGCTCGCGCAGAGGAAAGGCGACGTTCTGGAACACGCTCAAATCCGTGAGCAGTGCGCCGTTCTGAAACAGCATGCCCATGCGCTTGCGCAGCTCGTACAGGGCAGCGCGCTTCAGCGTGCGCATGTCCCGCCCGGCCACGGACAGCGCGCCCCCGTTGGGCCGCAGCTGTCCGGTGATCAGGCGCAACAGCGTCGTCTTGCCGGTGCCGCTCGGCCCCATGATCGCGGTGATGCGCCCCGGAGGGATGTCGAGGTCGAGCCCGCTGAATATCGCCCGTCCGTTGACGGCGTAGCTCAGGTTGCGAGCCTCGACGATGGGGGCAGCTTGGCTCAACTCGTCAGGCCGCGGATTCCATGGCCGATTTGTAGGTACCGCCCGCCGCCAGGCCGTTCAGCTTGGCGCGCTGATAGAGCTGCTTCTGGCCGCCCGGGAACCCGGCCTCGGTGCCGCCCCAGGCGCGCAGCGCCGTGTCCTGCAGCGCTCGCCCATAGCTGAAGGTCAGCGGCCAGGGGAGTCCGCCCGCGGCATTCATCAAGCTCAAGTGCAGAGTCGCCTCGGTGGGGCTCTGACCGCCCGACAGAAACGCGATGCCGGCAACCGCGGCGGGAACGTGCCGCTTCAACGTGCGCACGGTGGCTTCGGCCACTTGTTCGGGCGATGACTTCTGCGCGCTCTTCTTGCCGGCGATCACCATGTTGGGCTTGAGCACCATGCCCTCGAGAAAAATGCGGGCGGCGAACAGGTGATCGAACACCGTCTGCAGCACGCGCTGGGTCACCTCCTCGCAGCGCCCGATCGGATGATCTCCGTCCATCAACACCTCCGGCTCTACGATGGGCACGATGCCCGCCTCCTGGCAGAGCGCAGCATAGCGCGCAAGCGCCTCGGCGTTTGCGCTGATTGCGTACTGGGTCGGAATGGTGGGGCTGATGTCGATCACGGCCCGCCACTTGGCAAATCGGGCCCCGAGCTTGTAGTACTCGGCGAGGCGCTCGCGCAGGCCATCGAGACCCTCGGTAATCGTCTCGCCGGGAAACCCTGCAAGGGGCTTCGCGCCCGTGTCGACCTTGATGCCCGGGATCATGCCCTGCTTGCTGAGATAGGCCGGGAACGGCACGCCGTCCTTGGTCTTCTGCCGGATGGTCTCATCGTAGAGAATCACGCCGCTGATGAATTCGCTCGCGCCCGGAGTCGTGAACAGCATTTCGCGGTAGGCGCGCCGGTGCTCCTCGGTCGACTCCAGCTTGATGCTGTTGAAACGCTTGAGAATGGTGCTGGTGCTCTCGTCGGCAGCCAAAAGCCCTCGGTGTTTCGCGACCATGGCCTGCGCGGTGGCTGCTAGCTCTGCGGTATTCATACGGACAGGTCTCACAAGTAGCAATGAATGCGTAAAGGATAACAAAACACTGCTGGGGTGGAACTCGGAACCAAAGAGGACTAAAATAGTCCTACATAGGGGAACCCGGGGCGGGAGGCTAAAAGGCCATGCTGAGAATGGGTAAGTTGACCGACTACGCGACCGTGGTGCTTGCGAGCTTGGCGCAGGAGCCGGCGCGGCATCGCGCCGCCGCCGAGCTGGCGGAGCGCACGCGGCTCACGCGTCCCACGGTGAGCAAAGTCCTGAAAGGCCTGCAGCGTGCCGGCCTCGTGATTTCCTCGCGCGGTGCGCAGGGCGGCTATCGGCTCGCGCGGGCCCCCGAGCTGATCACGGCGGCGCAGATCCTCGATGTATTCGAGGGCCCGATCGCGATCACGGAATGCTCGAGCGCCTCCAGCCAGTGCGGGATCGAGCGGCTGTGCCGTGTGGGCGGGGCGTGGCAGCGCATCAACGCCGGTATTCGCCGCGCGCTCGAGGATGTCACTCTGCAGCACCTCGCCGGACTCGACGCCGCGCCGGGCCGCACGGCGGGCGTGAGCTTCAACCTGGACATCCGCCGTCAGGCGTCCTGAGAGACCATCCAACGTGTCAAGTAAAACCCAAGACGTCGAAGCCCTCCTCGGCCAGAAATACCGGCACGGCTTCGTGACCGACATCGAATCGGACAGCCTGCCCCCGGGGCTCGACGAGGACGTCGTGCGCGCGATCTCGCTCAAGAAAAAGGAACCGAAGTTTCTGCTCGACTGGCGCCTGAAGGCGTTCGCGCAGTGGCGCAAGATGCGCGAGCCCACCTGGGCCCACGTGCGCTACAAGCCCATCGACTACCAGGACATCTCCTACTACTCGGCGCCGCGCCCACCGAAAAACGCGCCGAAGAGCATTGACGAGGTGGACCCGAAGCTGCTTGCGACCTACGCGAAGCTCGGTATTCCGCTGCACGAGCGCGCGCGCCTCGCCGGCGTCGCGGTGGACGCCGTGTTCGACAGCGTCTCGGTGGCGACCACCTTCAAGGACAAGCTCGCCAAGGCGGGCGTCATCTTCTGCTCGTTCTCGGACGCCGTGCGCGATCATCCGGCGCTCATCGAGGAGTATCTCGGGACCGTTGTGCCTGCCGCAGACAACTTCTTCGCGGCGCTGAATTCCGCGGTCTTCTCCGACGGCTCCTTCGTGTACGTGCCGAAAGGCGTGCGCTGCCCGATGGAGCTTTCGACCTACTTCAGGATCAATGCGGCCAAGACCGGTCAGTTCGAGCGCACGCTCATCATCGCGGCCGAAGGCGCTGCCGTGAGCTACCTCGAGGGCTGCACCGCGCCGATGCGCGACGAGAACCAGCTGCATGCGGCGGTGGTGGAGCTCGTCACGCTCGACGATGCGCAGATCAAGTACTCGACCGTGCAGAACTGGTATCCGGGCGACGAGAACGGTGTCGGCGGCATCTACAACTTCGTCACCAAGCGCGGCGAATGCCGCGGGCGCAATTCCAAGATTTCCTGGACACAAGTGGAGACGGGCTCCGCCATCACGTGGAAGTACCCGAGCTGCGTGCTCAAGGGCGAGGGCTCGACCGGAGAGTTCTATTCGGTCGCCGTCGCCAACAATTATCAGCAAGCCGACACCGGCACCAAGATGATCCATATCGGGCGCAACACCAAGAGCACCATCGTTTCCAAGGGCATCTCGGCCGGCCACGCCGAGAACACCTACCGGGGCCTGGTCAAGATCCTGCCGAGCGCAGAAGGTGCGCGCAATTTCACGCAATGCGACTCCCTGCTGATGGGCCCCACCTGCGGGGCGCACACCTTCCCCTACATGGAAGTCAAGAACCCGACGGCCACGGTGGAGCACGAGGCGAGCACCTCCAAGATCGGCGAGGATCAGCTGTTCTATTGCCTGCAGCGTGGGATCTCGGCGGAGGACGCGGTCAACATGATCGTGAGCGGCTTCTGCAAGGTGGTCTTCAAGGAGCTACCGATGGAGTTCGCCGTGGAGGCCCAGAATTTATTGAGCGTGAGCTTGGAAGGAGCGGTGGGATAATCCCGCCGGGACGCATGCTGCTGAACATTTCCGATTTGAGCGCCCGCGTCGCGGGCAAGGAGATCCTCAAAGGCGTGAACCTCGAGGTGAACGCGGGCGAGGTGCACGCCATCATGGGGCCGAACGGCTCGGGCAAGAGCACGCTCGCCCAGGTTCTCGCGGGGCGCGAGGACTATGAGGTGACGGGCGGATCGGTCAGCTTCGAAGGCGCCGACCTGCTCGCGATGCCCCCCGAGGAGCGTGCACGCGCGGGACTGTTTCTCGGATTTCAGTACCCGGTGGAGATTCCGGGCGTCAACAACGTGTACCTGCTGAAGGCCGCGCTCAATGCCAAGCGCAAGGCCGCCGGCGAGCCGGAGGTCGACGCCTACGATTTCCTGAGCCTGGTGAAGCAGAAGATGAAGCTCATGCAGATGAGCGAGACCTTCCTCACGCGCGGCGTCAACGAGGGCTTCTCGGGCGGTGAGAAGAAGCGCAACGAGGTGCTGCAGATGCTCATTCTCGAGCCGAAGCTCGCGATCCTCGACGAGACGGACTCCGGCCTCGACATCGATGCCCTCAAGGTGGTCGCGATGGGCGTGAACAGCCTGCGCGACCCGAAGCGCGCCGTCGTGCTCGTGACGCATTATCAGCGTTTGCTCGACTACATCACGCCCGACCAAGTGCACGTGCTCTCCGATGGACGCATCCTGAAGTCGGGCGATCGCTCGCTTGCGCTCGAGCTCGAGCGCCGCGGCTACGACTGGGTGCGGGAGAGCCGCGTCGCATGAGTCCCGCGCAGCATTCGGCGGCACTACGCTCGTTCGAGGAGCAGTGGGTGGCACGCGCGCCCGGGACACGAGCGCCCGGGGCACGCGAGCCCGGGGCACGCGAGCCCGACGGCCTCACGGGCCTGCGGGAACGCGCCTTGCGGCGCTTTTTGCAGCTCGGCCTACCGACCTCGCACGACGAAAGCTGGCGCTATACGAGCCTGCGTTCCCTCGCCTCGCAGAGCTTCACGGATGCGCCGCGCGCGGCGGCTCTAGGGTTCGAGCAGGCCCTCGCGCTCGAGCATTCCCGGGCGCTCCTCGGGGATCGGCCTCTCGCAGACGCAGAGGCCGCGACGCTCGTGCTGGTGAACGGTTATCCGCTGCTGCCGCCCGCCTCGAGGCCGGCCGCGGGACTCGAGATACGCACGTTGAGCGCTCTTGCGCGCGAGAATCCCGGACTCGTGGCACGCCATCTCGAGCCGCTCCCCGATGCCGAGGAGCTGCGCTGGCTGCTGCTCAACACCGCGCTCGGCGTGGACGGGGTGCACATCAGGATCTTGGGCGCGCTCGCGACGCCGCTGCTCATCCTGCACGTCGGCAGCGCGGAACGGCCGGACACGGTGGCCTATCCGCGGGTCATCGTCGAGGCCGCGCCCGGCGCCACGGCGACGGTGCTCGAGCACCACATCCAGCACGGCGCCGAGTCACCCTTGAGCAATTCCGCGACGCTCCTCGCGCTCGAGCGCGACGCGCGCATCGAGCACTACCGGGTGTTCGCTACCGGTGAGCGAGCGGTGCATTTCGATACTCTGCAAGTGCGGCTCGATCGCGACGCGGAGTGCCGACAGTTCACCGTCGCCGTGGGCGGCGGGCTCGTGCGAGCCTCGCTCGATGCGCGCTTGAACGAGCCCGGCGCGAGCCTCGACAGCCGTGCGCTGCTCGTGGGCCACGCGGACCGGCACGTCGACTGCGTGAACGTGGTGCGGCACGCCGCGGCGCGCACGGTCAGCCGGCAGACGGCCCGCGCCATCGCGAGCGGTACCAGCCGTGTGGTCTTCAACAGCAAGGTGGTGGTCGATGCCGGCGCATCGCAGTCCGACTCGCAGCAATCCTTCCGGGGGCTGCTCTTGTCGCCCTCCGCCGAGATCGACTCGCGTCCGCAGCTCGAGATCCACACCGATGAGGTCAAGTGCGCGCACGGCGCCACCACCGGTCGGCTCGATCCGAACATGCTCTTTTATATGCTCTCGCGCGGCCTCGACCGGCAAACGGCGCAGAGCCTGCTCGTCTACGCGTTCCTCGCCGATGTGCTCACGGGCATGGGCCAGAGCGCGGCGCGCAGCGCGATCGAGGGCGAGCTGATCCGACAACTTCCCGATTCGCAGAAACTGCAAGAGTTCCGATGAATACCGCACTCGCCCCAAGACCCCT
>Ga0302325_10024751_pt1 | contig 12483 bp, 11 predicted proteins | sample Palsa_T0_2_FD_201948 | JGI IMG/M metagenome (GOLD analysis project Ga0302325, IMG submission 201948) | Peat permafrost microbial communities from Stordalen Mire near Abisko, Sweden - Palsa_T0_2 | ecosystem: Environmental > Terrestrial > Soil > Palsa > Peat permafrost | place: Sweden: Abisko...
TGCAAGCAGCAGAGCGCCAATCACGAGCGGCAGCAGAAGGGTGATCATCGCGATTTTTCCGGGCGATGTGAACTTGTCAGATGACGCGAGCTTGCCAGGCGAGGATCGTCCGTTCGGCGCGACCGAAGCTGATCCCAGCCGGCCGGGGCCGACGCGGCGTAGCGGCCCGTGAGGCTGATTGTGCCGCGGCCCGGAACGATCCGTCCGATTCGGCTGACCGCGATGCCAATCCGTTTGCCCAACGCGGCCGCCGACAATCCAGTCCGCGCGCAAAAGAGCAATTCGTAATCGTCACCGCCGCCCATCGCGAGCGCCGGATCGTCGCCGACCGCGGCACGGTACGCGGGCGATAGCGGGATCGAATCGGTGGCGATCTCGGCTGCGACCCCGCTGCGTTTGAGGATATGTCCGAGATCCTGCAGCAGGCCGTCACTGACGTCGATCGCGGCGGGCGTCGGCGTGAGCCTTGCGAGCCTTCGGCCAGCCTCGAGCCGAGCGGTTGGCAACAAGAAACGATCAACCAGGTAATTCAGGGCAGCGCCGCGCGCACGAATCTTACCGTCAAGAATGCGGAGGCCGGCGGCCGCGTCGCCGATCGTACCAGTCACGAAAACCGAATCACCGGTTCGGGCGGCGTCGCGCCTGAGCGCCGGGCCGCGCAATTCGCCAAGAATAGTAATCGTGATCGAAAGGACATCGGCGCGGACCACGTTGCCGCCTATTATGTCAACGCGCGCGCGCCGGGCGTCGTCGTGCAGCCCCGCGTATAGGCTATCGAAAAAGGTCTTTTTTGGGCTGGGAGGCACGCCGAGGTTGACGACGGCGGCTAGCGGCACGCCACCCATCGCCGCGATATCGCTCAAATTGACCGCGATAGCCCGGCGTCCAATCGTGGCCGGCGGGCACCATCGCGTGCGGAAATGAACATCTTCAACCATCGAATCGATCGTAAGCAGCAGTGGAAATCGGCGCGCCGCGAGGATGGCGCAGTCGTCGCCCGGACCGAGGATAGTGCCGCTTCCGATAGTGAGACGCGAGCACAGTCGCGCGATCAGATCGAACTCGCCATCGGCCTTTTTTGATCGGGACAAACGGGGCTGGTCAGCGGACGCGAACCGCACTACCTCATCGAAGCGGCACGGCAAATCCGGCAGCCGGATCTATGCGACATGGGTTGGGCCCGCGCGATATTGTTTGAGATCACACGAACACGCTAAATCATCGGACTGCGTGCGGCAATAGTTCATTCCGGAGGGGGCGCGGCGGGCAGATCGAGGGTCACGATAAGACCCGCCGGTTCATTGCTGGAGATCTCCACGCGCGCCCGATTCGCCTCGGCCAGACGTGCCGCGACGAACAATGCGAGCTGGAAACCGCTCGACTCGAATTCCGGCGGCTGCTCGTGGCCGACCAGCGCGAGGAGCGTGCCGATATCGCGATCGGGACCCGAATCCAAAATCACGACGCGCACTCGCTTGTCGGCCGTCTTGATGGAGACACTTATACGACCGCCTTCCGGGCTGCGTTCGATCGCGCCCGCCACCAGATTGCGCAGAATACGTTCGAGGTGAAGCTGATCGCACAACACCGGGAACGAGTCCCCCGGGTCGACGTCAAGCGAGACCATTTTGCCGACCGCCGGCGATGAATTCTCACGAACTACTTCGGCGAGCACCGGCGCGAGGTCGCCGACCCGTGGCGTGGGCTCCAGTCGTCCGTCGCGAATTGCGCCAAGGTCGACGAGGTTTACGACGGTTCGATCCATCCGGCGCGCGACGACTCCCATCCGGGCGAAAATCGCGGTGTGCTCATCGGGGCTCAGCTCCCCGCGATCGAGCAGGTCGATAATTCCGCTGACAAATGCGATCGGGTTACGGAGGTCGTGGGCAATCGCTAGTAAGTCGCGCTGACGTGATTCTGCGAGAACATTCAGCCTTGCGGCTTCCGCGCTGACGCGGCGTTCGCGCCGATAGTCGAAAATCGCGATCAATTGCGCAATCGCGACGGCGACAATCACGATGATCCATCCGACCGCTGAATTCGCCGACGGAACGAGCGCGGAGCCGATCGCGAACACGACCAGGCTGGCAAGTCCCACAATGAGCTGGCGAGTCGATCCCCAGCGGCTCAACGCAGCCAAGGCGAGCACAAGGATCGCAATAGTCGCTGCAAATAACTGAGGAATAACGGTCACAATCCGCAACCAACGGACCCGGCAATCGTCAATACATCCATAAGGAAGATCGACGGACGCCAGTCGAGCCGCCGATCAATCGCGCACCCGACGGCAATGTCGGCCGACGTACGAGTCGCGGCTAATACGCCGATCCTGGTGGTCAAACGCTGCATCTTAATCGCAGGTAGTCGTATTACAGTAAGAATAGCACTTAATAAGCTATACGTAGACGAACATCGCATGAACAACGATAACCATGCAACTGCGCGAGCTTCGTCAAGCCCCGATTTTCCTGCAATCCCCGGCGCAACGTTAGCAAAGCGGCCATTATGACGGCAGGGATACGTCGCGCGCGGATCGGGCCGAACCCTACTTTTTAGTAAGTCTAATTTGTGTTACGAATCTGTTGCTGGGGCAGAGGGTCAGGTAGATGAAGAAATTCTCCGTGGGCGTAGTTATTGGCTTTCTCTCGTGCTGGATGTGCTCGTTCGCCGCCACGGGACTCGATCACAACGGCGACTTCTGGAACGGGATGAACGGCACCGGCAAGACCAGTTACGTCAACGGATACAATGACGCGATGCAGGTGAGCGTCGGCAAGCTGGACAGCCTGACGATCGCCGCCGATCTCTTCCATTGGAAGGGGGCGCGCAAAATCATCCATCAGCTCTCGAACGAAATGTCGACGTCGGACATGTCGACGCAGGAAGTAGTGCATCGGCTCGATGCGCTCTACGCCAACAGCAAATACAGCGAACTCGATCTGGGTTCGGCGTTCGAGTTGCTGCTTATGCGGTCTCCCACCGCCGCGCCGCCGCCGTCCAAACCTCAATAGCCCTGGCCTGAGTCTCCGCTGACACCGCTCGCCGCCGGCTCTGGCGCACCGAATTTTGCGCGCCGATAGTCCCGCCCGGCGACGCCTCGGTGAGACAATCTCGCGGTGGACCCTTGAAACCGCCGCTTTGACTGCCCTACGCTGAGCAACAGTGAATGCCAAACCATCGCTGTTGGCTCGCGTCGCCCACGCGACCGTATCGGTCCACTCGAACATTCCGGCAACTCACGCGTCCAACGCGATCGGGCTCGGCACTGATCGGCGCGGCAGCGGTACGCTGGTTTCTCCGAGCGGCCTTATCCTGACCGTCACCTACATGCTGATGGGCGCCGAGAGCATTATCGTGACGCTCAGCAACGGCGATCAGTACGAGGGCAAGGTCGTCGGGCTCGATTACACGACCGGCATCGGCCTGCTTAGTATCGACGGCCGCGACCACCCATACTTGCCGGTGGTCTCTTCGGCGACGGCCAAGGTCGGTGAGGAAGTCTTTGTTGTTTCGAGCCTGGGTGGCGAGAAGCGCGGCGGCGATTGCGGGGTGATCACCTACCTGGGCCAGTTCGACGCGGTATGGGAATTCGTGCTGGAGCGATGCGTATGCATGACGGCGTCGGCGCTCAATATCGGATTCAACGGTGGCCCGATATGCGATTCGAGCGGTAACGTGATCGCGACTTCGTATCTGAATTTCGCCGAGCTGGAACGGCCGATACTGGGAATTCCGGGCGAATATTTTCTCGCCGGCCGCGACGAACTGCTGCGCGACGGACGCCGCACCAGCGTCCCCCCGCGGATGTGGCTGGGGCTGCTTTCATACACCCTGCGCGATCACGTGATAATCGCCGGCGTGATGCCCGGCAGCCCGAGCGAGAAGGCCGGTCTCAAGCAAGGCGACATGGTTCTAACCGTCGACGGCCGCGACATCAGCGAGCGCCGCGTACTCTACGACGCCGTCAACAGCCATCGTCCCGGTGAGCAGGTGAATCTCAAGGTGCTGCGCAACAACCAGGTGCAGCACTTCCAGGTCCCGGCGATCAGCGTCGAGGACTATCTCCGCTAGGCCAGTCGCTAGACGTCCTTAAATTCACGGGCCGATTTGCGCGATTCGATCGCCGCCTGTGCCGCCGCCAGTCTGGCGACCGGAAGTCTGAAAGGCGAGCACGAGACGTAATCGAGTCCGAGGCGATGGCACAGCTTGACGCTGCTCGGATCGCCGCCATGTTCGCCGCAGATCCCGAGTTTGAGCGACTTCTTTGCTTTGCGCCCGCGCTCGATTCCGATTTTCATCAGGCCCGCCACGCCCTTTGGATCCAGCTCCTGGAACGGATCGGTGCGATAGATGCCGGTGCGGATGTAGTCGCCGAGGAAGCGCGAAGAATCATCCCGCGAAAGCCCATATGTCATCTGGGTCAGATCGTTGGTGCCGAACGAGAAGAAGTCGGCGACCGCCGCAATCTCATCGGCGACGATACATGCGCGCGGCACCTCGATCATCGTCCCAATCGTGAATGTAACTTTGCGCTTGCCGCTGGCCGCTGCGACCTCGAGCGCGACGTCGTTGATCTGATCGGCCAATATTTCGAACTCGCGCCGATCGCCGATAAGCGGCAGCATTATCTCGGGTATCGCCTTTACGCCCTGCGTGCGCAGCTCGGTGGCGGCCTCGAGAATCGCGCGCGCCTGCGCCTTGTAAATTTCCGGAAAGCTGATTCCAAGCCGCGATCCGCGATGGCCCAGCATCGGATTGAATTCGACCAGGCTGTCGCGGACCTGCTTCAGGCGGACCGCATCGACGCCCATCCGTTCGGCCAGCTCGGCGATCTCGCTGTCTTCCTTGGGCAGAAACTCATGCAAGGGCGGATCGAGCAGGCGGATCGTGACCGGCAGCCCGGCCATCGCCTTCAGGATTCCGATGAAGTCGGCGCGCTGGAACGGCACGATCTTTTCGAGCGCGCGGGCGCGCTGCTCGCTGTTCTGGGCGAGGATCATCTCGCGCACGGCTGAGATCCGCTCGGGGTCGAAGAACATATGTTCCGTTCGGCACAGGCCGATTCCCTCGGCCCCGAATTCTCGCGCAACGGTCGCATCATGCGGAGTGTCGGCGTTGGCGCGCACGCCGAGCCGGCGCTCGGAGTCGGCCCATTTCATGAACTTGCGGAAATGGTCGGACATGCCGGGCAGCACTGTCGCGACGCGCCCGGCGATAACCTCGCCGGTCGAACCGTCGAGCGTGATGTAATCGCCACGCCGCAGCACGCGGCCGCCCACCTCGAGCGAGCCGGCGCCATAGTCGATTTCCAGCGCCGAGCAACCCGCCACGCAGCATTTGCCCATTCCGCGCGCCACCACGGCGGCGTGACTGGTCATGCCTCCGCGTGCGGTCAGAATTCCTTCGGCCACCTGCATCCCGTGGATGTCCTCGGGCGAGGTTTCTATCCGCACGAGCACGACCTGGCGGCCGGCTTCGGTCGCCTCGACAGCTTCGTCGGCGGAGAAGACAATTTCACCGGCTGCCGCGCCCGGCGAGGCCGGCAGCCCGCGCGTGAGCACGTCTTTGCGGGCGGCGGGATCAAGCCGCGGATGGAGCAGTTGTTCGAGCTGAACCGGTTCGACGCGCATCAACGCCGTGCGCCGATCGATCAGCCGCTCGTCGGCCATCTCAACGGCGATCCGCACGGCAGCGGCAGCGGTCCGCTTGCCATTGCGCGTCTGCAGCATGAAGAGCTTGCCGCGCTCGACGGTGAATTCCATGTCCTGGGTGTCGCGGAAATGCTTTTCGAGCCGGCCGGAGATCCGCAACAGTTCGGCGTAGACGGCCGGAAAGCTTTCTTCGAGGGTCGGATGGTCGCGCTTGCGCTCAGCCTCGCTGACGCCGTTGCGCGTGGCCCAGTTGCGTCCCGCGCGAAGGCTTATCTGGAGCGGCGTGCGGATACCGGCGACGACGTCCTCCCCCTGCGCGTTGGACAGAAACTCGCCATAGATACCCTTTTCGCCGGTGGCCGGATCGCGCGTAAACGCCACGCCGGTCGCGCAATCCGAGCCGAGGTTGCCGAAGACCATCGATTGTACGGTCACCGCAGTGCCCCAATCACCGGAGATATTGTTGATTCGGCGATAGACGATCGCGCGCTCATTGTTCCACGATCCGAAGACCGCGCCGATCGCCTCCCAGAGCTGCTCCATCGGGTCCTGCGGAACGTCGCGGCCGACCCTGCGGCGAATAAGTTCGCGGAACTCACCGGCAAGATCGCGCAAATCGTCAGCCGACAGATCGACGTCCTCGCTGACGCCGCGCTCTTTTTTCTTGTGCTCGATAAGTTCCTCGAAAGGGTCGGCATCGATCTTGTTCTCAGGCTTGAGCTTCAGAACGACGTCGCCGTACATCTGGCAGAAGCGCCGGTAGGAATCCCACGCGAAGCGCGGATTGCCGCTGGCCACCGCCAGTCCTTCCACTGTCTTGTCAGTCAGGCCAAGATTGAGGACGGTGTCCATCATGCCAGGCATCGAGACGCGCGCGCCCGATCGGACCGACACGAGCAGCGGATTGGTGGGGTCGCCGAAACCGCGGCCGAGCGCTTTTTCAATCCGCTTGATGCTCTTGTTGACGCCTTCGCGCAGACCCTTGGGATAGGTCTGCTTGTTAGCGTCGAAGTAATTGCAGACGCGCGTCGAAATCGTGAAGCCCGGAGGCACGGGCAGCTTGAGCGATGCCATCTCGGCCAGATTGGCGCCTTTGCCGCCGAGCACGTCGCGCATCGCCGCGCTGCCTTCGGAGACGCCGGCGCCGAAGAAATAGATTTCAGGATGAACCCGTGCCATCGCAAGACCTCTTGTCGTCTGATCGTCGAGGCGAGCGCCGCTTCGTCGCCGGACCCGTCGATTATTTGTACCAGCCGATCCGTTCCTCGATTTCCGCCCCCAGCCGCGCGATCGGGATCCGCTCCTGATTAGTCGTATCGCGATCGCGCAACGTAACCGTATCGTCTTCCATCGTCTGATGGTCAATCGTCACGCCGAAAGGCGTGCCGATTTCATCCTGCCGCCGGTAGCGCCGGCCGATCGATCCCGCCTGGTCGTAGGCGACCATGAAACGGCGCTGCAGCTCGGTGCGAACGGCGTGCGCCTTTTCGGGCTGGCCGCCTTTGCGCAGGAGCGGAAAAACCGCGACCTTATATGGCGCCAGCCGCGGATCGAGCCGTAACACAATCCGCGTTTCGTTCTCGACCTCGTCCTCATCGTAGGCGTCGAGAAGGAACGCCAGCATCGCACGATCGACGCCGAGCGCCGGCTCGATTACCCACGGCCGGTAGCGCGCCTTGGCCTCCTCGTCAAAATAGGTCAGGTCGCGGCCGCTGAACTTAGCATGCTGATCGAGATCGTAGCTGCCGCGCCGCGCGACGCCCTCAAGCTCTCCCCATCCGAAGGGATATAGATACTCGAGATCGGTCGTGCCGCGCGAATAGTGTGACAACTCATCGGCGGCGTGCGGGCGCAGCTTCAGATGATCGCGATTGATCCCGTAGTTGAGAAACCAGTTGTAGCGGTAGTCGACCCAGTAATTGAACCAGCTCTCCTCTTCGACCGGGTCGGGCTTGACGAAGAATTCCATCTCCATCTGCTCGAACTCGCGCGTACGGAAAATAAAGTTGCCGGGCGTGATCTCGTTGCGGAACGATTTGCCGACCTGCGCGACGCCGAAAGGCAGCTTCACGCGTTGGGTGTCGACGATATTGTCGAAATTAACAAATATACCCTGCGCCGTTTCTGGCCGCAGATAAACCGTGTTGGCCTCTTCCTCGAGCGGCCCGATGAAGGTCTTGAACATAAGGTTGAAGCGGCGCGACTCGGTCAGCTCGCCGCCGCACGCGGGACACTTACTGCTATCGTCCTTCAGATCGTCGGCCCGGAAGCGCTGCTTGCAAGCTTTGCAATCGACCAGTGGGTCGGTGAAGTTCTGCAGATGGCCAGACGCCTCCCAGGTCCGCGGATGCATCAGGATTGCCGCGTCGAGACCGAGCACGTCGCTGCGCCTGCGGACGGTATCGCGCCACCACGCTTCCTTGACGTTGCGCTTGAGCTCGGTGCCCAGCGGACCATAGTCGAACGTCGAGCCAACGCCGCCGTAAATATCGCTGCCCGGAAAGACAAACCCGCGCCGCTTGCACAGGTTGACTATTTTCTCCATGGTGACCGGACCTTTGCGTCCAGCCGCCTCTTCATGAGCCTCGTGTGCAGACAAGAACCGCCTCCCAGCCGTTTACAATCCGAACTGATGAATCTTTATTTCGTATCATTTCATTAGGCGAAAGGCGCGGCAATTTGAGCGGATATTTATGACGGGGATAGGCGGCGCGCCAAGGGAGCGCAATAATAGCCCGCATCTGAAACCGGGCTGCGTGTCCGTGAACGGGCCGGGCGGAGGTTGTCATGCGTACGACGCGTCTCGCTATGGGATTACTGATTGCGATCGCTGTCGCTGGCGTCGCGGGATGCACTCACAAGCTCGTTTCCCCGCAGGGCGACACGTCGGTAGCCGTCTATCCCGACAAGGCCAGCTTGCAGAAAGTCGGCAACCTGAAAAAGCAGGACGGCGTGATGGGCCAGATCGGCAACCTGGGCGAAACGATCGTCGCCAAGTCGGTCGATACAGGCACGCCCGTGCGAATCATCTCGAGTGATCCGGACGGCGTCGAGATTGAGATTACCGACGGACCGGATAAAGGCTTGCAAGGATTCGTGACGCCCGGCAGCGTGGACTGATCGCGGCGTCCGCGCTGCGGTTTCGCCTAGAGCGCGTTGGGTCCGCGCTCACCGGTGCGGATTCGCACCACTTCTTCCATCGGCATCACAAAGATTTTGCCGTCGCCGATCCGGCCGGTCCGTGCAGCGCGCTCGACCGTCTCCACCACCTGCTGCGCGGTCTCGTCGGCGACGATTATCTCGAGCTTCACCTTGGGAAGAAAATCGACCACGTATTCCGCGCCGCGGTAGAGCTCCGTATGTCCCTTCTGCCGGCCGAAGCCCTTCACCTCGGTGACCGTAAGCCCCTGCACGCCAATGCTCGCCAGCGCTTCCTTCACCTCGTCGAGCTTGAATGGCTTGATGATTGCCTCGACCTTCTTCATTTGACTCCCCTCGGAGGCTTTCCGCGCACGCCGCTCGGGCTCGCGCGCTGGCTAGCCTTTCCGCGATACTACCATTTCCACGTCAGGATGCCTCACGCACAATGTGAGTTTCTCACAATGGGGCGAATGGATAGCGAAAACTATGAAGCTTCGACACTTACGATTGAGGCGATTGATGATTCACCCGGGCTCCCAGTCTCGGCTCGTCGCCGTTGACGATCCGTAAAACATTCTCCCAATGGCGCAATAGGATGAACGCGACCATCACGATCGCCAGTAAAATGTATGGGCGTGGATAGCCCAGCGCGGCGACGATCGGCGGGAAAGAGATCGATCCGGCGATCGAGCCTAGCGAGACGATTCGCGTCATCGCGACGAATACCAGGAAAACGGTGAGGCTCAGAATAATTGCCTCGGGCGCCAGTACGAACCAGATTCCAAGCGACGTCGATACGCCGCGACCGCCGCGAAAGCGCAAAAATATACTGCTGATCGCGCCGATAAAGGCCGCCAGCGCGGTCAACGCGAGGATCGTGGTATCGAATCCCATCGACCGCACGATCAGCACGGGCAAGGCGCCTTTCAGAAAATCGCCGATGAACGTTAGCGTCGCGGCTCCGCGCCCGGCGACGCGCGCAACATTGGTCATGCCGATATTGCCGGAACCAACCGCGCGCGGATCGAAGCCCATCAGGCGGCCGACAATCACGCCGACCGGAATCGATCCGGCAAGGTAGGCGGCCACGACGATGAGAATTGGTGTGACGGTCAGCAAGCTGGTCGGTACGCGGGCGGCTGAGATGGTCGGGGTGACTGGATTTGAACCAGCGACTTCTGCGTCCCGAACGCAGCGCTCTGCCAGGCTGAGCTACACCCCGTTCCGGCCCTCAAGTGAATTACCGTGAACGATTTTTATAGCATCGGCGCCGCGCCCAAAGCGAGCACCGGCGCGATCATCTAATGCCGTGCTATCCGATCGCGCATCATCGCGATAATCGCCCGGTAGTCGTGATGCCCGAAGATGCCGGACCCCGAAACGAACACATTGGCGCCGGCCGCGGCCGCATCGCCGATATTTTCTTCTTTGATACCGCCGTCGATTTCGACGTCGATATCAAGACCGCGACGGTCGAGCGCCGCGCGAACCATCCGCACCTTGTCGAGGCTCGCAGGAAGGAATTCCTGGCCACCGAAGCCCGGATGCACGCTCATCACGAGAATCATGTCGAGCTCGTCCGCCACTCCCAGCACGCGGTCGGCTGCGGTTTCGGGATTGATCGCGATCGACGCGCGCGCGCCGGCCTTGCGAATCTGGGCCGCGATCGCCGACAGGTCCGGGCATACTTCCGTATGGACCGAGACCGAATTAGCGCCAGCATCGACAAACGCCTCGATATAACGATCCGGCCGTTCGATCATCAGATGGGCGTCGACGGGCAGCCGCGTTATTTTGCGCAGCGACTTCAGCACCGGGACTCCAATCGACAGGTTCGGCACGAAATGGCCGTCCATCACGTCGAAATGGATCAGGTCGGCGCCTGCCTCTTCGACGCGGCGGACTTCCTCGCCAAGACGGGCGAAGTCCGCCGACAGAATCGACGGTGCGATATAAAACGCGCGGGCCATCGAGTGAAATTGTATGGGCGTCCACGGCGCGCCGCAATTGTGTTAGAACATGGCGCGCCGATCGGCCAGTTAAAGCCGGTTAAGCGGTTAAGCGGGGAAGCCAATGAAAATCGATGTCCACAGCCATTTCGTCTCCGAGAAATTCGCCCGCAAGCTTGAAAAGCGCAGCCGCTATCCGTTCGGCCGCATTGTCGATGGCCTATTCCGCTTTCATTGCTGCGACGGGATGGTCATGCCGATGACGCCGCCGATGTACGACATGGAGCGCAAGCTCGCCGACATGGACGCCCTCGGAATCGATGTCGCCGTGCTGAGTCTCGGCGTGCCGGGACCGGAACTGTTCAAGGGCGCGCAAGCCGACGACATCGCGCGCTTCCACAACGATCTGCTTGCCGAAATCATAGCCGCCCATCCGAATCGCTTCTGGGGCTATGCGACGCTCGGCTTCGGCACGATCGAGGCGGCGCTGGCGGAACTAGATCGATGTATCACCGAGCTTAAATTCCGTGGCCTGCAGCTTTTTTCGAACATCCGCGGCAAGCCGCTTGATTCGCCCGAGTTTCGTCCGGTGTTCGCCCGCATGGCGGAGCTTGGCCGTCCAATCTTCATCCATCCGACCGTGCCGATGAATCGCAACTACCTGACGGATTTGATCCCGATTTCGGCGGTCGCCTTTACCGTCGATACCACCGTTGCCGCGATGCGCCTGGCGCTGTCGGGCACGCTGACTGATTTCCCTGCGGCGCCCGTGATCATCCCGCACGTCGGCGGAACGCTGCCCTACCTGATGCCGCGGCTGGACGGCTCGCTCTTCACCCATCCGCGCGGAATCAAGGAGGCGAGCCCGATTCTCAAGACGCTCTACATGGACACGGTAGTGCACACGGTCGAGCCGCTGCGATGGTGCTACGAGACGATGGGCGCGGAGCATCTGCTCTTCGGCACCGACCATCCGTACGGGCAGTGGGCGCGGCATACCGTCGAGGCGGTCGATCGGCTCGAGTGTCCGCCCGACGAGAAGGAAAAAATCCTCCACGGCAACGCCGAACGGATCTTTCCTCCGGCGTCGTGACGTTGGTTGCGGTTTAGCGGCTGACGGCCCGTTAAATTGTCCTCAGCGCACAGCTAGCAGCCGGGGGCGGTCGGAATTGAATTGCAGACCAGCGGCGTCCTCACCGGCTTCGCAACGCCAATCATCGTGGTCAATGACCAGTGGCTGACCGCAGGAAAATTAAAGTAGTTGTACAACCAGATATTTCCAGACGCGTCGATGACGGGATTGCTGAAGGCCGAAGTTTCGAGAGTCCCATATCCAGTCAAAGAGGTTATTGGCTGGCCGGTTTTGTATCCGACGGGACAATTAGTGGGAGTCGCACCGCAAAACTCGGAGATCGGGCCAATATCCATCACGTCATAGTCTTCAGGAACCGAATTTCCAACCCAGATATTCCCGCTACCATCGATGGCGATCGACCCAGGAAGATATAGACCGCCGCCCGTGTAACCAGCGGATGGCGATATCACGTCGCCGGTGACCTGTTTGCCGGCCGGACAATTTTCAGGGATTGCGCCGCAAGTTTGATTAAGCGCGGCGGGCTGACTGGTCCACCATACCAATCCAAGATTGTCGATTGCGAGGAAGTCACTGGTTGCAGCAAAATAGCCTTCGGGCGGTGATATCAGGTCTCCTGTAGTTAGCCCCGCTGGACATTTGCCGACAT
>Ga0302325_10024755_pt1 | contig 12482 bp, 6 predicted proteins | sample Palsa_T0_2_FD_201948 | JGI IMG/M metagenome (GOLD analysis project Ga0302325, IMG submission 201948) | Peat permafrost microbial communities from Stordalen Mire near Abisko, Sweden - Palsa_T0_2 | ecosystem: Environmental > Terrestrial > Soil > Palsa > Peat permafrost | place: Sweden: Abisko...
GTTCGGACATGCGCGACCTGCTCGACCATGAAAAGCAGGACGTGCGGGCGGCTGAAGCTGTGGCGTTGTTTTGTTATCAAGCCAAAAAGTGGATCGGCGCCTATGCCGCGGCGCTCGGCGGATTGGACACGCTCGTCTTCGCCGGGGGTATCGGTGAAAATGCGCCCGTCGTCCGCGCCCGAATTTGTGAGGGGTTGAGCTTTCTTGGCATCGAACTAAATGAATCTCGTAATGCGGAGACTGCGGCGATGATTTCCATGGAGGCCAGCCGGGTCACGGTTCGCGTCATTCGGACGGACGAGGAACTCATGATCGCGCGCTCGGTTTTGCGTTCCTGTCCAGAAGTCACGGCGGACAAAAAGAAACTATATGCATACGAATCCCATCCCCAGCCGGAACCTGAAATGTCAACCGAACCTGATGAATTTATGAAAGCCACACAAACACTCCACAATCTCGGCCAGAGCCTCTGGCTCGACAACATCACGCGTGACCTGCTGACCAGCGGCACGCTTAAACGCTACATTGACGAACTCTCGGTGACAGGACTGACCTCGAACCCGACGATCTTTGATCACGCCCTCAAGAACAGCGCTGCCTACGACGCCGCCATTCGAGAGGAACTGGCGAAGGGGAAAACCGGCGAAGCTCTTTTTTTCGATCTGGCGCTGGATGATCTCACGCGGGCCGCTGATCTGTTCCGGCCGGTTCACGACCGCACGAACGGTGTGGACGGATGGGTGTCGCTGGAGGTGTCGCCACTGCTGGCGCACGACACGGCCAGCACCATCGTCGCCGCCAGGGAGCTTTCCGCGAGGGCGGGACGGCCCAACCTATTCATCAAAATCCCCGGCACCAAGGAAGGTTTGCCTGCCATCGAGGAGGCGATCTTTGCCGGTGTGCCCGTCAACGTGACACTCCTGTTCTCGCGCGAGCAATACGTGGCGGCGGCCGAGGCGTATCTGCGGGGCATTGAACGACGCATGGCCGCCGGACTCAATCCGGAGGTGGGCTCCGTGGCCTCGATGTTCATCAGCCGTTGGGACGTCGCCGTGGCGGACAAAGTTCCAGAGGCGTTGCGCAACCGCCTCGGCATCGCCATTGCTGCCCGCACCTACAAGGCGTATGTCGAAGCATTGCGCAACCCGCGCTCGCAGCGCGCCTACAACGCCGGCGCCCGGCCGCAACGCCTGCTCTGGGCCAGCACCGGCGCCAAGGATCCGAAAGCCTCGGATCTTCTCTACGTCAAAGCCCTCGCTTCTCCTTTCACGGTGAACACGATGCCAGAGGAAACCTTGAAGGCCCTCGCGGATCATGGCGAACTTGGCAAAATGATGGCGGCGAACGGCGGTGGGTGCGAAAAAGTTTTGGCCGGGTTCGCGAAGGCAGACATCAACGTGGACGATCTGGCCGCCCAACTTCAGGACGAAGGCGCCAAATCGTTTGTGAAATCCTGGAATGAATTACTGGCGGTGATCGCTTCCAAGAGCGCCGCGCTCAAGCAGGCCGCCTGATCTGGCATCCGAATCAACAGAAAATTATGAGCACCGCCATCAGCATCAAATCGCTCACCCAACGACCGGCTTGGAAGACCCTCGGCACACACCACAAGAAGATCCGAAACATCCATCTTCGGGAGTTTTTCGCCGACGATCCGAAACGCGGCGAGCGTCTGACGGCTGCGGCGGCGGGCCTCTTTCTGGATTATTCGAAGAACCGCATCACTGACCAGACCCTCAAACTGCTGCTCCAACTGGCCACCGAATCCGGCTTACGCGACAAAATTGAAGCGATGTTCAACGGTGAAAAAATCAACATCACGGAGAACCGCGCCGTTTTGCACGTCGCGTTGCGGGCGCCGAAGGGCTCAACCTTTATCGCGGATGGCAAGAATGTCGTGCCGGAAGTCCACGCCGTGCTTGATAAGATGGCTGATTTTTCCAAACGCGTTCGCAGCGGAGAATGGAAGGGCCATACCGGCAAACCCATCAAGAACGTCATCAACATCGGCATCGGCGGTTCTGACCTCGGGCCGGTGATGGCTTATGAAGCGCTCCAGCATTACAGCGAGCGCGCGATGATGTTTCGGTTCGTCTCCAATGTGGACGGGATTGATTTTGTGGAAGCGACCCGCGGTCTCGATCCGACCGAAACGCTCTTCATAATTTCGTCAAAAACCTTCACCACGCTGGAGACGATGACCAATGCTCAAACCGCTCGTGACTGGGTGCTGGCAGGTCTGGGCGGTGACGTCAAGGCAGTGGCAAAACATTTCGTGGCGGTTTCGACGAACGCCGAAAAAGTTTCCGCATTCGGTATTGATACGGTGAACATGTTCGGCTTTTGGGACTGGGTCGGCGGACGCTACTCGATGGATTCGGCCATCGGTCTTTCGACGATGCTGGCGGTTGGGCCGGATAATTTCCGCGCGATGCTCTCCGGCTTTCACGAAATGGACGAACATTTCCGCAACGCGCCGTTTGAAAACAGCCTGCCGGTGCTCATGGGTCTCCTGTCGGTCTGGAACAACAACTTTCTCGGCGCGCAAACGGTCGCGGTTTTGCCCTATGAGCAATATCTCAAACGCTTTCCCGCCTATCTTCAACAGTTGACGATGGAGAGCAACGGCAAGCACGTCACGCTAGACGGCAAAAAGGTGGAGTACCAGACCGGGCCCGTTTATTGGGGCGAACCCGGCACCAATGGTCAGCACTCGTTCTATCAAATGATTCATCAGGGGACACGGCTTATCCCATGCGATTTTATCGCGTTTGGCCACCCGCTCACTCCACTGGGACGGCACCACGATATCCTGCTGGCGAACGTATTTGCCCAGGCCGAGGCACTGGCGTTCGGCAAGACGTTCGAGCAGGTCAAAGCCGAAGGCACGCCGGATTGGCTCGTGCCGCACCGTGTTTTTGAAGGCAACCGCCCATCCAATGTCATTCTGGCCGATCGGCTGACGCCGGAAGTGCTCGGCCAGCTCGTCGCGCTATACGAACACAGCGTTTTCACGCAAGGCGCGATTTGGAACATTGATTCATTCGACCAATGGGGCGTCGAATTAGGCAAGGTGCTGGCCCAACGAATCGTTCCCGAACTTGAAAGCGCGACCGCACCCAATCTCGATCATGACAGTTCGACCAACAATTTGATTCAGCGTTATCGAAAAATGAAGGGCACAAAATGAAAACTCACGGATGGATCCATTTTCGCCGGGCGCTGCCACCCAGCATCCACTGTAGGGTTTTACCCCATAGCGAGAACGTATCCATCGGCGCAAATTCAACTATTGGCGCCAGTGTCGAGCGCCGCGGAGCCGATTTCCCAGGCGCGCTTTCCGCCGGACACCAACTGCGAACAAAAGCAAAACGCTAAAAATGAAGGATTTATTATGTTGATCAATGCCAAAACACTAAAGGGTTGCAAATTGGACAGTCTTGACGGGGAAATAGGGAAGGTCAAAGAATTCTACTTCGATGACCGGCACTGGACCATTCGCTATTTGGTGGCCGACACGGGAAACTGGCTCCCAGGCAGGCAGGTGCTGATTTCCCCATACGCGCTGGTGGCCATAAATAAAGATGAATACACGCCAAAAATCCAGATTGATTTAACCAAAAAGCAGATCGAGGACAGTCCCTCCTTGGACAGCGACAAGCCCGTCTCCCTCCAGTTTGAGGAGAACTATCACGGGTATTATGGATGGCCAATGTATTGGAGCGGCCCAGCCATGTGGGGATTTGATCCCTACATTGATCGTGACCGTAAAAAATGGAGGGAATTGCCTCATGCTGGGAAACCATGGGATCACCACTTGCGCAGCACGCATGAGGTGAGCGGTTATCACATTCAGGCCACAGACGGCGAGATTGGCCACGTCCAAGATTTTGTCATCGACGATGAGACATGGGCGATTCGTTATCTGATCGTTGGCACACTGAACTGGCGGACAGGGAAATGGGTGCTGATTTCACCGCAATGGATCGAGCGCGTTAGTTGGCACGAAAGGAAAGTGTTCGTCAGTCTTTCCCGCGAAACCATAAAGCATGCACCGGAATATACGGACGATTTGCTGCTAACCCGCCCTTACGAGTCCGCGCTCCATCAACATTACGATCGCCCAGGATACTGGGAGAACGAACCGGCGGCCAAATGGAGTCGATGACAACTATCGCCTGTTCAGTCTTCCTCTCCCGGCCATCCGGCTTTGTCGAGGACAAAATTTAACTAAAAATATGAATACACTCACGTCGGATCTGCTCCAGAAAATGAACGCCTATTGGCGCGCCGCCAACTACCTGTCGGTCGGCCAGATTTATCTTTATGACAATCCACTGCTGAAACGTCCGCTGAAACTTTCGGACGTGAAGCCGCTGGTGGTCGGACACTGGGGCACCACGCCGGGCCAGAACTTCATCTATGTCCATTTGAACCGGGTCATCAAGAAGTATGACCTGGACATGTTTTACATCGCCGGTCCCGGCCACGGCGGCCCGGCCATTGTGGGCAATGTTTACCTCGAAGGCACTTGGAGTGAAGTTTATCCAAACGTCACCCAGGACGAGGCCGGCCTGCAAAAGCTCTTCAAACAATTCTCGTTTCCCGGAGGGATTTCGAGCCATGTCGCGCCAACGACGCCCGGCTCGATTCACGAGGGGGGCGAACTGGGCTACTCGCTCAGCCATGCATTCGGGTCCGCCTTCGATAATCCCAATCTGATCGTCGCCTGCGTTATCGGCGACGGTGAAGCGGAAACGGGCCCCTTGGCGACCGCCTGGCAGTCCAATAAATTACTCGACCCGATTACCGACGGAGCCGTCCTGCCGATCCTGCATCTCAATGGCTACAAGATCAGCAATCCGACCGTGCTGGCCCGCATTGAGCACGAGGAATTGGAGCAATTTCTGCGAGGCTGCGGCTGGACGCCGCACTTTGTGGAAGGGGATGAGCCGGAAAAGATGCATCAACTCATGGCCGCCACCTTGGACAAGGCCATCGAGGACATCCGGCAAATCCAAACGAACGCCAGGAATAATAATGACACCATGCGCCCGCGCTGGCCGATGATCGTCCTCAGGTCCCCCAAGGGCTGGACAGGACCAAAAACAGTCGATGGCCTGCAGGTCGAGGGAACCTTCCGGGCGCACCAGGTGCCGCTGCTGGTGGATTCCGAGCATCCCAATCACGTGGCGCAACTTGAAAGCTGGATGAAAAGCTACAAGGCCGAGGAGTTGTTCGACGAAAATGGCCGTCTCAAATCGGAATTGGCCGAACTGGCGCCCAAGGGCGACCGACGGATGGGCGCCAATCCGCACGCCAACGGCGGCAGTCTGCTGCGCGACCTGCGCATGCCGGACTTCCACGTTCACGCGGTGCATGTGCCTTCGCCCGGCGCCGTGGACGGCCAGGATACGTTGGTGCTGGGCAAGTTCCTGCGTGACGTGGCCAAGCTGAATCAGGATCAGCGTAATTTCCGCATCTTCGGTCCCGATGAGACGCTCTCGAATCTCTTAGGCGCGGTTTTCGAAGTCACCAACCGCCAATGGGACGCGCGGGAAGTAAAAAATGACGAATTCCTTGCCCCCGCCGGACGGGTGCTGGATTCCATGCTCAGCGAGCACCAGTGCGAGGGTTGGTTGGAGGGCTACCTGCTGACCGGCCGGCACGGGCTGTTCAACAGCTATGAGGCCTTTATTCGCATCGTCGATTCGATGTTCAGCCAGCACGCCAAGTGGTTGAAGGTATGTTTGGAACTTCCGTGGCGTCGGAAGATATCATCGTTGAACTACCTGCTCGCGTCCCATGTCTGGCAGCAGGATCACAACGGCTTCACGCATCAGGACCCCGGTTTTCTCGATCACGTCGTCAACAAGAAAGCCGATGTCGTGCGCATTTATCTGCCGCCCGATGCCAACTGTCTGCTTTCGGTCTTTGATCATTGCCTTCGCAGCCGGAATTACGTCAACGTGGTGGTGGCCGGCAAACATGCCCTTCCGCAATGGCTGGACATGGACGCCGCCGTGACGCACTGCACGGAAGGAATTGGCATCTGGCAATGGGCCAGCAACGACCAGGACGCCGCCGAACCGGATGTCGTCATGGCCTGCTGCGGAGACACGCCCACGCTGGAGATTTTGGCGGCTGTTTCCATTCTGCGCCAACATTTGCCCGACCTGAAAATCCGTGTGGTCAATGTCGTCGATCTGATGAAGTTGCAACCCAAAACCGAACACCCGCACGGGTTAAGCGAGACGGATTACGATTCGCTTTTCACACGCGACAAACACATCATCTTTGGCTTTCATGGATACCCTTGGCTGGTTCACCGCTTGACGTATCGCCGGACCAATCGCAATTTGCATGTCCGGGGTTACAAGGAAGAAGGCACCATCACGACTGCCTTCGACATCAGGGTGCAGAACGACCTGGACCGATTCCACTTGGTACTAGACGTGGTTGACCGGCTGCCAAACCTGGGCGCCAAGGGGGCCTACCTGAAACAGCAGATGCAGGACAAGCTCATTGAGCACAAGCGTTACATCGATCAACACGGCCAGGATTTGCCGGAGATTCGAAATTGGAAGTGGAAAGAGCCGGGCAGCAACAACACCGTTCCGGGATCGTTCGTGAAGGGATCAAGAAAGCAGGCCGTCCATGCCTGAGCCCCAGCACAGTCACCATCAGCACGGAGATCCGAATGGCGGCAATGTTTATCAGGGGCATCGTCCGTACTGGACGCGCGCGCATCGTGATTGGCGGGTCTGGGTCGGCGTGGTTTTAATGATTGGGTGCATGATCATCTATTTGATGACCGGCGACTTGTCGGGGAGGCCTCGCCTCCAACCGCAGCCGCCGCTTTCAGGCCCCGTCGGAAAATAACCGTGAACGCGCAAGCGCTAATAGACACTGCGAGAGCGCTGGTCGCCGACGACAAGGGCCTGCTGGCGATGGATGAAAGCAACCCAACCTGCAACAAACGATTTGCCAAATTGGGGATTCCCCAAACCGAGGAAGCCCGGCGCGCCTATCGGGAGTTGATTGTGACCACGCCTCGTCTCGGTGAGTCCATCAGTGGTGCGATCCTCTACGACGAGACGATCCATCAGCAGAAGAAGGACGGCACTCCCTTTGTCAAAGTCATCATCGATGCGGGAATCATTCCCGGTATCAAAGTTGACACCGGTGCCAAAGCAATGGCGGGTCATCCGGACGAGAAGATAACCGAAGGTCTGGACGGATTGCGCGACCGCCTTCGCGAATATTTTCAGATGGGCGCTCGTTTTGCCAAATGGCGTGCGGTGATTGCCTTGGGAAATGGCATTCCCAGCCGGGGTTGCATCGAGGCCAACGCGCAGGCATTGGCTCGCTATGCCGCGTTGTGCCAGGAAGCCGGACTGGTCCCAGTGGTTGAACCGGAGGTGCTCATGGATGGCGAACATACCTTGGAGCGGTGCCGTGAAGTCACGGCGGAAGTTCTTCACACGGTTTTCGACCAGCTTGACACACAACGGGTAATGCTGGAGGGCATGATCCTAAAACCTAACATGGTTCTTCCGGGATTAACCTGTCCCGGGCAAGAAGCGGTGGACGAGGTGGCTGACGCCACGGTGACATGTCTTTTGCGATCCGTCCCCGCTGCGGTTCCGGGCATTGCGTTCCTGTCGGGCGGCCAATCCGGGGAACTGGCCTCGGCCCGTTTGAATGCCATGAATGTCAGATTCAAGGCGCGACTGCCTTGGGCGCTGGCGTTTTCGTTTGCCCGCGCCATCCAGCAACCAGCTTTGGAGATTTGGCAAGGCAAGGAGGCCCAGGTGTTGGCCGCACAGCATGCTCTGTATCATAGAGCCAACTGCAACCGGGCTGCGCGCCGCGGCGAATACAATGCCGCGATGGAAGCTCCATCAATAAGTATCTCACAACTCGCAAAAATTGCGGCCTGACAAAGACAGGAGAATACCCTTCATGGAAACCCATTCCGCCCATCCGAAGGCTCCCGAACCAAAGCTGGGTGCCAAGCCCGAATCAAAGGACGATCTGAAGTCCCTTCCCATGCAGGAACTACAGGCAAAGTTGGGGTCGTCGCCGGACGGCCTCACTCAAGCCGAGGCGCAAAAACGGCTGACGCAATACGGCCCTAACGAGATTGAAGAAAAGAAAACCAATCCGTTTCTCAAATTCCTTACCTATTTTTGGGGTCCCATCCCGTGGATGATTGAAGGGGCGGTGATTCTCTCGGGCGTGGTCCGACACTGGCCGGATTTCTTCATCATCCTCCTGTTGCTTGTCTCAAACGCCGTAGTCGGATTCTGGGAGGAGCGTCAGGCGGGCAACGCCATCGCCGCCCTGAAGGCCAAGCTGGCGATCAACGCCCGGGTCAAACGAGATGGGAAGTGGATCACCCCGGCGGCGCGCGAGTTGGTGCCAGGCGACATCATCCGCATGCGCCTGGGCGACATTGTGCCTGCGGATGCTCGACTGTTGGACGGTGATCCGGTGGAAGTGGATCAATCCGCGCTGACGGGAGAATCGTTGCCCACCGAGCGCAAACCAGGCGACGCGGTGTTTTCCGGTTCAATCATTCGTCAGGGGGAAATCGGCGCGCTGGTTTATGCCACGGGTGCAAGCACCTACTTCGGCAAGACGGCGCAACTGGTACAGGAGGCGCATACTGTCAGCCATTTTCAAAAGGCGGTGCTCAAGATTGGCAACTACCTGATCATCCTCGCGGTGGCTTTGGTCGCGGTGATCATAACGTTCGCAATCATCCGCGGCGACCCGATCCTCACCACGTTGCAGTTCGCGCTGGTGCTGACCGTGGCCGCGATTCCTGTGGCGATGCCGACGGTGTTGTCGGTGACAATGGCAGTCGGGGCGCGCCTGCTCGCCAGGAAACAAGCGATTGTGAGCCGGTTGGTGGCCATCGAGGAATTGGCTGGCGTGGACGTGCTGTGCGCCGACAAGACCGGCACCCTGACCCAGAACAAGTTGACGCTGGGCGATCCGTTCAGCGTAAACAATCTCCCCGCTGAACAAGTGATCCTCCATGCCGCGCTGGCGTCGCGCGCGGAGAATAACGACGCCATTGATCTGGCCGTGCTGGGCGGCCTGAAAAATGATCAGGCCTTGAAAGGCTACCAGGTGGTTCATTTCCAGCCATTCGATCCGGTGCATAAACGCACCGAAGCCACCGTCAAGGGCGCGGACGGAAAGGAGTTCAAAGTAACGAAGGGTGCGCCGCAGGTGATTTTGGAATTGTCGGCCAATGCCGGGCAGGTGAAACCCGCCGTGGAAAAGGCCGTCCACGAATTCGCCGCGCGCGGCTTTCGTTCGTTGGGCGTGGCACGGGCCGAGGGAGGAGGCGCATGGCAGTTGCTCGGTGTGTTGCCCTTGTTCGATCCGCCTCGGGAAGATGCCAAGGCCACCATCGCCACCGCCCGACAGATGGGCGTGAAGGTCAAGATGGTAACGGGCGATCAACTGGCCATCGCCCAGGAAACCGCCAAAAAGTTGGACATGGGCACAGCCATTCTCGATGCCAGCGGCTTGGGCGACGTAAAGCATCAAGAGACGACGCCGGTGGCCGAGTCCATCGAACAGGCCGACGGTTTCGCCCAGGTGTTCCCCGAACACAAGTTCCACATTGTGGATGTTCTGCAGAGGCGCGGTCACATCGTCGGCATGACCGGTGACGGGGTCAATGACGCCCCCGCGCTTAAGAAGGCCGACTGCGGCATCGCCGTCTCCGGCGCGACGGACGCGGCGCGCGCCGCGGCGGCCATCGTGCTCCTGACGCCCGGCCTGTCGGTGATTATTGATGCCATCCAGGAGAGCCGGAAAACTTTCCAGCGGATGAACAGCTACGCGATCTACCGGATCGCCGAGACGCTGCGCGTGCTGTTCTTCATGACGCTGGCGATCCTGATTTTCAATTTTTATCCCTTGACGGCGGTGATGATCGTGATGCTGGCGTTGCTTAACGATGGAGCGATCCTGTCCATCGCGTATGACAACGTTCATTACAAGGATCAACCCGAGGCCTGGAATATGCGGTTGGTGCTGGGGATCTCCACGGTGCTGGGCCTCGTCGGGGTCGTCTCCTCTTTCGGCATGTTTTATCTCGGTGAGCGGGTCTTTCGTTTCGACCGAGCGCACATCCAGACGTTGATGTATCTGAAGCTGTCCCTGGCCGGACATCTGACCATTTTCCTGACGCGCACGCGCGGCCCGTTCTGGTCCATCCGCCCCGCGCGGGTTCTGTGGGCGGCGGTGCTTGGCACCCAGATCGTGGCGACGTTGATCGCGGTTTATGGGGTGTTCATGACGCCCCTCGGTTGGGGTTGGGCCCTGTTCGTATGGGGCTACGCGCTGGCTTGGTTCCTGGTGAATGACCGCGTGAAACTGCTCGCCTATCGGATTTTTGATCCGGTCAAAGCCAAAGCTCCGTCCGATTTGTTCCCGCAGGTCGCCAAGCGTGCCTATGAATTATACGAGCAGCGAGGCCGCCAGGACGGGCTGGCAGTTCAGGACTGGGGACAGGCGGAGCGCGAGATTCGGAAAGTTGAAGTCCACAAATGAACCGACGTGAAGCGTACAGCGGGCATTACAGAATGAATGAAAATCAATCCAAAGAATTTCCGGGTGCGGCCCGGAGAAAAGGTCAAACTCAAAGAACGTTCGGCGATTGAGCAGCCTTCTTGCAATCTGAATCAAATCAAAGGAGTCCAAAATGCCAATTCAAATCAATGAAGAAAACGCCGGGAAGATTCTCGTCGTTCACATCAGTGGAAAGGTGGTCAAGACGGATTACGAGCACTTTGTGCCAGAGTTCGAGCGGCTCGTCCGGCAGCAGGGGAAGTTGCGGGTGCTGTTCGATATGGCCGATTTCCACGGCTGGGACGCTGGCGCGCTGTGGGAAGACATCAAGTTCGACATTAAACACTTCGCCGACATCGAACGGCTCGCGATGGTCGGGGACAAGAAGTGGCAGCAGGGCATGGCGACGTTCTGCAAGCCGTTCACGAAAGCGACGGTCCGATACTTCCATCACGCCGACGCGGCTGAGGCGCGTAAGTGGCTGGACGAAGCGTAGCGGCTCCGATCGCGACCAACACAAATGAGAATGCCTTGCCAAGCTCGCCTACGGAGGTTGCCTGACGGCGAAAGCGCGTCGGCGAATGAGCGCAAGGTTGTCCCGATGCGCGGCAGCGTCCTGGATGTACGATCCGATGAGCATCTCCCGCCCATTTATCCACGGCTGCGCGGGAGACCGAAGAAACAGGAATAGAAAACATGACAGGAGACTTCCAATGAAGGAACAAGAACACGCAACTCAAACTAAACCCGAATCAAAGCCGGGATCGAAAGCCGATGTCAAGCCAGAGGCCAAGGACGATTTGAAAACCCTGCCGCTGGCGGAAGTGGAGAAAAAATTGGGGTCGTCGCCGGATGGTCTTACTCAAGCTGAAGCGCAAAAACGGCTGACTCAATATGGGCCGAATGAGCTTACCGAAAAAAAGACGAATCTCTTCCTGAAATTCCTCTCCTATTTTTGGGGTCCCATCCCGTGGATGATCGAAGTGGCGGTGATTCTGTCAGGTGTGGTCGGCCATTGGCCGGATTTTTTCATCATCCTTCTTTTGCTTCTCGCCAACGCTGTGGTCGGGTTCTGGGAAGAACGCCAGGCGAGCGACGCCATCGCCGCCCTGAAGGCTAAGCTGGCGATCAAGGCCCGGGTCAAACGGGATGGGAAGTGGATAAATCCACCGGCGCGCGAATTGGTGCCGGGGGACGTCGTTCGCATGCGTCTGGGCGACATTGTGCCGGCGGATGCGCGCCTGCTGGATGGCGACCCGGTGGAGGTTGATCAATCCGCGCTGACTGGGGAGTCGCTGCCTGCCGAGCGCAAATCCGGTGACCCAGTGTTTTCCGGTTCGATCATTCGCCGAGGTGAAATTGGCGCCTTGGTCTACGCCACGGGTGAGAAAACCTACTTCGGCAGGACGGCGCAACTGGTGCAGGAGGCGCACACCACGAGCCACTTTCAAAAGGCTGTTTTGAAGATCGGCAATTACCTGATCATCCTCGCCGTGGCGTTGGTGGCGGTGATCATCACCTTCGCCATCGTCCGCGGCGACAAGATTCTCGAGACGTTGCAGTTCGCTTTGGTGCTCACCGTAGCCGCGATTCCCGTGGCGATGCCGACGGTGTTGTCGGTCACGATGGCCGTCGGCGCACGCCTGCTGGCCAAGAAACAGGCCATTGTGAGCAAGCTCGTGGCCATCGAGGAGTTGGCGGGCGTGGACGTGCTCTGCGCGGACAAGACCGGCACCCTGACACAGAACAAGCTGACGCTGGGCGATCCATTCAGCGTGAACAGTGTCCCCGCCGATCAAGTGATCCTCAATGGCGCGCTGGCGTCGCGCGCGGACAATAATGACACCATTGACCTGGCCGTTTTGGGTGGACTGAAAGACAAAGAG
>Ga0302325_10024757_pt1 | contig 12482 bp, 5 predicted proteins | sample Palsa_T0_2_FD_201948 | JGI IMG/M metagenome (GOLD analysis project Ga0302325, IMG submission 201948) | Peat permafrost microbial communities from Stordalen Mire near Abisko, Sweden - Palsa_T0_2 | ecosystem: Environmental > Terrestrial > Soil > Palsa > Peat permafrost | place: Sweden: Abisko...
AGATTGCCATTTTTTGCGCTCTGCCAATAGACAATGCTGTGCAGGTGAGAGCTGGTTGCAGGAAAGTGCTGTACAGCGTGCTCATCGCCTAAATGGCCAAAGTGTTGTGTATCGACCACATACAAGACGCCCTCTTTACCACCGCCGACGACGAGGTGTGTTCCGGGAATCAGAACTGCTCCAGAGGAATTGAGATCATTGTCATCTTTATCCAACTGAAAGTGGTTGGTTGGCGTAAACCAATCTTCGCGGTGCATATGCGGATCGAGCTTGATGAAGCTCTCGCTGAACTGCGTAGTGCCGTTCCAACTGCCGTTTCCAGTAATGAAAAAGATGTTGCCACGGTCATCCACGGCAGGCGCCTGACCGGACTGCCAGATGCTTGCCTCCGAGCCTCCGGGTGAGGTGTTGAAGACGCCAACCTGCTTCAGTGTAGCGGTGTTGTAGCCAAGAAGAAATCCATGGTAAGGGTCTTTGTCGCAATGAGAAGCGTAGCCGATGAAGACATTGCCACCAGAAAGGAAGAGAGCAGGACGCTGGTTTTGCATGAGCGGGTCAAAGTCAGGAGCTGCAATGGTTACGGGGCTATTCGGGAGGTCCGCGCCGGTTGCAGTGTCCAGCGCGTGAAGGCGCTGCGCGAATTTATCTCCAGCTTTTGTCAGGGACACAACATAGAGTATTTTCTTTGCAGCATCCACTACAGGGGTACCGATGATGCCCATGTTGCCGTTGATGTCCAAACAGCCAAAGTCTGCATCGTGCAGATTGGCAGGGGTTCCAAAATTGACATGCCATAAGGGCGCGGTGGCCTGCGCATCGTTGGCATCAAAGGCATAGACGCTGTTGTTTACAGTTGTGACGTACACAACGTCATGCCATCCGCCGGATATCTTTACGTCTGTTGCCAGAAGCGGTTGACTGTAGATCTGGTCGTCGACCACTCTCTTGAATACCATGCCAAAATGGCTCACGCTGACATTGGCGGGATTCAGGATTGTCTCGTGCAGGTTCGCGCCGGTGCGTGCCTGGTCATTGTGATTCGTCAAAACATCTACCTGCGCGAGAGCTGCAACAGGCAAGGCTAGACTGGGGATGCATAGTGCCGTCAGCGCAATTCGATGTATGCCTGCCAAGGTGCTGGATCTCATTAATTTCCATCTCCGATAAACACGGTGGTTATGGGGGCAGCCGTCGGCCCCTCCTCTTCGGATGCAGCCTACCCTCGTGGCTCTTGCGGGAAGCTAGGAAGCATTCCCGGAAGAGCCACGAGGGTTGGCGAAGCGGACGGCATTTGTTTTTCTGAACCGCTCAATCTCCGAATTACTTAAGGAACGATCCTAGATACGAATAAAGATCTTCTTCTTGTACATCCAATAGAGCATCAACCAAAAGACGAACAAGGTGAGTGCACCGAGAACGGTTGGTTCGACAGCCGTCCCGAAGATGCTCAGCGCTTTCATTCCTAAGTTGATGCGGAAGCTGCTCTCGACAAAATCTTCGCACAAATGCGCGATGAAATACGCGGCGATGGAGTTCATGCCGACGACGACGAGCGGATACGCGATGCCGCGATGCTTTTTGACTTCGATGATCCAGGAGAATATGGCTAGAAACAAGAAGCACACGCCGCCGCTGAACAGTGTCCATGACGGTGTCCAGATGCGCTTCACGATGGGGCAGACTCCGGTGAAGTGAAGCAAGAGGCCAGCGGCGATCAATGCAACACCGGCAAGCAGAAACTTACGCATGGGAATCGCGGGGGCGACCGTGAGAGACCAGCGGCCGGCGATGATTCCTAAGATCATTGTGCCAAGCGTGGGAATGAAGCTGAGCGTGAGATAGCCGCCTTCATTGAAGAGGAATGGGCTTGTCCTGGGAAACAGATTGAGGAACCAGAGATCGAAGGCCTGGCCGAGATTGCTGTTCTTATTCCAGTGCGCGGCAAAGCCAGTGAAGAGATGTTGATGCCAGTCGTCGGGCACGCCGACAGCTGCCCAGTCGAATCCAGGGCCTGGGGCCGGATACAACGCCCATGCGAGCCAGTAGCCGAAAAGAATCCCTCCTAACGTGACCCACTGCCAGCGAGGACGAAGATAGGTAATCAGAAAGGCAAAGGTGTAGCCGAGGCCAATCTGGGTAAGAGTGTCTTCGAAGGTGTAGTAGGTAATGGGGCCTTGCATGGATCGCAGAAAGATTCCAAGCGCAACGAGGACAAAGCTGCGCAAGATGGTGTGGCCCAGGATTCGCTGGAAGCTCAAGCCTTTCTTCTGGCGGCTCCTGAGTGAGTAGGGAAGTGCGACGCCTACGAGAAATGTGAAGGATGGCTGTATGGTGTCGTGCAGACTCATGCCGGACCACTCGACGTGGGACTGATTGTAGGCCAGAAACTTCCAAATTGGGTTGTTCGGGAAGGAGAGAGCTACGTGTGAGAATCTCAGGACTTCGCCCATCATCAGAAGCATGACAAGACCACGGTAAGCATCAACTGCAATATTCCGCTGAAGCTTTTGTTCTACGGTCGCGACCGCGTCGCTCATTCGCAAATCCTCCAAGGGGATTCTTTTCGTGCGCAATGGCAAATAAAGAAAATTTATCTTTCGCAAACCAGCGTTTAGTTTCTTTTCTGAGCCTAGATACGAGCCTAATGGGATGCGCGCCGGTCTGTAAACACTTATTTCAGGATTTCTCCTGCGGGGCGATTTCTAGTCTAACCACGCAAGATTTGACCTCCTGCTCTGCACGTCGCAGATCCGCCAACTGCATGATAAGTCTTGTGTTGCCGCGCTGAATCCAGAAAGAGCCGAGCCTGTACCTTCAGACATTCAAGGGAATGCCTCGATGGATTCGAGGCCGCTCCTGCGTCATCTACCCGGGGAAAACGCGCCATAATGCAATTTTTTAAATCCGTAATGAAATTCTTGACAAGAGCAATTTCATCCCCTAATCTCGTTGCGAGTGCAATGTTTTCGATTGATTGCGAAAGTTCCGAGTGTTTTCGAAGTGTCGGATAGAGTGAAGATCGTTTCGAAGAAGTCTAACCAGCAGTAACGAGCCTTACCTCCCGTTTTGTCGTTTTCAATAGTACTTACCGCAGTGAATCCCCATTGCTGACAGCTCGTGGGAATGGGCAAGCCAAGCACACACAAAAGGATGAATAAATGAATTCCGATGAGCAGAATCTTGGATTGGGAAAATGGAGCCGCCGCAAATTCGTGCAATTGGGCGCGGCGAGCGCGGTCAGCCTTAGCGTTATGAACCTGGGGCAAGCGAATGCGGAGGAAGCCACTATCCGTGGCAGCATGCTTGATGTTCCCTTCGAAAAGCGAGATCCGCGCATAGCAATGATTGGCACGGGAGGACGCGGAACCAGTCTGCTGAAGAATCTGCTTGCGGCAAATGGGCAAGTGGTTGCGATATGCGACCTGGTGAAGGAGCATGCTGAGCATGCAGCCTCACTGGTAGCAGGGGCAGGGCAGTCGAAGCCGCAGACTTACACCGATGATCCTTACGCCTTTGAAGGCATGCTGGGTAGAAATGATATTGACCTGGTCATCGTTGCAACCCCGTGGAGTTGGCATGCGGAAATGGCGATTGCCGCCATGAAGCACGGGAAGGACGTGTGCATTGAGGTGCCCGGTGTTGTAACTCTGGATGAATGCTGGAAGATCGTTAAGGCTTCGGAAGAGACGCGCAAGCACTGCATGATGCTGGAGAACTGCTGTTATGGGTACAACGAAACGTTGATCCTGCGGATGGTCCATGACGGTAAATTCGGTGATCTTCTCTATGGTGAAGGAGCTTACCTTCATGACCTTCGCAGTGAACTGTTTTCGGATCACGGCGAGGGCTTGTGGCGCCGCGCGGAACATACCATGCGCGATGGAAACCTGTATCCGAGCCATGGGCTTGGACCGGTGGCAAATTATATGGGGATTCAGCGCGGTGATCGCTTTGGATATATAGTTTCGATGAGCTCACCCCAGCGCGGTCTCGATGCTTATCGCAAGGAGCACCTGCAACCTGGAGATCCGCGGCTTGAAGAGCGCTATGTTACGGGAGACATGAATACCTCTCTTATCAAAACCGCAAAAGGGCTTACCATAACGGTAAAGCATACGGTATCGACACCTCACCCCTATAGCCGCATTAACTTAATTGCCGGAACGAAGGGTATTTTTGAAGACTATCCTCCGCGAATTTATCTGGATGAGCAGAACAAGGACGAGTCGTACATATCGCTCGACACCTGGAAGCAGTATGCGCATCCGCTTTGGCGGAAAGAAGGAGAGCTCGCAGCGAAGATTGGCGGACACGGCGGCATGGATTATCTGATGCTCTATCGCCTGCTGCAGTGCGTCCGCGAGGGGCTTCCGCCAGACATGGACGTGTATGATGCGGCATCATGGTCTGCGATCGGACCGCTGAGCGTAGCCTCTGTCGGCCGTGGCAGCGCGCCAGTCGATTTCCCTGACTTTACCGAAGGGAAGTGGACGCAGCGTAATGCTTCAGCAATCGCGACCATGGGATAGGCTCATCTGACAATGTAAATATCGGGTTCGACTTAAAGCTTGCGGTGGCACGAGTAAGACGCCACCGTAAGCTATTTATATTGGTTCGGTCGACGTAGATCGATTGTTAAGGCAGTGTTGTCAGCGCATCGGGCTTAGGTTCGATACCTTAGCCGGAGCAGCAAGCGCTGTAAGGGTATCAAGGTCAAAGTACTTGTAAAAGTCCAGGCAAAAGAGCTCTGGAGCGGAACGAAACGGTACAGGCTTGTTGATGAGGTAGGCCAGGCTCTCCATTCCATTCTGGTTCGCGATCGCGGAGAAGCTCTGCGGTGCAATCGCGGCCGCTGTCAGTGCGATCACCTGGTTGCGGATTCCATCTGTCTCCACTTGAACAGGACGGCCGGTCGTGGATCGGAACCAGTTGGCAATAGAAACTAATTGCGCGACTTCAATCCCTAGAGGACGGGAGCCGCTGCTGTCTGTGAGTAACTCCCAGGCTCCACGATTCGGCAATGCTTCTCCATTGAAGAACAGATCGAGCGCCAGCACCTGTTCTCCTCTATCGACGTGTTTGGCAACAAGATCGCCGGAAGCCTTATAGCCTTTATCATTGAGCACAATTGTTGCCGGCGCATTCTCTGGAGCAGCTTCTTCGCGGAACAAGATGCCGTTTGCACTTAGTTCATTGGAAAAATCGAAACGATAAGTCAGGGTACGATAGTCGAAGGCCCTGCTGTTATCGACACGTAATGGTTCTAACATGGAGACTGGAGCATAACGGACCACGGACTCCAGTTTCTCCCGCTGAGCCTTTGCCCACACCTCGCGGGCTGCGTTGTCTGAGGGCGCAGGTTCGTGCTGGATCTGCTGTGCCAATTTTTTTGCCAGTGTGACGAATGTCAAGTCATCGGAAGGAACTCCGGTGGCAAGTTCCTGCAGGCTGTGAACCTCTTCATCGCTATAAATCTCTCCGTCCAATACTGGCAATTTGAATTGAGTGCTGAAGAAGCGGTAGGCTTGCTGGCGGTTGTCCAACTGATAATTATGTGACCCGGGATAGAGGTTTTCGCTCCAGGCGAATTGGTCAGAAGCTCCATAGAGTTGAAAGAAGGGCTTTACGCGGTCATATATGTAAGGCTTGACCATCGGAGCCCGGAAACAGCAACTGTCGGTGCCGTTATGGATTTCCATGGTGGGATGCGGCGCACGCAACGCGAGGAACTCCGGATAGTCCTCGTTTTGTAGTAAGTCGGGGGCATCTTCTTCGGTTTCATCTGTATCCACTGGATGGGTAAGGTTCGATTCGCGTGAGCCGATTCCTGCTACCTCAACCTCAACTGCAACTCGTGGATCAAGCGCACTTAGCAACACTGTCTGCCAGCCTCCGCCGGAGAGGCCGGTCACTCCAATTCGGGATGTGTCGACATTTGGCAATTGGCTCAGATAATCCAATCCCCGTCGCATCGATAGATAGAAAATTCCTAAAACATTTGAACCAACTAGATTCAATTGAGAACCGAAATCGTGCGCGTTTTCGGGGTTTGTGAGCTCGCCGAATCCAATGAGCTCTAAGTCCAGGGCAATAATGCCGCGCTTGGCAAAGTTGATACATCGCTTCTGCTCATATTCCACGCGTATTCCGTCGGGCTCATGGCCAAGAAGATTGAGAATCGCGGGTGCACGCCCGGTCACTTTTGTTGGCTCGTAGAGAAGCGCAACCCCATGGAAGCCTGGAACAACTTCAAAGCGCAATTTATGAATGCGATAGCCGTGATTGGTTTCAATGAGCCCTACTTCCTCGAAGTGCGGAGCAGCATCGACCCATTCGCGCGGCCAGCCATGATAGGCAATATCGTTCAGAACATGTTTGCGCACTTTCTCCTCTTCTGCAGACCAGAGCGCCGCTGTTGTGGGTGCGGGCAGGGAGGGGATGCGCTTCATGAGGAATTGCTGTAACTGATACTCCCTCGATGGGATGTCTAGGGTAGGTTGAGCAAGAGACTGTTCCACGTAAGGTTGGCTGACTTGGGCATTCGCGCAGAGCGATCCCATTCCCAATATGCAGGGCAACACTCCTGCTACCCAGAGCCGGAGCTGCCGATTGTTGTTCATCATAATTCTCCTTAATTTGTAGAGTACCGTTCACTGTCCGTGCTCTGTGAGTGTCAGCGCGTAGAACCTTCTGGCGCGACTGCTCTCTATCTGGATCCTGGCGTGTTGTTCGAATCTTGGAGATAAGTGTGCGGTAATTGTAATCGGGTCGAGCGGTTCGGTTCTCTTGTTAGCTGTGAGTGAATTGATTCATCTCAACTAATGCTTCAAAAGGTAACCTGGTACCAGCGTTATCAAAAGCGGTGATTTGCTGATGAGACGCTGATACCAGGCTCTGGTTGATACTTCGTTAGAACTTTATTTTCAAAGCCATCTGGAGGATTCGAGGATCTCCTGCAGAACTGATTTGCCCAAAATCGCTGTCTTGAAGTCCCGCATCGGGAGTGCCAAGATTCACGTTGTTGAAGGCGTTGTAGAACTCTGCTCGAAATTCGTACGAGACGCGTTCGTCTATCTTTCCATTTTTTAGGAGAGCGAGGTCGGTCGTGAAAAGTCCCGGACCGCGAAGAGAGTTCTTGCCGATGTTTCCGTATGTGCCGATGGCATTTGGGACAAAATCAGCAGTGTTGAACCATTCATTGATTTGCGCAGCGTGGGAACGTCCGGTATTCAGCTTGGTCTGCGAAATGTTGGCCACCGTAATGTCTGGGCGGTCATTTCCCATTGCGGAGAAAGAATTGTCGTCCTCGGCAAATGCCGTAAATGGAAATCCCGACTGCCAGTTTGTGATGTAACTCAGGTTCCATCCGTTGACCACCTTATCCACGACGTTCTTGACTGGAATGTGAGGAAGCGCATAAGCTCCAGACAATCTGAAGACTTTGCTGTCGTCTCCGGCGTCAGGACCGTAGTCAAGAGAGCGGCCACAGCCGCAGGTATTGATGCCGTAGATTCCAAATAATCCCTCCTGCCCATTGGGGCCGAAGTTATTTAGAGAATGCGACCACGTGAAATTAGTTTGGAAAGAAAGCCCATAACTTATGCGTTTTTCAAGCTCAAACTGGCCGGCGTTGTAGTTGCTGTTCACTCCGGAGTTGATAGAACCGATGAACCCGAAGTTTGGGTATTTGAGACGCGATTGAATATTGTCTTCCGTCGACTGCCCCGGAATATAAACCGATGGATTCAGTTGAAGTAGTCCTGCCTCTTGATCTCCAGTACCACCAAGGTGATCAGCGTGATTTCCCGTGTATTCGAGTCGCGTAAACCAACTACGGCCGAACTCGTGCTCGAAGGTCAGGTTATAGGTCAGGATCTGGGGAAGACGGAAGTGTCTGTCGAAGATCTGCGTAAAAGAGATATTCTGCGGAAACGTCACGTTCGCGCCTGGATTGATAGGGCCAAAAGACGCTGGAAAAGGGTTTGTCACACCCGCGGCGGTATAGGGGTTGGTGAAATTGGTGTTACTGATGCTCACGATCGGAGCAAATGGAGGAATGCCGACGACGTCTTCAAATGCCACCCCATTCGGCGCCTGGTAATAGTAGCCTGCACCACCGCGAACGCTGGTCTTGCCATCGGAAGTCAACTGATAGGCGAAGCCCAAACGCGGGCCGAAATTGCTCAAGTTGTTATAGATCGAGGATGTAGGGCATCCAGGATCGTGATGGCTCCCGCCGAAGATCAGATCCTGCGGCGCGTTGGGGTAGCGCTGAGATTGCGCTCCTGGCACGAAACATCCAACTCTCCCCTCGCTGTCTGTGTACGGAAAGAATGGATCCCAGCGAACGCCAGCACTAACGGTGAGCCGCGAAGTCGCGTGCCAGTTATCCTGAACGAAGGCACTCCAGTCATTTCCGCTAAAATTCAAATACAATCCACCCGCCTGGACAAAGCTGGACGCGTTTCCGAGTAGAAAGTCAGAGAGGCCATCAAAGGTATAGTTGCCATCGGATTGGTATGAATTTCCCATGGGAAGATTCATGTGTTCCCATTCGCCACCAAGCTGGAGCTCGTTCTTTCCCTTGATGAACGTGGCGATTTCACGATCGGAGATATCGCTGTGATTCCATGTTCCGGTAGATGGCTGTTCTCCGATGGTAAACTCTCCGGCTACATTGACATTCAGCGTCGCCGGAAAATTGGTGGGTTGGGCAATGTTAGCGCCCGCCTGAGCGATATTGAAGGGCGCGGGCGACTCCGTCAGTCCGGCTTTTCTCGTCAGTCCGAAATAGCTATTGAGAAGAGTATTGGGCGAGATTGTGTAGATGTCTACGACACTGATGTTCTTCAGGGTCTGGGTTTGCGGATCTTCTCCATTGCCGGCAAGGATATTGCTTGTGGGCGGAATGATGATTGGGACGTTGTAATTGAGTTGGAAATAGTGACCGCTGAGATGATGCTTGCCGACGTTGTAATCGATTTTGACAAGATATTCGTCGGTGTTCTGGATGGATGGAGCACCATTATAACTCAGATAGTTTGGCCCCATTTCTGGGTCGTTGGGGAGAGGGATGTGATTGAGGAGATAGAGCGCGGTTGGATCAAATGCTGTCGGATCGATCTGGTTCCTGCTATTGAACTGGTAGGGCGAAAGCGGGTTCGAGTTCCTAAGTACCCGCTTCAAATCCGAGAAGTCTCCGTTACGCTCAGCCTGGGTTGGCACCTGGGCGCTGAGGCCATTGTTGCTGGTGTTTTGGCGTGTGCCTTGATAGGATCCGAAATAAAACAGCTTGCCTTTCCAGATCGGGCCACCAATGGTTCCCCCAAACTGATTCTGCTTCAATGGATCTGGGGAGGTGGCAAAGTAGTTTTTGGCGTCCATCGCATAGTTGCGAAGATACTCGAAGACGTCGCCGTGGATCTGATCGGTTCCGGACTTGGTTACGACATTAGCGACGCCGCCTGTGGCGTTGCCATAGGTGGCGCTCATGTTATCGGTCTGCACATTGAATTCCTGCAGCGCGTCAGGACTTGGGAAAGGCAGATTGGTGTTGATATACATGTCGTTGTAGTCGACGCCGTCCAACAGGTAATAAACGCCGTTAGAGCCGCCGCCATTGACTTTTGCGTATTGCTCGCCGGGCAGAACTCCGCCTTCGCAATTGGCGCCGCAGTTCTGTGATGAGACATCGACTGCGCCGGGAACAAGAAAGACCAGTTGCTGCGCCTCGCGGCCATTCATAGGCAGGCTTTCAATGCTCTTCTGATCGATAACCTGCGCGATCGCCGCGTCATCGGTGGTCACCTGGTTTGAATCGCCCTGAACTGTGACCTGCTGGCTTACAGCCCCTATTCCGAGCACAACCTTTTGGCTGGCGGACTGGCCGATTTCCAATCCGATTCCCTTTTGCACGTATGTAGTAAAGCCGGCCATTTCTACTGTCAACTGATATTGGCCAACCGGGAGGCTTGGAAACAGGTACTCGCCGGCTGCGGCGGATTTAACTACCTGCTTATAGCCGGTTCCGACCTGTTCGATTGTGACAGTCGCGCCTGGAACCGCAGCGCCTGTGTTGTCTTCTACCGTGCCGCTCAGCCGCGCGGTTGTGTACTGGGCAAATGCTGTGCTGGCCCCCATCACGACAAATAAGATCAATGCGAATAGAAATGCCGGGTTAAATCGTGCGAGATGAATTGTTGTAAATCCTAAATGCGTACGCTTTGCGGTCGGTCTCATGGCGCTGTCCTCCACTCCAAATTTTAAGAATTACAATCCTGGGAAAGCTGTAGAGCAGTTTTTTGAACTTGAGCTTGCACTTGAAAGTAGGTGGTTTCGAGTGATTGCGTTTATTACGCTTCCGTCTGACGATTTCAGATCGTGTTTCATGTATTTATTTTCATTCTGTGAATTCTGTCAAGGAAAAAGTTCGAATCGCAGTATTCCGGAGGCCCTGTTATTACTGGAATTTGGTCATTGCCTGGCGGCAAGAGCATTGCAATCAGAGGGATGGCGAAGGGAAATGGATATATTCCGGCGAAACGAATAGCTTAGATTCGTTGCGAGTGCGAAGCCGGCGTTTGGCCTTCACTTTCGAATTGCGTTCACCTGCGGGTCTGTTTGGCCCCGGCAACTATGACCTGGACGCCCGCATCCCTGAGCGATTGCAGATCTTGCTGGGATGTTCCCGTATCGGTGATGAGGGTGGTCAAATCCGAGACTGGGCCTACGTAGGCAAATCCTTGTTTGCCAAATTTGCTGTGGTCGACCAGGGCGATCCGCATTCTCGCCGACTTTATGATGGCTTTCTTGATGGTTGCCTCAGCCTGGCTGGCCGTGGACATGCCATATGCGGTCTCGATGCCGCTCACTCCCAAAAAGGCTTTGTCGACTCGAATCTCACTGAGGGACCGCTGTGCCCAAATGCCTGACAAATAGAAGACATCCCGCTGAAGTTCGCCACCGGTACACATCACGTTGACCTGCGAATAGCGCTGCAGCTGGCAAAGAATGAGCGGCGAATTTGTGACGACGGTGAGGCGGTTGCGATGCTGCAATCTGGGAGCTACTTCAGAGACGGTGGTGCTTCCTTCGAGAAATACGGTATCGCCGTCGAGGATGAGGTTTGCTGCTTCAGCTGCGATGGCCTGCTTTTCTTCGCGATTGGTGCGGCCAAGCGTGTCATACGAGGGCTGAAAATTCGTTGTGGGAGACTTGGAGACTGCTCCGCCATGGGAGCGAACCAGCAATCCCTGGCGTTCGAGATCAGCGAGGTCGCGCCTGACCGTCGCAGCTGTGACGCCGAGCGCATCAATCAGCTCGGATGCGCTTACAGTGCGCTGCCGCGAGAGGAGCTCGGAGATTCGAAATCGCCGTTCTTCCGCCAACATGGATTGATCTTTCTCCGTTATGATTTTTTGGTCTCATCGAGCGGATTGGAGAACGCAACGCGAGCCACGCTGCTGTCTAACGAAGCCTTTACTTCGATCAATCTACCCACAATGCAATGCAGTTAGGAATATCACATCGACAGAGGGCTTCGCTCTGGGCTGAATCGAGAGGGGTAAATCACGGACTTAATTGGCTATCGATCGTCTTCAAAAGCACGGTTTGGAAAGCACGGATCCTCTGGCTTTGGGCAGATTCCAAGGCGATCCGGAAGCTGGCAGCGCGTTCCACTGCACTGTCGATTGCGCTTACGAGAGATGAGTCGATAGTCTTTCTGTAGATTTCGTTTGATTGCGTTAGAGTTGAATCGTGGTTTTTAATTGAGGCTATCGGAGAGATCGCGAAATGTTTTATGCTTTTACATCCAAAGGCGGCCGGCAATGACCCGCAACGCTGCCCCAGACGCGTACAGAGACGTGCACAAATTAATCCGCCCGCTTCAGGGCGCCTTGAGACGGTTGCTTCAGGAACTGGTCCGAACGAATAGCGTGGCTATCCCGCCAGGCGGAGATGAAACGCCGGCGCAGCTGGTCTTACAGGATTTCTTCCGCAGCCAGGGCGTGCCGTTCCAGCTCTATTCCACTGAGTTCATCGAAAAGTCGGGGAGCCCGCTGGTGAGGAGCAATCGCACTTATCGTGGGCGGAAAAACCTTAGTGTGAGGCTCAGCGGGGCGGGCCGAGGCAAGAGCCTTCTGCTGAACGGCCATATGGACACGGTGCCGGCTGGGAAGGCGTCGTGGTCTCGCTCTCCGTGGTCAGGGCTGTATCGAGACGGGCGCGTGCATGGCCTGGGTTCCTTCGACATGAAAGGCGGTGTGGTGGCCAACGCCGCCGTCATTTGTGCGCTGAAGCAGGCCGGTATCAGGACCGGGGGCGACATCCTCTTTGAGTCGGTGGTAGACGAGGAATGGGGCGGAGGCGGCGGGACGATTGCGGCGCGTCTGCGGGAAGGCGGCGCCGATGCCTGCATCATTCCCGAGGGAACGCAGTTGGAGATCTACCGGGCGACCAGAGGAGGATTTGTCGTTGATCTG
>Ga0302325_10024758_pt1 | contig 12481 bp, 6 predicted proteins | sample Palsa_T0_2_FD_201948 | JGI IMG/M metagenome (GOLD analysis project Ga0302325, IMG submission 201948) | Peat permafrost microbial communities from Stordalen Mire near Abisko, Sweden - Palsa_T0_2 | ecosystem: Environmental > Terrestrial > Soil > Palsa > Peat permafrost | place: Sweden: Abisko...
CGACCTCGATATCGTGCCTGGCGTTCTTCTCAGGCAGGTCACCGGTGATCTCTGACTCCAGCCGGATCACGGTCCCGTCGACCCTGGCCCGCGAGTAGCCCTTGGCCGCCAGGCCGCGCAGTAGTTTGGCGCAGGACCCCTGACGGCCGCGGACGACCGGCGCCAGCACCTGAAACCTGGTGCCCTCCGCCAGCTCCAGCACCTGGTCGACGATCTGCTGCGGGCTCTGCCGGGCGACGGGCCGACCGCACACCGGGCAGTGCGGCTGGCCGACCCGGGCGAACAGCAGCCGCAAGTAGTCATACACCTCGGTAACCGTGCCCACCGTGGAACGCGGGTTCCGGCTGGCTGCCTTCTGGTCAATCGACACCGCCGGCGACAGCCCGTCGATGAAGTCCACGTCCGGCCGGTCGAGCTGGCCGAGGAACTGCCGCGCGTACGCCGAGAGCGACTCGACGTACCGGCGCTGACCTTCGGCGAAGATCGTGTCGAAGGCCAGGCTCGACTTCCCCGACCCGGACAGACCGGTAAAAACGATCATCGCGTCCCTGGGCAGTTCCAGCGAGACGTTCTTCAGGTTGTGCTCGCGCGCACCACGGACAACAAGACGATCAGCCAACAGTGTTCAGCACTCCAGAGGGGGGACGTTGCCGCTTCTAAGCGGGGGCCTGCCCGAAACAAGGCCGCAGATACTGCCTCGCATAACAAAAGCTGGCCGCCCTGGATTCCGGCGGACCGCTGGCGGCGCACGGCTCACGGCGGGCGGCGGGCGGAGGGCGGAGGGCGGAGGGCAGAGGGCAGAGGGCAGAGGGGAGGCTCAACCGCGTGAGGTTATTCTCGTCGTGCGACGCGGGCGCCCCCTGGACCACGCACGGGTCGGGCGTCACGGGCCGGAGGGCCCCTCCGGACTTCCGAGGGGCCCTCCGCTTTTGTTCTGATCGACAGTTATGACGAAGCAGGAGACGCGGCACTTGCTACTGCGGTTAGTTCCTGCCGAAACCGTCGAATTCTCCGTTTCGTGCGCCTCCGAGAAAAGCATGCCATTCGTCCGGTGTAAACCGGAGAACTGGCCCTTCGGAGTCCCTGCTGTTGCGTACGCCGATCTTGTTGTCGGGCAGGCTCGCCACCTCGACGCAGTTACCGTTGGAGAAACTCAGGGAGCTCTTGACCCAGTTAGAACCTGGACCCGGCCTTTCGAGCATAGGTTTATCCACGTTACTACCTCACTGATTTGTTGTCTGTTATCCTGTGGCGTGCGACTGCGGAGTGTGGGTCATACATTACTCAACGTAGTCGCTCAACTCTTAGACTAGCAGACCTCGCAGGCACCCCGCGCCCCTCTCGCCTCAAATAGCGCGACGGCCCAGTGAATCTCTGTTGTGCCACGATGTCGCACACCTCAAACGCGTGTGCGACATGGCAGCGCCTGCCGACACAGCCAGAGGCGCCTAGGAGCGGCCACGCCAGTGGACCGTCACCACGACGATGAGGGATAAAACGACTTGCGTCATCTACGCATTAGCGTGCCGCTGGCCGCCTGACCAGTGCGACTCCGCTGTTTTGAGTATGAGTTCCCTGGACGCCACCGGGTCGAGGGACGCTTCGGCGAGCATCTGGAATGCGATCCGGTGCAAGTACGTCTCCCTCTCCCCCTCCAACGTGAAGCCGCTCCTCAGATGCTCGGTGCTAACGACATCTTGCAGCATGGCGTCACTATCTTCCCCGAAGCCGAATATAACAAAAGACTCCCCGAAGACCGTGTGCTGCGCGTCAAGGGGGAGAATCCGCAATGTCATATTGGGCCGGTCAGCCTCCCGCGCGAGGCGCTGAAGCTGCTCATACATCACCGAGTCATCACCGATCCGGCGCTTCAAGACCGATTCATCGAGCACTACTGATAGCTGAAGCTCTTCGCGATTCAGCACCTGCTGGCGTCGCTGGCGGACCCTGACCAATCGTCCGATCATGCCCGGCGCAACTGGCTCGACCCGGCTGTAACTGCCAATTATATGCCGGGCATAAGCTTCTGTTTGCAGCAGGCCAGCTACAACGTCAACGTGCCATATGGCAATGGAGGTTGCCTCATGCTCGAGGCCGATGAATTGCTGATAGTCCTCGGAAAGGGTGTCGGCGAATTCTTCCCACCACCCCTTCTGGGCCGCGTCTTCGGCGAGCGCGAGAAGGAGGGTACGGCGAGGCCCGGTGATCTCGTAATAGTCGAGCAGCCTCTCGACTTCCCTTGGTCGCAAGCCAGTCCTGGCCCGCTCGTACCTGCTTATCTTGGAGGGAGACCACTTCAGCGCGGCGGCCACCGTGTCTCCGTTCTTGCCCTTGCTCTCCCTGATCCCGCGCAGCTCAGCGGCAAGCCGACGGCGCCGCACCGTGGGACTTCCTGGCGCGATCATCGGGCGTCGCTCCTCCTCGGTGCCGCGCGGGGCGAACTAGGGCGGTCACGAAGTTTCACCGAAACAATTCGTGAAATCCTTAGTACACCGTACACTCGCCCATCGCAACAACCGTTAGCCCTCACCTGAGCGAACGAACCGTCCTACTCGCCTCCAATACCTGGATGGACGCATACCGCCTGCTGGTGCGGACCGGGGCGTAAACGACAGCCCGCCGGCGAATGCCCTGGCCATATGCCGTCACGGCCCTCGCGGGGCGGCCGGACGAACTGGGAAACAGCGATCTCGCCATCGCCGGCTCGGACCAGTCGGCCGCTGACGCGGTCCCGCGGCGAGGTCGGCCTTACGGCATCTTGGCGTGGCCGATTCATGAGCTGGACCCTGATAGGCCACATCCCGCCGGTCTTGATGGTACTACCGGGGGGAATGCCTAGCGATGCGGCTGATGTGGAGCTATATGACAAAAGCGACTGTGGTGAAGAAATGCGCCTCAAGTTGCTGGGCCCGGCCAGAGCCCTCCAGGACTCCGGCCGGAAGTCACACTTAATGCCACAAGCTTGCGGCCAGACATAATGACACCATCTGCCCGTCGCGATCGCGCGAAGCGGCAACAAGTAGTTGGCTGTGCGCCAGGCTAGGTCACCCTCGATACAAAAGGAGGGGTTTCGCTGAGCCGGAAGCCGAAGCGGAGATGGTAGATGGATGCGCGGCCGCTACGGGTACCGCCGAGACAGTCGCAATTGAGCCAGCTGCGCTAAGTGCTATGATAGCGGGAATGATGACGGTTCGCCCTATGCGCATGATTCCTCCATCGTGTCTACAGAGGTCAGCGGCCTGCTGCATGGCTTCCGCGGCACGCACGGCACATCTGTATTTCCTGGATTAATAGCCGACTTTCGACTATTACATGACCTAGCGTAAATCCTTGACTACATTATTTCAAATGCTAAATATTTCAGCGTGCTTTTCATGCAAGTTCGATATCCCTGTGCCGGGGAAATGCTAGCTGGACTTGCAATGCAAGTTTCATTGCAGGGCGCCGAGAAACCGTGATGCTTCGTTGCTAAAAGCTTGCTGTGGATGCCGAATTAATGTCCGAAAATACTCCGCTTGTTCAGCGAATATTCTGGTAGTAGGGTTCGTCTTATGCCCCCGGTGACCGCGGCCGGAACGCTGGTCGGCCGCGATAATGAGATGGCGACGCTAACCGGGCTCATAAGAGAGGTGGCCCGGGGGCGCGGCGGTTCGGTGCTCATCGAGGGCGAGCCGGGCATCGGCAAGTCCGCGCTGATGGGAGCAGCAGTAGCGGGAGCACCGGAGGCCGGTTGCCAGGTGTTCTGGGGCGCCGGCGACGAGCTGGGCCAGGCGCTGCCGCTGCTGCCGTTCCTCGACGGGTTGCAGGTGCGCGAGCCCTCCGTGAACCCCCGGCGGAACGCGATCGTCCAGCTCTTGCGCGGTGAGGTCACCGCCGACCGCGGCACGGACGTGCCGGCCATGCTGGCGGAGCAGTTGCTGGCGCTTGTCACCGAGCAGTGCGCGGTGCGACCGACCATCCTGGTGGTCGACGACCTGCAGTGGGCCGACCAGGCCAGCATCACCTTGTGGGGACGGCTGGCCAGGTCGGCGCGGCAAGTGCCGCTGCTCCTGGTCGGGATGATGCGCCCGGCGCCCCAGCGGGATGACCTGCTGGCGCTGCGGCGAACGACGGGCGAGGCCGCCCGGGTCCAGCTCACCGCGCTCACCGAGGCGGCGGTGGCCGACCTGGTAGCGACCCTGGCCGGCGGCAGGCCAGACGGAAACCTGCTGCGGCTCGCCGACGGGGCAGCAGGCAACCCGCTCTACCTCACCGAGCTGGTCGCCGCGCTGGCCCGCAGTTCCAGCCTGGCCATCACCGAGGCGGGAGCCGCCGAGCTGGCCAGCGATTCCGCGCCAGGCTCCCTGTCAGCGGCCATAGCGGACCGCCTTGGCTTCGTCACCGGGCCGGTGCGCGAGGTATTGCGGGCGGCGGCCCTGCTCGGCATGGATTTCGCGGTCCCTGATCTGGCGATCGTGCTGGGCCGCGGCGTGGCGGACCTAGTCCCGGCGGTAGACGAGGCATGTGCCGTCGGTGTGCTGGCCGAGTCCGGCCACGGCCTGGGGTTCCGGCATCCGCTGATCCGGGCGGCGCTGTACGACGAGATGCCGGCGCCGGTGCGCGCCGCCTGGCACCGCGATGCGGGGCGCGCCCTCGCGGCGGCGGGCGCACCGCCGGACCGAGTGGCCCGGCAGATGCTACGGACGGTCGGCGGTTCTGGCGACGTGAACGTACCGATGGATGAGTGGATGTTCGACTGGCTGGCCCGCACCGCGGACCCGTTGGTCGGCCAGGCGCCCGGGGTCGCGGTAGAACTCCTCACCCGGGCCGTCGCCAGTTCCCCGACCGGCTCGGCCCAGTATGGCTGGCTGGCCAGCCGGCTCGCCGACGCCCTCTACCGTACCGGTGACAGGGCAGCGGCCGAGCAGGTGGCGGACCGCGCGCTGGAGCATGCCACCAAGCCCGATCTCCTGGTGGACCTGCACTGGACGCTGGCCCAGTGCCGCATGCTGGCGGGTAAGTCCACGGAGTCTCTGGCCACCCTGGACCGCGCGCTGGCTTCTCCCGGGCTCTCGGCCCAGCACCGCGCCAGGCTACTCGTGCTCGCCGCGCGGATCCACGACAACCGAGGAGAGGTCGACAAGGCTGGCCAGGTCGCCACCAGCGCGCTCGCGGCGGCGACGGAGGCGGCCGACAACTGGGCTATGAGCTGGGCGCTACACGTGCTGACGATCGTAACCACCGTGCAGGGGCATGTGACCGACGCGCTGCCGTTGTTCGACCGCGCGCTGGCCGTGACGCAGGCCGATCCGGCACTGACCGATCTGCGGCTGCTGCTACAGATCAACAAGGCCGTGACGTTGGGCTACCTCGACGAGTACGAGCAAGCCTTCGCCGCCGCCCAGCAGGCACGGCACCTAGCCGACCAGGTCGGCACGACGTTCAGGCTGACTCAGGCGCACGGCGCCCTGGGCCAGTTGCTCTTCGAAACAGGGCGATGGGACGAGGCGCTGGCCGAGGTAGAGACCGTACCCGAGCACCTGAAGGAACCCGCTGGGGCCTGCTGCGATCTCGCCATGGTGGCCGTAATCTGCTTTCATCGCGGCGAGACAGGCGCGGCACGGCGGCACCTCGCGGCGGCCGTCCCGCACGCCGAGCGAATCGGGCAGCGGCTTATCGCCCCGCTGGCCCTCGCCCGCAGCCTGGATTGCGAGCATGACGGCGCTCTACCTGAGGCGCTGGCCGCGCTGACAGGTGCGTTCGGCGGCAATGCAGAAGAAGCCGAGGAGTTCGAGGACCTGCTGCCCGACGCCGTCCGCCTCGCTGCCGAGACCGGCGACACGGAGACCGCGCAGGCTGTCGCGGGCCAGGCCGCCGCGCTCGCCGCCGAATCGGAGATCCCCCACCGGCAGGCGAACGCGCTCTATTGCCGCGGTTTGCTGGACCATGATGCCCCCCGGCTGCTCGCCGCGGCAGAGCGTTATGACGAAGCGGGACGGCCCCTGCTGAGCGCGAAGGCGCTGGAGGCGGCCGCCGGGCACTTCGTCGACACCGGCGACCGCGGCCAGGCGCGGGACGCGTTCACCCGGGCCGTGGAGGTCTACACCTCCTTGGGCGCGGCCGCGGACGTAGCCCGGGTCCAGGCCACCTTCCGCGCCCACGGCATCCGGCGCGGGCCGCACGCCAAGCACCGGCGGGCGCAGAGCGGCTGGGACAGCCTCACCGCGACCGAGATCAAGATCGCCGCATTCGTGCAGGAGGGATTGTCCAACCCGGAGATCGCCGCCCGGCTTATGCTGTCCCGGCGAACCGTCGCGACCCACGTCTCCCACATCCTGAAGAAGCTCGACGTCCATTCACGGACCGATATAGCCCGTGAGGCCGCCCTGCGCACGATCGCGTCGAGGTTACCGCGATGCAGGAACCCCCAGATCGTTCAGTGGGGACGGCGAGCCGGCGGGGGGTCACGGCTCACCGTCCCCACGTATGGACCCCCGTGGGCCGCGTCCGCCACTCTCGGGGAGGTCGGGCTCGAAGGCGAGGGTGAAGTAGACGGCCTTGCCCGCAGGGGTCGGGTAAAAGCCCCACTGAGACGACAAGGTGGCGACCAGCATCAGGCCCCGTCCGGTCTCCGCATCGGTTGGTGCGTCCACCAGCACAGGCAAGGAGCGCGACGTGTCGTGGACATCAACGCGCAGCCGGCCGCGGGAGCAGGTGATGGCGAGGGTGACGAGCTTTCCCGCCTCCTGCCTGAGGGCGTTGGTCACCAGCTCGCTGGTGAGCAGGACCGCGACGCCAGCGTCGATGGGGACTTCCCAGGCACAGATGGCCGCCCGGACCTGGCCGCGGGCTTCGGCCGCCGCCGCCGGTCCCGCCGTCAGCGGGACGCAGTGCCAGTACAGCTCGGTCGGACGGGTCGGCGCCATCGCGTTCATCGGGTTCCTTAGTGGGCCTGTTCGAGCTGGTCCGGGAGGGCGCTGGTTGCTGTGCGCTGCTCCCGGAGGGTCCGAGCGAGAGGCTGATGTGCTCAGTGCCGGTTGCAAATGAAATGATTCTGCAAATTGCAGTGCAAGACATCGGTCAGCTGACGGATTTTGAACGATGAACGACGCCCCGACGCGGACCGGGCAGACTGTCGGCATGCCTGATCTTCCGGTACGTCATTTCCCCGGCCGCGACGGTACCCAGCTCGCTTACCGCGAGGTAGGACACGGACGGCCGGTAGTGCTGATCCACGGCTACTTCTCCAATGCCACCGTCAACTGGGTGAACTATGGCCACGCCGCGGCGGTCGCGGCACGGGGATTCCGCGTCATCATGCCGGACCTGCGCGGCCACGGCGCCAGCGCAAAGCCGCAGCAAGCCGCGGATTACCCGCCCGACATCCTCGCCGACGACGGGTTCGCGCTGATCGAGCACCTCGGGCTCACCGGCTACGCCCTGGGCGGGTACTCGCTAGGCGGCCGGACGACGATTCGGATGCTCGCCCGCGGCGCGTCGCCCAGCCGGGCGGTCGTAGCGGGCATGGGCCTGGACGGGGTACTCAGTGCGTCAGGCCGCAACGCCCATTTCCGCCGCATCCTCACCCATCTGGGCACGTTCGAGAGACGCTCAGCGGAAGGAAAAGCAGAAGCGTTCCTGAAAAGCACCGGCGCCGACCCGGTCGCGATGCTGCGGTTGCTCGACAGCGGCGTCGACACGCCGCCCGGGGAACTGGCGACGATCGGCATGCCCGTGCTCGTCGTGGCCGGGACCGAGGACGACGACAACGGCTCGGCCGAGGCGCTGGCCGCTGCCCTGCCACGCGGGCAGGCGGCCCGGGTCCCGGGCAACCATATGAGCGCGGTCGCCCGGCCGGAGCTGGGGGCGGTCATCGCCGACTTCCTCGACGAAAGGGCTGAAGAGGACGCCCGCTGAAGATCGCGCTAGCCGGTCAGGGCCTGGTACACCAGCTGGCGCAGCTGGGGGCGGATCGGGTAGGCGCTGGAGGGAAGAAGCTGGGTGAAGAACGAGGCGGTCAGCTCTTCCGCCGGGTCGATCCAGAACGTGGTGCTGGCCGCGCCGCCCCACGACAGCTCCCCCGCGGAACACAGCACCTCACCGGGTACGGGGTCGATGACGACGGCGAAGCCGAGCCCGAAGCCGACCCCGCGGAACGGGGATTCCGCGAACAGCGGCCGGCCGAACGTCTCAAGGTCGCGGCCGCCGGGAAGGTGATTGCGGGCCATGTAGCGGACCGTGCGGGGGCTCAGCAGCCGGGTGCCGTCCAGTTCCCCGGCCGGGCTGTCCGCGCGGTGCAGCAGCATCTGGGTGAACCGGTGATAGTCGGCCGCGGTCGAAACCAGGCCGCCGCCCCCGCTGAGCATGGTCGGCGGGCGGCGGGCGGCGTCGCCCAGGGCGTCGAGCCGGACCGCGGTGCCGCCGCTCCCGGGCGTGTACAGGGCGGCCAGCCGAGGCAGCTGAGTCTCTTCGGCGTAAAAGCCGGTGTCGGTCATGCCGAGCGGGCGCAGGATCCTGGCCGCGAAGAACTCATCCAGGCGCTGTCCGGAGACGACCTCGATCACCCGGCCGAGCACGTCGGTCGCCATCGAGTAGTTCCACTCCGCGCCGGGCTGGAAGAGCAGCGGGATGCCCGCCCAGATGTCGCACGCCTGCGCCAGGTCCATGCCTGGGGGCGCGGACCATTCGAACCCGGCGGCCCGGTACAGGGCATCCACCGGATGCACCCGGTGGAACCCGTACGTCAGGCCGGCGGTGTGGGTGAGCAGGTGCCAGATCCGCACCGGCTCGGTGGCCGGGACGGTGACCTGCCGCAGGTCCGAGCCGCCGGCGAACACCCGGACGTCGGCGAACGACGGGATGTAGGAGCTGACCGGATCAGTGAGCTCGAATCCGCCCTCCTCGTACAGCATCATCGCCGCCACCGAGGTGATCGGCTTGGTCATCGAGTACAGCCGCCACACCGTGTCCGTCTCCGCCGGCAGCCCGGCCTCGACGTCGCGGGACCCGTAGCTCGACACGTAGGCCAGGCGGCCGTGCCTGCTCACCGTGATCAGCCAGCCGGGCAGCCTGCCGTCGTCGACATACCGGGCGAAGTGCCGGTCGATCCGGGCTAGCCGGTCCGGATCCAGGCCTACCTCGGAGGGCTCGGCCTCGGTCTTGAGCTCGCTCAACGCATCACCTTTCCTCAGCATCCGGCGCCCTCATCACCGGCGGCTCACGCGAGGCACCGGATCGGCCTTCCCGGGAAAATCTAGTGGATCGACAAGGTTTCCATGGAGAGGTAGGTTTTCGCGGCCCACGAGGTCGGATCGCTGGCGAAGTCGCGCTGGAGGGCATCGTTGTTCAGTGCGTTGTCCACCGCGGCCATGATCATGGACTGGTCGAGGACCAGCCGGCGCTGTCCGATGGAGCCGGTGGTCGGGTTGACGGCGTCGTAGAAGCCGCCGTCTGAGGTGAAGATGCCGGGGTACAGCGTCAGCAGCTTCTCGATGTTGGCGTAGGCCTGCTGGGGTAGCACGCTGAGGGCAAGGAAGGACGCGTAGGGGGTCACGACGGTCTCGGTGGCGCCGGGGGTGACATCTTGCGACAGCTGATCGCCGGTCGGGAAGTCGAGTCCTTCGACGCCGTACGCGGCGTAGTCCCCGGTGTCATCGGCGGTGCTGGACGGTGACATGCCCCAGACGGGGTCGTGCAGCACCTGGGTGTCGTACTTGATCTGTACCTGGGCGTTGCGCAGGTCGTTGAGGCCGAAGCTGCTCGGTCCCCAGCTGGTCTCGGGCACGACCTCATTAGCCATCAGGGCCTCGAACATACCGCCGGCCCAGGTGGGGACGTAGGTCAGGTTCGTGCCAGGGTAGGTGTAGTGGCCCTCCCAGACGTTGAATTTCTGGCCGGACTGCGGGTCGGTGTAGGTCTGCCAGTAGCCCGCCACCGGCCACTGTCCCTGCCAGGAGAAGTCGGGGTCGGTGGCGCATTGCTGCGGCGGAAGGGTACGCCACGTGCGCCACCACACGTTGCCTGGCATCTGGTGCAGGCCCATTCCCATGTAGATCGCGATCCGGGGGTCGCTGTAGAGGGCGCCATTGTGGTAACCAGCAGGTCCCTGGTCGGCGTAGTATCCCCCGTACATCTGCCCGGTCGGCTGGTTCCCGGCGACAGCCGGGTTGGTGTTGCAGGCCGTCTCGGGCCGGCTGTCGTAGAAGATGCCGAAATTCATCGGCGCGATCAGGCTGTCCACTAGCGGCGCGAGCTCGGGCAGTGCCTGCCGGACGACGACCAGGCCGGAGGCATACCAGCCATTGTCGACGGCGGAGACGAAATAGCAATTGTCCTCGGTGGGGGTGGCCTGAGCTGCGCAATCACCTTGGCCAGGGTTGAGCAGGATGTCGCCGTTGGTGGTGTCGTACCACTGGTAGAGGAATCCGTCGTAGCGGTTCATGCCCTTTACCGTGGTCAGGGTGGCGGTAATCAGCGAGTCGGCCTGCGGCCGGCTGATCAGGCCGAGGTCGTGGGCGGAGACGACCGACCACAGGTAAACCCCGATATCAGCGGCAGAGGTGTAGGCGCCGGCGACAGTACCTGGGCCCAGGTTATCCATTGGCAGGTGGGTGGCCGGGTCTACATCGGCACCGAAGAACTTCCAGGTGTCGGCGGCGACGCCGTACAGGGCCGAACGCTGCTGAGCGCTCAGATTGCTCTCGCGGCTGAGCCCCTCAGCGCCGGCGCTGGCCGGGGTAGCGGCGGTCAGGGCTACGGCTAGCAGGGCGATGGCAGCGAGCGCGCCGCCAAGTATCCGAGGTCTGTTCATGCGACTGCTGTTCAAGGATTCAGCCTCCAGGCGACGATGCCCATTACCGACTCCGTGCATAAAAAAACCGGGCCCGCGCCGCGTCACCGTGAAAATCACGGCAAGTGCGGCAGCCAGGGTCCGGAGCAACATTTTTACGTTACTCCTTCACCGGCATTCGCGCCTAGGTGCTTTCCGTCGCAACGATGAGGAAAAAATTAGGTGACTCCGAACTCCGCCGGAGCGGTTCATACGATGTACGATGCGAAATCAGAGTCAGCTTTAGCGTTGCTCCGGACCTCGGTAGCGCATTCATGATGCGTGGAGGCCCAGCGTTGGGTGCCGAGGACTTTGACCGTTCTCCCGGAGTTTGCGTACGCCGCCATTTCCGCGCGCGTCTGATGCGTCGCCCAAGGAGAGGCAACCGGACGGCGGCGCTGGTGATCGCGGTCTTGTGCGTGGCCGGCCTCGTCGCCTGCGGGACCGATGTGAACAGTGCCGGGGGCTCGGCCACGGCCACCGGCGGGCTCACCATTCAGGGCGACGCGGGCAGTCCCAACCTGATCGAGGACTTCAACCCGTACGCGGGCTCGCAACTGCACGGCACGTATCTGCTGTATGAGCCGCTCGAGCTGGTCAGCGGGTTCAACGGGACCTATACGCCCTATCTCGCCACCAGCTACAAGTTCACCAGCCCGACCACGCTGGTGTACACACTGCGCTCAGGAGTGAAGTGGAGCGACGGCCAGCCGTTGACCTCGGCGGACGTACTGTTCTCGTTCAACCTGCTGAAGAAGTACCCGGCGCTGGACGGCCCGGGCATCTGGTCTGTGATCAGCTCGGTGAAGGTCACGGGCGCCAGCGTCACGTTCATCTTCATCAAGCCCGACGTGCCGTTTGCTTCCGCTATCGCTTCCACCCCGATCGTTCCGGCCCATATCTGGTCCAAGATCGCGGACCCGGCGACGTTCACCAACGTCGATCCGGTCGGCGACGGGCCCTATGTGCTCGGGCGGTTCTCGCCGACCGGATACCTACTGACCAAGAGCCCCAGTTACTGGGACGCGGCGGCGATCGCCCCTACCTCGGTGACATTCCCGGCCGAGGCGAGCAACCAGAACACCAACCAGCTCGAGGTGGCGAGCGGCCAGTTCGACTGGTCCTACACCTACCTGCCCGACATCAAGACCACGTTCGTGGCGAAGGATCCCGGCACGCGCAGCTACTGGTTCCCGCCGGGCGGGACGATCGGGTTGTATCTCAACCTGACCAAAGCCCCGTACAACAACGTCGACTTCCGCCGGGCGATCTCGCTGTCCCTGCAGCGCAACCAGATTGCCCTCAAGGCGGTCGAAGGGTATCTGGGGGCGGCCAGCCAGTCGGGCCTGATCCTGCCCAACCTGAAGGAGTACCTCGACCCGAGCCTGCCTGATCAGGGCGTGGTGACCCAGAACGTGCCGCAGGCCATGGCCCTGTTCGCGCAGGCCGGGTTCCGCAAGCACGGCAGCCGCCTGACCGCCAGCGACGGGAAACCGGTCGACATGACGATCATCTTGCCGAACAGCTACAGCGACTGGCTGGACGCCGCGCAGGCGATCAGCCAGCAGCTGGCGGCGGTGGGGATCGACGTGTCCCTCGACACCCCGCAGGCGGCGCAGTATCTGTCGTCGATCTACTCCGGCAACTTCGACGCCGCGATCGGTGGATTCGGCG
>Ga0302325_10024759_pt1 | contig 12481 bp, 9 predicted proteins | sample Palsa_T0_2_FD_201948 | JGI IMG/M metagenome (GOLD analysis project Ga0302325, IMG submission 201948) | Peat permafrost microbial communities from Stordalen Mire near Abisko, Sweden - Palsa_T0_2 | ecosystem: Environmental > Terrestrial > Soil > Palsa > Peat permafrost | place: Sweden: Abisko...
CTCTGGTCGAGTGAAAGACCAGCAGTCCCGTTTGCGAAACTGAGAAGCCGGAGTGAAACCAAACCTGCTCCCAGATCTTGAGTTCATGCTGAGCGATAGTCAAAGGAACATCGATCAAGCGTCGGTTACGGTTGTCATAACGCTGCGCAATCAGTGAACCTTTTTGCCTGTACAAAACGTAACCGAGCGCGCACGCAACGTTGCCTTCGATTTCAGAAGAAACCAGCGTAACCTCGCCGGAGGTGAGCGAGGTAGCATAGAGACCGTGCTGCAACGTGTCCTGTGGGCCAACCCGATTTACAAAGAAAAGAAAATCGTCGCTGTCCGTCACGAATGCCGGCCAACAGTGCAACTGACTACTGTGCTCGGGTGGCCGCGGCGTGACCGCCGCAGGCGTGCCACCGGAAGCAGAGACCCTATACAACGGCCCAGTGACTGAAGGCGCGAATACGATGACATCTGAGGTATGCCACGCGGCACCGTGAAATGCTTTCGATTCGCAGATAGTACGGATCTCTCCATCCACCAGATCGATTGTGTTCAACTTGTCGAAACTAAAAAAGCCGAGGTGTCTGCTATCTGGAGACCAGAACGGGGTCCTTGCCCCCTCCGTTCCCTCCAGTTGTGTCATACGACTCGAGGCAAGATCTCGAATCCAGATTGATTCCTTGCTATCAGTGTTCGTCGCAACGAACGCGAGGCGTCGTCCGTCCGGCGAAATCGCAAAATGATTTGGCAGGAACGATTTATTCGATGGCGGGAGTAATGAAGAGCGCAGAACATGCGCGGATTGCAGTTGCCGTTTCTCCTGAAGTACCCCCACGTCGGTAACTGGCGCGATGAAACGGTAGCCTCGTCCCGCAATGGTTTCCACAAAACGAGGACTGTCTGATGTGTCTCCTAGGGACCGGCGTATGCGTGCGATTGCCTTGTTAATGGCCCGGTCGAATTCAACGAAGGTCTCTCCCTTCCACACTTGGAGTCGCAGATGGTCACGGGAGACGATTTCCCCCGGCGACTCCAGCAAAATTGCCAGCACCTGGAAGGATTGCCTCGGCAACCGCACGCGCGACCCGCGTTTACGCAATTCACCCGTTTGAAGGTCTGCTTCGAAAACCCCGAACCTCAAACACCGGTTTTCACCTGTCATCGGGACACTTTGTCTTGGTGATATCAAACGGGAACATCTTCCGTCAACGTTTTGCCTCTCAAGAACTTGGAAGGGAACACGGAATCCACTTGTAATCAACGTCGGGAAACGCGAGGTGGCGCCTATACTCCGGTCGTGTCAAGCATTGGAGGTCAATTTGAAACAGAGACTCGGCATCGCTATTGCCGTATTCCTTCTCGTGGCTGGATTGAAAGGCCAACAGCCATCGTATGCAGGTTTTCCCAGCGACAGGGCTCAGATGCAATCAGCACAGACAACTGGCCACTCCCAGCGTACAGATGATCTAGCGACTACTGACGCCAGCGTAGCAAAGCCCATCTTTGTACCGCCTGACGGTAACCGCTCGGCGGAGCCGACCGGCGATATCAGAATCAAAGTATCGGGGGCTGACACCGGCGGTGCGGTTGCAGTTCTCGAAGTGCGGACGGACCCTGATTTCGGCACACCGGTTCATGTCCATCATGTTGAGAACGAGTGGTTTTACGCGATCGAAGGCGAGTACGAGATCAAAGTTGGCGATGATATCTTTCACCTCAAACCGGGCGGCAGCGTCTACGCCCCCAAGTTAATCCCCCACGCTATCAATGATGTCAGCGAGAAGGGAGGCAAAATGATGGTTGTGGCTCAACCCGCTGGCCACATCGAAGCATTCTCCGTCGATTTGTTCAAGGTAATCTCATCCGGCATACACGACGAAGCTGCCATCAAGGCGGTGTTTCTAAAGCACAATATGGATGTCGTAGGACCACCATTACCCAAGACGCATCGACCAATGACCACACCTTGAGCCGGCTCCAAGGAAATCGCGAACAAGTACTGGGGGCCTTAGCTCAAAGCTGGCTTCCAGATCGGAGCGATTGACCGTAGCGCTGGCCTGTGTCGGTAGGGTGTTGGTGGGAATCTGGCTTTGGCTGTAAAAGGTTTCGCGAGCGCCAACTTCCGGACGCAGGGTCCAACCGTCCAGATGCAGCGGTAGAGAGAGGTGAGGGTAAAGATCGAAACGTCCAACCTCGCCGGTCGCATACCCCGGCTCGCTGCGGCTCAGCCCGGCTGCCGAAGCATCTACTCCCCACCGGACGGGTGTGGCCGTCAGCGTCCGCTCAACGGTGTCAAAGTCGAAGCTAGGGATGTGAGAGATGCGGATCTGCGGTGTGTCGAAGGTGTTCCCTACCTGCGTAATCCCCTCGAAGTCTTGATAGCGGTCGAAGTGGATGCTCGCCGAAAGTCCGTCGTCATTGTGGGTGATGAATGCCGAAGACGTTACCTGGGAGGCGACAGCGAGGACGAAGGATTCGGCAAACGCCTCGCGATAGACGTATGAACTGAGATACTCGCCGGTGGCCACCGCACGATTGTGCTCGTCCGGGTCAAAGTCGTGCCGGCCGTTGAAGAGGATGTCCTGGCCGCCCTGGTTAATATAGTTGGGCGCCAAGCCCCGGTCGAAGAGAGCAACAAAGGAGGCCTGGGCAAAATCCTCTCCGCGCCCCCGATAGCGAAGCTCGCCAGTGGGTGACCAGCCCCGCTTGGAGAAGTACTCGGTGCCAAAGGTGGCATCCATGCTGCGGTTGATGACCCAATAGATTGAGTCCCCGGTGACAATGCCTTTAGTCGAAGAGTTGCTCGCGATAGGAATCAGCAAGCCGCTCTGCCTCGATTCGGAGTCCACCGGGTGGGTGACGTAGGGCAGGTAGAGGATAGGAACGTTTAGCAGGGAGAAGTAGCTATTTTTTGCCCGCGCCTCGCCGTAGTTCACCCAAATCAGGGGAGAATGGATCCGCCAGTCCGGGTCAGGCAGGAGGCAGGAGGTCATCGTGCCGTGGAGTATCTCGTAGCGCTCCGGTCCCTCCTTAATAACCACGCGACCGGTAAAGAGAAACGGATTGGCGGTGGTGTAGACCAGCTTGCGCTTGCTCTCATGTGGCTGGCGGCCGACGCTTCCGGTTACGTTCTCGAAGCGGCCGGTCTCCAAATCGAGGTTGAGCTTGCCGTGATCTGCGAGGATGAGTTCGTTGTTCCGTTTGCCCTCGAGCCGCACATGGCCGTCAGCCTCTGCGTCGCTGGTCTCCTGGTTGTACAAAACTCTATCCGCAGTGAGGATGTAGTCCTTGTAGTCAATCCTGACTCCGCCCGTCAGTGTATAGATGCTGCCATGCTTTTCCTGCTGGTCGGCTGTGATGCGCACAGGGACGCCTGAGGGTGTCGCCGGAACCACTTCAGCAATCGGATAGCCTGGCGCATCTGGAAGGGAATCTGCAGGGGAAGCAACTGCCTGGGGGCTCTGCTCGCTGTTGGCCACGAGCTCCGGTTCCAATCTCCCAGGGGCAGCGCTCCCGCTTTCAGTCGCGGAGAACTGCTTGGTCAACGTCTGCGGCCAAGGCTTGGGACAACACAGCATGAACGCTGTGATCAGCAGAAAGAAGCGGGCCCTCATTACCAATGAGACGAACTGGGATTGCAAATGGCCCATACCCAAGGTATTTGATCGCTGCTCTAGTTAACCTTATGGAGCGATGGATAGTGCGCAACGGGGGCCAAGGGCAGGGCAGGCAACCCTTCCCTAATCCGATTGCGGAAGGGTTTTCATCGAGTAGAACGCTGTTCGTTTGTGGAAAGCACTGTGCGAAATTGGACATCGTTTGCTTCGAAGAAAGCTGACCGCCAAGCCTCAATTGGGATCCACGGCCCTTTTCCCGAACCCGATCCAATGGCTTAAGGGCGCTGAACGAATTTCAGATACCCTCGCTTCCTATCGAACCTCACGTTTACCTGCGTGAGCCGCAATCCGTGCTACGGTTTCTGCTGAGTGCTCGTCGGAAGATGTCAGGCGTGGCCCCCAAAGTGCTGCAAAATTCAGAAGCGGACCGGCTTTCCCCTTCCCGTAGGAGGCGCTGATGCAAGTACTGCTACAGGATCTCCGTTTTGCGTTCCGGCAAATCCTCCGTAACCCCGGTTTCTCCCTTACCGCCGTCCTTTCGCTCACCCTTGGCATTGGCGCAACCGTAGCCGTCTACAGCATCCTCTACAACGCTGTGCTCCATCCCTGGCCGTACGCGGGAATCGACCGGATCTGCGACGTCTGGATTACGGACAACGCCGGCCGCGATGGAACCTGGGGACTGACTGGTCCGCAGATTCACCAGCTTCGGCAGACGCATGCCGTTGAGGATATAGCTGCCTTCGACTTTACCAGCCAGACGGTCACGGGCAGTGATTTACCCGATGACGTCACCGCGATCATGATGACCGGGTCCGCTTTCCAGTTCCTCGGCCTGTCGCCCGTGTTGGGCCGATACATCGCCCCTTCCGACGCGCCTGACGGACAGGATCCTCAGCCGGTGGCAGTCCTGAGTTACAAGTTCTGGCAACGGCACTATCGGGGCGATCCTGCCGTGGTCGGAAAGACCATCCAGCTCACGCACAAGACCTACGCGATTCTTGGCGTGATGCCGCCGCGCTTCACGTGGATGGATGGCGATGTCTATCTACCCACGAAGCTGGAATCGAACCAGGCGCATCGGTACGTAACCAAGATCAAGTTGAAGCCCGGCATCAGCATGGCCGCCGCGGAGGGCGAATTCCGGCCCCTCTACCAGGAGTTCGACCGGCAAACCCCGAATATCTTTCCCAAGCAATTCAAGCTCAGCGTGCGCGGTCTGGCGGAGACGTACACCCGAGATCTGAAGAAGACGATGGTCCTCCTCTTTGCGGCCGTCGCGCTCCTGCTCGCCATTGGTTGCGGCAATGTCTCGATTCTGCTCCTGGCGCGGGGCACGGCGCGACAGCACGAGTTTGCCGTCCGCTCGGCCGTAGGAGCCAGCGGCATCCGCGTCGTGCGCCAGCTCCTCACCGAATCGCTGCTCTTATCGGTGACCGGAGCGGGGCTGGGCATCTTTGTTGCCTACGCAAGCATTGGGTTCATCATCCCGCGCTTGCCGGACCACTCTTATCCCTATGAAGCCGACTTCCACATCAACTTTGCTGTCCTGTTTTTCAGCGTAGGCCTGGCTTTGCTGAGCGGAATCGTCTTCGGCCTCTTTCCGGCCCTGCAGTCGGCCCGGCCGGAGATCAGCCAGGTCATGCAGGCCGGGACGCAGCGGCTGACCGGCAGCGTAAAAGGCAGACGCCTGCACAACGCTCTGATTGCGGGACAAATCGCGCTGACTCTGTTGCTCATGACGGCGGCAGGGGCTGCCATTCAGGCATTCATTCGCATGAACCTCGTGCCCCTGGGCTATGAGCCGAAGCACGTGATGTCAGTCATCATTCCGCTGCGCGAAAATGCGCACACAACATGGGCCGACCGCGCCCGCTTCTTCGCGCAGCTTCGTGAGAAAGTAGCAGAAATGCACGGCGTGGTTGGGGCAGGGATATCGACCAATGCCACTCCGCCGAATAGCGGTTTTACCGTTCCTGTCGAAATCCTGGGAAAGGTCGCCTCCCAGGCGCAAGAGGCCCACGTGGAATTGGTCAGCCCTGAATACTTCACAACCCTGCAGATTCCGCTGCTCAGAGGGCGCTCCTGGGAACAGAGCGAGATCGCGCGCGGCGCCACACTGGTCCTTGTGAATCAGGCATTCGTCCGTCACTATTTTTCCGGCTGGGATGCGCTGGGGCACTCGGTCCGCGTCTCGCAACTCGTAAACACTCCTCCCATCCGGCTGGCCGCATCCGGAAGCGACGGATGGCTGCCGATCATTGGAGTTGTTGCCGATTCGCTGGATGACGGGCTGGATAAGCCCGCCGCACCCGCGGTCTACGCGCCCTACACGCTGTGGACCTTGCCGTTTACCCAAGTCCTGGTGCGCACGCAAGGCGAGCCGCTTGCCATGCTGCACAGCGTCCGCCAGCAGATCGCCTCCCTTGATCCGGACCAGCAGATCTTCAGCGATGTGCGGGACCTCGAAGGCTGGATCCAGCGTGAGCCGGAGTATGCAAGGGCGCGTCTCATCTCCATGCTCTTTGCCGCGTTCTCCATACTGGCGCTGAGTCTCGCCGCGGTAGGCCTGTACAGCGTAGTCTCCTATACGGTCCTGCAGCGCACCACTGAGTTGGGAGTTCGCGTCGCCCTCGGAGCCCGGCGCCGCGACGTGCTGAGCCTCGTGGCGCTCTCTGCCGGAACCAGTGTTGGCCTTGGCATCGCCGCCGGTCTTGCGCTTAGCTTTGGTCTGAATCGTCTCATTACCCGCTGGATCGAGGGTGGAGCGCGTGATCCGATCATGGTTTTGGCCGCGTCGATGCTGCTCATTGCGGTCGCCGTGCTCGCCTGCCTGGTTCCCGCGCGTCGGGCCCTTTCAGTCGACCCGATGGTTGCGCTTCGCTGCGAGTAGGTCAGTTGCCTGTAGGGCAACTCCCAGTGACGGCCACAACATTCCGCAGGAAGCCCCGCAGGCCTTTGCCCAGGCGGTGATCGATGTCGATCGCCTCTGATATACCTTAAGTACCTCGGCGGCTAAAGCCCAACTGAAGCATCCGTGGCACCTCTGGAAGGAGAATCCAAATGAGTGGCCCCCAAAGGTTGGTCTCATTTCTGTTGGCGTGCGCTTCGAGCGTAATCGTGGCTGGCGCTCAGTCTCAGACAACACCTGGCCCGGAAGTGAAGAAGCTGGCAGTAATGGTCGGCAGGTTCACAGTCGAAGACGAACTGAAAGCCGGGGCAATGGGGCCGAACTCGCCAGCGATGAAATTCAGTGGCACTGACGATTGCCAATGGACGGCAGGCGGCTTCGCCGTGATCTGCGATTCGGTACTCTATAGACCCGGAAGGAAATACTCGGAGACTTCCTTCGTCTACTACGATCCGGCTTCCAAGACATACCGATACCACGCAGTTGACAGTTCCGGAGGAATAGAAAACAAGACTGGTACGGTGAACGGCGACGTATGGACCTGGCTTGGGGAGAGCATTTTTGTCGGGAAGCTGTATCACACCCGGTACATCATGAAGTTTGTTTCAGCGGACTCCTACGAATACACCGACGAGTCGGGCGAAAGCGAGAGCTCCATGAAGGTGTTCGTGAGCGGAAAAGAGACTCGCGTCGCGGCCAGCAAGCCCGCGAAATCGCAATCAACGCAATGACGGGCGTTCAGTCATTAGTTCCAAGCTAACAATCTGCGATCTTGGCACAATTTGAATTAGTTCAAAAAAACCCTTGACTCGCGAGAGCGCCCGGCGCATTATTTGACCATGTTCAAAAATGAACCGATTACGAACAAGGGTGGGCAGACTCAAAGACACATCTTCGATTGTGCGCTGGAGCTATTTCGTGAAAAGGGCTTTGACGCGACGACGATGCAGGATGTGGCGTCGCGTGCCGACGTGGCCAAGAGTGCGGCTTACTACTATTTTCCCAGCAAGGAAGCAATTATCCAGGCCTACTACGAGGTAGTACAGACTGAGCAGGAGCGGCTGTGTGCAGAAGTATTTGCCCAGAGCAAGGATCTGAAGACGCGGCTGGCTGCGGCCATGCACTCGAAGTTTTCCCTCGCCAAAGACGATCGCAGACTCCTGGGTGTGGTCTTTCGATATACGGGCGAACCGGAGCATCCGCTGTCCTGCCTGGGGCGAGGGACCACGGAGATTCGTCGCAGAGCCACGGCGGTGTTTCAGCAGGCGATTGCGCTGGAGCGGCTGCCGAAGGATCTGGAGCAGCTTTTGCCGTTGGCGCTGTGGTCGCTCCAGATGGGACTGCTGGTGATGTTTCTCTATGACACCTCTGCGCAGCAGACGCGTACACGCAAGCTGGCAGACGGCTCGCTTGCGTTGACGTTGAAGCTGTTGACTCTGGCCAAGCTGCCCGTATTGAAGCCGGTGAGGACGAAGGTATTGGAGTTACTACGCGAGGCTGAGTTGTTGCCGGAGTCGTAAAAGCTGATGGGAGGCTGGGCATGATGGAGATCGAAGAGTCGGACAAGATAAGACCGGCGCAATGGACTGTGATTGCCGTTGCGGTAGCGTTCGCGGCGGGGTCACTTCTGTACCGGTATCTAGTGCAGCATCGTAGTTGGCAGAGTTCGGCGATGTTCATCGGCTTGCCTACAGTGTTGGCAGTTTTACTTGCTCTGACACCGAAGGCGAAGACCGTGACCGGTGGAATCATGAAGGGCATCACATTATTCCTGCTGCTCGTCGCTCCGCTGCTCGGCGAGGGGTGGCTGTGCATTCTAATGGCCTCCCCTCTGTTCTACCTCGTGGGAGCGATCGTAGGAAGAGTGGCTGACTGGGACAATAAAAAACGCGGCACGAGGCTAAGTTGCCTGGTACTGGTGCTGCTGCCGCTCAGTCTTGAAGGGGTCGTGCCGCAGTTAACGATGAAACGCTCGCAGACGGTACGGGTGACGAAGACTGTGAATGCATCGGTGGATGCGGTAGAGCGTTCCCTGGCCGAGAGTCCGCGAGTGACTGAGCGTGTTCCGGACTGGATCTCAAAGGGGTTCCCTCAGCCTCTTGCCGCCTGGGGCTCCGGGCTGGAACCGGGAGACAGGAGGACGATTCACTTTGCAGGTGCGGAAGGCGATCCGCCAGGAGATGTAGTGATGCGCGTCGCCGAGCATCAGAGAGGCTATGTGCGGTTTGAGACGGTCAGCGACAGCAGCAAGCTGACGCAATGGGTGAGGTGGACGAGCGGTGAGGTGGATTGGAAGGCGATCGATGCGCAGCATACCTCGGTGACCTGGACGATTCATTTCAATCGGCAGCTCGATCCGGCATGGTACTTCGTGCCGTGGGAGCGAGCCGCGGTCCATGAGGCGGCGCGATATCTCATCCTCGCGAATGCCACCCCTGTGGGCTCTCAATGAGTCACGAGATGTGGATTCGCTTCGCGGCGATATATCTTCCGCTGATGGCTGTGTTGCTGGCCTGTTTGTTGCGCCGTAGGGTGCGGAGGAGAGGCGCGGCCTGTCTGCTGAGCCTGGTGTGGGCGATGGTGTCGCTATTGGCGTTGCAGCGGTTGAACCAATGGGCGGGATGGTGGAGCTTCAGCGTGGGCGGGGCAGTCTTTTGCGGGATGCCTCTGGAGCTCTATGTGGGTTGGGTTTTGCTTTGGGGAGCGGTTCCCCAGCTACTGTTTGTGCGGATTCGGATTGTCTGGGTCGCAGTAGTGATGGTTGTGGTGGATCTGGTTGCCATGCCACTGTGTACGCCAATGGTGATGTTAGGGTCGCGCTGGCTGATTGGTGAAGCGGCAGGTGTGGTGATGGTCTTGCTGCCGTCACTTTGTTTGGCACGGTGGACGTTGATGGATTCCCACTTGCGCTTGCGGGCGGCGATGCAGGTCGTGCTCGCAGGAGCGTTGGTTTTGTTTTTTCTGCCCGAGATGATCTTTGGCCTGCGAGCCGGGCGGGGTTGGGCTCCGCTCATCGAAACCACAGGGTGGGCGCGGCAGCTGTGGGCAGAGGTGCTTCTGCTGCTGGCGCTGCCGGGGGTTGCGGGGGTGATGGAGTTCGCGGAGCGCGGCGACGGCACGCCAATCCCGTATGACCCCCCGAAGAGGCTGGTGAGCAGTGGAATCTATCGATATATCGCGAACCCAATGCAGCTGAGTTGTTTGCTGGTCATGCTGCTGTGGGCGGCGTTGTTGCGGAGTGGGTGGATGGCTGCGGCAGCGGGCATGTCCGTGGTCTATAACGCGGGACTTGCGCAGTGGGAGGAGGCTGAGGGGTTGAAGCATCGGTTTGGCGAGGAGTGGATGTCTTATCGCAGCCATGTGCGCAACTGGTGGCCGCGATGGCGACCGTATCACACCGGTACTGCTTCGCGGTTGTATGTGGCGGCGACGTGCGGCCCGTGCAGTGAGCTGCGCTCGTGGCTGGAAGCGCGGAAACCGATGGGATTGGAGATTGTAGATGCGGAGAGCCTGCCTGCTGGTTCAATCGAGCGCATCCGCTATGTGCCTAGGGATGACAGCGGAGACGTGGAGGGAGTCAGGGCGCTGGGTTGCGCGTTGGAACACATGAACCTGAGCTGGGCTTTGGCGGGGATTGCGTTGCGGATGCCGATTATCTGGCAGAGCGTGCAACTGGTAATGGATGCGAGCGGCTTGGGACCTCGGGTACCGAGGAAAGATGAGCGCCTTACGGAATTGTTGCGGTGAGGGTATTTTGCCTATCACTCTCTTGTGGCCCACCTCGACGTCGACGCTGCGGTTTAGGAGGTCGGGGACCAATGGGGGAGGTCGGGATTTTCATACGTCCAATATCGGAAGCATTCGCTTCCAAAGTCAAGGTCGGCTCCATTTGTATCGATGAGGTTGTTGCTGAAATCTCTCAAAAGTGATGGTGAGCATCACATGGTGCATGGACGAGATTGGCGCCAAATCGCCAAGGCACTCACTGAGGAAAACGAGCCACATGGCCGAAAATCGCCTTCTTGTACAAGTGATTCTGTAGTGCTCTAAAAAACGGGCATCGAAGGGACGAAATAACCACCTTCATCGCACCACACTGAGGCTGTTCGGAGTGGTGGTTACTTCGCAACTTTCTAGTGCCTGTGTGAGAACTCCAGCGAAGAACCCAGTCCCGCCGGGACAGCTGAGAATCAGACTTGTACAACTTGGACCCAATGCGGTGATAGCATCCCGATTCACCCTCTGCGGCGATCATTTGCTTGCAATAGATATGCTGTCAATGCTGTCACCGATTAAACCGTGGATTTTCACAGGTCCGCCTTGAGCTCCTGCGCTTTTCCTAGCCCGCATTCTAATGCTTTGTATCAGGGCACGACTTTAGTCGGGCCGTAAAAAGCCACAGCTATGAGGGCTTTAGCCCCTGTGTGAGAACTCCACCGAAGAACTCAGCGCAATGGGGTGCACTACACCTCACGTCCGCACGTGTCCTCAATTTGGCCAAGGCAAGCTAATCCAGCGAGCTACATGAGGATGTGTCAGGGAGACCGGTCAGGAACTAGAATGTGGGCATGTTGTCAATCGAGCATCCTAACCGGATCGACCTTTACTTCGTGCTTGCTCTACTGGTGATCGTCGCATTGAGTGTGTCTTTTATCATGCGACGCAAATAGCCATTAACGTGTGGATCAGCCCCCCCGTGTTATCGAGCTGCGGAACTACCATGAGGGCCACAAATGCGCCTCGGCCAGAGGGCCGCAAACCCCATCTAGTTGCAGATCGGATAAAGGCGGCCAGGCTCTGGTTCCGTCTTTCTCTTAGGTTTTTGTCAACTACGGCTTGAAGACGATTGATGCAAAGGTACCGGCCAATTCGTTGGTGCCGATCCCCTGACCCACGGTGACGAACAACTCGTTTGCTGCTCCATTGTTTGTGGTTCCGCCGCCGAAGGCAACTCCCCAGAGGTTATTGAGGATAATCTTCCTCCCGCGCTCGTCTCTTATCGTACCGGCAAACTTACCGGTGACAGGATCGAATCCGTTGATGGTGCCGTCGACGGAGTTGTTTGAAACCAGCAGCGTATTGCTCAGCGGCCCAAAATTGCTCGGAGCGAGGGCAATGCCCCAAGCCTGATTTAACACCAGTCCCTGGATCAGTGTCTTCACGAAGGTGCCGTCCTCCTTGAAGACGTCGACGTAGCCACCGGCACCGACGTTTGGTATGGCATACGTGACGTAAACCAGGCCATTTATGTCCTGGATGCCAAATACCGAGAAGTTCGATGGGATCGCCGGATCTCCAAACCACTCCACCAGCTTGAAGTTGCCGTCGAACACATCGATTTTATTGTTGGTGTTGTCCGCCGCGTAGAGGAAATTCCCCGAAGGGTTGCTGGTGATGGCCAAGCCCGTGTAACTCGCCTTGCTGGCCGAGTTGTCCACTACGAGGGTCGCCAGGTTCTTGTTCAGGCCCGGCCAGGCGCTGATCGTGCCATCGAGCGTGGCAAAGATGAAAGATGAGGCCACGCCCGAAACCTGGAAATCGGTCTTCGATGCGTTGGCAACGATTCCCGTCGGTGTGCCAGGGCCGTTCGTGCCTGTCGCCTCGACCGGTCCGTTTCCGGCGGTGGGAATCACAACCTTGAGTGCCTCTTGAGTTCCGGCTGCATTATAGAGGGTCGACCAGCCGGTGTCGTTATCGCTGATCCACCAAGGCGAACTGGCGCTTCGGGCTAATCCCCAGGGATTGGCCAGCAGTGGATCGATGGTCGGGGCATGCGCATCGAGTTGATTCGAAACTAGGTTGGTAAGCTGATACTGTGCTTGGGCCAAGGCCGGAACCATGAAAAGAACGAGGCCGAGGCAAGGGGCGGCTGCGATCCTACGAACCAGCATATTTCACTCTCCAGGGGAAAATTCAGGAGCACAGGGGGGTCGGTCGGAGCGACCGGGCACAAAACCTTCTCTGG
>Ga0302325_10024761_pt1 | contig 12481 bp, 10 predicted proteins | sample Palsa_T0_2_FD_201948 | JGI IMG/M metagenome (GOLD analysis project Ga0302325, IMG submission 201948) | Peat permafrost microbial communities from Stordalen Mire near Abisko, Sweden - Palsa_T0_2 | ecosystem: Environmental > Terrestrial > Soil > Palsa > Peat permafrost | place: Sweden: Abisko...
GAAGCCCGATCGGCCCATCTCTGTGCGCGACGCGCTCATGCACATGACCGGTCTGCCCAGCTTCTTCGCCTCCAACCACCCCATCGACGCCGCGTTCGCCGCCGAACGGGGCCGGGAGGCGTCGGGGGCCACCTTGGAGTCGGTGTGCGAGCTGCTCTCCCACCACCCGCTCAAGTTCCAGCCCGGGACCCGGTGGAACTACGGCCTGTCCACCGACATCTGCGCCCGGCTGGTCGAGATCCTCTCGGGCCGGCGCTTCGACGAGTACCTGCAGGCCGAGATCTTCGGTCCACTCGGGATGGTCGACACCGGCTTCTTCGTCCCCGAGGCCGAGCTGGGTCGCTTCGCGGCCAACTACAACCGCCGGGCCGGCGAGGCCCCCGCACTCGGCGACGACCCGGAGACCTCCGGCTACCGGCGCCAGCCTTCCTACCTGTCCGGTGCCGGCGGCCTGGTGTCGACGACGCCCGACTACCTGCGCTTCTGCCGCATGCTGGTCCAGGGGGGCGAGCTCGACGGCCATCGCATCCTCGGCCGAAAGACGCTCGAGCTCATGACGGTGAACCACCTGCCCGATGGGAGCGATCTGACCCATCTGTCCGTGGGCGGTTTCGGCGAGGCCGGCTTCACCGGGGTCGGCTTCGGGCTCGGCTTCGCGGTGGGCCAGGGTCCGGCGGCCACCTCGATGGCCGGATCGGCCGGCGAGTACTACTGGGGCGGCGCCGCCTCGACCGCCTTCTGGGTCGACCCGGTCGAGGACCTCACGGTCGTCTTCATGACCCAGATCATGCCGTCGGCGTCCTACCCGTTCCGGGCCCAGCTGCGCTCGCTCGTCTACCAGGCCCTGGCCGACTGAGCGTCTCGCGCGGTCGTTGACCGTGCTCGGGTTCAGCGCCTTTCGGCGGGCCCCACGTTGTCGTCCAGCCAGCGCCGCAACGGCGCGGCGGCCCGGAGGACGTCGGTGATCCGCTTCTTTGGCGCCACGCCGTCCAGCCACTTGCCGGCCGGCCACTCTTGCCAGGCCGTCAGGCCCTTGTGGCGCAACAGTTCGATGCGCGGGTGGTCGGCCGCGTAACCCCGGGGCGCGGTCTTCAAGACCTCGTGCGCGCTGACCGCGATGTCCTTCTTGCGCAGCGCTTCGATCAGACGGACCAGCTCGGTGCCCGTCCGATCGTGCGCGACCGCCGCCCGGAAACGGGCCAGCTGGTCGGCCGACGGCATGTACAGGCCGGTCCCCACCCCGAGGGCCCCGGCCGAGAGCGAGATGTAGCCGGCGTCGTTGTGGGCGGCGATGTTGGTCTTATACGGCGACTTGTCCCGGCTGAACCGCACGTCGCGGTAGGGGCGAAAGACCCGGCCCTCACCGAATTCCGGGGCCAACTCGGCCAGCAGGGCCACCATGGGCGCCAGCACCTTGGCCTCGTAGAAGTCCTTGTGGGCCAGCCAGAACGCCTTGGTGTTCTCGACCTCGAGCTCCTCGAAGAAGTCGAGGGCCTGGACGGGCCAACCGCCGAACACCGCTCGGTTAGACGCCGGTCGTGTCGGTCCCTTGCTGGCTGTCTTGGCCGGTGGCACAAGCGGAGACTAATTCCTTGTCTCCTCGGGCCTCCCGGGGCCGCCTCCCGAACCCGATCCGAGGGTGGTTGACCGGCCGGAGAATCAATTTTATTCTTCTGGGTAGTGGCCCAACGAGCAGAATCGATGGAGGGGTCGGTCCGCGACCCCCTGCGGGAGCGTCTCCTCGACGCGGCGGCCCGGGTCTTCGCCCAGAAGGGCTACGACGGGACCCGCATCCTCGATGTGGTGGCCGAGGCCGGTCTGTCGACCGGGGCCGTCTACGGGCGGTTCGGCTCCAAGAACGACCTGCTGCGCGAGGCGGTCTCCAGCCGGTCGGCCTCCCGGGCCTCGGGCGAGGTGGACCGAGCGTCCAAGGTGGCCGACCTCTTACTGCGAGGCGCGCTGCGCTCGGACCCGCTGAGCGACGGGGAGGCGATGCAGCTGGAGGCGTTCGTGGCCGCTCGACGCGAGCCTGAGGTCGCCGAGGCCCTGGCCGATGCCGAACGGATCTTCCGCCGTCGGGCCGAGCCCCTGCTCGAGGCGGCGTCGCGCGACGGCACCGTCGCCCCCGACATCGACGCCGACGCGTTCGTCTACTTCATCCGCACGGTCGGGCTCGGCCTGATGCTCCAGCGGGGGGCCGGGCTTCCGGCCCCGGCCGGTGGAGGCTGGGAAGACCTGATCGCCCGGATCGTGGCCGACTTTGGCCGGCCGAACTCGCACGACGATCTCACCTATTCAACGATGGGCCGTTCCACGATGGGAGAGCCATGACCGACGTCCAAGAAGCAGCGGTTGGGATCGAGAACCCCGAAGGCCGCCCGGTACCGCTCGGCCTGCCGTCCGACGCCGAGATGCGGGGGGTGTTCCGCCACGTCGACGACCACGCGCCGCGCATCTTCTTGTGGGAGTACGAGCGGTCGCGCGAGCAGCTGGTGACGCTGTACAACCGGGCCTCGACATCGCAGTGGAGCAGCGCCCGGGACCTCGATTGGTCCATCGAGGTGGATCCCGAGGAGCACATCGACCTGGACGGGCCGGGCATGAACCTCTACCGGGAGGCGGCCCAGATGCCAGGCTCCCCCATCGCGTCGTGGGGTGACAAGGAGTTCATCGCCCTCGGCATCGAGATGCAGAAGGCCCAGCTCAGCCAGTTCATGCACGGCGAGCAGGGCGCCATGATGACCGCGGCCAAGATCGTCGAGACGGTCCCGTGGATCGACGCCCGGTACTACGCGGCCACCCAGACGATGGACGAGGCCCGTCACACCGAGGTGTTCGCCCGCTACCTGCACGACAAGTTGGGCGAGGCCTACCCGATGAGCCCGTTCCTCGAGGAGCAGATCATGGTGCTGCTCGAGGACAGCCGGTGGGACATCGCCTATCTCGGCATGCAGGTCATCATCGAGAGCCTGGCGCTGGCCGCGTTCGGGGACATGCATCGGCGGACCAACGAGCCGCTCTTGAAGAAGCTCCTCCGTTACGTCATGTCCGACGAGGCCCGCCATGTGGCGTTCGGCATCCTGAGCCTGTCGGAGCTCTACGCCAACCTGAGCGAGGCCGAGCTGAAGGACCGCCAGGAGTTCCTGCTCGAGAACACCATCCGCAACCGGACCCGCGCCACCACCCCCGAGGTGTGGGAGCGCCTCGGCGTCGATATGGGCGCGCTGCTGCCGTTCCTCATCGAGGCCTCGGGCAAGCTGAAGGCCGGCGTGAACCGCCAGTTCATGGCCGGGTTCTTCTCCAAGCTGGTCCCCAACGTCCGCAAGCTTGGCCTGCTCGACGCCAACAACGGCTACCTGCGCGAGCGCTGGGGCGAGGCCGGGCTCTTGGAATGGGAGTTCGCCGACGACACCGCCTCCGACTACGCCAGCTACGACGAGGTGGCCAAGGACCGGGAGGCGGCCGCGGCGGCCTCCTGAGCCGGGTCGGTCCCGGTCGGGGTCACCGCCCGTCGTCTGGGAGTTCCAGCACCGCCACCACGCCGGCCTCGGTCAGCTCGGCGATCGCCTCGGGGCTCCGGTCGAGCTCCTCGAGCACCTGCTCGGTGTGCTCGCCCACCCCGGGGGCGGGACCGCGCACCGAGACGTCGGAGGTCTCGAAGGAGAACGGTGCGGCCAGCATCTCGAACCGGCCGAGGGCGGGGTGCTCCACCTCGGTGAACATCTTCATCTCCCGGGCCTGGGGGTCCGCGATCACATCGGGGAGCTCGGCCATCTTCGACCAGATCAACGAGGTCCTCTTCAGTCGGGGCACCCAGTACTCGAACGGCTCGGCGCCGAAGAGCTCGTCGAAGATCCCGACCAGCTCCTCGCCGTTGCGGAAGCGGTTGACCGGGGTGTCGAACCGGGGATCGGTGGCCAGCTCGGGCCGTCCGACGGCCTCGCAGAAGCCCGGCCACACCCCCTGGTTGTGCGCCGAGAGGATGAGCCAGGCGCCATCGGCGCACCGGTACATCGTGTTCATCGCGGACACCGTTTGCTTGCGGCTCCGATGGGTCGGCTGGCGGTGGTCGATCAGCGCAGCGGCCATGTCACAGCCGACGGTCCACGCCCCCACCCGCATGAGGGCGGTCTCGACCAGCTGACCCTGGCCGGTGCGGTCCCGCACCCGCAGCGCCCCGAGGATCGCCACCAACAGCGCCAGGCCGGTGGGGTGGTCCCCCTGGCCGGCCCGGGGCGCCACCGGCGGCCCGTCGGGCTCGCCGAGCAACCCGGTGACTCCCCCGCGGCCGAAGAACGCCGTCACGTCGAAGGCCAGATGGTCGGCGTCGGGCCCGGTCGAGCCCTGACCGGTGACCAGCGCGTAGACGAGCCCCGGATGCCGAGCGCGCAGCTGGTCGGGCCCCAGCCCGTAGCGTTCCAGGCGGGACCGGGTCAGGTTGGTGACGACCACGTCGGCCCGGTCGGTCAGCTCGCGCACGATCTCCTGGCCCCGCTCGTTGCCGAGGTCGACCGCGATCGAGCGCTTGCCCCGGTTGTCCAGCTGGAAGACGATGTCGGTGCCCGGGTAGCCCTCGGGGAAGCGGGGCTGGCGCAGCTTGTTGCGCATCGAGTCGCCGCTCGGGGGCTCCACCTTGATGACATTGGCACCCATGTCGGCCATCAGGGCCGCGGCGCTCGGGGCGGCGATCCAATTGGCGATCTCGACGACCGTGATGTCGTCCAACGGGCCGGTCATGGCGGGCACCCCCTCTGCTCTGCGAGCTTGGCACGGCCGGTTGAACCCGGCCACTAGCCGGTTGTCTCGGGCTCCCAGCCCTCCGGGGCCACCCCCAGCACCGAGTACAGCTCCGCCACCGCCTGGGGACCCGTGACCACCTTGATGGTGTGCATCCCCATCTGGCGGGCCGACTTCAGGTTGATTCCGAGGTCGTCCAGGAACACCGCCTCGGTGGGAGCAACGTCCAGGGCCTCGCAGGCGAGCTCGTAGAAGCGGGGGTCGGGCTTGCGCACCCCGACCTTGCTCGACTCGATCAGGACGTCGAAGAGCCCAAAGATGTCCGAGTTCGCCTCGGGTCGTTCCCGGCTCGAGGCGAAGTTGTTGGTCAGCGCGGCGATCTTGAACCGCGACTTGCAGAACCGGACCGCCTCGAACATCTCGGGCCGCGGCTCCCCGCGGATGGCCGCCATGACCGCCTGGGCGTCGACCTCGTAACCGAGCTCGCGGGCCTCGGCCTCGAAGAGCTGGCAAAACCCTGCGAAATCGACCTGGCCGCGCTCGAAGCGCGCCCAGGCGTTGGTGTCCGGGTTGGTGGAGTTGATCTGGCGTATCAGACCCTCCGGCAACCCCTGCTCGCGCTCGTATCGGGCAAAGCCCTCGAAGGGACCGGTGGTCAGCACGCCCCCGATATCGAACATCACGGCCCTGATCACGGTTCGGGACTCTCTTCGCAGGCGGTGGGCTTCGCGGTCAAGGCCGACAGGGTACCGGACCGTCGCTCAGGGGCACGGCCAGGTATCTCGACCGATCCGAGGATCGCGAAGGACGCTCGTCACAAACCCCTCCGAGGAACGTGTGCGTTCGCACAACAGCGACAATCGCGGGGTCGCGCTCGTAGGACCTCCCCAAACATGTGGATGCTGCTTAGGCAGCGGCGATTCATCCGCTGGGCGAACACGGAACACATACCCACGGTGAAGACCGGGGCCATGGGCCGGTCTGGTGCACTCGCTCCATGACAAGCGGGATGTCCGTACCGTCGATGGTGGTCACGTCCACTGACTGGCCACCCCCCGTCCCCGGGTTACGCCGGCGTAGCGCGTCGACCGGCACCGGGTAGATCGACCCTGATCTCCACTCGCCCCGGGTCGGGCTTCAGGGTGTGGGTTTGGGATCCTTGGGGCGCCGCCCGAGGAGCCACAGCAGGGCCTTGCCGGCCCGGCCGGGCTCCTGTGAGTGTTGGTGGTTGCCCCCGTAGCCCGCAGGGCCGGGCCCGGTCGTCGCCCCGCCGACCAGCCCCGGCAGGGGGAGGGTGTTGGGCTCCTCGTACTTGGGCACCTTCGGCAGTCGGTGCTTCGGCTTGCGTGGCTTGTCGCCCTTGGATCCCACGGCGACATGATGCCCGATCCAGGTCGAGTTGCCAGGGACCGAGCTCCGTGGCCTGGTCGATCGACGATGCAGAAACAGCCGGGTACCCTCCGGAGCAGGAGCGCACGCCCCAGAGCTGCACCCTCAGCTCCGGGCCACTGCCCGTTCCACGACGGCAGTAGCGATGGTGACCGTGTCCGTAGACGACGGCATCGCCGTTCAGATGCCGAATGTGGCCGTTGGATTCGCTCCCGCCGTCACGAGACGGCCAGGATCCCGACAACGAACGCTCCGTAGCCAGCAATGATCACCCACCCCGCCCAGCGTCGAAGCCCCCGCCCGGCGTATGCGAGTCCCAAGGTCAACGCAGTGAGTCCCAGGTACGCACCGGTGATGAGGGACGTCTGCCCCGAGGCCGTTCCGAGGCCGATGAAGGTCGCCGGAAGAAGCAGGCCGGCCACCAGGTTCAAGGTGTTGCTGTTCAGAGCGGTGCTAAAGGCTGCTGCCCCTCGTCCCTTGGCCGCGAGGTACACCGCAGCTACGGCGTTGGGCAGGCTGGTCACCGCCGCCAGGACGAGGCCGCCCACGACGATGCCGGGCACGGCATAGCGGTGTCCAAGCGCCGAAGCCCCTCGCTCCATGCTGACGGCCGCCGCGACCACCACCACCAGAGCCCCCAGCGCAACAAGGGCATCCTGGGGCCTCCCCCTCTTCGGCCGAATTGCGACATCCAGTTCCAGCTCCTCCTCATCAACCGCTGAGGCCACCCAAGCCATCCACCGACGGGGTAGCGGCAGCCGGCGAAGCCCCGTTCGCCGTGCGCCCAGGACGAACAGGTAGGCGGCCAGAACCGTGAGCGCCAGCCCGAATCCCGCGGCCGGATCGATGACCTTCTCGACCGTAACCAGACACACGGTGGCCATCCACAGGCCGACCGCACCACCGAGCAGAACAACCTTCCGGTGTAGGCCAAGGCGCCCTGCCACCACGGCACCAAGGCCGAGAAGAGCGGCCAGGTTGAACACGTTCGAACCGATGACGACACCAGCACCCACTGCTCGCTCGTGGCTCCTGAGAGCCGTAGTCGCAGCGGTGATCTCGGGCGTGTCAGCGGCAAGGGCGGCCAACATGCCCAGGAGCGCCTCTGAGAACCCGAATCGCTCGCCGACTCGCTCCAGCCTGGTAACCAGCAGCCAGCTCGTCCCGAGGCAGACGACGGCCCCCACCACGAACTCTGCGATCGAAGCATCGACCGACACGGGGACTCAAGACCCCTTACGACCGGCCAGCGGGTGCCCCGCCGCAGCCCTTCGATGACCGTAGGGACAACCAGCAACGGGACTGTCCAAGCCGGCTCCTTCCGCGAACGGACGACGTGCCGACCAGGCTTCCCGGCTCTCCGCACCAGACCCTAGATCCTCAGACGAGACAGCTGCGCCGCCAAGCGCGCCAAACGACTGGGCGCATTTCCTGCATGTGGCCCAGGCCTCCCCCGGTCCGGCAGGGACCTCGTGATACACCGATCCCAAGCGGCTCGACGCAGGGAACGTTCAGACGCGGATCACCTGCAGGCCAGGGATCGACTCATAGTCTCGGTCCTGGGTCACCACCGGGATCTCGTTGACCACGGCGGTGGCGGCCACCAGTGCGTCGAGAATCGGGACGCGTCGGCCTTGCGCGCGCAAGTCGGCCACGATGCGTGCGAACGCTCGAGAGACCGCCACATCGACCGGCAGCGCATCCCAGGTCGACTCAACCAGTGCCAACGTGGCCAGACGGTCGGGACGAACGGAATCGTCGGCCGTGAGCACACCCACCGTCAGCTCGGCCAGCGTGACAACGGAAACCTCGGTCTCGGTGACGTCGGTCGCGTCGGCGAGTTGACGACCCGACTCGGTGGCCACGAAGAACGACGTGTCCAGCAACGCCCTCACAGGTCGTCTGTCGTGTCGGGAAAGACCTCATTCAACTGGCCCAGGAGCCGGCGATCTGCGGGATGCCGCGAAGCGATCCGCCGAGCCTCCTCGAGTGTGACCACTCGACGGCGGACCAGCGGCGAGAGTTCGGCCACCGGCCGCCGATCGACCGTCACCGTGATCCGCTCGCCAGCCTCCACCGACCGGAGCACCTCGCTCACGCTGTTTCGCAGTTCTCGGACCGAGACGGAGCGCGGCATGGAAGCAGTGTAGCAGATGTAGCCATATGTGCTACCGGTCGACAAAGGGAGTCCTGAAGCGCGTGGATCCATCGGACCGAACGGTTCCCGTCGGGTGGGGAACGGGCCGGTGGGCGGTGGTGGAGAGACAGAAGGAACGATGGCGCGCCCGGATCCGGACCCCGCCCGGAAGTAGGGTCCCGCGAGTGTCGTTTCTCCTACGGAAACTGATCCGGCTCATCCAGAGCCGCCGGGCCCTGCGAAGGAGATAGACGGCCGACCTCAACTGCTCGTCGCCCGTTCAACTCTCCGAGTACTCGTTCTCCCCTCCCGGCGCTGGCACGCCCTCGGGCACGTCGTCGTCGCGCCGGGCGATGATGTGCACGTCGATGCCGGCCTCGGCGGCCGAGCGGGACACCTTCCTCACGGTCGAGCCCCCGCCCAGGAGCTCTTGGAGCCGGCCGCGTTGACTCGAGCCGATGACGATCTGGGTGATCTGGTGTTGCTTGGCGTAGCCGACGATGGCCGACGCGGGATCATCGGCCTGGATCTCGGTCCAGTCGGCCCCCACGTCAACGCACAGTTGGCGCAGCTTGCGCAGCTTTTCCTCGTCGGAACGCCCCCGGTCGCTCATGACCACGTGCACTGCGTGGAGGTCGGCCTTGATGCGAGACGCCATCCTGGAGGCCCGCCGAACGATGGCCCTGGTCCCGGGGGCGGTGGTCACCGGCACCAAGATCCGCTCACTGGTCTCCCAGAGCACCTCGGTCTGGTAACGGGCCAGGTGTTCGAGAAGATCCTCCTCGGTCTCATCGGCCAGGAAGCGCAACGCCAGTTCACGCAGGGCGATGAGATTGTCGGTCCGGAAGAAGTTGGTGAGCGCCTGGGGGACCTTGTCGGCCGGGTAGATGTTCCCGTGCAGCATGCGCCGGCGCAGCTGTTCGGGGGACGAGTCCACCAGCTCGATCTGGTTGGCCTTGCGAAGCACCCAGTCGGGGACTCGCTCGCGGATGGGAACGCCGGTGATCTGTTCGACCGCGTCGGCGATGCTCTCGAGGTGCTGGATGTTCACGGTCGAGATCACATCGATCTTGGCGTCGAGGATCTCGAGCACGTCCTGCCACCGCTTGTCGTTGCGACCCGCGCCGCTCACGTTGGTATGGGCGAGCTCGTCGACGAGCGCCACCTTGGGATGGCGTGCGATCACGGCTGCGGTGTCCATCTCTTCGAAATGAGTGCCGCGGTATTCGATCGAGATCCGGGGCACCACCTCCAGCCCCTCGGTCATGGCCTCGGTCGCCGGCCGGCCGTGGGACTCCACGAACCCGATGACCACGTCGGTGCCACGTTGGTGGCGCCGGAGGGCCTCCGAAAGCATGGCGTAGGTCTTGCCCACCCCCGCCGCCGCCCCGAGATAGACCCGGAAGTGCCCGGCGGGCTCGATGACGTCGGCGTAGTCCGGCGCGCTGGCCGGCCCGGCGTCACTCATGCGCTTGCCTCCTCCGTGACCGGCCGTCCTCGCACCCCTGGAGCACGCGCGGCCCGAACGTACAGAGGATTCCACAACGGGTGGTGAAGTTCGTCCATCTCCACCCCGAATGGCCCGGCCGACTCGCCGATCGGCACAGCCGGCCGAGACTCGCCCCGTCCCGGCTCACTGCACCTTGGCCAGTGCCTCGTTGAGCTGGAGGACGTCGATGTAGGAGCTTCCGAGGAAGCCCAGCTCCTGTCCGTTGGTCTCCTGGGCGATCAGGGCCCGGAGCCGTGACGGCGAAACCCCGGTGGCCGCGGAGACCATGGGGATCTGCACGATGGCGTCCTGTGGGGTGATGTCGGGGTCGTACCCGCTCCCCGACGTGGTCACCAGGTCCGAGGTGGGGTCAACGCCGCGGGCGTGCCAGTAGGCCACCAGCGCCTTGGTGTCGTCCAAGAGCACCTTGGACCGGGGTCCGAGGCTGGTCCCCCCGGACTCCCCACTCACCCCGTTGGCCACCAACGGGTTGTCGCCACCCGCGATGTCCTTCTTGGGGTCGGCCGCATACGGCCCGGTGTCGTCGGGCCGGCCGTGGAAGAACTTGTTGGACGTCCAGTTCTGCCCGATGAGGGTCGAGCCGTTGGCGGTGATCGATCCGTCGGCCTGGTGCTTGAACAAGAGCTGGGAGACCCCGGTGCCCGCATACGCGTAGGCGAAGGTGATGATCAAGAAGACTGCGGCCAACACGAGGGAGCGGCGAAGGTGTGTGAGCATGGAGTGGCGGCCAATCTCAGTAGGCGTGGAGGGCGACCAAGATGAGGTCGATGAGCTTGATGAAGATGAACGGCACGATGACCCCGCCCACCCCGTAGATCCAGACGTTGCGGCGCAGGATGGCCGCCGAGTTGGCCGCCCGGAACCTCACCCCGCGCAGGGCCAACGGGATGAGGGCGATGATGACCAGGGCGTTGAAGATCACCGCCGAGAGCACCGCGCTCTGGGGGCTGTGCAGTTTCATGATGTTGAGCGTCTCGAGCTGGGGGTAGGTGGCTGCGAACAGCGCCGGGATGATGGCGAAGTACTTGGCCACGTCGTTGGCGATGGAGAACGTGGTGAGCGAGCCCCGCGTGATGAGCAGCTGCTTGCCGATCTCGACGACGTCGATGAGCTTGGTCGGGTTCGAGTCGAGGTCGATCATGTTGCCGGCCTCTTTGGCCGCCGTGGTGCCGGTGTTCATGGCCACCCCGACGTCGGCCTGGGCCAAGGCGGGAGCGTCGTTGGTCCCGTCCCCGGTCATGGCGACGAGCTTCCCGCCCTCCTGCTCGGCCTTGATCAGGGCCATCTTGGCTTCGGGGGTCGCCTCGGCCAGGAAGTCGTCGACGCCGGCCTCCTGGGCGATGGCGGCGGCGGTCAGCGGGTTGTCGCCGGTGATCATGACGGTGCGGATGCCCATCTGGCGCATCTCGTCGAACTTCTCCCGGATGCCCTGCTTGACCACGTCCTTCAGCTCGATGACGCCCAGCAGGCGCGGCCCGTCGGCGACCACCAGCGGCGTCGACCCGCTGCGCGAGATCCGCTCGACGATCGGGTCGAGGTCACCGGGGACGCTCCCCCCCTGCTGGGTTGCCCATTCCTTCACCGAGTCAGCGGCCCCCTTGCGGACCCGGCGGCCGTCGACGTCGATCCCTGACATCCGGGTCGTGGCCGAGAAGGGGATGAACGTGTGCCCCTCCCCCATGTCGCGCTCTCGGATGGCGAAGCGCTCCTTGGCCAGGACCACGATCGATCGGCCCTCGGGGGTCTCGTCGGCCAACGAGGCCAGCTGCGCCGCGTTGGCCACCTCCTCCTCGGTGCTCCCTCCGACGGGATAGAAGTCCGAGGCCATCCGGTTGCCCAGCGTGATGGTGCCGGTCTTGTCGAGCAGCAGGGTCTGGACGTCCCCGGCCGCCTCGACCGCCCGGCCGCTCATGGCCAGCACGTTGCGCTGCACCAGGCGGTCCATCCCGGCGATGCCGATGGCCGACAGGAGGGCGCCGATCGTGGTGGGGATCAGACAGACCAGCAGCGAGACCAAGATGACCACCGACACGCTCGACCCGGCGAAGTGGGCGAAGGTCTGCAGGGACACCACCACCGGCAGAAAGACGATGGTCAGGACGGCCAACAGGATGGTCAGCGCGATCTCGTTGGGGGTGCGCTGCCGGTTCGCCCCCTCGACGAGGGTGATCATCCGGTCCAGGAATGTCTGGCCGGGCTCGGCGGTGATGCGCACCACGATCCGGTCCGACAGCACCTTGGTCCCGCCGGTGACCGCCGAGCGGTCGCCCCCGGACTCGCGGATGACCGGGGCCGACTCTCCGGTGATCGCCGACTCGTCGACCGACGCGATCCCCTCGGTGATCTCGCCGTCCGAGGGGATCAGGTCGTTGGCCTCGCAGACCACCAGGTCCCCCTTGGCCAAGGCCGAGGCGGCCACCCGCTCCTCGGTGCCGTCGGGACGGAGACGACGGGCCTCGGTCTCCGAGCGCATCTTGCGCAGGGTGTCGGCCTGGGCCTTCCCCCGGCCCTCGGCCATGGCCTCGGCGAAGTTGGCGAAGATCACGGTGAGGAACAGCCAGATGAATATGGACCAGCTGAAGATGCCCGGGTGCGCGACGGCCTCGATGAAGACGACGACGGTGCCGATCAGCACCACGAACATGACCGGGTTCTTCACCTGGGTGCGCGGGTCGAGCTTCTTGACCGAGCCGACCAGGGACTGACGC
>Ga0302325_10024762_pt1 | contig 12481 bp, 5 predicted proteins | sample Palsa_T0_2_FD_201948 | JGI IMG/M metagenome (GOLD analysis project Ga0302325, IMG submission 201948) | Peat permafrost microbial communities from Stordalen Mire near Abisko, Sweden - Palsa_T0_2 | ecosystem: Environmental > Terrestrial > Soil > Palsa > Peat permafrost | place: Sweden: Abisko...
GATTGACTCGCTCCTCACTTGCCCATGCTCTCTCATCTAACACCCACTGTCGTTCTCTCCTCTCATACATACCATCCTCGAACGCAAGATTTTGACGATTTCTTTGGTGCCCCAAGTTGATTTCTATCTCTCCCATCGCTTGGGCACGATTAATCGCAGCCTGTACCTCACTTTCAATACCCCATTGTCTAAGATGAGCTTTCCTCGATGCAAATTGGAAGGCGTTCTCGTTTTCATCAATTCGATATTGAAGTTCCCTGGCGCGCTGATCCTCCTCTTGCGATTTCTGGAATTCATACTCTCGGTCCTTTCGTTCGAGCTCTGCAGTTTGTTGCGATACTTTCATTGCTGCTTCGTAGTCCTGTTTTTCTCTAAGTTTTATCCGCCGTTCTCGTTCCGCCTCTCGCGCATTGTGCTCTTTCTGGATATCATCAGGGGGATTTATCATATCCCCTGGTTGCTCTCCTTTATTCTTCCAGTATCGGTCTTCCGCGCCATACTCTCTGTAGATATCAGCCTACTCAAATTCCTAGCGGCTTCCTCATTGATTACTTACTTTAGGGTCCTTATCAACCGAGCATGGAGCTTTGGGTCACACCTGCAAAGTCCTTTTTGTACGTATTTCGTTGGGGAATAAGTATATTCTCTGTCTGTAAAGAGGTGGAAATCGTCATTTATGTACTCGTCTTGTCCGCAGTCCAAGAAAGCTCTTGCCATCTCCAAGGGCTTTGCGCTATCCAATGCATGGAGAAGCAGAGACCTCCCACTTTCTTGATTTGGTATTTTGAGCTTCGTCTTGGCCCCCATTTCCATTAACATCCGAATCGCTTTTCTGGCGTCTTTTTCCAGTGCTTCACTGCTTGACCGCTTCGCATATTTTGGTGCCCAAAGACATAGTTCGGCTAATGAAGTTCTTCCCTGGTGCTTGCTAGAACGTTGATTTGGGCTATGGCCATTATTGATGAGCATCTTCATTGTATTGACATTCAAGGTTCGAGCGGCAAGGTGCAAAGCGCCATCGTTGACTTCAACTTTTGCAGCTATTAGAGCTTTCACGCAGTCATCTGCTCCAATTTCTGAGGCATGCGCTAATGGAGTTCGGTATCGATCGTCCTTCACATCCAATTCAATGTTTGAGTTTATCAAACTTTGAACTACCGTGGAACGTTTTGCTGCAATTGAGAGATGTATCAATGACTCAGGATGGCTATGAAGTGCAGCTTAACATCCAATGGTCAGCGATAGTTCGAGAAAAGAGACCGAACAGGACTTACCGCCTCGTGAAATCAGGTGCTCAATGAGAGTGTTATCCACAGCACTATCTGGCTTAGACAGCACCCAAAATAACGGCGTTATCTCTACCTTTTGTTCTCCGTATCTGTATTGCCACGTTTGATCAGGCGGAAACCCAGCATCGAGAACAGCCATGAGTAAGTTAAGACCACGGGGGAACTTCTCGAAGCAAAGGACAATAACCGGCTGCGAGAATTCAGGATGTACGAATGGCTTCCTGAATCTCTGATTCTTATGGCTGGCAAATTGTTTAATGAGTGCTGTTACAGTGCTCTCAACAGCATTCCCCGAGTTGATAAGATATGGTAAGGCCAGAGACAGTGTTTCCGCATTGCAGTCTTTCTTCAATATTTCTCCAATTAGATTTGTTGCATTGATACCAATTCCAGCGGCAATTTGTAAGGCATTGCCATTCATGAAATTGACATCTGCTCCATATTGAAGTAAGATGAATGCAAAGTCCTTGGCAAGCGATTGCTTTTCGTAATCCTCGGTTGCTTTTATCAAAGCTTGATTTACTTGGTTGCCTTTGGCTCCATTCTTCAAAAGCATTTCCATTATGCATAATCCAAGACGGCTCGTGTAAACCGATGCATCCTTGAATCTATCTGCAAACACCAAAGACACTACCGAGGTGTCATTTGTGAATTGAAAAAGGAGGTTAAGGACCTCAATATTCCCTCTTTTGGCCGCAACGAGTAAGCTCTCATTTTTGTTGAAGTACACCGACGCACCGTGTTTCAACAAGGTCAAAATCGTAGAACAGTCGGGATTGTCAGATTTGACAAAATTGAGGAGTGCGTTATTCCGTGAGTCTCTCTTTACGCCTGTATTCAAGATAATGTCCAAAATCTCCTGTTTCGGGCTCCCATTCCGGAGGCGAAGAGCAGCATTGAAACCAGTAGTAACAGTAGCAACCGAAGGTTTTCGTATCGAGTTTCCAAGCAATAGTTTCAAAATGACGGCATTAGTACTTGTCACGGCAGTCACAACAGAACTACCATTTGCAAAGTCTGTAGATGCTCCATGTTTCAGTAGAAGTCGTGAGACTTCTGTTTTCTGATCCTCAACAGCATTGAGTAACGTCTGCGACACCACACGTTCCTCAGGACCAGCAGCAAGCAGTAGTTTATGAAACCTGAGTTCCATTTGGACGTCTCTCAACGAGCGCGCGGCCGAGAAACCGTTGGAAAAAGAGACGCTATTAGTCTTCATCTTCAGGAGCAACAAAACATGCTGTTGAAGGAGTTTTTGGATTGCGAGGCACAACGCACGGCCATCCTCAAAGTCGACCGATGCATATGGGATTATGAGCTTCAATAAGTCCAGGTTGGGTGTAGTTGTCGCAACGGCTGCTACAAGAGCCTTGTGGACCTCGTCTCCAGTTGCCCCCGCCTTGAGGAGTCTCTGAGTACATTCATAACGTCTTTCGATGTCATTCATGGCAGTTGTTGATGCGAATGCCGCGTTCAGGGAAGAGGGCTTTGGAGAATACTGCAATAACAAATCTAGGGATGGCAGCTGAAAGGATCTTGTAGCTTCAAAGATGGCTTTCCCATGGCCATAGTTTATATTTGCTCCTGCATCCATAAGTAGGCAGATAGATGAAAGTCTTCTATCTTCCTCGGGAAGTTGGAGGGCTTTCAGAACTGCTTTTGACGTGACCTGCACGGAAGGACGTCCTTTGAGGAGAATTCTGAGCAAGATCTCGTCACCTCTACTCACGATAGAGCAGATGTGGGGATCGACTGCCGCACGATGGTCAACCAGTAGCTGGAGCAGTCTCTCGTCTCTCATTGGTTGGCCATCAGAAATGGCTTCACTCAAAGCTCGATCGACTTCCAATCCTTGTACCCCTTGCTTGAGAAATGATTTTGATAGTTGGAAGCGACCTTCCTTGCTGGCTTTTCGAATGTGCGGAAAAATCTGCGAGAGCGATTGGTTTGTTGGAGCAGCTTCTAGTAGAATATCCACAATAGGAATATTTTCTCTGGACACGGCATCTTTTAAAGCTTGAGCACCTTGATAGTCAACAGACGCACGATTTGGATTGCTGCATGAAAGAAGCAACTTAATGGTTTCGATCTGGTCTGTAGCGACTGCATATATAAGAGCCTCGTGCAGTGGTCTTCCATGGGCTCCTCGCTGCAGTAACTTTGACGCAATCTCCAAGTTCTGCTGAGGAGATGCTCTGCTGTCGATTTGAGCAAAAGCATTCGATGCAAGGTTGCTATCCAGATATCTTGACCGGAGCAGGATGTCGATTAGATCAATTCGTGTGCGAGAGACGCATAAGTTTAAGGCTGCAGCGTTGTCATGATTTATTGATGCGTTGTGGTAAACGAGAAGATTCATCATTGCTTTAAGTGATGAATTGATAGGAGAGGAAGGTTGAGTGACACACTGTGTGGAAATCGCGAGCAGCGTGGAATCTGAGTAAAGACCTCGAGCACCGTTTTTGAGCAATATTTCCATCAGAGTCCCTTGTCGCAGTGGCTCATCGATCCATTTTGAATAGGCAATGCTGACGGCTTCATCCAGGTTCTGTGAAGTGGGCGCCGGATGGCACAATGTGAGGGTTTCGAGTATGTCTTGTCTGCCCTTTTTAACGGCTTCCTTTACCGCAGCTCCTTTTCCATCTGAGCCATTTCCGTCTGCTCCGGCTAAGACAAGAGCAAATAAGGTATCAATAAAGCCGATTCGGACAGCCAACAAGAGGTTTTTGCTCAGAATTTCACGAGATACAGGTTTTGGTGCGTGGATGAGGAGCTCCAACAAGCAAGTATTATGTGTTGCTACAGCAGCTTCAAAGAACTCATCTTGGCAGCTACCATCAGCTCCATGGGCAAGGAGAAGTTCTGGAATGAGAAAATTTCGATCATTTCTCGAACGAGGCAGGACAAGATCCAGGGCTTCGTCAAGACTCGATTGGTCAGAGTGGTGAACCAAGAGCTGGACAAGGCTAACGTCGCCAGTTTCCGCTGCAGACGCCAGAATCTGACTTCGCTTTTCGTGTTGGAACGGGCGTACAAAGATGCTTATCCAGCCCCTGCTTCTTTGACGGAGATAGTTGATATCCCCTTGTTGCGCAAGAAGCATATCTCGAAGTACTTCTACCAGTCCAAGATTTCGAGGGGATTTCACGACGGATTGGAGTTGTGCAGCCACATCTTTACGGCTGAATCTTGTACCCCGAGCGGAATTCCAAATGAAAATACGTTTCCACGCACTAGCCTCGATTTCTGCATTTTTTGCCTCCGTGAGACGTATTATGGCTGTGTCTCGATCTCGATCGTCCCGGAAGGTGATCGGCCGGCCTGGAATTTGCTGCCGGAGGCTCCTTGGTTCAATATCCAGATGCATCTTTGCAGCAAACTCAGCGACACCACGTCTTTGGTCTGCCATCGAAGCAAGATATGTCGCCATTTTGGAATCTGACTTTGTTTCAGTAGGCTGATGGATGATTTGCGTAACTTGTGTCTTTGTTTGGAAAGAAATAGTACCAGAATGCACATGAAATACCCGAAACGTAGTAAACACTATTGCTAGCCTTCCCCCTGATGAATAGTCTTGAGCAGTAAGGATGAATAATGATATCCAATATCCGTGCAACCAAGGAAGAAAACAGTAAGTTTGTCAAACTTCAACACCTTCTTGAAATGATGAAGAGATCAAACTCTCTGCAACATTATTAAGTGTAACCTATTCTGACCATAGCGCGGGTTTTTGCTCCGCGCAGAACTATCCACTGGGTTTTACATGATGCCCCTGGGCCAGGGTCAACCTTGGGGTCTGGTAGCCATATTTAGAAGTAAGGCTGGATGTATGCACTTTGCCACTTGCATAAAGATTGATAGGAATCTGTAGGCCCGGTGATTGGGCGCCCGCCATCTCAAGAATAGTGAATTGTTTACAACGTGCCACAGCGTCACTTATTTCCTAGTACAAGAAAATAACACTGACCACCGCATCCAATTATTTTTCCATTTCCACTCTCTTCGATGTTTCGGTGTAGGTGGACTTCTAGAGTTGAGGATCAATCAAAACCCAGAAATGAGGTTCAGGCGGTCCCTCCCGTGGCCGAGCGACCCCCAGCGGCTACCCAGCCCTATTTTTAAAACACCACACCTACATATCTAATTTACGACTATAAACGATAGGGTGATAGCAATTACACTTGAAGGCGAGTGGCAATTAAGTTTCTCCAATCATGGCTTTGTAAAGCGACCGGAGGCTCAAATTTCGTTCATGAAGATTCGATTTTCCGCTATCATGACATCGCCCAATCTCGTCCATTCCTTCTATCTAAAAAATGGATCCGGCTTCTATTATTACAATCGTTTCTGGAGTCATTGCAATTGTACAGGCTTTTAGCAAAGGAGCAGTCGCACTCCAAGAATGGCGCAAGAAAAGGAAACAAAAGAAAACATGCGAAGAGGAGTTACAAAATTCACTCGAGGCAGGAGGACCAACAGTTATATCAGAGTATAACAAATGCTTGGCAAAATATGGAGAAGTTTTTAACAAAGGGGATGGTATGTGCCTGAGCATACCGACAGATACTTCCGCGCTGACACCTTTCACAGACATCTCCAAGTTATCCCTTATGAAAACCAAAATGCATCTTGACCTCGCAGTTGTCGAGGTGCTTCTAAAGGTTGCAAGAGCACCACAGGACTCGATGAAATTGGATCCTTTGGTCTTGTACAACATCTCAGAACAAGCTGGAAAGTCGGCTCTTACCGCGATGGCGGAACTGTGCCAACGAATACATGTCCGAGCTCCGGTTTCAAGATCGTCTAGCAGACATCAAGAGGCCTTGCGTTCTCCATCATCGTCATTGTCGACTATAACGAAGTTTGCTGATCAGCCGGCAGAGGCATTTACACTCGGCACTGCTGAATCCATAGCAGATGAAGACGTACAACGTGACAAGGGGGAGCCTACTTGCCATTGCTCCGTCGACCCTGAAAATCTCCGAGCGATTGCAGGTTCCAACTGCTCCGCGGTTCCTTCAACGCCATCACTTCCCCGGCAGCGAGCACGAAAGCCTGCGTCCCTTCAAATCCCACGTCAAATGTCACATAGGCCAGCAATCCTCCCTCTCCAGATACCCCAACATTCACTCACGCCAAAGACACTTTCTCCGTCATCAATAATACTATACTCGGCTCCTCCAGCTATTAGATCATTCTCGGACCCTTTCTCAGCGCAGGTGTCCTACTCTCCATTTTCTCCATCGCCTTCTATCAGGTCGTTTTCCTCGCAGCCAACGTCCGCTCGGCTGGAATCTCTGAGCTCAAGAGTTTCGACGCCAACTAGAAGCACAGTTGAGATCTTGAGGGAGGCGGCGGAGGATGAAGCGACTAGATGGGCAGCTTTGGACTCTCCCAGGTCCCCAAACTTGCACGAAACCTGCGTTTTTCGGAATGATTAATGAGGTTGATTGACCACTTGTAACCACTGGACAGAAGGATATAGCGAAGGTAAGAATTCGGCGGGCTTGTTCGTGCCGAAAATTGTGGCCTTCGGGGGAGCAGTAGATTTCTAAGCTAGCTCTTACCCCTTTTTAATTTCATGCAATGCACAAGACTTATGGATCTGGCTAATCTATTATCCTCCCTCTTCTCTTTCCTATTGATTCGCCTCGAGTCAATTGCCAGTTGGCCTTTTGCATTGATTATAATACAAAAGCCCCGTTCATAAACCTCCTGAACACAACATTTGGATTGTTGGTACAGCTTTCACTGTGATAGGAAGTACAAAAGAGATTTTAGATTTGCTACGCCAGTTAGCGGGTCCCCTGACTAATGCATTAATACTCCCCACCCCTGCTCAGTAAGTTTCAATAAATTAAAGAAGCGGGAGGGGCAGCACCACACAATCCCTGCGCACATCTAATAACTCAGCTCAGTAGTGATATAAACCTACTTCTTACCCCTCCTCCTTCCAGTCGATATGGCCCCGTCTCGAGCAAATAGCATAATATATAAATGTTATGAACGGCTAAGAAGCAGTTCTTGGCTATATAGCTTTTCGTTGGGATATGGCGCAACAGTGATTATCAGCATTTGAAACAACTTGACTGGATGATCGATGTCCCGTGATCTGTTTACATTACTAAGCAACATTAAGGCAAGGTTTTCAAGGTGGCTTGGGGCTGATTATGCAACAACATCCATCTCTTACCCGGGAGGCTCTCCACTCTCAAGAACATTCAATCCATACCCAGTAGGCTCTTGGATATTTTGACTGCATTTATATCCGAACGAGTTAACCCAGTCCTAGCTAGTCACGATCACAACGCAACGGAGTCGGCTGTGAAAACCCTTGATCCACAGATACTGGCGACATTCGACGTGCGTACTCCAGGCACCTCCCCTTCAATCTATTCGATATTCCGATCCTCTCTGGAGTAGCTGTCGTTGTGCGACTCTTGCAAACAACAACCTTACGATTGGAAGAATTCTTCGAGAGTAGTGCAATCGATCAGAGGCATATTTAATATATTAAAATTATATTAAAATTATTTTTATTAAATATAATTATAATAAAAATTATAAAAATTTAATAAATTTTTTTTATTATAAAATATATTTAAATTTATAAATAATAAAATTAAAAAATATATTAAATTTTTATAATTTTTTTTTATTAATATTAATTTTTGAATTAAATATAAAAATTATTATTAGATTATAATATATATAATATTTAGATTTTAATTATTTAAAAAAAAAGTTTATAATTTATATTATTATTTATTAAAACTTTAAAAAAAGTTTAAAAATATTATTATTTAAACTTTAATTATATCCGAATAAATATTTACTTTATTTAATTACTTTAGTTCTAGTTTAATAATTTATTACTTTTTTTTTTATAAATAATTTAATATTACCCAGAAATTATATTTTTATATAATATTCGATTTTATTAATTTTTCCGATTTTTGTGCCGTGGCTATAAAAATAATAAAAAAGACGACAAGCTCCTCTTTAAAAGACGGAAAATATATATATTTATAATAGGGAACAAAATATCGTCTTTAGTGAATTGGAAGAATAAAAAGTCGAGTGTATTTTCGGCCTTATAAGGCAATCCTATTTTCATTTACTAATTTTGAGAACTAATACTCTAAAGGAAAAAATACCAGGGCGGTTATATTACAGAAACCTTCTGGATCACGAGGTTTAAGATATTGATAGCAGCCCTGGTGGCCTAATCGACAGCGAGGACAAGCAGAGGGTGGCAGGTTTCTATTAATAATCAGGTCACAACGACTATCAAAATTACGGTAGGACAAAAGCTGAATACTGAGAGAAATAACTGGTCTAAAGATGCGAGCAAGTTTTCGATCGATATCTATTATTGTGGTTGAGATCACAACAGGTGTTTATGTTTTTATCTTACGTCAAGCCACATCTGCTTTCCAGAGTCCGTTAAGACACGCAACAACAACGAAATTACGGTCGGAGAAATGCCAGTTGTCTAGCGAAATTATCACTCTAAAGATGTTAATAATTTCGACAGTGGTATCTGCCATTTTGGTCGAGGTCACAACAGGTGTCTTGGTTTCTAATTCTGCGCCATCCCATGAGCGCTATTCAGCAACCATCAAGTAACGCAGCAATGGCACCACCAGCGCTCGAAAGACTTAGAAAGACTCTGACATTGTTCTTGAGCATACTCCAGGTTCCTGAGCACAGAAAGTGGGTGGAAATGTGACGTTTCATTCTGCTGAACAGGTGCAAGCAAGGTGTGCTAGCTGGGGCCATTCGCAGATAGCGAGATCAAGGTTAATTTGGCAGCTGAGGATACTGGAGACTCATTGAATGATACTGTAAAACATTTGAGGGGCATTGAAGTGTTTATGGAGTGGCTTCAGCTGAGCGCTCAGCGACCAACGTTGGCAGCAACCCTGATGCCTCCAGCCTGACGGCGTTTGATCAGGAATGGAACAAGACAAATCCTCTATGGTTCCTCGGAATACATCTGAAGGCAGAGGAAGTCATTTCAAGCACCTGTCAGAGGGTTGAGATGGAGCAGAGTCGATGCTGGCACCGCCAAGAATTTACTAACTCTCCCACCTGTCCTAAACTCGTTCCCATTCTCAGCCTTATTCCTCGAAATATCCTAACACTTTCACGCTCAAGCAATGAAAACTCGTTCAGCTTTTGAAGTCAGGCTTTCAAATTCATAGAAGTTCAATACCAATCACTGAATCCACGGCTCGCATCCATTCCAATAGTCAACATTGCGCTTGTCCTTTGGGGGTTTGAGGAGACATCGCTCTTTAAGAGAAAGCTCGTCTCGCTCCTGGGATGGCTCTAAGTAAGTTTCAGTAAGAGACATGTCATGAGTTAACTAAAGTAAAGTAATATACCTACCGATGGGGAGAGCATAGGCGAGGCTCATGGCTTGGAGGAGGCAGAAGAGGAGGGATACCTTCATCGTTTCTGCTGCAGCTAAGTTTGAACGAAGGGAGGTGTGAATAAGTAACACAGTTGACGCAAAGTGTCCTAAGTGAACCGAATAATTTGAAGGGATCTTGTATGATGGGTTGCAATATAATTGCTGGTAGGATAGTAGAGGTTAAATGTGCGAGTGGAGAGAATTTATCTCCTTCGTCAGGCGATAGTACTCGAAGTCAATGATCAAGTGATACACTTTTAATATGTTACAGAACACGAGCTCCGTAAGCCATGGCGGCGCAGTTTCATCTGGGAAATGCCGTTAGCTGCTTCATGTGACAATGCGTGAGGCTGAGAGAAAGGATTCTCCGAACTTCTACAGGATCCGATGCATTAACCTTGCAGCTCTGTACAACAACAAATCCTTTGGTCTTAAGGCCTAACAATGCGTGAGGCTGAGAGAAAGGATTCTCCGAACTTCTGCAGGATCCGATGCATTAACCTTGCAGCTCTATACAACAACAAAATCCTTTGTTCTTAAGGCCACAATTTCACTGGTGGCAGGATTCAGTCGAGTGGTTTGAACCAAATTACCTCCAATTACGTCAACTCTCATTGATCTTCGAGCACTTAGGCAGGTTGTTCCATCCACAAATTGCCATTGCGTGGGTTTCGCTCCCCATTTCGGCAGTATAATTCACAACAAGGAAGGAACATTCAAGGGCAGCATGAGACCAAATAGTTATTTGTGTACTAATAGGATACCCTCAAAGTGCAATTCCTAAAGTTCCCTTCATGCTTTAGAATAATCACTGCTACCCAGAGACTTGGAACTTCTCCTTAGGTCCTGAGGGCCAACGAAGCTTTTGTTTGGAATCCATCAATTCATTCTCTTTTGCCCATTCTCGAATCGCCTCGAAGTCTCTGCAGGTATGGGTGACCTCCAACCTTGGCTTTGGGACCCGAACCGACGGTACCCACTGCCAGTAAATCGTAGCAACGTCGGCATGGCACATCAGAGATTCCCTAATCGTGTCGATGCAATGATCTTGAGTATTTATTTAGTCTTACCATAACGACAGTTAAAGGTCAGAGCGCCTCACCATAGTGTCTTGCATCATTACTAGTGTAGTTCCTTTGCCCCTCTTTGGTATAGAAATCAGTGAACTGGTCCGGATATCGAAGTGGAAACAAAGTTTTCCGGATAGCATTCAGACAGTGGAGCTGATGGAAAACGTCAAGTTCGACAACATATGAGTCTAGCATATTTGGGATGGCGGTCGTGAAGTTGGGAAGCTGTGCAGCATCAACGCCATTTATACGACTGATTCCGACTGCAGTTCTGTCATCACTATTGATCTGATAAAGACAATAAAAGTTCCATGTTGGAGTAACATACATTCATACAGATCCTCCCACAGAGCATCAGTCTCTGCCGTCGGAAGTCCGTCTTCTTCACTGCCCATGTAAGGGCCTCTATTCACAAAGTTCTCGGGAAACACTCTCGTCTCGTATTTGATCACATTTGACGCCGGTGCTTCAAATTTAGAGTTTTTTAAATCGAGGTAACATGAAGCTGAGCTTGGGAGCGAACTTACAGTAGAACCCCAAACTTGGATCACGACAGCTGCTAAGGCAACTTCCTGAGATAAACATCCAAATCGTAAGTAAGCAGATGACTAGGTAGAGCGATACAAAATGAACGAGGTGGTGGTCGTCCCCCTTCCACTTTAAATTCAGATTTGCTGACAACCAGACCGTCCAACCTTCTTTCTCTCGGAAGCTGCCTGTCAGTAAACCCTCCTCATCGAAACTCATATTGGATGCCTTGGGAGTGTCGCATCTGCTCTAAGAAATAAAACAACTTTTGATTAGAAATTTTGGTTCATGAGTAATTGAAAGAGAGGTCTTGAGGAAAGCAACCTACAACCCAACAATGAAGTGCCACCAAGCGATCGGCACATCAATCACAAACCAGAACAGTTCCATCTAGCCGAAAGGAAGACAAAAGTGTGGTCGTTCTCGATACTTTGTCATATGCCAAGGCCAAAGGATTCCAGGCTGAAGTACAACAGCAGAAGGGAGAGAAATTACCCAATGAAAAAGTCCGAAAAACATTTTTCGGGGGCTTGGTCCACAGCGTCGTGGCACGAGAAAGACCTCGGAGCTGAAAAGACTCCCTTGAGTTACAGCTGCTAGGGACCAATTGTTATGCTCTTGTTGTGAAGGATTCCAGCCAGGAAAGCACATGCATCTCTATAGTGAAAGCTCCGACGGCTTGCTTAAGGCTGAGTAAATGTTAACTAATTATAATTCTTCTAATAAATAGGAATCACTCTAGAGCATGAAACTCGAAACGGCACTACTAAAGGTGAAAACATCGAGTTTCTTCACCCTACGGCTCTGTATGTGCAGTCCCTTTCTGGTAGAAAACGTGTGCACAGGCCCAACTCCAAACTTTTGGCCAATCCTACTTATGTATTTCTCCTTTTTACCGAAACCAGATAGTAATTTCGCGTTATAGTATTGTTTATCGAAAAAGTAGAGTAGTATAAAGAGTGGCGGTACAGGATTTTCGGTATAATCTTTAAATCCTGATTATTAATTAATTATCGATCTTGTATTATCCTGAATCCTTTTTTACTTAATTATATATTTTTATAAAATAAGAGATTTTTTATTTTTTAATTTTTTTTTTACTTAAAAATAAAAGAAGATAAATAATTTAATATATAAAATATTATAAAATAATAAAGCTCGTTATTTATAATTAA